>Ga0209131_1000806_pt1 | contig 21984 bp, 21 predicted proteins | sample GraSoi_2013_40cm_FD_185826 | JGI IMG/M metagenome (GOLD analysis project Ga0209131, IMG submission 185826) | Grasslands soil microbial communities from the Angelo Coastal Reserve, California, USA - Sample 9_17_2013_40cm (SPAdes) (version 2) | ecosystem: Environmental > Terrestrial > Soil >... | reverse complement strand
CTTACTGCATGCTTTGCAACGGGACGTGCTGCAGGATTCAGTGTGCTAAATTGGTTGAAGAGACATTAAGTTTATAATCGATGCATGCTTATTCCAGACAGAATGGTTACAATCCTCGAGCTCAAACGCAATACCGGCGAGCGCGGCTCACGAAAATTTGTTGCACATAATGGAATTGTCTATGATGTGACCGAGTGTCCAAAATGGCGATTGGATCTGCATGAAAATCTGCATTTCCCGGGGCAGGACCTAACTCACGAGCTGAAAGACGCGCCCCACGAAGAAGATGTTTTCTCACGGCCATGCGTAAAGGTGATCGGCAGGCTGGAAAATTGAAACAAAAGGCTGAAAAGCAAAAGGTTTTGGCATCGCATAAATTTGTCGTCTTGTGTGGACGGATATTCCTGGATACTGACCCTAGCTTCTTTCCCTCTGCATCTTATCATGGACGAACCGTCAAATTTTGCACAGAGTCTTGCCTCGGTGCATTTTTAGCTGACCCGGAAGTGTTTTACAAAGTGCATAGAAATTCAGAGAAGGGGAATAATTATGTGGGAACCCAATGATGTCATTGCCTTGAGGGATTTCTACAGGAAACGTCTCTGGCATGCCCTTTCGACAATAGTTGTAAAAGACTCATCAGAAGAAACAGTATTAGTTTTGCTACCGGGAGCAGAATGTATTGCAGTAGAAGGTTATTTGGATGGAAAAGTGAGGTCGAAAAGACGTTGGGATTTCAAGAACTCCGATTGGAATCTAGCAAAATTTATCTGGCATACGAATCGAATATTAATGATTGCAGAACCCAAAAAATATTATTCTGTCAATTTGTTTTGGAACCATAACGACAGTAAATTTCTTTATTATTACGTCAATTTTCAATTACCAATCCAAAGGAGCCCGGTTGGACTAGACACATTGGACCTGGATCTCGATCTCATTATCAACCCAGATCACAGCATTGAATGGAAAGACGAGGATGAATACCAAAAAGCAATTGAAGCCGGCATCGTGCTACCTGGATGGGCTGAAGAGGTCGAGATTGCAAAAATGGAAGTTCTGGGCAGACTTGAAAAGCGCAAGTATCCTTTTGACAGTTCCTGGTTAGACTGGAAACCTGATTCACATTTGTTGCCACCAAAATACCCAGAGATTTTAAATGGGATTTAGAGGTTCAATATAATATTCAAGCTGCTTTTTCCTGCAATTTGCTATTCCCTTTGGTAAAATCATTCCCTATGCCTTTTCATAAAGCAATTATTTCCAACCTGACGACTTGTCTCTTTGTTGCCAGTATTCTTTCTTCCTGCACATCGGCTGCCTCGACACCGATACCTTTCTCTACATACGATCCATTTGTATCGATAGAAAAAAGTACACCGATCACACCCGACGGACCCACCGTCACGCGGACAAGTTCACCTACCCCCACGCATAAGCCAACTCCATCACGAGTGCCACTAACTGTTTCTCCCGTTGCTTCAGCGGACTCGCAACAAGCACAATTCACTGCAACACCCGATCAATTACGCGTCCTGCCAACACCTCGGCAGGATTCGATTCAATACATCGTAAAAGCCGGAGATACATTGGGCAGTATCGCGCTGCAATTTGACATCAGCGTCAAAGCCTTAATGGACGCAAACAGCCTTACAGATCCAAACCTATTAGATGTAGGTATGACATTGGATATTCCCGCACCAAATCCAATTGGTTCGGGACCATCCTTCAAGGTCATTCCTGATTCAGAGTTGGTTTATGGGCCAGCCAGTGTTTACTTCGACATCAAAAGTTTCATAGACAGCCAGAATGGATACCTTAAGACGTATCAGCAGGATGTGAACGGAACAGTTCTATCGGCGGACCAGATAATTACCATTGTCGCACAAAATTATTCTGTAAACCCGCGACTTTTGCTGGCACTCCTTGAATATCAAAGCAGCTGGGTAACCAATCCTGAACCATTCAATACAGATTATCCAATTGGCCTGCTGGATGAATTCCATTATGGCTTGTACCGCCAACTTACCTGGGCGGCAGATACATTAAATCGCGGATATTATTTATGGCGCGTCAACGCCATCTCTACAGTGGCTTTCAACGATGGTACGGGTGCGCCAATGGATCCATCAATCAATGCTGGCACCGCGGCAATTCAATATTTCTTTGCCCAACTCGACGATCGCGAAACATGGGAAAAGGATTCAAGCCCCACCGGCCTGTTGTTAACCTATTACGTCTTCTTCGGGAATCCCTTTAATTACGCCATTGAGCCGCTTGTCCCATCCACATTGACGCAGCCAACCATGACCCTGCCGTTTGAGAAGGGTCAAACCTGGTTTTTTACCGGGGGCCCGCATGGGGGTTGGGATGAAGGCTCTGCCTGGGCTGCACTAGATTTTGCTCCTCCCGGCGATAATAGCGGATGTCTTGCAAGTCCATTATGGGCAACCGCGATGGCAAATGGACCGATCGTTCGCGCGTCCGGCGGCGCTGTGATTCAGGATCTGGATAATGATGGATACGAGCAAACCGGCTGGACAATACTTTATATGCACGTCGCGGCAGATGAACGTGTCACAGCCGGCGATTATCTTTTCGCCGGTGATCACGTAGGACATCCATCTTGTGAAGGCGGGTTAGCTAACGCATCTCATCTTCACATTGCACGCAAATATAACGGCGAGTGGATCGCCGCAGACGGCCCTCTGCCCTTTATTATCGATGGATGGATTTCAAGTGGAACCGGTACAGAATATGACGGCTATCTCAAGAAAGGCGATGAAACCATTGAAGCCTGGGACGGCGCAAACGATATCAACGCCATCACTCATTAACTCATATGAACTTAATCAAGGCGGATATAATTCCATAAAACTTATGCAACGCATTCTTATCATTCCAAGCATCATGGCATTAATCATCTCAGCTTGCGCGTCGACTCCCTCTATTTGGGGAGTACCCGAAACTCCAACTCCAAATGGAGCTATCCCATACCTGCCTCCTTATGACCCGTTCACTGTTAATGACAGCCAGATCATTTTCCCCACCTCGACAACTCCACCGGAAATTGCGACTCAATTAGCATACACACCAACTTCCACTCCAGTGGACATGCCTCCATTAATACAAGCGACATTTACTCCATCGTTGGATACTGCGCCATTCTTATATTACGCCCAAAGCGGAGATATGCTCCCAGCGATTGCGAGTCGCTTCAGTGTGGACGAGTCTGAGATTACATCCGATGCAGATCTTACAAAAACTACGTTGATCGATCCGGGCACACTGCTTGTCGTTCCAAATCGCGTTACTGAACCTACCACTCCCAATGTTCAAATCATGCCGGACGCAGAGGTCATCTTCTCCAAGACCGCTATAGATTTTGACGTGGGAAAATATGTAAAGGATCAGAATGGCTATCTTAGCCATTTCCGCGAATACCTCGGTTCTACCGGATGGGTTACTGGCCCAGATGCCGTTGAAAGGCTAGCTATAGAAAACTCGATAAACCCGCGTTTGATCCTTGGATTGCTTGAATATGAAAGTCGCTGGGTACGCGGCCAGCCAATCGACGCTTTGCACACCGATTACCCAATGGGCTTCAATGATTATCATTTCAAAGGCATGTCTGTCCAACTGGTCTGGGCACTCAACAACATGTCCATCGCGTATTATGGTTGGCGCGCTGGGACTCTAAACTACCTGGATTTCCCAGACGGCACGCGCCTCCGTATCGATCCACGCTTGAACGCTGGTACAGTGGCTATTCAATATTTATTCTCGCGTTTGCATAGTCAATCGCAATGGTCTCAGATTATTAATCCCGATACTGGATTCCCGGCTGTGTATAAGCAGATGTTCGGTGATATATGGGCGCGCGCCGATGCAGCAAATCCCATTTTTCCGCCTGCATTAAATCAACCTACACTTGTGTTACCCTTCGAACCAAACACAGCATGGAATCTCACTGGGGGTCCACACAATGCATGGGGCCAGCTGAACCCGGCGATATATGGTGTGTCTCATAGTGTTTATGCTGCCATTGACTTCGCCCCTTCCACAGATCATGGAGGTTGTGATCCTACAACGCTATGGGTGACCGCTGCGGCGCCGGGACTCGTGGTGCGCGCAGAAAATGGGGTTGTCATGGTAGACCTAGACGGAGACGGATACGAACAGACTGGCTGGGATATTATGTACATGCATATTGCCGCCATTGGCCGCGTGCCCAAAGGCACCTGGGTGGAGGCCAATGATCGCATCGGTCACGCTTCCTGTGAAGGCGGAGTATCTACTGGCACACATCTTCATTTTGCCAGGAAATATAACGGCGAATGGGTGACAGCAGACGGACCTATTCCATTCATTATGAGCGGGTGGCGAGTTGTCGCGGGTGCAAAAGCCTATGAAGGAAAACTAGTGCGTGGGGATGAAACTGTCATCGCAGACCCGGTTGGGCAAAAATGGTCAAACATCATTCGCGGTGAAGACGAATAAAGTGGCAACAAGATCACAGCGAATATCTACCGCCCTGACAGGAATGTCTCTGCTGATTACATCCTGCAATCTCAGGCTCACATATACAAGCCCAGCTGGCACTGCGCAAGCAAATCAAACGAACATTCCACCCGCCTTGGAATCACTTACACAAACGCCTTTACCGACGCGTACGACATACAAGCCGGGCGAATTAGTTGATTACACTGCTCAAAGCGGAGATACGCTTCCTGCACTCGCCGCGCGCTTCAACACCACGATAGATGAAATTTTGCAAGCCAATCCCCAGGTCCCGCGTGACGCGACTACCATGCCGCCCGACATGCCGATGAAAATTCCCATCTATTATCTTGCGTTGTGGGCTAGTCCGTTTCAGATCATTCCAGACAGTGCTTTAGTAGATGGCCCCTCCTCCATCGGCTTTAATACGGCCGCCTTCGTCGCGTCGCATCCTGGTTGGTTAAGAAATTATCGTACGTACGCAGGTGGTCAATGGCGCTCCGGAGCAGATATGGTGGATTATGTCGCCATCAACTATAGCGTCGACCCGCGCTTACTGCTTGCCATCCTGGAATATCAGGGAGGCGCCCTCACGGAATCTGCTCCTCCGGTGAGAAAATTCCTGCTTGGCTTTAAGCGCGCCTACTGGGAAACGCCATATTTGCAGCTTGTGATCGCAGCTAACATGCTCAACAATGGCTACTACGGATGGCGCGCGGGTGATCTGCTCGAATTCGAAGACGCGGATCATATATTGATCAGACCCGATCCCTGGCAAAATGCCGGTTCCGTCGCGATCCAATATTATTTTTCCAGAATTTTTTCCGGGGATAAATACGCGCTTGCCAGCGGACCCCAGGGTCTGATCTTCACTTATGCGAATCTATTCGGCAACCCATGGGACGACTCATTCACACTCATCCCGGGCAGTTTGCAACAACCGGAATTTAAGTTTCCATTCCCGAGTGATCAGGTCTGGTATTACACAGGTGGGCCGCACACCGGCTGGGGGACAGGCGAACCACTGGCCGCTGTGGACTTTGCGCCTCCATCCGATAAATCCGGTTGTTTTATCGCAAAAAAGGAAAATTACGCCGTTGCCATGGCAGATGGCCTGGTCGTTCGTTCAAATATAGATGGCCTTGCACTTGACCTTGATAAAGACGGTGACGAACGTACCGGATGGGTAATCTATTATTTGCATCTTGCCCCGGATACACGCGTGCCTTTGGGAACCGAACTTTCCACTGGGCAATTTATTGGATACCCGTCCTGTTCAGGTGGTCATGCAACTGGGAGTCATGTTCATATTGCAAGAAAGTACAACGGTGAGTGGATCGATGCCGATGGTGTGCTTCCCTTTAATCTAAATGGCTGGGTCACACACAAAGGCAGCCGTGAGTATTTGGGGACACTCACCAAAGGCGGCGCGACAGTGATCGCCTGCGATTGTGGGGATGCATATACCGCAGTTAGTGGGAGTTTCCCATAATCATGGGAGGTAGATATTTTTCAAGGTTTTGGCTTGAAATGGCGCCTGTCCACATTAAACGAACCTGACCTTCATGGTCTATTAGATATGAACTTGGCAAACCTGCTGTATGAAATGCATATTGAGCGGCACCATTTTTATCCAACCAAATCGGAAAATTTAAACCAAGATTTTTCACAAATGGATCGATAATGCCGCTTGTCTCTTGTTGGTTGATGGCGATCAACTGAAGGCCGTGGTCTTCATATTTTTCATAGAAGCTTTGCAGGGCCGGCATCTCCTCGCGACAAGGTACACACCACGTTGCCCAAAGGTTAACTAATACAAGATCATCTCGGGCATCAGAGAGGGAAACCGGTTGACCAGAAAGGGTTATCAAGTCAAGTTCGGGTGCTGCAAAATCAACTTTAACCGGAATGGCAGAAAGTTTTGAGGTAGAAGAGGGAACTCCATTAACCAGGAGAAGGGTGATCAGCAAGCCGGTTGCAATCAGGCTAACCCCAATCATCACCCTGACATAGAATCCTTCTGACTTCAGTTTTGTCATTTCAATAAAAGTATAATCGAACCAGGAGCACAACAGCCTCGCATGTTTGCGAGGCTGTTGTGCTTGTCAAATCCAAAAAGTCAACGATTTGTGAAATATCGATAGATGATAAAACCACCAGCAGCGATCAGCGCAATGGCATAAACGTAATTTGCAATCTGAAGTAAAGATGCCAGACCTAATATACCCAACACACCCAAAACCGCGGCCGGCCAATAGGCCCAGCGCATGCCCGTCAACAAGGCAACCAGCAAAAATGTAATTGCAAGGCCAAGGAAGAACAATCCGGCGGTTTGGAAATCGCCAAATCGTTCGGAGACAATGGTCATACCGGCAAGAGTCGTGAGCACACCTGCGGGGATCAGTGCCCACCAGCGCTCTTGATAAGCCGTTACATATGTTATCCAGAATGCCAGAGCAACGCTTCCAAGAAAAAGAGCGCCAATGAAATCATGCTTCATGTCAGGTAGAAGCATAAATAGGCCAATCGCAAACAAGATAAAACCCGGAAATGCGCTCCACCAATTTCCACTAAATAACAGAGTTAAAAAGACCAGACCTATCGCGATGAACGTCCCGCCCCAGAAAATATTGGTCGCGTTTTTCAAGTAACCCAATGCCTGCATCAATGCCAGCACCCCGCCGAACAGTAACAGAAAACCAAATATGATCCGTGGATCAAAACGTTTCATTTTATCTGCCTTTCGCATTATTTACTTGATTTTGATCGAAGCTGCACCTGCATCGATGGACATTTCCACAGCGCTTGCAGCAGTCGCATAATCGATGGATTCATAAAGGTTGCCGCGACGCGGAAAACGCGACTGATCTATCTGCAGATCCGCTGCTCCAAGGTCTGCGTGAATTCGGGCAGAAAGACTTTCGGGTATCACAACTTCCAGCGAGGCAGCGCCAATGTCCAGATCCGCCCGGAAGCGGCCGCCCCCAGGCAAAATTAGATGTATATCACTTGCCCCAGCATCCAAATCCAGACCAGCGATATTCATATCATGCAGATCAATCGTGGATTTATTTGCACCAAGATCCATATTTAGAAAAGTGGGAATATCAGCATTTAGAGCTACATCCCAATCCAACTGACTGTAGGGTCCGAACAGAGGAAAATCAAACCATTCTTTTGCGGGTCGCATACGAACCTCAAGTATGTCACCATTTCGATTGGCTTTGTGATCCAACCCGCCAGTGAATGAGCCTCGCATCAATTCCGTTGCGTTCGCTCCGCTGTGGACTTTCAATTCACCCGCGCCGTGTTTAATCCTAAGATTTGCAGTGTGCGCATTCTGCAAGTCAATTGAGGCATCTTGCACCTCAACCTTGCCGCGAATGAATACGGCTAAAATCACCCCGACCCCGGCAAATAAAAGAATAATCGGCCAGAAAATCCCCATGAGTGACATACCGTTCGGAAGTTTGAGACCCATTGCATCCCCAAGCAGCAAGCCCCCGGCCAATAGCAGGATAACTCCCCAAAGCAATTGATTGCGATGCATGCTATTCTCCTGTATTACGATAGGAGCGATACAACCCGCTACCCAGCACCCATAAACCAAGCAGGATCAAAAGAATTGCAGGGCCGTAATTGCCAAGCAATTTCCAACCACCAAAGAATGATGAGAAGACAAGGAACAATACTGCGCTGATCACCATCAAATTAAGACCTCGTCTTATATTGAAGCCGGCATTATCTCCAAGGATTCCAGCGAGGATAATGCCTACGCCAACAAACCCCGGAATCAGTGCCCACATATAAGACCACGAACTCGCATCCTCAGAGGTTTTCTGATAATAGAAAATTCCGCCAAGCCCGGCAATGATCGCAGCCGGAATCGCAAGGCTGGGTTGTCCAAGTACAAGCCCGAGAATAAAGATCACGGCTCCAGCCAAAAACATGCTCGATGGCCATTCGGTATATTTACTAAACATGCTATGGAAGGCCGGCATACTACGATCCAGCAGAAACCATGCACCCAGCAGAATCAGAATAACCCCAAGCGTGAGTTGAGAACGACCTCGTGTATTCATATTACATTCTCCTTTGAATGTGTAAACAATTATAGTTTACAACTTATTAGACAAAAGTAAAGTCTGTGGGATATACGAAAGGGATATAGAAGAGTTGCAAACATTATCCATGAACATTTGCTTTACTTCCAATCCAAAAGCCAAATTCTGCCGGCTCCCGCCTGCCAAGTATTCGTGCAAGCCAGGGGCGTGTTAACCAGTGAAATCCATAATAAGGCCGAATGTGGCGCCAGATAATCCCAAGCTTTAAGCCAAGGTCGATCATTCGTTTGTAAGTCAGGAAATTTTCGCTTTTCAAATTATCGGATGGGAAGCCATATTGCCAAACAAACTGTTCTTCACGTTCTCGCACCATATTGAGGCCGCTGCCTGGATCGCGATAAACCGGCGAATCTAAAATAACAACTTTCCCGCCTGCCTCCAGCGAGCGCAAGGACTCGCTTAATGTCTTTTCATAATCAACAGAATAGTGCAAAGATGCATTATACAGAATTATATCCGCTGATCTATCAGCAAATGGTAAATGATCGAACTCTGCCTGAACAGATAAAAATGTGGATTCATAAAAACGATAACACCCGAGACCGTCAAAATCGTTGACCGTCAGATCAACTGCCATAAGATCGTGCCCACGGACGGCAAGTCGATTCGACAGCCAGCTATTGCCCGCACCCAAGTCCAGTATATTTACAGCGCTTTTATTTTTTTCAATCGGTCTAAACACTTTATCTACAAGCGCATTGAAGCTCGCAGCTCTAATACGCCAATCACTGGCTGAATGATACGGAAGGGTTCGATAATACTCAGGGTCAGTTGAACCACGCCCCTCGGAATGACGGATCGTTTCATAGTCTCGAATGAAATACTTTATGGAAGGTTAATCCATCTTGAGAACAACGTTTTGTTACTAAGTCGATTTCATCCAGCAAAGTATGGCAGCGAGGACAGGCGAAGGCCATTATCGGCTCAAAACATCAATTGCGGCAACATAGATCAACTCGAGGGAACGCTCAATAGGGTTAAGATCGTCGGGCAAATCCCAACGTAGATGGGCAAGACTATCACCTACCGCAACTGCGGAGGCAACCTGCACATCTCGGAATTTGCCAAGGGCGAACAATGCAGCTATCTCCATCTCAACCGTTTTCACTCCTTCAGATTGATATTGCATTACCTCTTCGCGGGTTTCACGATATGGTGCATCGGTTGACCAGGTTGTGCCAACTTGACAGCTTCCACCGTACGATTCAATTGAGTATTTTAGTTGTTTGACTAATTCCAGGTTTGCATGAGAATATTTCTCAGCAGGTAAATAATGGTGTGATACACCTTCGTCGCGAATCGCACGATCACATATAACAATATCGCCGGGTCTGAGGTCGGGCTGTAAAGCACCGCCCCATACAAATGAGATGATACGTTTCACACCAAACGCGATCAGCTCCTCGGTAAGCGCGGCGATCATCGGCGCGCCTTCGCCAAGATTAGTCAATACAGCTACGCGTCCGCGCGTTTTCTTGAGCAAATACAGGTCAGCCATTATCTTACCCGCATGGCGAAGGGGATTCCGCCAACGCATTCGCCTTCGCTCAGGCAAACCTCGCTGCATGCAAACGATCAAAGACTCAGGCGGTTTCGTTATTGAGATATGGCCGATCCGTTGTCGAAACGCAAACATCGCGTCAGGATTTAACAACGACTCGTTATTATATTTTTCTGGAAAATTTGGAAAATTCACTTGCTTCTCCTTTTAAAAATACAAACGACGAAGCACTTGAGAGCAGAATAATAGCTTGTAAGCATTCGGCAGCCAAAACAGCCCACGCACTACCCAGTGCACCGTATAGTGGTATCCACAAGAGATTTAAAGTCGATAATGCGAGCAGACTCACGATTAACACATATCCAATAACCTTTTCCCTGTTCGAAGCCAGAAAAGACAACGTGAGGTATGAATTTATAGTAAACGGCACGAGCGTCCATGCAAGTATTTGCAGTACGCTGGCAGATACGGTGAACTCATTACCATACAAAAATTTCATAAGAGGGGTGGAAAACAAAAATAATATAATTGAAATGAGTATTGTTCCTGCAAGCAATAAGCCTAAAAGACCTATATGATCACGAGTCCTATTCTTATCCTCGGTAACCGAAAATTGCGCGGTGAAGGAGTCGTTAGTGACACTGCCGTTCTTGTAACTCGCCATGGCGGGGTACATTGCGGTGAAGGCGGCAAAATGGATAATTTTGGACGCTTCCACAGCGCGCGATGCAGCTGAATAAATCCCTGTTTCAGCTGAGCCATTCATAGTCGACAACATGGTAATACTTAATCTTTGATAGATCATCCCCAGCAACACAAGCACTGCAATTGGCGCAGATTCTTTCAATAAGACATAGAGACTGGGGAAGGAAAAGAACCTTGTTCTTGAAAGATCACCAATCGTTAGAGTGCAAATTATGCCTGCAAGTAACGCAATGACGATTTGCATTATTAGCAAGGCCGTAAAAAGCGAAATGATATTATAGGGTATCAGCAAGATGATGCCCACCTGCAAGATCGACATCATCAAATTCAGCAAATTATAGGCACCCATTTTTTGCTTGCCGCGCAAAGCAGTTGTGAAAACAGTAAAAAATGCTAAAGGGATAAGCGCCAAACTATAAATTTGCAACGCCTTAATGGTCTCGATACTCTGATTCGGGAACCACGCGCCGAAGGTCCACGCCAATATGATAAAAAATCCTGATAATAGCAATTGCAAGACCAGTGCAACGGATAGACGGGATAGATCGTCTCGCGCAGCGATCTCGCGAATGAGCAACATGTCAGTGCCAAAAGTTGTCAGTGAATTGGCGATTAACATAACGGCTGAGATAAATGCATATTCGCCAAAGCCTGCATTTCCTAGGCGACGCGCCAGCAAGACCGTGGAAAATATGATTAATCCCTGGGCACTGATCCGGGATACTGCCGTCCAGAAGATGTTTTTCCCTAGGTTAATTTCAATCATAAATTAGAGCATTGAACGCAATTTAAACTCTGCGCGTGCCATGCCAACTATATAGTAAGGTATGTGGACCACACTACGCAAATTTATCTTCCGCCAGGCAAGCCGCATGCGAAACTCATAGTGTACGCGCCGGTGCAAAACACGGTAGAACTCCTGCGGATATGGGCCGCGATACAACATGGCAAGATCATTCGAGTCCACCCAGTTTTGTTTTTCGCCCAATTCCATTTTCACACGCTCGTAGAATTTCGTGCCCGGCAAAGGATAGGAAACCGAGATGCCAATATCATCAGGCGCACATTCGCGCACCATCTTCAAAGTCATTTGCACGTCATTCCACGATTCGTCAGGGTAACCAAATTGCAGAAAGAATCCGACCTCAATTCCATTTTTTTGCAACAATTCAGTCGCGCAGTAAATATCCTCCACTCTATCACCCTTGTCCATTGCATCCAAAATTTTCTGCGAGCCGGATTCAGCTCCAAGCCAGACTGTTTTACATCCGGCTTTGGCAAGTGCAAGCGCAGTTTTTTCATTGACCAGGTCTGCGCGCTGCAAACACTTGAATGGAATAGCGGCGGCGTTTTCCAGTAACAAGTTTGCAAATCTTTCGATCCAATTTGGCTTCAACCCCAAGATATCATCCGCAAACCAGATATGATCAGCGTGAAAATTATGCTTCAGCCACTTCATCTCAGCGACCACATTTTCCGGTGAGCGCGAGTTATAACGTTGACCCCAAATCGGTTTCGCGCACCAATTACAATGATAAGGACAACCGCGTGTGGTCACCATGTTCATCGAATAAAAGCCGTGCCGTCCATACCAGATCTTTTTATACTTCTCAACATCGACCAGATCCCATGCCGGGAATGGCAGGGAGTCCAAATTGGAAATATCAGGTCTTCGCGAAGGGTGAAGCGTGAGGCCGGATGCCAGGCCAACGATCTGATTCGCATCTTTCCCAGCCGAAAGTTGATCCAGTAATTCTGCCAATGTTTCCTCCCCTTCTCCCAGCAGAACATAATCGGCACCTTCAGAAAGATATTCGGCATAATGATCGGTTGCGTCTGCACCGCACAAAATGGCAATGCAGCCACGCTGTTTTGCCATCTTGATCATCGTAAATGCGGCTTCACGCATCCGAAACAAGCACATCTTGGAGAGGTAATTGAAATTATCTTCAAAGAGGATTGCGAACTGAGGGCGATGCACATCAAGCGACTCTGCCCACTCTTCCTCTGAACCTGCCAGCATCGCGTCAAACAGGGCCACATCATATCCACGCGCGCGGATATAACTTGCGGCATACATCGTACCCAGCGGCGGATATGGCTTCATCGCGTCCCAAAGCTTTGGGTCGAAACGGAGGTAATAGGATTGACCAAAAAGGATTTGGGTCATTTTATTGTTCGCAAATTCTATCAGTCTATTGCATTGGCAGAATTAACTTTAGGGCGAGACAACTCGTTCTCCAAAACAGCAGGGGCTCGTTCCCACGCTTCAAATTGCAAACCAAAAGAAGAAAGCCGATCTTTATAAGCCTCTTCAGTCCACTTGCGATGATGATCGAAATTACCCTGGCACACATCTGCTGTAAAGACTGTCTCTTCGCCAAAACCTGCCTGCCTGGAGAAACGTGCGATCTTGCGCTTCATTTCCCATGATTCAAATTGCAAACCTATCTTGGTTCGAAACATAGATTCAAAAATATCGAAGCGACTCTCTTTCTTATGGCTGACCTCACGATCCCAAATAGGATTCGCGTTTGGCAAAAACGCCTTCATCCAAGAGTTTGTAGATAGCAGATGAAGATAGACATCTTTTCCAGCAATCGGTACCATCTGACAAAATTCACGCGCAGAATACAGATCGTGTAGGGGCCATTCCAGCGCGCGTTCTGAAACGATCAAGTTGGGGCAAAGAGTATCACCAAATAAACGCGTAACGCGCCCAAGAAGAATGGCAAATGCGCGCGCGGTCCACACATATCCATGCGCAGCGACAAGCATAAAGTCAATATCCGAATCTTTGGAGAGATTAAGCATCGTCAGTGAACCTGTTAGGGCCACCATGCGAATGAATGGCAATACCGCGAGTATTCGCCCATAAATAATGGCACGTTTAAAAACTTTACGAGACGCGTCTTGACGGTGTTTACGGATTTCAACAATCTCTTCGCGGCCCCTGAGATAGAAGTAGCCATCTCTGCGATCTACATCTTTCATTCCAGCGGCACATTGGTCAAGATCCTGCAGAGAAGCAGGTTGGACGAGAAAGCGATGCAATTCATCTATCGTCAACGGAAAATCAAATATATCTGAATAGGCTAGAGTCTCAAGGATGGCAATCTCGAGCGACATAGTGAAAGAAACTATACTGTGCACGCATCTATCTGTCAACGGAACTTGATGTTAAATTAACTTTGTCTAATCTTTACATTATTGTCTAATCCTCATATTAATGGAATAATTCCACCTGCCATGCATTTGGTCATTGTCAGCCCATTCCCACCTGCAATTACTGGTATTGGACAATACGGGTATCACGTCACGCGTACCATTGCAAACACCGGGTCGTTTTCGCGCATTACAGTGCTGGCTGGAGCAAATGCGGATCAGAACAATCGTCCCAATCATCTGGGCAATGCCCAAATCAAATATTGCTGGCAGCCGGGGCAATTAAAAGCGCGTCATGCTATTCTCTCCCATATCAAGCAATTGAATCCAGACATCGTCTGGTTCAATCTTGGTGCTAGTATCTTCGGAAAATCGCCATTATCAAACCTATCAGGCATGTTCACGCCAATGCTTGTACGGCGTATGGGATTTCCAACCATTGTCACATTACACGAATTGATTGCAGTCGCAGATCTGCGTGCACTAAATGCCCCCGGTGGCATCCTAGCCCCTCTCTTTGCTGACCTCTTTACCAAAGTCGCGACCCAGGTAGACGTAGTCTGCCTGACCATGCGCCATTACGCGGAATGGCTTTCGGCGCGCGGAGTGGATTGTGTTCATATTCCCATTGGCGCGTATCACGAACCTGAATTGCTGGCCGAACCAGCAACGCAGGAATTTTTATTCTTTACCACCCTAGCTCCATTTAAAGGTTTGGAAATCTTATTAACTGCATTCGAGAATTTAAGGACAGAATTTCCGCAAGTAAAATTAACGATCGCAGGTGCAGAGCATGCACGTTTTCCAAATTATGCGCACGATTTGAAGGCGCGATTTAACGGAACTCACAACATTCATTGGCTAGGAAAGGTCGCTGAGGAAGATGTCATGGAACTTTTCAGGCAGGCTAAAATTGTGATCCTGCCTTATACTGCATCAACAGGCTCTTCCAGCGTTTTATATCAAGCAGCGACTTGGGGAAGAGCGGTGGTCGCATCCAATCTGGATGAAAACCTAAAGCTTGCCCGCGAAAATGACCTGCAACTTCAATTCTTTGAAAGTGGAAATGTGAAGAGTCTGCAAAACTCAATTCGCACACTGCTCAACTCGCCGGACCTCAAGAATGAGCAGGTAGAACATAATTTCATTTCAATTCAACGCGTTCGTCCAGACTCTACAGGCCAGCGTTATATGGAAGCCTTTGAGCGCGCGCTAAAAAAACACATGGGGCAAAAGTAAATCCTATTTTCCATGGAAAATACTGCATCGACGATCCCACGCCGCGTCCTCCTCGCCATTTTGCTCGCGTTTATTTTCAATGGCTTTTTTATCCTCACTGCACGTTATCGGCTAAGTTACGACGCCTTTACTCATATGTTCTTTGCAGACCACTATGCGAGGGATTGGTTCTCACTGTGGGACACGCGCTGGTTTGGCGGCTTTGAAGTAATTTCCTATCCCCCTCTCGTTCATCAATTGATCGCATTGCTAAGCCGTGTAATCGGTATTGACGCGGCCTATGCTGCAATCCAATGGATTGTTGTAACCACATATCCGTTGGCAGTTTATGTTTTCAGCCGAATCTTTTTTGGACGAAGTGTGAGCAGTTACGCAGCACTCGGAACCACCTTCTTGTCCTCTCTATATTACGCGGCGTATGCATTCGGTCAGCTTCCAACACTGACCGCCACGCTCTTTGCACTATTTGGCCTGGCCGCTCTGGCAGATTTTTTGCGCTCTGGAAACATATTGAGATGCATGCTGGCCATTGCATTAATGATCGTTACAATGGCATCGCATCACGCTACGTTATTGTTTCTGCCATGGCCTGCCATGGCAGTAATTATTCATATCTTTCTGAATCAAAAAGTTAATAAGCCGGCCTTCTTTCGGCGATTATGCTTGTTCTTAATATTTTCAATAATAGGTGGGCTCATCGTGATTTGGCCATTCTGGCTGTGGGGTACAACGCAAAAAATACAAACCCCCATTGATCATCTCTCGCGACATAATTTCTTCAAAGATCCAATGGCTTTTCTCGCATTTTTTCTTCCCATGTATGGAGGATTGACCGTGCTTTTTCCATTCGTTTTATGGAAAGGTTTCAATCTTCGCTATCTAGGATTAACTCTGGCTTTCCTGATCTTGTTGATTCTTGGCCTGGGAGGGACAACTCCTCTTCCCTATTGGATATTCAGGTCTGGTTGGGAATGGTTAACTTATGATCGCTTCGCTTTTTGGGGAAGTCTGATGCTCATTCCGTTTTTAGGGATTCCGCTGATTCATATTCGTCGCATCCTGCCGCGCTGGCTGGCCATCCAAACAGAGCTGATATCATCACATCTTTCAAAACCGCTTTTCTCGATACAAAAAAAATTTAAACTCCAAACAGCAGCCACTATCATGGCTTTTTTTGTTTTCGCAATGGTTGCCTTTGTTGTAGGTTCAATTCCAACCCTATTCCATACCCAGCCAAACGCACTGGACATGCAGCCTATCGTTAATTTTCTCAATACGGAAGATCATTCAAGCTGGCGTTATTTGACATTTGGGTTCGGGGACCAAATGGCTTACCTTTCGCGCTTGACAAACGCAACAACGATGGACGGAAGTTACTTCACTGCACGGACCCTGCCTGAGCTTCGCGAAAGTGGGATCGGTTTAATCGATACAGCTTTTTGGAGCATTAAAGGTGTTGCTGCCCTTGACCCCATCTTGCAGAAATCGGGTGAATTTGGCGTTCGCTGGGGATTTGTCGATAGAAAAGAATATATACCTGAGTTGAGAAAGAATGGTTGGGTTTTCATCAAAGAATTAAAGAATGGTGTCCAACTCTGGGAAAATCCATTGGCGGTTTTGCCAAAGCCCATCCAGCCTCCTCAGGAAAATCCACTTGCATCATTTTCGTGGGGAGTATTTCCCATGCTTTCCTTCATCACGATGATTACCTTAGGTGCGTTGAGTGTATGGCCGCGTTCTGCATCGAAATTCTTTCAGGGCGCTCACGCCTTTTTTGTTGGACTCATCCCCTTGAGTTGCGGATTTTGGTATTACAAATTGGCTGGCAATTTCGAGCATTCGCGCGTGTATTTCACGTATGATCACGCGCTTTTTTTCCTCAGCGATGGATTGGCAGTAATTTCAGTCATACTTTGGCTGGCAGTGCAGGTACGAGAAGCTGGTTTTTCCATCACGAAATTCTCCCGGACGATCTACGCTCTATTTTTATTATGCTGCCTGATTACACTCAGTATATTCTGGTCAACAGATTGGCAGACATCGTTATATATTTCGCTGCATTTCTGGCTGGTATTTGGACTTGTTCTTTCCATGCGAGATTGGCCGGAAAGCTGGAATACTGTCATGCTCGGTCTATGTGCTCTACTGGGCATTGAGGCAGTCGCAGGAGTCGTCGGTTTCGTCGTGCGGTCAACAACATTTCTCGATCCATTACACATCGAATGGCCTGGCAACCTTGAATCCTTTACAAGCGGTGCGAGCAAAATCAGGTTCTCAGATGGAGAAGCTTTCTTACGGGCCTATGGCACGCTTCCACATCCGAACATTTTGGGCGGATTCCTATTAATAAGCTTCATCGGTGCAATAGCATTATTCCTACGTAAAGAACAGCCAAACCAACTGGCCAACCTGTTACTTGCGGTTGGGTCGTCGTTACTAACACTAACTTTCTCGCGCTCAGCATGGATCGGAGCTGTTATATTTTTCAGCCTCTTATGTTACAAATCAAAATTCCTCGATAGAAAAAAAGTCGTTACAGTTGCATTGGTGGCAGGCATTGCATTTTGTCTTACTTTGCTTCCGCTTCGCGATCTATTCATCAGCCGAACGACCGGCCTGAATTCAACCACGGAAGAATTCTCCATCACGGCACGATTGTGGCTCACGAAACAATCTTTTGCATTGATAAAGGAACATCCAGTTCTTGGGGGAGGCGCCGGCTCATTTGTGATTCAACTTGCACAACGCGCCGGGGAATTTTATCTCGTCGAACCAGTACATAATATTCCGCTGCTTGTCATGTCAGAACTCGGAATCTTCGGCCTCATTCTGCTTATTGCGATCGTTATCATGATTGGAAAAACATTTTTGCAATCAAACAACCCTAATGTAATTCTTGTCGGCGCACTGCTTGGTGGACTAGGAGTGATTGGAATGTTAGATCATTATTTTTGGACCTTAGCCCCGGGACGTCTTATGCTCGGTCTTGTTCTGGGTCTATGGGAAGGGCAAGTAGCGCGCGATGGCACGTAATATAGCAATCAACGGCAGATGCTTTAAGCGCCGCCGCATCTCCGGCGTGGAACGATACGCGCGAGAAATTACCCAAAGACTTGGAAGAGACTTCCGCTCAATCGCGCCTCACCGGCCATTGGGAAAGGTTTCCGGCCACCTTTGGGAGCAACTTGTACTGCCAACGAAGCTAAACAACAATGAAGCTTTGTGGTCGCCGGCAAATGCAGGCCCGTGGATTATTCATAGGCAGGCAGTAACAATCCATGACGCCAGTGTGTTCGATCATCCGGAATGGTTTCACTCTTCTTACGCCACGTGGACAAGACTCTCCTGGAAAATCCTTGCCAGGAGAGTCCAAACCATCATTACTGTCTCAAATTTTTCACGCGAACGATTAATCCATCATCTTCACATCCCTGAGCATCGAATCCATGTAATTCTGAACGGTGTCGGCAAGCCATTTGAGCCACAAACAAAAAGCTCGATAGAAAATGTATGTGCCAAATACCTCCTGAACAAACCTTTTTTTCTTTTTGTTGGTACGCTTGAACCCAGAAAAAATCTGACGAAAATGTTTGAGGCATTTGAAATATTAGATCAACCAACTCTTATCCTTGCAATTGTGGGAGAAAAGGGGAAAGTGTTTACTGATTCAATAAACAAAGTCAATAACCCACCTTGCGTACAATTTCTTGGCCATATTCAAGATGCTGATTTGCCGGCACTTTATTCAGGTGCATGCGCGACTATTATCCCGTCTGTGTATGAAGGCTTCGGGCTTACCGCACTCGAAGCTATGGCGTGCGGTTCGCCTGTCATAGCCTCGAATACAGCCTCTTTACCGGAAGTTGTCGGGGAAGCCGCGCTGCTGGTCAACCCATTCAACGTGACAGAAATAAAGAATGCCATGCAGAAAATCATCGACGACCGTTCACTAAGATTCACGTTGTGTGAACGCAGCCTGCAAAAAGCCGGGCAATTCACGTGGGACGAATCTGCTCGTAAGACCCAATCGTTGCTCGAGAGTTTGTAATGAAACTTGCCATTGTCCATGAGTGGTTAAACGTATATGGAGGGTCGGAACGTTTACTGGCAGAGATTTTAGATCTATATCCACAAGCTGAGGTATACGCCCTTATTCACAACAAGCAAAATCTTATTAACACTCTACTCGAGAAGCAGATGGTTACAACATCTTTTATGCAAAAGATCCCCCATGTCGAACATCTCTATCGAGGATTATTGCCTCTTATGCCGCTCGCTATTCAATCGCTTAACGTCAGGAATTACGACATGGTCATTTCCCTATCCCACGCGGTGGCACATGGTGTAATCACAACCAAAAGCCAGAAACATATTTCGTATATCTCGACCCCCATGCGTTATGCCTGGCATATGCAGAATGACTACTTGCGCCTGCACAGGCTAAATAGACCCATTATAAAGCTCGCTGCGCGCCTGATCTTGAGCCTGCTCCGGCGTTGGGATGTTATCGCATCAAGACGATCTGATTCGTTTATCGCCAATTCGCAATGGACCGCGGGCCATATCCATGAAGCGTGGGGGCGTAATTCGGAAGTTATATACCCGCCTGTAAATGTCGAAAGATTTTCTCCTGCAAACGATCGCCAGGAATTTTACATCCATGTATCAAGATTGGTGCCTTACAAAATGACAGCTGTCATCATTGCTGCCTTCAACAAGCTGAAGCTTCCACTCGTGATCATTGGTGATGGGCCTGAAATATTGCGACTAAGAAAGCTTGCAAATGAAAACATCAAATTGATGGGCTTCCAATCTGATGAAATCGTCGCTAACATGCTCAGCCGCGCGAAGGGATTTGTTTATATGGCGATAGAAGATTTCGGCATCGCTATGGTTGAGGCGCAGGCAGCCGGTTGCCCGGTCATTGCCTATAGAAAAGGCGGCGCGGCAGAAATTGTTTGGGATGGGGAAACAGGTTTGTTGTTTGAAGAGCAAACCGCAGAATCGATGATTGAGGCGGTTCTTCAATCTCAAAACAAAAAATTAAGAATGCGGCTCGCTTTTCATCAAAAAGATTTCGAATTGAATTTTCTGCTTACATGAATAAGGTTATAAGTCTCTAAAGCAATGCCTTTGCCAGTGCTTCCAATCCTGCCACGTCATCCAAATCAAGCCATTGCAACATAACGCGTTGAAGCCCACTTGTTTCAAGTTCATGCAATTGATCCTTCACCCGACTCGCATTACCGGCTACGATTCCCTGCTCATGCAATTGATCAAGAGTACGACCTCTTTCATCTAATTTTTTCTTCAGGGCAGAATCATCCGCTCCAAAAATACAGCCTGTCATCATCGAACGCCGCACAGATTTGGGTTTGCGATTCTCTTTTTTTAGCAGACCGTCTAATTGAGTATTCAACTCCTTAAATTTCGCCGGGGGCAAAGAGACTGCGTTCCACTCATCGGCGTAACGGACGATCAACTCTGGTGCGCGTTTATGCCCGTTCCCACCAATCAGGATGCGAGGTCCGCCAGAACGCTGAGGGCGAGGCAAGAGAGTTGCTTCGCGCAAAGTAAAGTATTTTCCGCTGAATGAGGTCGGCGAGTCACTTTTCAAAAGTTGTGTTACGACTTGGAGACCCTCTTCAAAACGATCGAAACGCGGTTTTACATCCAGCAAGTCGAATCCGTAAAGTTGATGCTCGCGTTCCTGCCAACCCGCGCCGAGGCCGAGTGTTAAACGCCCGTTGGAAAGATCGTCAACAGCAGACGCAATCCGGGCGGTGAAAGCAGGATGGCGAAACGAAAACGGTGAGACAAGTGGGCCAAATTCAATGCGGCTGGTGTTACAAGCCAGCCAGGTCAGAGAAACCCATAGTTCAAGAGACTCTTTATCCGGCAGATTCGAATTTGTGAAATGATCGGAACGATACAAACCCACAAAACCCAGTTCTTCTACGAGCTTGACGATCTTCTGCCAACGCGGCCAAGTGAGACCATTTTGGCCTTCGAGCATGATTGCAACCTCTAGCATGGACAACTCCTTTTTGCTGAATTTACTTCATAAGTTGTTCGAAATTATTTTCAAGGATTGATCTAAAGAGGTGTTATTCGCTTGGCACAATTACTACAAGTATCAAATACAGCAAGATTCCCGGCACACCGCCAGGAATTAATGCGATCAAAAAGGCAAGGCGAAACCAAAAGGCATTAATGCCGAAAAACTCGGCCAGCCCACCGCACACACCTGCAATCATACGATTACGACGAGAACGTCTTAGCGCTTGTCGTTGAGTCCTCATTTGAACCTCCAAATTCAATTATAGTTATCCCGATATACGGACATTATTGAAAATGGGTGCAATGCTATTCCGCTGAAATCTGGCAGCCAAGTCTAGCAAACATCTTGTGTAGCGACCCATTCGCCATCTGCTTTGGGATGTTTGGCCTCTACTAACTTTCCAGTTTCGACCAACTTACCCACAGATTTCTTTACAACTTCATTTCCCCACCCAAACAATTTATTCACCTCGCGTAATTGCGCCGCGCCTAGCATGTCGAAATATAGCTCCAGCAATTTTCCTCGTGCCTGCGACTCCTTAACGGCTCGCGCCTGTTCGGATAGATCAGGGTAATGACGCGTGACGACTTCGTAGATATGGGAATACTTCCATGCGCCGGCTTCGGCAACACCGACAGGCAAAATCTTGAAATCTCTTTGTAATTGCTCAAGTGCTTTGTTGAATTCAG
>Ga0209131_1000805_pt1 | contig 21985 bp, 19 predicted proteins | sample GraSoi_2013_40cm_FD_185826 | JGI IMG/M metagenome (GOLD analysis project Ga0209131, IMG submission 185826) | Grasslands soil microbial communities from the Angelo Coastal Reserve, California, USA - Sample 9_17_2013_40cm (SPAdes) (version 2) | ecosystem: Environmental > Terrestrial > Soil >... | reverse complement strand
GCCCATCCCCACGGCATGTCACGTCCCCGGGTTGCGCGGTGTCAGTGTGGGGAGAGCAGGCAACGAGGAAACGTAACAGATGACCGACACTGAGGTACTGGCAGCCGCGTTCGAAGAGCACCGCGATCACCTCCGCGCGGTGGCCTACCGGCTGCTTGGCTCTACGTCCGACGCCGAGGACGCGGTCCAGGACACCTGGCTGCGGCTGACCGGCGCGGATACCAGCGAGGTGAAGAATCTCGGCGGCTGGCTGACGACGGTCGTTGCGAGGGTAGCGCTCAATATGCTTCGCTCGCGCCGGTACCGGCAGGAAGAGCCGGTCGGCGATTCCTGGCCGGGCGCAGCCGAGATAGCGGCAAGCGCCGCCGTTTCTACAAGGGCAGCTGGCGCTGGCACGGCCAGCCAGGCCGGCGATCCAGAGGACGAGGCTGTGCTCGCCGACTCGGTCGGCCTCGCCCTGCTGGTCGTGCTCGACACGCTCACGCCGGCCGAGCGGCTCGCGTTCGTGCTGCACGACCTGTTCGCGATGCCGTTCACCGAGGTAGCCGCCGTGCTCGGCCGCTCTCCCGAGGCGACGCGGCAGCTCGCCAGCCGGGCTAGGCGCAGAGTGCGCGGTGCCCCAAGCCCTGATCGCGCCGCCGACCTCGCCCGGCAGCGGGAGGTGGCCACCGCATTCCTCGCCGCGGCCCGCGGCGGCGACATCGCGGCGCTTGTCACGGTGCTGGACTCCGACGTCAGGCTGACCGCCGATGCGCAGGCCAGCCCGTCAGGCAAGCCGGTGCTGCTGCGCGGAGCGGAACTAGTCGCCAGCGGCGCGATCGCGTCCTCGGTGCGTGCTGGGCGCTCTCAGCTTGCGCTGGTGGACGGAGAGGTGGGCATCGTGTTCGCGCCCGCAGGCCGGCTCCAGGTCGTGCTTGCGTTTACGGTCGGCGCCACGGGCCAGATCACTGCCATCGATGTGATCGCCGACCCCGACCGGCTCAGACGGCTGCGGTTGGCAGTCCTCCCAGACCAGCCGTGAGGATTCCTTGCGTGACCTCGGGTCAGTGCCGCGCAGTGAGCTAATCGGCTGGCCTTAGCCAGTCCTCTGTGATCGGAGAATCAGGCGGACCGGCCATGAGCCAGCTGCTGAGGGCATGGATGAGCGGGCCCGGGTTCTTGCGCGAGCGCGGGAAAGCCCGGCTGCTGGTGAAGAGAATTCCGGTGACGGCCGTGCCACCCTGCGCCGCGCGAAGCAGGATCGGCCTAAAGTCTTTAACGTTCTCGGTAAGCAACCAGCGGCGCTCATTGATGGCCCAGGTGCAGAGCTCGCCGTCGGTCATCGCCCTAAGGTCGGATCGCTCTGTGACGGCAATGACATCGTGGCCAATGTCGCGCAGGGCAACAACGAGGGCAGGGGAGAACATCTCATCCAGGATGAGACGGGCGCGAATCGGCGAGGTCATGCGATGAGCCGCTGCTGGACGCGCCAGGCTTCCTCAGCGCGGGCAGAGGCGTCATCGGCTTCGGCTATTTCGGCGTCGATCTCGTCAGGAAAAGCCGTGTAATAGCTCATCGCAATCGCGATCCGGCTCGCATCGATCGCGAGTACCTCGGCTGCGGCGTCGAGTGCTGCTGGACCGCGTTCATCGATCTCGCGGAGGAACTTGACGATCTCCCAAACATCTGGGCCGTAAGCAAGCGCGGCGCGCCGGCCCGACGGGCCGTCCTTGAAGATGACGCCAGGGTAATCGGCCATCCGCAAGCCCTCGTCAATCAATCGCTGGGCCAGGGCTGACGTCGTACCTGACGTCGCGTTGGCGCGGCGACGCAGCCTGGCCAGCAAGCGATCATCGAACCTGATCGACAGCGGCGTTGTCATGCACTACCTAGTAGCACAAGTAATACGCTGAGCGGTCAGCGAGTCGAGCCGGGGCCGAAGGCGTAGATCACCCAGACTTGGCCGCGCGCGAACAGCATCCGGTGGCCGCCTGGCAGGGTGAACTTCGTCCCGCCGTTCTTGGTCGGCCGCGACCAGGACACGTGGTACGCCCGCCCGTTGCGGAGCACGACCGCCTTGCCGTGACCAACCGTGACCGCGTACGGGGGTCTAATGCCAAGCTCGCGGAAGACTGAGGTACGCACCCTGGTGTACTGGATCACAACGGTGCGCCCGCCGAGCAGGTGGCCATTGGCCGAGCGGGCAAGCCGGCCGTCCATCGACGCCAGCCAGCGGTGCTGCTTGTGCGACCACCAGAACGTGAAATGCGCTGCCCGGTAAGAAACGCTGTAGGAGTGCGCTCGCTTGCCGCCTGGCGGAGCCGATCCGAATCTGAAGCCGATATCGCGCGCCAGGCTGGCGTGCGGTGCCTCGTGCAGCAGCGTTCGGGTGCGCGCGTAGAGGTTATACGGAGCGACCCGGCTATTGTCGCGGAAGTAGCCACCGACACGGCCGGCGTAGAGGTCGGCGATCCTGGCATGCTCGACGACCGGTAGCAGCGCGGGCTGCGCGCCCGAGAAGGCGAACGCCGGCTTGCCGAACTGCCTGAGCAGCTTGACGTCCTCCTCGCGTGAGCTCCGGACCGGGCCGACCACCGGCGGGATGCGCGAGGAGAAGACGGCCATGATCCGGCTCAGCCCGCCTTCCACCGGCAGCAGGTAGACAATGTCCGCGTCCTGCAAGCCCGTCGGCGGCCGGGCTTGAACAACGTTGTCGATCTTGAAAATCAATTCTCGCCGGAGATACTTGATCCGCTCGCCGGTAAACGGCGAGGTCAGCGGCCGCTTCACCTGGTGACTCAGCCTGGCCGACGGGGTGGTCGTTGGTGCCGGCCGCGTTGCCGCGGGCGAGTGGTTCCCGGTCAGCACGACAGCTACGGCTGCCAGGATCGCCAGTGCGATCGCCGAGCTGCCAGCCGCGATCACCGTCCGCCGGGTGGAGCGTGCCGAGGATTTCAAGTGACCGAGGCTACCACTGGAGCACATCCGCTGAGCCAGGCCTAATCCTTGCGCAGGATGGTTTCCTCGATCTCGGTCTTCTTGGCCGGCGCGAATGAGCACTCGGTTTCGACCGCCACACCGACTGCGGGTCGCGCATCTGGTCGAACAGCGCGTCAAGGTCGCCGTCCTCGACCGGGCGGAGCGCGATAACTGCCACGACTTGATGCTAGCCAGGGCGGCGCGGCACGATCCCAGATCGGTCAACTCGCCTGCCGCGCCAGGGCGGCGGCCGGGCGGAACTCCAGTTCCTTCGGGTCGACTGGCCCGCGGTACAGCGCAGCGTCCTTGAAGTAGTGCTGCCGCAGCCGCCATGGTGCCCGGTCACCCTGGCGCGGCAGGGTGTGCCGCGCACGCTCGAAATACCCGGATGTCAAGTCGATGAGTGGCGTCGTCGCCAGGTGCCCCTCCGGCAGCCGCGGGGTGACGGTCGCATAACCGTTCTCGCTCATGAAAGCCAGCAGGCGGCTGACGTAGCTGGAGACCAGATCGACCTTGAGCGTCCACGACGCGTTGGTATAGCCGATCGCGAAGGCCATGTTGGGCACGCCGTCGAGCATCATTCCCTTGTAGGCCACCCGGCGCGAGACGATGACCGGCTCACAGTCGACGGTCACGTCGATCCCGCCGAGCGGGAGCAGGTTCAACCCAGTGGCGGTGATGATGACATCCGCCTCGAGCAGCCCGCCCGACTGTAGCCGGATTCCGCCCGCGGTGAAGGAGTCGATGTGGTCGGTGACGACCTCCGCCTTACCCGACTTGATCGCCGCGAAGAAGTCCCCATCAGGCACCAGGCACATCCGCTGATCCCAGGGCTGGTAAGCCGGGGTGAAGTGCGTGCCGATGTCGTAGCCGGCCGGCAGCCGCTTGGCGGCGCCCCGTTGCAGGATCGCTCGCGCCCTGGCCGGGTTCTTCCGGCAGAAGTTGTAGATCGCGGTGCCGATCCGCGCGTTCTTCCACCGCACGGCCGAATAGGCAAGATCCGGTGGCAGCACCTTGCGCAGCAGATCGGCGATCGGGTCGCCGCCAGGCAGGGAAAGCACGTAGGACGGCGACCTTTGCAACATCGTCACCTTCGCGGCGGTCTCGGCCAGGGCCGGCACCATCGTGACGGCCGTCGCCCCGCTGCCGATCACGACGACTCGCTTGCCGGTGACGTCGAGACCGGCTGGCCAGTGCTGCGGGTGCACGAGGGTGCCCGCGAAATCCGCCTGGCCAGGCCAAGTCGGCGTGTAACCCTCGTCGTACCGGTAGTAGCCCGAGCACAGGTAGAGGAAGCCGCACGTGCGCTCGCCGCGCGCGCCGGTCTCGGTGTTCTCGATCGTCACCGTCCACCGCGCGTCATCGCCTGACCAGTCAGCCCGCACGACCCGGTTGTGATAACTGATCTGCTTATCGACGCCATAGGCGGTCGCGGTGTCCCTGAGATAGCGGAGGATGTCGCCGCCGCCCGCGATGGCCTCGCGCCGGTCCCACGGGCGGAACGGGTAGCCGAGCGTGAACATGTCAGAGTCGGACCGGACGCCGGGGAAACGGAACAGCTCCCACGTCCCGCCGCTGACGCCGCGTGCCTCGACGATCGCGTAAGACGTGCCGGGAGCCTGCATCTGCAGCCGGCAGGCGGCCCCGATACCAGACAGGCCCGCACCGACGATCAGGACGTCCACGTGTCCGGGACCGGTGGCTGGCTCGGCAGTTCGGGCGGTGGTTGCGTTCATCCTGCTCCCTGTCCTGCTTCATCGGCAACGGCGTCACGAAGGCATCGGCCGGCCGAACTATGCTGCGCTTTCTACAGATGTATCACAGGACGACGGCCGGTCCTGAGCGGCTGCCTACGATGAGATCCTGGCAACTACCGGCTAGCGCAGGGCGACGGGCCGGTCGGCGAGCGGCCACGAAAAGCGCGAAGGTGCGTATGAGCTATCCAGCGGACGTCCTGGTATCGGTGCGCGGCGAGGCCCGGCGGACGGTTCCGCCGGACAGGGCCGACATGACAGGGCCGACATCGCGGGCACGATCGCGGTGACCCGGGGATCTAAGGCGGACGCGTCGGGGGCAGCCGCCGCGGCACTGGATAGCCTGACCGCGGATCTTGCCGCGATCGGCGGGGTGGCGCTGGGGGTGGACACGGTGCGCCGTCCGCTGACCTGGTCGGCGCATTCGGCGGCGACGCACGACGAGCACGTTCACGACAAGAAAACCGGCCAGTACGAGCCAACCGGACAGGTGACCGCGACCGTGGCTCTGCAGATCACAGTCCGGGCGTTCGACTTGCTGGATGCGCTCGGCAGCCATCTCAGCGCACATGAGGCGCTGCGCGTGCAGGAGGTGACCTGGCACGTCGACTGGGACAATCCCGGCTGGCGCGACGTGCGGGCTGCGGCGATCGAGGCCGCCATGGCCAAGGGCCGTGACTACGCTGCCGCGCTCGGCGGTCGACTCAGCGCCGTTGAGCACATCGCCGATCCTGGGCTCATCGGCGGCGAAGTCCAGCACTGGGCCGGAACAAGCAGCCGGTCCGTCAGGTTCGCCAGCAGCGGCGGCGAGACTCCCGACGCGCCGTCCTTGGACCCGGTTCCGCAAGAGCTGACGGCCCTCATCGAAGCCCGCTTCACCGCAACCGGGATCTCCATGGCCCGCGACGCAGAAGCCTAAGTCCGGATGATCCGGGCTCAGTCGCCGCGTCGATCAGGAACGCTGGGTTCTTGCGCCTGGCCCGGATCAGGGCGGAAGCGGGTAACGAACCGGCGCTGCCACGGTGTCTCGGTCGCGCGCGGATCGTAGTGTGCGCGGACGAATGCCACGGCGGCTGAACTGGGAACGCCATCGAGGACGGCGATGCACGCGAGCGCCGTCCCGGTGCGCCCGCGACCCCCCGCGCAGGAAACCTCGACCCGCTCGCTGGCCGACCGTAGCCAGGCCTCCTCGAGCGTCCGGGCCGCGAGGGCGCGGTCGACCGGCAGGCCGAAATCCGGCCAGCGCAGCCATCGGGATTCCCACGCCACGTCGGGCGGGGCAGTGGCCAACAGGTAGATGCCCAGTTCCGGGACAGCACCATCCCCTTCCTGCGGCGGCCGTCGCATGCCACGGCCGCGGATCAGCCTGCCAGACGGCAGCACGAGCACGCCGGGTGCAGCCGGATCCCAGGTCTGGTTCACCGCCAGAATGGTAGTAGCGGCCCGGGGCGCTCACGCGGCGAGCAGCGGGGCAGCCAGGAAAACCTCTGGCCGATCAGGCCACCAGCACCATGCCGATTTCCTGCGCGAGCGAATCGACGGCCGGGTAGGCCAGTAGCCACGGCCCTTGCCGCGGGCGTTTGCGTCTGCCGTTGCTGGCACGCGATCGCGTATGTCATCCTCTTCGTGCAAGGCAAGGATCGCCCCGCCGAACGTATGATCCGCCTAGATGTGGCCATTGCCGCAGGCGAGGGCCGCACCAGGGGAATAAGGGGAGCGATTTGATGGGCATTCTCAATGAGGCCCGCCGGGAGTTCATCGCGGCGCCCGACAGCTCGAAGGGCCAGATCGTCTTCAAATGGCCCGATCACAACATCCGCAAGTTCTCCAGGGCCATCGTCGAGCCTGATGCCGTCGCGGTGTTCATCAGCCAGGGCCGGGTGATGGGTATCCTGGGACCGGGCCAGCACACGCTGGACGCGGCCGAGCTGCCTTTCCTCGGAATGTTCGTCGACTGGGCGAGCAATAGCAACGCGTTCAAGGCCGAGATCTTCTTCGTCGGCGCGCGGGAGTTCCCGAACCTCCGTTTCGGCGGGCGCCTGGACGAGGTTCAGGATCCTCAGACCGGCCTGATCGTCACACTCCGCGCGTTCGGCGAGTACGCGGTGCGCGTGATCGACCCGGCCAGGCTGATCCTGAACCTGGTCGGCACGGTCGACGTGACCAATAACGACGCCGTGACATCCTGGGTCACCCAGCAGCTGCTCAAGTGCACCAGGTCAGGAGTCACCTCCCAGCTGATGTCCGGAGCGTGGCAGATCCTTGGCCTGTCGATGCACAGGGCCGAGATCGAGCACGGGACCCTGGAAGAGACCAACACCGAGCTGGCCGGATACGGCATCGCGATCACCCGCCTCGGCAACCTCGACATCAACCTCGACGATGACGACAATGCCAGGCTCAAGAAACTGGCCGGGGACACCGCCTACAGCAGGCTGGCCGGCGGATACCTGCAAGCCGCCCAGGCCGAGATGATGCAGGGTGCGGGCCAGGGAATGGCGCAGGGTGGTGCCGCGGTGAGCCCGGTCTTCCTCGGGGCCGGCCTGGGCCTTGGCCAGAATATGGGCGTTCCCCAGCAGGCTCCCGGCTATCCGCCGCCGCCAGCTCCGGGATTCGCCGGCGGCGGGCAGGGCTACGCGCCTCCGGCTCCGCCGGCGCCGCAGCAAGCACCGCCACCCCAGGCCCGGCCGGCGCCGCAGCAGGCACCACCGCCCCAGGCCGGCACCGTTGCGTGCGGCAATTGCCAGAACGAGGTCCGCGAGGGAGCGAAGTTCTGCGACTCGTGCGGCAATCCGATGTCGCGGCAATGCGCGAACTGCAACGCGGCGATGGGCGCGACGTCCAAATTCTGCGCCGAGTGCGGAACTCCGGCGAGCTAGGCGCCTGGATAGGCCATCGCCTTAATACGTCGATCAGCGGTCCGCAAACGTTGCTGCGACGGGCCGCCGGTTCCACTACGATCTGCTATGAAGTGCTATTAGCTGCCACATCTGCTGGTGCATTAAGCATATTCCCGATGTGTCTGAATGGGCACCGCGTGAGAAAGGCCTGCCCGAATGGATCGGATCGAGTGCCAGTGGTGCAAGGCTCAGAACGAGCCCGAGCGGACCAGTTGCAGCACCTGCGGTGCGCCACTTGACAAGAGAAACCTCGTCTCGGACTCCGGCTGGAGCGAGGCACCCCGCCTGCGCGACATGACGGAGTTCCGGTTCTCGAACTCGACCTGCCAGGTGGAGGGCGAGATCGTGCCCGTGGCTGAGCTGGCGCTGGCTCCCGGCGACGCGGTGTTCTTCGAGCACCACGTGCTGCTGTGGAAGGAGCCGGCGGTGCCGATGGCGGCGATGAATACCGGCGGCGGCATGAAGCGCACGCTCGGCGGAATGCCGCACATCCTGAGCATCGCCCAGGGACCTGGCCGGATCGCGTTCTCGCGCGACGCGGCTGGCGAGCTCGTCGTGCTGCCGCTGCACCCCGGCATGGAACTCGACGTGAGGGAGCACGCGTTCCTGATCGGGACGCACTCGCTGAACTACTCATTCGTCCGCATCAAGGGCCTGGCCAACCTGCTACATGGCGGCAGCGGGATGTACATGGACCGGTTCATCACTCAGAATTACCCCGGCCTGCTGCTGCTGCACGGCTACGGCAACGTGTTCCAGAAGACGCTGCAGGCGGGCGAGAAGATCCTGATCGAACCGGGCGGCTTCCTGTACAAAGACGCGTCGGTCGAGATGAACACCGTGCAGATGGACATCAAGACCGGCCTGATGCGGCGCGGCATGTACCTGGCCGAGATGACTGGCCCGGGCCGGGTCGGCATCCAGTCCATGTACGTCCACCACGGTTCTGAGTAGGGATCGCCATGTCCATGCCAGGCTCGACCACCTACACCTGCCCGTACTGCCGGATGACCAACAGCGATGACGGGACTCCGACCTGCCCGCGATGCGGCGCACCGGTCGACATCAGCCTCCGGATATCCAACTCGGGATGGTGCAAGCAGCCGCCGATCCGCGATATGGCCAGGATCAGGTTCGGCCGCTCCACCTGCCAGATCAGCGGAACCTATGTGCCGGTCGCCGAGACGGAGCTGCACGACGACGACTGGGTCTACTTCTCCCACCACGTCCTGCTGCACGCCGAGCCGCGGGTCAGGCTCGAGGCAATGCGGATGAAGGGCGGCTGGAACCGGGTCATGGCCGGCCTGCCGCTGATCATGATGAGGGCGCAGGGCCCGGGCTTCGTGGCCTTCAGCGCCGACCATCCGGGCGAGATCCTGGCGCTACCGCTCCAGCCGAACCAGGCAGTCGACGTGGTAGAACATCAGTTCCTTGTCGCGACAGGGAACGTCGGCTACCAATGGGACAAGTCGAACATCTGGTTCACTACCCGCAGCGGTGATGACACTGAATGGCATTACCCGGTCGGCAAGTTTATCGACAGGTTCATGGCCCAGGGCACGCCAGGAATACTTCTGCTACACGCGCCTGGCAACTCCTTCGTGCGCGACCTGGGCCCCGGCGAGCGGATCCTCGTCCAGCCCAGCGGGCTGATCTGGAAGGACCCGTCGGTGCAGATGTTCCTGCACTTCGAGTACCCGCGCGGCAACTACTGGTTCAGCTCGGCCCGCTGGCAAGCGAAGTCGATCTGGCTGACGCTCCAGGGACCTGGCCGGATCGCGATCAAGTCAGTGTTCGAGCGGCCTGAGCTGACCGGGAACATCGTCAGGAACTCCGGGGCGACGACTCAGTTCTGGTAGGGACGCTGCGTGTCGGCCTGCGCGACGGCCCGAGTAGACGCAGTCGGCCAGCGACAGCCCGCTGACGTATGACCGCGAGCAGAGCCCGACGGCGCTGCGCCCGGCCGCATACAGGCCAGCGACGCTGGTGCCGTCCGCGCGCCGTACCTGGCCCGAATCCTCGGCCACCACCAGCCCGCCGAGGGTCAACATCGGCGCGGGATAGGCGGGGCGTGGCCGCACCGACAAGTCGATCAGGGAGAACGGCGGGCGGCCGAGCACGGTAACTACGTCAGCGGGCTTCCCGGCCGGATCGGGTTCTCCGGCCGCCGCGGCCGAATTGTGCGCCGCGAGCGTCGCCGCCAGGCCGGCGGGGTCGACACCTGCCCGGGCCGCGACCTTGGCTACCGTCCTCCCGCTGACCCGCGCCGTGGTCAGCAGGTAGACCGCCTGAAGCAGCTGGAACCACTGCAAACCGCCCCTAAGCTGGCGCCGCGCTCTCGCTACCACGTTCTGGTCGACGAGCAGCCACGCGCGGCGGTCATGCCTGCGCACCATCGCCTCGCCGATGGCGGCTCCGTACAGCGATTCATCGCAGACGCGCTGACCGGAAAGGTCGACCAGGAGGCCGCCGAGAAATGCAGAGGGCGGCGTGATGAACCGCCAGCACGACACGCGGTCGAGGAATCTGGTCACTCCGCCTGCGGCGACGCCGAGCCGCATGCCGCTACCGTCGTCGGCGACGGTCCCCAGGGCCAGCCCGCCGCGGTAAGCGGGAGCGTGCTCGCGGACCAGCGCCCGGTTCGCCACGAATCCCCCCGCCGCGATGATGACGCCGTTCCTGGCGCGGACGCGCAGCGGCTTAGCGTACCGGCGCTCCAGGAACGCGACCGGCTTGTGCATCCGCTTGCCCACGCCTCCCGCGTACAGGAATGGCTTCTTGCCGAGTTTGTGCAGCACGCGGTGGGCGAGCCTGGACCAGGCCGGGGCGCCGCGCATGCTCAGGCACTCCACCCCTGTAACCTGGCCCGCCTCGCCAGTCACGATGCGCTCGGCCCGCGTCTGCGTGATTACCCCGACGCCTGCCGACCCCACGGCTGCGGCAAGCCGGGCGAAGAGCACACGCCCCGACGTACCCCTGCCTACCGCCCGGTGCCCGCGCGGTGCCGGGGCCGCGATGTGCGCGAACGATCGCTCGCTGCCTGAGTAGTACAGGTAGTGCCGGTTGCCGGGATAGGACGTCTTATCTGGGCTCAGGCTGCCGTGGAACGGCACTCCCTTGGAGGACAGCCAGGCCATCATCTCGGCGCTGCCGGCGCAGAAGTCATGGAGGGTAGCCGGCGTGACCGCGTCGCCGACCTCCATTTCCAGATAGGAGAACATGGCCTCTGGCGTATCCTGCACGCCGGCCTGGAGTTGCTGGATGGTCCCGCCGCCTGCGTAGACGATCCCTCCGGACAGGGCGGTCGCACCCCCGCCGGAGAACCTGTCGAGCACGATGACCTGGGCTCCGGCCCCGGCCGCCTCGAGCGCGGCGCAGACGCCCGCGGCGCCGAAACCGACCACCACGACGTCGGCCTCAAGATCCCATGTCTGCGGCACTGACGCCTCCTCCTGGGCTGCCGAGGCCGGTCATCGGGACTGACCGAACTGTAACGTGTTCTACCACGCAGCAGCAGCCGTAAGGGATGCGAACGCAGATGCCGCAAGGAGGTCAGGGCGGGATCATCCCGCAGGAGGTCAGGGCGGGATCATCACCGCCCGCCGGTGCGGGGCCTTGCCGCACCGCGCCCAGCCGGCGGCGATCTCGGCGAGGGGCAGCCGCTCCCGGTCAACCTGGAGCCTGCCGACGGCCGCATGGCCGAGGATCTCGGTGAGCGCTGCCGCCCGCTGCTCGGGACGCACCGCGTTGTTGGTGTAGCCGAGCACGGACAGCGTCCCGCTGCGCAGCGTGGCCGAGGACAGGCTCGCCTCCTGGCCTGCCGATGACCCCAGATTGACCAGGCGGCCCCCTGGTGACATGACGCGGAGGGCGGCCTGGGCCGGCACTCCCCAGACCGGGTCGAGGACCAGGTCGATCCGGCCTGCGCACGCCTCGGCCAGACGGCTTGCGATCACCGCCGGATCGTCCCCGGTCAAGTCAGCGATGGCATCCGCGCCGAGGTCAGCGGCGCGTTGCCTGCCCAGCGCATCGCGGCACGCGCCGATAACCCGGCCGGCCCCGTGCAAGCGCGCCACCTGAATGCCCGCCTGCCCGACTGTCCCGCTGGCCCCGAGGACCAGCACGTGCTCACCCGCCCGCATGCCGCCGCGCCAGGTCAGTGCCATCCAGGCGGCGATCGCCGACAAGCCGAGCGCGGCGACGAGGTCATCGCTGACTGTCTCGGGCAGCGGCACGACGCCATTCTCGTCAACGACGCACAGCTCAGCCAGGGTGCCGTCGCCCGGCGCCAGGCCCGCGCTGCCGCTGAACCAGACCCGCTGGCCTGGCGTGAGGGTGTCGGCCTGCTCGATGACGCCGACACCCTGCGTGCCAGGCACATAGGGCAATGTTGGAGCGCCGAAGTAGGAGGTGCCGGAGGCGAGGAGCAGGTCCAGTGGGTTGACCGGGGCCGCGGATACCCGGATCAGGGCCTGGCCGCCGGCGCGGCGCGGCACCGGGTGCCGCCCGTACTCCGGCGGCTGGCCGTGGCCGTGCAGGACGGCCGCCCGCATCGTCCTTGATCCGCCGCCACGCTGTCCGCTGCCCTGTCCGGCGCCGGCCTCGGCCATCGCGGCCATGGCGGCCTCAGTCCTGCGTGTAGGTATAGGTGTAGGGGTTGTCGAGAACCCTGATCTCGGGGATCTCCGGGTGCATGCCGTCGTTCCAGGCGTCAGGCCCGAGTTCGCCCTTGAGGTACGCCACGGTCTCGTCGACCACCCGCCTGGCCTTGGCCAGGTCGGTCCCGACCAGAGCGTGGTCATACTTAACGACCCGGCCGTTGACCACGACCGTATGCACGTCGCCCCGCTGGGCCTGGAACACCACGTGCCCGTAGGGATTGAGCAACGGGAACATCGCCGGCGACGCGTCGTTTTTGATCAGCACGACATCGGCCTTCTTACCAGGCTCCAGGCTGCCTATCAGCGAGTCCAGGCCGAGCGCCCTGGCTCCGCCCCCGGTCGCCCAGTCCACGACTTGCTCGGCCCGCAGCTTGTGGTGCGTCACGGTCTCGTCCATCCCGTGCGCCTGCAGATGCTCCCTCGCACGGTCGGCGCTCAGCGTGGCCCGCATCGCTGAGAACAAGTCAGCGCTCCACCAGACGCTGGTGTCCATCGAGAGCGAGACTCCGATGCCGTGCTCGCGGAGCTTCCAGGTCGGCGGGTAACCCTGGCCCGCGCTCTGCTCGCTCTCGGTGGAAAGCGACGCGGACCCGCCGGTGGCGGCGATCCGGTGATACGAGTCGGCGGACAGGGTCGCGGCGTGCACGTAGATCGACGACGGCTGCATGAACCCGTGCTCGTGCATCAGCCGGATCCCCTCGTCCGTGGTCACCTTCCACACTCCTGCGTGCGTGGTCACCGGCACATTCAGTTCGCGGGCCACCTCGAACGCCGCCTTTTCTGGAAATTCTGGATTACCGGGAACGTCGAAGGCGATCTGGAATCCGAGCATGTCATTCCCGCCAGGGAAGCGTCTGGTGACGAAGTCGCGGAACTCCGGAGCGGCCGACCATTCCCACGGCGCCTGCTGGATATTGCCATAGGCGAGCACGAATCGCCCCGGAACCTCTTCAAGAGCGTCCGACGCTGCCTCCGCATGATCGATTGTCTGCAAGTTGTGCGACCAGTCGACCGTGGTCGTCACCCCCGCGTCGATCGCCTCGATGGCGCTGAGCAGGTTGCCCGCGTAGATATCTTCCGGCCGGAAGCACTTGCCCCACTGGAGGTAATTCCAGACGAAGTACTGGGTGAGCGTCCAGTCAGCCCCATAGCCGCGCAGCGCCGTCTGCCACATGTGCCGATGGGTGTCGATCATTCCCGGCATGACGATTCCGCCGGTCGCGTCGATCTCGGCCGTGCCCTCGGGCACGTCAAGGTTCGGACCCACCGCGCTTATCCGCTCGCCGGCGATGAGGACGTCAGCACCGCGGATGACCCGGTGGGAGTCGTCCATGGTCAGAACAGTTGCGTCGCGGAATACCAATGGCCGGCCGGCGAGGTCAGCTGGGGACAGGGCGCCGCCTTCCCGGTCAGAACTCGATGACGCTGCCATGTCCAGCCTCCATTGCTCAACCATGCAAGTATCAAGCTAATCTCCGATAGACGCACAGAGAGGGCGTACCTGCGAATATGAGTCAGCCTGAGTCAGGTCCACTGTCTGGGCTCGTCGTCGCCGACTTCTCCCGGGTGCTGGCAGGCCCGTACGCCGCGATGCTCCTCGCCGATCTCGGCGCAGACGTAATCAAGGTAGAGAGCCCGGGGGGCGACGACACCAGGCGCTGGATCCCGCCAGCCACGAGCGACGGGGTGTCGACCTATTACCTGGCGATCAACAGGAACAAGCGATCCGTCGCACTGAACCTTGACGACGCGGACGACCTCGCCGCCGGGCGCGAGCTCGCCCGCCGGGCCGACATCCTGGTGGAGAATTTCAAACCAGGCGGGCTGGCCAGGTTCGGCCTGGACTACGAGTCGGTCCGCGCCGTCAACTCCGGGATCATCTATGCCTCAATCAGCGGCTTCGGCTCGGGCGGCGGGCAGCACCTGCCCGGATACGACCTGATGGTCCAGGCGATGTCGGGCCTTATGAGCCTGACCGGCGACCCGGCGGGCCCGCCCTTCCGGTCTGGCATCTCGGTGTTCGACGTAATCGCTGGCCTGCATACCACGATCGGCATCCTCGCCGCGCTCAACCACCGCGCCCGCACCGGGGCAGGTCAGCACGTTGAGGCCAGCCTGATGGCTTCCGCCCTGTCCGGCATGGTCAATCAGACCAGCGCCTACGCCGCGGGCGGGGTGGTCCCGTTCCGCATGGGCAACGCGCACCCGAGCCTCTACCCATATGAGCCGTTGCCGACCGCGGACGGCGACCTGATCGTGACCGCTGGCAACGATGTCCAGTTCCGCAAGCTCTGCGAGGTGCTGGGGGCACCGGAACTGGCAGCGGATCCGAGATTCGCTCGCAACGAGGACCGCACGGCCAACCGTGACCTGCTCAGGCCGCTGCTCATCGAGCGACTCGCCGGCCGCCCGGCCGCCATGTGGTTCGGCGAACTGATCGCAGTCGGCGTTCCGTGCGGACCGATCAACACCGTGGACCAGGGCGTCACCTTCGCCACGGAGATCGGCCTGGAACCCATTGTCAGCGCGGGTTCCGGCGTCAGCGCGATCCCGACCATCAGGCATCCGATCACCTTCTCAGCCACCGCGCCGCGGTACGATCTGCCGCCGCCAGCGCTCGATGAGCACGGTGACGACATCAGGGCCTGGCTGACCGCGCCGGCGCCGGCTCGGGCCAGCGGTGACCAGGCCACCAGCCGGGGGGCAGGAGCACGGACATGACGCAGCCAGGCCAGGCGGGGCGCGCCTTCCCGACATCGATCGGCACCTCGAGCGCCGAGACGATCACGCTCCTCGGTCACGATCTCGCCACGGATTTGATGGGCAAGGTCGGCTTCGGCGAGCTTGCACTGTGGCTGGTAACCCAGCAGCGGCCGACACCGTCCCAGGTCAGGGTCTTCGAGGCGGTACTCGTCGCGCTGGCTGATCACGGGTTCACGCCCACGGCGATCGCCGCGAGGCTCACCTATCTCAGCGCGCCCGACTCGGTGCAAGGTGCGATCGCGGCCGGGCTGCTTGGCGGCGGGTCGCGCTTCCTCGGCGTGACCGAGGATGCCGCCAGGTTCCTGGCCGAGACGCTGGCCGACCGGCCCGTGCCAGGGGACGAGCCAGGCTTCGATGAGCTGGCGATGGCGGCTGTCAGGCGCGCGCGCGAGGCCGGCTGGTTTGTCCCCGGGCTCGGGCATCCGGTCCATAAGATCACCGACCCCCGTACGCCCGCCTTGCTGGCGATCGCCGAGGCCGAGGGTTTGCGCGGCCCGCACCTGCGCCTCTTCGAGGCGATCGGCCGGGTGCACCCGCAGGTGCTCGGCCGCAGGCTGCCGCTCAACGGCGCGGGAACCTGCGGCGCAGCCCTCGCCGACCTTGGCCTGCCGGCCGGCCTGCTGCGCGGCTTTGCCCTCCTCGCCCGCACCGCCGGTCTGCTCGGCCACCTGGCCGAGGAGCAGCGGCGCCCCGTCGGCATGGACATCTACCTGACCGTCGAGCGGAACGCCGAGTACCTGCGCCCTGAACCCCAGGACCCGGCCAGCACCTGAGGGGAGCCGCCATGGCGACCGTGGCCGCCGTCATCGCATCCACCCATCATCCGTTCTATTACCGCGCGAGCACCGCGACGGGCGAGGACCGGCCCCCTTTCGCCGACGAATGGGCGGCCAAGATCGAGGCTTTCCGCGAGACGCTGACCACTTCACGGCCGGACGTGCTCGTGATGGTCGGCAGCGACCACTTCCATCAGCTGTGGCTAGACAACATGCCGCAGTTCCTGATCGGCAAGGCGCCGTTCTATGACGCCAACTTCTACAACGAGGAACGCGAGTTCGGCCTGCCCAGGATGTTCGTGCACGGCCGGGAAGACCTGTCCGCCTACCTGCTGCGCGAGGGAATGGACGCTGGCTTTGACCTGGCGTTCAGCAACGAGCTGCGAATCGACCACAGCATTACCTGCCCCCTGATCACGCTGCGGCCGCAGGCGGACCTGCCGATCGTGCCGATTTACACGAATATCTTCGCCCCGCCGCTTCCTCGGCCGAAGCGGTTCGTTGAGCTCGGCAAGACGATCAGGCGGCTCGTCGAAGCGTGGCCATCAGACGACCGGGTCGCGATCATCGGCACCGGGCACCTGTCGCTTGAGCTGGGCGGCCCCCGCCAGTTCGGGCCGCACGGCCCTGACCCGAGGTTCGACCGCAAGGCAGTCGAATGGATCGCCTCAGGCGACATAGAGTCCGCGGTGGCTGAGGTCAGTCTGGAGAGCCTATGGCTGCCAGGCAACGCGACCCACGGCTTCATGGACTTCATGCTCATGATGGGCGTGGCCGGCGAGAACGCCAGCGCCAATCACGTGGACTCACTTGACCTGTTCCACACCATGGAGGCCTACTTCACCTGGTACCCGAAGGAGGCGTCGTGACGGAGTTGCGCAAGGAGGCGCCGTGAGCAAGTACCTGCTCAACAAGTTCCTCTACACCATCGACCGCGACCCTGACCTGGTGGAGCGCTACCGGCACGACCCGCGCGGCACAGTCGAATGGTGGGAGTCAGAGCGGGCCAACGTCATCCTGAACATCCCTCCGTCCGAGCGCAGCACGTGGCTGAGGTTCACCGACGCCGAGCGTGAAGCACTCGCGACGCATGACTACGTGACGCTGTTCGAACTCGGGAGCCACAACTTCCTGCTTCTTACCCTATTCATCGCACTGTTCGAACGCGATTATGACGAGCCGCTGGCATTCCAGCGTCAGTTCGCCGCACGGCTCGGCCACTGGACATTGCCATATCCCGACATCTCAACCTAGCGGCCCGGGAATAACTAGGCGGCAACTGTCCTGGTAACAGTAGCCGCGCGAGCCTGCGAACGTCATGATACGGACATGGAATTGACTTTCCGCGCGGCATGACCGGCACAGCCGCATGACCGGCACAGCCGCCGAGCCGGTCGCGGTTGCCCTCGCGATAACGGCAGCTTGCACCTTTGCCGTTGCCAATGTCGTACAGCAGCGGGTGGCGGCCAAGCTGCGCTCTGATGCGGCCTTCGATACAGCCGTCCTGCTCCACCTGATCCGCCGCCCGCTCTGGCTGGCAGGCCTGGCTGCCGTCATGGTCAGCCTCTCACTCCAGGCGACGGCGCTCGGCCTGGGCCGGCTGGTGATCATCGAGCCCGTCCTGGCCAGCAGCCTGCTGTTCGCCCTTGCGCTTGCCGCCCGCGCCGACCGGCGCCGGATGCGGCCGATCGAATGGCTGGCCGCGCTGGCCACGTTCGCCGGGCTGGCCGTGTTCCTCTCGGTCGCGCATCCCTCGGGGGGCCAGCCGACGGCGAAGCTCAGCCAGCTTGGCATGGCCGCGATCGCCGCCGTCATCATCGCCGTGGCCTCCGGCCTGCTGGCAGTGCGGATGGGACCACTGCGCCGAGCTCTCACGCTGGGCGTCGGCGGCGGGATCGCCGCTGGGGTGACCGATGCGCTGACCAAGACCGTTGCCTACCTGGCCGGCGGTCATCCGCTCGGCGTGTTCGCCGACGCCAGGCTGTACCTGCTGGTCGTCGTCGGCCTGCTGACCTACACCATGCAACAGAATGGCTACCGGGCGGCGGGCCTGGCGGCATTCCTGCCCGTCTTCTCCGTTCTTGACCCTGTCGTGGGCTCGCTGCTCGGCCTGTTGCTCTATCACGAGCACCTCGGCGGCGGTGCGGGCAGAATGGCGCTTGAGGCCGTTGCCGTGCTGGCCGCGACGTGGGGGATCTACCGCCTGGCCAGGTCGACAGCCCGAGCCGAGCCGATCGAGCCGATCGAGACCGTCTCGCCAATCGGAGCCATTCCGCTGATGCTGCCGGTGCCGCCCGATCCGGTCCTGGCCGGCGAGGAGTCAACGGCCCCGCGCTGACGCACCCCCTGCGTACGATTCGGATCGTGGCTACTCGCTACGACGTCTCCGCCGTGCCGCTGCAAGGCGGCTACGTAGCCAAGCAGTGCCCGGTCAGGGCGCAGTGGGACACCATCAGGCCGTGTGACCCGCTACCGCCGTCCGCAGCCGTGGAGCGCAGGCTCGCTCGCGGCAGGGAATTCGAGGCACGGATCGTTGCCGCGCTCCGGCGGCATCATCCCAGCGCCATAGTCCTGCTGAGTCCGGACCGGCAACTGCGGCCTGCGCGGGAGCAGGCGACGCTCGCCGCGATCACGTCTGGCGTGCGGCTAATTATCGGCGGCCGCCTGCCAGCCGATCTGGCCGGTCGGCGCGTGGGGGAGCCTGACCTGCTCGTCAGCGCCGCGGAGTCGGGGTACCGTGCCGTGGACATCAAGCACCATCGCAGCCTGAATCCCCGGCCTGACGGCTCTTCTGGCGCGGCGGCGGCCTGCTGCTCGGACTTCGACGGCCTCGTCCTTGAGGCGGCGGCTGCCGACCAGGCCCGCGTGGCGCGCAAGCGCCGGGAGGACTTGCTGCAGCTCGCCCATTATCAGCGCATGCTGGAGGCCGCCGGGCTCGCCGCGTCCGGCAGAAGGTACGGCGGCATCATCGGCGTGGAGGAGGCCGTCGTCTGGTACGACCTCGACGCGCCGCTGTGGCGCACGCCGTCAGCGGGCGGCCGGACCAGGCTCCGCTCGACGATGGAGATCTACGACTTCGAGTTTGACTTCCGGCTCGACATCATCGCGGTGGCCGCTGCCACCAGGAGTGATTCGTCGGTCACGCCGCTCGTGGTCCCGGTCCGGATCGGCGAATGCGCGGTGTGCCCGTGGTGGTCGTGCTGCGGGCCGCGGCTAGAGGCTGGCGCGGGCGACGTGAGCCTGCTGCCGCGGATCGGCTGGCGCGAGTGGCGCGTACACCATGATCACGGGATCACCGACCGGGCGGGCCTCGCCGCCCTCGACCACCGCACCGCCACGCTGGTCGCCGCGCGCGTTGACCTGCGGCCCGTGCTTGCGGCGCTCGACAGCGGCGCATGCGACGTGCCGGTGCGGGCGGTACTCGGGCAGGGCAGGCGGGCTCAGCTGACCACGCTGGCCGCTGCCGGCATCAGCACGGTCGCTGACGCTGGCGCGCTCTGCCGGCGCACCGCGTCATATTGCGACGCACCCATGAGCGATCTTCCGCAACAAATCGACCAGGCTCGTGCGGCGCTTGGCGACCATCCCGTCTACCGGAGGAGAGGCGTCGCACAGGTCGAGGTCCCTCGCGCGGACGTTGAGGTCGACATCGACATGGAGAATGCCGAGGACGGGGTGTACCTGTGGGGCGCGCTGGTCACGATCCGGTCGGCGTGGGCCGGGCATCCGCCGGGATACCGAGCCTTCTGTACGTGGGAGCGGATAACCGCCGAGGTCGAAGGCAGCCTGTTCGCAGAATTCTGGCGCTGGCTGAGTGAGCTCCGCACGGCCGTGGCCGGGGCGGGCTTGACCTTCCGCGGCTACTGCTATAACGCCTCAGCCGAGAATTCTCAGCTGCGCAGGATCGCCGCGGCCACCGGGCTAGCCGGTGAGGTCGCCGACTTTATCGGATCGGACCAGTGGGTGGACCTGTATCGGGTATTCGACAGCCAGCTGATCACCGGCCATTCGGCCGCGCTAAAGGCCGTCGCGCCGCTGGCCGGCTTCAGCTGGGAAGTGCCCGATCCGGGCGGCGACGAGTCCATGGTCCGGTATGACCAGGCCGTCGGGCCCCGCCGCGATCAGGCTGCCCGCGACTGGCTGCTCACTTATAACAGGAACGATACTGAGGCCACGCTCGCGCTTCGTAACTGGCTGCAGCAGGCTGCGGGCGGCTGCCTCTCGATCGCTGACGCCCGGTAACTCCGCCGGGCAGCGGGAATAAGCAACCGTGCCCGAAACTGCGGATCGTCAGGACCGCGCGGTCCCGCCGCAGCTGAGCTCTGACCATGTTCTGGTGGTCATGACGGGGCTGCTGCTCGGGATGCTGCTGGCCGGCCTAGACCAGACGATCGTCGCGACCGCCCTCCCGACGATCGCCGGCGACCTGCACAGCCTGTCCAAGCTCTCCTGGATCGTCACCGCGTACCTGCTGGCCTCGACCGTGTCGACGCCGCTGTGGGGGAAGCTGGGCGATCTGTACGGACGGAAGATCTTCTTCCAGGCCGCAATCGTGATCTTCCTGATCGGGTCGGTGCTGGCGGGACTCTCCAAGACGATCACTGAGCTGATCATATTCCGCGCCATCCAGGGCATCGGCGGCGGCGGGCTGATGGTGGGGTCGCAGACGATCGTTGGTGACATCGTGCCGCCTCGCGACCGGGGCCGCTACCAGGGCTTCTTCGGTGCGGTGTTCGGGGTATCCAGCGTCCTCGGGCCGCTGATCGGCGGATTCTTCGTCGACACGCTGTCCTGGCGCTGGGTTTTCTACGTCAACCTGCCAGTCGGTGTCATCGCCCTCATCGTCGTGGCCGCCGTGCTGCCTGCCAGGCGCGGAAAGGAACAGCACCAGGTCGATTACCTCGGCACGATCATGATCGGCGGGGCGGCGACCAGCCTGGTGCTCCTGACGTCCCTGGGCGGTGTGACCTACCCGTGGGGGTCAGGGCCCATCATCACGCTCGCGGTCCTGGCCGTCGTATTCACCGCTGGCTTCGTGGTGGCCGAGCGCTGGGCCGCCGAGCCGGTGCTGCCGCTGCACCTGTTCAAGCAGCCGGTGTTCACCGCTGCCTCGGCGATCGGCTTCGTGGTCGGTTTCGCGATGTTCGGCGCGCTCACGTACCTGCCGCAGTACCTGCAGATCGTCCGGGGAGTCAGCCCGACGATCTCCGGCCTGCACCTGCTCCCGCTGATGGTCGGCCTGCTCGCGACCTCCATCGGCACCGGACAGCTGATCAGCAGATGGGGCCGGTACAAGATCTTCCCCGTGGTCGGCACGGCGACCTTGACCGTCGGCCTGTACCTACTGTCGCATCTGGGTCCGTCGACGAGCACCGGGCTCGCTTCGCTGTACCTGCTTGTGTTCGGCGTGGGCATCGGCGCCACCGTGCAGGTGCTGGTGATCGCCGTGCAGAACGCCATCGACTACGCGGACCTTGGCGCCGGAACGTCCGGCGTGACATTCTTCCGGTCCATCGGCGCATCGTTCGGCACCGCCGCCTTCGGCGCGATCTTCGACCACGCTCTGCCAGGCAACATCGCCTCGGCTTTGCACGGGCGGGCACTGCCGCGAGGCATCAGCGTCGCGAGCGGCGCCAGCCCGGCGGCTCTGGCCAAGCTGCCGCCGCCGGTTCATGCGGCTATCGTTTCCGCCTACTCGGCATCGATCAGGACCGTCTTCCTCGCCGCCATTCCGGTCGCCGCGATCGCCTTCGTGCTGTCCTGGACGCTGCGGGAACTGCCGCTGCGGAGCACGTCGCGCGCTGTGGATCCGGCCGACCGGCTGGCGCCGACCGCTAGGCCGACGATCCGGACGTCGGATGAGGAGATGCGGCGCGCTGTGAGCACGCTGTTCGCCAAGCAGCGGCGCCGCGAGGTCTACAGCCAGCTGGTCGCAGCGTCAGGAATCGCGTTGTCCCCGCAGGCCGGCTGGCTACTGCTCAGGCTCGGCGAACACCACGGCGAGTCACGCGCCGCGCTGGCGGGCTGGCTGTCCATCAGCACCGCGGAACTCGGCGACCGGATGACTGAACTGGTCATGGCCGGGTACGTCCTGCCCGCCAGCACCCCCGCCGACGCCGACGAGCTCACCGGGTCAGGCCGGTCGGCCTGTGCCCGCATCTTCACCGCGAGCC
>Ga0209131_1000804_pt1 | contig 21987 bp, 31 predicted proteins | sample GraSoi_2013_40cm_FD_185826 | JGI IMG/M metagenome (GOLD analysis project Ga0209131, IMG submission 185826) | Grasslands soil microbial communities from the Angelo Coastal Reserve, California, USA - Sample 9_17_2013_40cm (SPAdes) (version 2) | ecosystem: Environmental > Terrestrial > Soil >... | reverse complement strand
TTCGCGTACGCGGCGAACTTCTCGGCATCGTGAATGGCGCGGTACGTGGCAACCCAGTAGGTCTTCGACATGGCTGTTCTCCGTTCGGGAGCGAAAGTATCGCATCCCGCCACGCCCCGCCCCCCGAGCCAACTCGCCGCCTTATCCCATGTACGGGGAGTAATCGAACCTGACGCCGCTGGTCTTGCGCTTGTAGAAGTAGTAGTCCGCCGTGTAGGGCACGCGTGCTTCCTTCCCCACGTTCGAGACGCCACAAACCTCGGTGGGCTCGACGCCGCCCTGCGTCGCCAGCCGCTGGACGCTGGTGACGTTGGCGAACTTTCCTGGCGTCGGAGTCGACGTGCCGGCGAGCAACAGCCACGGAATATTGCCGGAGCCGCCGTCGGCGCGCTCGCGCACCGCTCCCTTCACGCTGCTCAAGTCGCTGCCCGAGGCCCAGGTCGGACCGGCGAAGTGGCGTCCCACGATGGCCCCGCCCTCGGCCAGCGTGGCCTCCGGCGCGACGAAGCTCCACGCATACGAGTAGGGATCCTTCGCGCTCGGCTTGCAGGTGTAGACCTGCACACCGTCCGCGGCGAGGACGAACGCGAGCTCTTCGCCGGCGGACGGCCACAGGGCCTCCGGGACGCGTTTTGCGTCGCCGGCAAGAGTGACCAATGGAATGGCCCATAGCGACGCAACCAGCGCAGCGGCGGAAATCGCAACGAACAATCGATTTTTCTGAAGGCTCATGTGTATTTGAATGGTGATCGGGATCAATCGACGATGAAGAGCTTCGCGCCGGTCATCGTCGAAGACCGGTGCGGTTGTGTGTCGTCGGCGACCTGGTAGCTCATGCCGGCCCCGAGCAGGAACTCGCGTCCATCGGCGAGCTCGATGCGCAATTCCCCATCCATGCAGAACAGGATGTGGCCCTTCGCGCACCAGTGATCGGCGCGATACCCGGGCGTGTATTCGACGATTCGCACGCGAATGCCGCCGAATTTCTGCGTGCGCCAGTACGCCTGCCCGGATTCGCCGGCATGGACGATGCTCCTGACGCTCGACCAGTCCGTGGTCTCGAAGGGAATGTTCGCAAGTCGCATGCTCGCCTCATCGCCTCATTCAGTGATCGCGACGCCCGAACCGCCCATCTCCCTGGGCATGTCCTTCATCTTGGGCAGGCCGTCCTTCATGCGCAGCTTCGTTTCCTGGTAGTTCACGTGCAGGCCCGGCTTGAAGTCGAGGCTCGGGATCGAGGCCGCGTAGACGTCGATCACGCCCCACAGCGGATGCTCCGTGAAGACATGGCCGCCGCAGGCATTGCACCACTTGCGCGTGCTCTTGGGCGTCTTGCTGAACGCGCCGACCTTGTCCGCGCCCTTGGTCACGCGCACTGCTTCGGGCTTCCACAGCGAGAATGCGTTGACGGGGCCGGCCGACCAGCTACGGCACGACTCGCAATGGCAATAACCCATCGCGGCGGGCTCGCCTTCCACCGTGAACTGCACCGTTCCGCAGAAGCAACTTCCCTTGTGAACCGTCATGTTCCTTCTCCCTCTGTGTGGGTCAGATCGGCGTGGACAGAAAGCGTACTCGGCTTTCGCGCACGGCAGGAACGGATAACGTCTTCTCCATCCACTCGAGCAGCATTCCATCGACCTTCTTTCCTTCGCGCGCCTGCTTGCGCTCGAAGGACTTGAACTTGCCGGTCCGAACGAAGCCGCGCCGCTCGTAGAACGCGGCGACCTCGGGCCGGTGCGACGTGATGACCGTGATGCCGAGGCGCTCGCATCCCAGCTCTTCGTATGCGATGCGCTCGCATTCGGCGATGAGCTCGCTGCCGAGTCCCCGCCCCTGCCGCAGCGGATACACCGAGAGGAGACCCACGTAAGCGTCCTTTGCCGTGACCCGGAGGTAGGCGCACGCGATCACTTTGCCGACGCCCATGGACAGCACGAACCTCGCGCCCGGCGCCGCGAGCAGCTGCGCGACCTCGGCTTCGTCGGTGCGATTGCCGTGGAAGAGATGCGCCTCGTTGGTCCAGCCCGCCGTGTTGCCGTCGCCGGAATTGGCGGCGTTCACGAGCCTCGTGATGGCGGGAATGTCTGCGGCGGCGGCGCGCCTGAAAAGGGGCTCAAGCATCGCGGCGACTCGCGACGATAGTCTGCAGCGTCGTCGACGCGACCGTGATCGCGCGCCACGCCATGGCGCACGCCTGGCCGATCGCGCCGCCCACGGTCAGGTCGCGATCGATTCGCGCCTGGTCGATCAACTTCTGTGTCGCGTCGTAGTCCGGGTCTTCGTTGCCGTTGTCCATCGCTCCCGCCGGTTTCGTGAAGGAAAGCTTTGACGAATCGCATCTTCTGCGTTTAAGCTCAAGTCGTAAATGACCAATTTCCCTCAATTCCGGACATAAACCTGCCATGCACATCGGCTTCCTGGTCTTCCCCGGATTCAACATCCTCGATCTCGCCGGTCCCTTCGCCGCGTTCGACATCCCGCGTCGTGAAGTAAAGCCGTCGCCGTACCGCCTGACGGTGTTCTCGGAAAGCGGCGGCGCTGTGGAAAGCGCGGGCGGCGTCTCGGTCAACACGCTGCCGATCGAGAAGGCGAAGCTCGATACCTTCGTCGTGATCGGCGGCATGGGCGCGATCGCGGCGAGCAAGCGGCCGCGCCTGATCGAGCTGGTGCGCCGCATCGCGCAAAGGACGCGGCGCGTCTCGAGCGTCTGCTCCGGCGCGTTCATCCTCGCGGAAGCCGGGTTGCTCGCGGGAAAGCGCGCCACGACCCATTGGGAGTACGCCACGCGACTGCAGCAAGGATTTCCCGACGTGCGCGTCGAGTGCGACCAGATCTACCTGCGCGACGGCAACCTCTGGACCTCGGGCGGCGTGACCGCGGGCATCGACCTCACCCTCGCGATCATCGAGGACGACCTCGGCTACGAGATGGCGCAGCGCGCCGCGCGCGTGCTCGTCGTCTATCACCGCCGCGTCGGGGGCCAGTCGCAGTTCTCGGCGATGCTCGACATGCAGCCGGAAACGGATCGCCTGCGCCGCGCCCTCGACTACGCGCGCCAGCACCTGCATGAGCGGCTGCCCGTGGAGCGCCTCGCCGAGGCGGTGCACATCGGCACGCGCCAGTTCAGCCGGCTGTTGAAGCGCGAGACGGGTGAATCGCCGGCCAGGGCGGTGGAGCGGTTGCGCGCGGAGGTCGCGCACACGCGCGTGAGCGACACGACCGACTCGATCGAGATCATCGCGCGGCAGGTGGGATTCGAAAGCGCGGAGCGCATGCGCCGCGCCTTCATTCGCCTCTACGGCCAGCCGCCGCAGGCGGTGAGGCGGATCGCGCGCTAGCCGTCAGCGTGAAGCAAGAAAACGGGCCACGGAACGTGGCCCGTTTTCGCAACCCAAACCGGAATTCGGACTCACACAGGGTGTTGCCTTATTGCAGCACCTTCCTGAAAGGAGTGAGCCATGAAATCCATCGTCATCACCGCGGCCATCGCTTCGCTGTCGTTAGCGCTGGGCACGCAGGCCTACGCGGCGAGCCATGCCACGTCTCCCACGATGTCCTCGCAGTCGAAGTCGCAGGCGACGCAACCCTCGAGAAGCACGGTCGCTTCGGCTCAACCCACACAGTCTCCGACGACACAGCGTGGCCCGGCGACTACAGGCCAGCCGAACCAGAACTGCGAGACACTCGGCAACCAGCCGGGCAACTCGATGAACGCTCCGGGGTCGGCATTCAACCCCGACGGCACCGCGGGCACCAAGTACGCCGGCCAGCAGCCGCAGAACTCGCGCAACACCGCGAGCGTGTCGCAGTACGACGTCGCCTGCGCGCGTCCGTCCAAGTAGCCAAGAATCATCATTACTTCGACCGCTTGAAGGCCCCCTCCCCGCGGTCCTTCTCGACGTCGTCCCAGGGAAAGATGCGCGCGTTCATCGCCACGTAGACGCCCGAAGGCAGCGTCTGCGCGGCGGCGAGCGCGAATCCCAGGTTGAACGGGGCGTCGGATCCCTGCACCGAGTAGGGCACCATCGCGCCGGTGAACACCACGGTCTTGTCTAGCGCGGCACGGCCGACCACCTGCCCGGTCTGCACCATCGTGTCGGTTCCGTGCACGACGACGATCGCGCGCTCGGGGGACGCGCGGCAGGCTCCCAGCACTTCATGCCGGTGCGCCTCGGTCATCTGCAGGCTATCGATGAGCAGCCGCGTCTCCACCGCGAGCGGCAGCCGCACGCGCGCCTGCTCGAGCAGCGCCGGCAGGTGAGTCTCGGTGAACGTGAGCTCGCCCTTGATCGCGTCGTAGCGCTTGTCGAACGTGCCGCCGGTGACGATGACGCGTGCAGCGCGCTCCGATGACTGGGCCATGGCCGCCAGTATCGCTCAAGCGCAAGCGGACTTCGTGTCCGGACATTCGCGGCGCGCATGCTGGCGGCGCTTCGTACGCATGCTGCGAATGGTGGCATCCTGCGCGGTCCCCGGCGCTCACGATCATGGATTCCATAGAAGAACATCAGGATCCCGCGACACTGCTGAAGCTGGCGGCTTCGACGGGCGGAGTCTGGCAGGCCAATTTCATCACCGGCAAGCTCCTGCATGCCGAGACGTTCAGGAAATACCTCGGATACGAGGAGCACGAGGTCGGCGACACGATCGAGGCGTGGCTGCGTGTCGTGCATCCCGACGACCAGGAGCACCTGTGCCGCGCCTGGCAAAGCCATCTCAAGCGGGGCACGACGTATGACGTGAGTTTCCGCGCGCGCACGAAGACGGGCGAATATCGCTCCTTCCATGCGCGCGGCCAGGCGGTATGGGATGAAAAGGGGCGCGCAACGGCGATGGCCGGCGTGATCCACGACATCACGGCCAAGCGCGAGGCCGAGGCGCGCGCCGACGAAGGCCAGCACCGCTTCGAGAAGGTGTTCCACCTTTCGCCCGTGCCCACGTCGCTCACGGTGCTCGCGGACGCGCGCATCCTCGACGTGAACGAGGCGTTCCACACCTACTTCGGTTATTCGCGCGAGGAACTCCTGGGCCGCACGACCGTTGAAGTCGGCATCCACGTGGATTCGGCCGCGCGCGCCGCCGTCGTGCGACGCCTGCTCGCCGAGGGAAAGCTTCGCGACGCGGAGCTTCCGGTGCGCATCGCGTCGGGCGAGGTCCGCAACGTGCTGGTGAGCGCTGACGTCGTCGATTTCATGGGCGATACGTGCGCGCTGGTCACGTTCGTGGACATCACCGACCGCAGGCGCTACGAAGCGCGCATCGAGTACCTGGCGACGCACGACGATCTCACGGGACTTCCCAATCGCACGCTCATTCGCGATCGCGTCGCCAACGGCCTTGCGCGCGCGCGTCGTGAAGGCACACAGCTCGCCGTGATGTTCCTCGACCTGGACCGCTTCAAGGTGGTGAACGACGGCTACGGCCATCCTTTCGGCGATTCGCTCCTGCGCGCCGTCGCGCGCCGCCTCACGCACCTGGTGCGCGAGGGCGACACGGTGGCGCGCCTGGGCGGCGACGAGTTCCTCCTGCTGCTTCCCGACCTGCGCCGCTCCGCGGACGCGTACGTGATCGCGCAGAAGATCGTCGAAGCGTTCGAGCGCGGCATCGACGTGGGCGGGCGCGACATCCACGTGAACACGAGCGTCGGCGTGGCGCTCTTCCCGCAGGACGGGCAGGACGTGGACACCCTCATCACCAACGCCGACGTGGCGATGTACCGCGCGAAGGAAATGGGCGGCGCGCTCTACCAGTTCTTCAACAGCGAGATGAGCCGCGAGACGATGCGGCGCGTCCAGCTCGAGGCGCACCTGCGCACGGCGCTCGGCCGCGGCGAGTTCGAGGTGCGCTACCAACCGAAGGTGGATATCCGCAGCGGCCGCATCACGGGCTGCGAGGCGCTGTTGGGATGGAACCATCCCGACGGCCCGGTGCCGCCTTCGCAATTCATCCCCGTGGCCGAGGAATCGGGGCTCATCGTGCCGATCGGCGATTGGGTGCTGCGCAGCGCCTGCGCGCAGGCCAATGCGTGGTCGCACGCGGGGCTCGGGGCCGTGGCGGTCGCCGTGAACGTCTCCGCGCGGCAGTTCCTTCGCCAGGACGTCGTCTCGTGGGTGCTCGAGGCGCTCGACGCCACGCAACTGGCGCCGAGCCGGCTGGAGCTGGAGCTCACCGAGAGCGTGATCGCCGAAGACCCGGAGAAGGTGGCGGCGACGATGCGCGTCCTGAAGGAGCACGGGGTGCGCTTCTCCATCGACGACTTCGGCACCGGCTATTCGAGCCTGAGCTACCTCAAGCGCTTCCCGGTGGACTCGCTCAAGATCGACCAGTCGTTCGTGAAGAACGTCGGCACCGCGGCGGACGACGAGGCCATCTCGCTCGCCGTGATCTCGCTCGCGCATTCGCTGCGCCTCAAGGTCATCGCCGAAGGCGTCGAGACCACGCAGCAGCGCGACTTCCTGCGCCACCACGGCTGCGACGAGGTCCAGGGCTACCTCTACAGCCGTCCCCTCGCCGCGCGCGACTTCGCGGAGTTCATCGCGTCAGGACGCGCCCAGGTCGCAAACGGCCAACAGGCCATCCGCCAACCGGACTGAGACGGACGGCCTCGGCGGGTGTCGAACGAACCAGACATCCATGGAGGCCTTCATGAATCCCTACAAAGCTGTCGCTGCGCTGGTCGCGGCGGGCACGATGGGCGTGGCGCTTGCCGCCCCGATGCCCCCCACCTGGCGCGCCGAATCGGAATACAAGCTGGCCGACGAGCCGATCGCGACGTCGCTCACGGGCGCGTCGGCCGATGACGAAGTGATCAAGGGCGTCGTCGCCGCGCTGAACGCGGACGCCTCGCTGAAGGGCTCGAAGATCACCGTGTCGACGGACCAGGGCGTGGTCACACTCACCGGCGTCGCCGATAACGAGCAGCAGGCGCAGAAGGCGCTGCAGATCGCCGCGGCGAAAGCGGGGGACGGCAACGTGGTCAACGTCATCCAATCCGCGAAGGTCACCTACCAGACGCCGCAAATGCTCGAGAACCAGCGCAAGATCGACCAGGCCCAACAGATGGACCAGGGCTAATTCGACGTCCGAAAGCGGCGAGCCTCGGCCGCCGCGTTGTTCCAGACTGGCGCCTTCCTCACGGAGGCGCCATGTCTTTTCGCATCCTCGGTCTTTCGCCGCAGGCCTTTCGCCCGTACTTCGAGATGTCCGATGCCGAGCTTGCCGCCGCCGGCGCGCTGCGCCACATCGTGGCGGAGCCCGGACTTCCCTGCCGCGTGAGCCTGGAGCACGCCCGCATCGGCGACGAGATCCTGCTCGTCAACTTCGAGCACCAGCCGGCGCTCACGCCGTATCGATCGCGGCACGCCATCTACGTGAGCCGCAGCGCCACGCGCGCGTTCGACGAAATCGACGTCATTCCCGAGACGATCGCCACCCGCCTCATCGCGGTGCGCGCATTCGATGCGAACGCGATGATGATCGACGCCGATGTCGTGGATGGCACGCGCGCGGCGGAAACGTTCGGGCGGCTGCTCGCCAATCGCGACGCGGCCTACCTTCACGTGCACAACGCCAAGCGCGGCTGCTACGCCGCGCGCGTCGAGCGCGCCTGACCTGCCTTGTCATCCCTGCGTAGGCAGGGATCCAGAGGCCCGAGCGGAGCGCGGCGGTCATCCCTGCGTAGGCAGGGATCCAGAGGCCCGAGCGGAGCGCGCGCCGTCTATTGAATGATGTCCTGGTAAAGATCCCGCCACTCGGGATTCCGTTCCTCGATCAACTTCAGCTTCCACCCGCGCTTCCACGCTTTTATCTGCTTCTCGCGCGCGATGGCTGCCTCCGGATTTTCGGTGAGCTCATACCACACGAGTGTCTTCACTCCATATTCCTTGGTGAAGCCATCCACGGCCTCTGTGCGGTGCTCCCATATGCGCTTGATCAGGTTTGACGTGATGCCGGTGTAGAGGGTGCCGTTGCGACCGGAGGACTGCCTACGCAGGAATGACCTCTCGCGCGCAGGAATGACCATCACGAATTCGCCAGAATTCGGGCGCAGGACGGACAGATTCGCCCCGTACGGTGGCATCCACAAGGAGGCCCCCATGAGAGTCCCGCTGCTGTTGCGTGCCGTCACGATCGGAGTCGTCGCCCTGGCCCTGCTCGTTCCCATCTCCCTCATCGAAGGAAAGATCTCCGAGCGCAAGGCGCGGGCCGAAGGCGTGGTCGCCACGTTCGCCGCGGAGACGGCGGGACCCGAGATCGTCGCGGGCCCGTTCCTGGCGCTCACCTGCGAGGAGACCTACATCGAAGAGCGCGAGGTGAAGCGCGAGGGCAGGGCCGAGACGATCTCCGAAAGGAAGACGCGCGCCTGTCCCACCGGCTATTTCCCGCCGCGCACGCTCACCGTCTCGGGAACCATGCCGGTCGAAAGCCTGCATCGCGGCATCTACAACATCCGCACGTACCGCGCGAAGCTCGACATCGCGGGCGAGGTCGAATGGCCCGGGCCGCCCTCGTCGACGAGCTACTTTTCCCGAACCTGGAAGAAGGCCTACTACGTGATCGCCGTGAGCGATCCGCGCGGCATCCGCAGCGCCACCACCTCGACATCGGCGTCGCTGCTGCGTTCGTTCGACGACGGCCCCGACCGCCCGTTCGCGATCCAGGAAGAGCTCGGCGACTACAGCGCGAGGAAGAAAGGCACGAGCGTCCCGTTCGGTTACCGCCTCGAGCTCGCGAGCACGTCCGGACTCCATGTGGCGCCCATCGGCGACACGACGGAAATCCACATTTCTTCCGACTGGCCGCATCCGTCGTTCGGCGGTGGGTGGTCGCCCGTCGAGCGCGCGGTGAACGAGCAGGGCTTCAAGGCGACGTGGCGAACGACGCACCTTGCGACCGGAGGGCAGGCGCTCTGGGAGAAGCTGGTGCGCGAGAACAAGCTCACCGCCCCGGGCAATGCGGCGGGCGTGTATCTCTTCGATCCGGTCAACGTCTACGCCCTCTCCTATCGCGCGACCGAATACGCCTTCCTCTTCATCCTCTTCACGTTCGCGGCGCTGGCGCTCATCGAGGCGCTCTCGGGCGTGAGGCTCCATGCGATCCAATATGCGCTGGTGGGCTCCGCCATCGCCGTGTTCTTTCTCCTGCTCATCGCGCTCTCCGAGCACCTCCGCTTCTCGTATTCCTATGCCGGCGCCGCCGCCGCATGCGTGCTGCTGATGGCCGCATACCTGCGTCATCCGTTGGGCTCGTTCGGGCGCGCCGTCGCGATGACGGCGCTGTTCGCTTCGCTGTATGGAGGCCTCTACGTGATGCTGTCGAGCGAGGACAACGCGCTATTGCTGGGTTCGCTCATGGTCTTCGCGCTGCTCGCCATCACCATGATCGCGACGCGAAAGCTCGATTGGAGCGATTTCTCGAAGCGCCTCGCGACGCGTTCGCCGGAGGGCAAGCCGCAGCCCGCGGCGGGAGGCTAGTCGAACCAGGCGGTGAACACGTTGCGACCCGCGCGCCGCTCGTACTTGCAGCGCGCGGCCGTCGAGCGGACGAGGTGCACGCCGTAGCCGCCGATCTTCGCGTCTTCGATCAGGGCGGGAATCGCCGGCGGAGGAACCGAGAGCGGATCGAACTCGCGGGCGGCGTCGGTGATGGTGAGGACCGCCGCGCCGTCGCCCAGCTCCAGGTCGACGCGGATCTCGCCCGCCGCGCCGCGGTACCCGTGGTCCACGACGTTGGACACGAGCTCGACGATGCACAGGTCGATCCCGTCGATTCGCTCCTCGGCAAGCCCCGCGCGCCCGGCCAGCGATCGCGCCCACGCGCTCACCTCGCCGGAGGCGGCGCGGCTGCTCGAAACGGTGAGGCTGTGCCGCTCCATGGGTGGATTCTATAATCACCGCGGTGGATCCCCCGAAACACGACGATGTCACCCGCACCGTGATCGCCCGGCCGGGCGCCCCCGAGGCGTCGGCCGAGGACGATCGCGCACACTACCTCGTCGTCGTCGAAGGCGACGGGCCCGGGCGGCGTTTCGAGATCGGCGGCGAGAATCTCGTCGTCGGCCGCACGAAGCCAGCCGACATCGTGGTCGCGGACGCGCTCGCCTCGCGCAACCACTGCCGCGTGGGCCTCGTCATGGGCGAGCTCTTCGTGACGGACCTGGGCTCGTCCAACGGCACGTTCGTCGCCGGCAAGCGCGTGAACAAGGCGATCGTCTCCGCCGGCGAGCGCATCACCATCGGCTCGACGGTTCTCGAGCACGAGTGGCGCAGCCGCCGCGAAGTCATGGCCGCTCACGCGATGGACATGGATCTCGAGAAAGCGAAGCAATACGTCCGCTCGCTGCTGCCCCCGCCGCTGGAGGCCGGGCCCATCCGCACCGACTGGGTGCTGCAGCCGTCGGCGAAGCTGGGCGGCGACCTTTTCGGCTATCACTTCATCGACGAGAAGACGTTCGCGATCTACCTGCTCGACGTCACGGGGCACGGAACCGGCGCCGCGATGCATGCGGTCTCGGTGATGAACGTCCTGCGCCAGCGCTCCGTGCCCGGCGTGGACATGAAGGATCCGGCGCGCGCTGCGGCGCACCTGAACGAGATGTTCCCCATGGAAAGGCACGGCGGCATGCTGCTGTCGCTCTGGTACGGCGTGTTCGACCTCGCCACGCGCAACCTCGCCTTCACCTCGGCCGGGCACCACGCCTCGTATCTCGTGGACGCGGAGCGCAACGACTCCACTGCGCTCGACGTTTCGAACGTGCTGATCGGCATGATCCCGGGCTACACGTACAAGAGCGGAAACGCGCAGGTCCCGCCGGGCAGCACGCTCTACGTTTTCAGCGACGGCGTGTTCGAGATCGAGCCGGCGAGCGGCGGCGAATGGGGCCTCGACGATTTCATCGCGCTCCTCACGGCGCCGGCCGAGCCCGCGAGGCGCGAAACGCGCCGCATCCTGGAGACGGTCGTGGCGCGCACCGGCCGCGAGGCGTTCGAGGACGATTTCACCCTCGTGGCGACCGCGTTGTTGTAGAGTTCGCGAGCGCACAGGAAAAAGGGGAAGGGCATGTCCATCAGCCACGAAGACACCGGCGACCTTCGCAGGATCGTGATTTCCGGCCGTCTCGACGTCGAGGGAGCGGACTCCGTCGCGAGCCAGCTCGTCGAGCTCGCGCGGGCACCGAAGAAGGGCATCGTCGTGGACCTGTCGTCGCTCAAGTTCCTCGCCTCCATCGGCATCCGCGCGCTCATCGAGAGCGCCAAGGCCGTGAAAGCCCGTGGCGGCAAGATGGTGCTGGTCGCGAAGTCCGGCTCGACCGTCATGATGAGCATCAAGGCGACCGGCGTGGACCAGTTCGTCCCGGTATTCGGCAGCTCCGCGGATGCGGAGAAGGCCGCGGCCGCCTGAACACCCACCTCGGCGAGCCCACCCGCGAGTTCAACGCCGGCGAGTTCTTCCTCGTCGTCGCGGTCGCATTCGGCCTCGCCATCGTCGGCAGCCTCGGCGCCGCGCTCTCCTATACCGGCGAAGCCATCGACTTCAACGACGACCTCATCATGGGGACGGTCGTCTACGAGATCATCGCCGGCGGCATCGCCTTCACGATCCTGAAGACGCGCGGCTGGAAGTGGAGCGATTTCGCCGTCCACGCCTCGCGCGGCGCGACGATCCTGGGCGTGATCATGGCGATCGTGCTCTTCGCCTTCGGCTACGCGTTCGAGGCGATCTTCGGCAAGGTGCCCGTCGTGCTTTCGGCGGGCCTGCTGACCATCCTGCTCGTCTCGCTGCTGAATCCGTTCTTCGAGGAGCTGCTGGTCCTGGGTTTCGTCGTCCAGTCGATGCGCAAGGCCTTCGGCCTCACCACGGCGTTCAACGTGAGCCTCGCGCTGCGGATCCTCTATCACCTGTATCAAGGCCCGCTCGCCGTGATCCCGATCGCGGTGATGGCGCTGGTGTTCACGCTGGTGTACGTGAAGATGGGGCGCCTGTGGCCTGTTATCGTTTCGCACGCGCTGCTGGACTTCCTCGGCCTCACCGTGGACACCTGATGAAGATCATCGACACCCACACCCACTTCTATCCGCAGGAGTGGATCGACCTGATGGCCCGGGATGGCGAGCGCCAGGGCGGAAAGATCGAGCGGACCGCGCATGGATACAAGGTGAGCGCGGGAAAGCTCAACAACGCGTTCAGCGACGAGCTCGTGAGTCTCGAGGCGCGCCTGGCCGCGATGATGCGCCAGCGCGTGGACGTGCAGGCGCTTTCGCTCACGACGCCGATGGTCTACTGGGCGCCGCCCGCCTTCGGCCTCGCGCTCTCGCAGGCGTACAACGACGCTTCCAGCGCCGCGTGCCGCGACCATCCCGGCAAGTTCGTCACGTTCGCGATGGTCCCGATGCAGGATCCGGCGCTGGCACTGAAGGAGCTCGAACGCGCGGCGAAGCTCCCCGGCATGCGCGGCCTTTATCTCGCCACGAGCGTCGATGGCGTGGAGCTCGACGACAAACGCTTCTGGGATGTCTACGCCAGGTGCGAAGAGATCGGTTGGCCGATCTTCCTGCATCCGGTCTACACGATCGGCGTCGATCGCACGCAGCGCTACTACCTGCGCAACCTGCTCGGCAATCCGTACGACACCGGCATGGCGGCGGCGTCGCTCATTTTCGGCGGCGTGCTCGACGCGTTTCCGAAGCTCGAGATCAACCTGCCCCACGCGGGCGGGACATTGCCGGGACTGATCGGGCGGCTGGACCACGGCACGAAGGTGCGCGCCGAGCTCAAGCACATGAAGCGCCTGCCGAGCGAATACCTGCGCCGCTTCACCTACGACACCATCGGCCACGACGACCGCATCAACATGAACCTGGTCCGCCAGGTCGGCGCCGATCGTGTCATCCTCGGCAGCGATTACTGCTTCGACATGGGGCTCGACGATCCGGTCGCGACCGTCGCGCGCATGACGGAGATCTCGCAATCGGACCGTGACCTCATCCTCGGGAGGACGGCAGCCACGCTGCTGGGAATCGAATGAAGAGACTCCTCGCGTTCCTCGCCTGCTCGATCGCTTCCCTTGCAATCGCGCAATCGACATACCCGTCGAAACCGATCCTCATGATCGTGCCGCTGCAGGCCGGCACCGCGGTCGACGTGGTCGCACGCGTCGTCGCCGCCAAGATGCAGGAGAGCCTCAAGCAGCCGGTCGTGGTCGAGAACACGCCCGGCGCCGCGGGGCAGATCGGCACGGAACGCATCGTGCGCGCCGCGCCCGACGGCTACACCATCGGTTTCGTGAACGATTCCATCCTCACGATGCTGCCGAACCTGAATGCCAAGCTCCCGTACGATCCGCTGCGCGATCTCGCGCCGGTGTCGCGCGTGGCGGGCAACTCGTTCGCCGTCGTGGTGACGCCCGCGTTTCCCGCCCGGTCGATCCAGGAGCTGGTCGCGATGGCGAAAGCGAAGCCGGGCGAGATCCATTACGCGAGCGGCGGCAACGGCAGCCCGCAGCACATGATGATGGAGATGTTCAAGTCCGCCGCAGGCATCGACATCGTGCACGTCCCCTACAAGGGCGCCGCGCAGGCGCTGACCGACGTGATCGGCGGACAGGTTCCGATCATGGCGCAAGGGATCGGCGTCGTGAGCGTCCAGGCGAAGGCCGGCAAGGTGCGCGTGCTCGCGACGACGGGAAAGACACGCTCGTTCCTGCTTCCCGAAGCGCCGACGCTCGACGAATCGGCCTTGCCCGGCTTCGAGTTCGCGACGTGGTTCGCGGTGGTAGCGCCCGCGAAGACGCCGCGCGCGATCCTGGACAAGCTCCACGATGAAGTCGTGGCCGCGGCGACGTCGGCCGAAGTCCGCGCGCGCCTCATCGAACAGGGCTACGACGTGGACGCGACCACGCCCGCGCGGCTCACCGAGTCGATCCGCGACGGCCTCGCGAAGATGGGCAAGGTCGTGAAGGACGCGGGCATCAAGGCCGACTAGTGCTCGTTCCGGAACTGATCCTGCCCGCGGTGAGGTGAGCGCGTGAGATCACTCGTGCTTGCGCTCGCCGCGTTCGCCTCGGCTTCCACGTTCGGCGCCGACGAAAAGCTGGAGAATCGCTTCAACGATCCGTTCTTCCAACTGTCGGCCGCGGCGCCCTCGTGTCCCGAGCCGCTGGGGCCGCTGATGACCGAGGACGAGGCGATCCGCGACACGCACCATCGCCTCGAGCGCGGCCAGCGTTGCTACCTTGAAAAACGCTGCCGCTACTCGAGCTCGTACCAGTACGATCCCGAGATCGCCCAGGCGATCCAGGCGGCCGTGCGCGATGGCCGCTTCAAGGTCCCGAAGGAATCGTCGTTGTGGATCCTGGTGCAGGGACGCCGCGTCTTCGCTTATGGATGCGTGCCCGCCGGTTACCGCGCGGGCGGCCTGAGGGATCAGTTGCGCAGGATTCCTGATGTCGAGGTCGCGGTGGAAGACGTCCGCACCGGACCGCGTGGCACGGTGGGCTACCGCGTCCGCTAGCTCCTGTTGAGCGCCGCGATCGCGCCGGCGCGCTCCGCGATTCGCGCTCGCAGCTCGGGCGGCGAGACCACCTCGCACTCTGCGCCGACACGCAACAGCTCGAGCGACGTGTAATCCGCAGACTCCATCGGAAGGGTGACGCGCCGCCATCCCTTCTTGTCCGGCTTCGAATTCGCCTGCTCGATCGCCTTGCGCATCGCGTCGTTGAGATTGCGCAGGCGCTCGAGTCCCAGCGGCGAAGCACGAACCACGGCGGTAGCGCGGTAGAGGCCCGCTTCGAACCGCTCGAGCGACGTCGCCCAGTGTTTCGCAAGGTCGAAGCGCGGCGGGCGCTTGAACGTTGCGCCCACCTCCGCGATCGAGAGGATGTTCGCGACCTTGTACGTGGCGATGCCCTTGGACGATTGCGCGACCACGTACCACTCGCCCGCCTTGAGCACGAGGCCCAGCGGCTCGAGGTGGCGCTCGCCCACGCCTTTCCAGCTTTCGTAGCTGATCGCGAGACGCTTGTCGTTCCAGACGGCGTTCGCGACGGTGGAGAGGTAATCGACCCGGGGCGGCGCACGATACCAACCGACGGCGTCGAGGTGGAAGCGCGCGGAAACGCGTTGCGCATCCGCCTGCCATGCCTGGGGCAGCGAAGCGAGGAGCTTCAGTTGCGCCGACGCGGCTGCGTCGCCGAGACCGAGCTGGTCCGCCACGCCGGGCGCGCCCGCCATGAAAACAGCCTGCGCCTCGATGGGCGTGAGTCCCGTGAGCCGCGTTCGCCATCCTTCGAGCAGCCTGAATCCCCCCGCCGCGCCGCGATCGGCGACCACCGGCACGCCCGAGGCCGAGAGCTCCTCGATGTCGCGATGGATGGTGCGCACGGATACCTCGGTCTCCTGCGACAGGCGCTGGGCGCTCATCCGGCCGTGGGCCTGGAGGAGCATGAGGATCTGCAGCAGCCGTCCCGATCGCATGCCGCCACATTACAGGAAATACATGACACGCCTTGTCATGTATTGGTCCGCATCATGGGTGCTCAACCGAAAGGAGCGCCATGGACCCAATCCTTCCCGTCTCGCTGATGTTGCTCACCACGTCCTTCGCCGTCCCGAGCCACCATCTCGACATCGCCGCCGAGCCCAGCGATGTCGCGTACGTCCCGCCCGCGTACCAGTACCGCATCGATCGCAAGGGCGACGTCCACGATTTCGATTTCATCAACGGCAGCTGGAAGGTGCTGAACCGGCGGCTGAAGAAGCGCGGCGTCGGATCGGACGAGTGGGATGTCTTCCCGGGCGAGATCTGGGCGCGCGTGCTGATGAATGGCGTCGTGAACGTGGACGAAGTCGATTTCCCGACCAAGGGCTGGAAGGGAACGACCTTCCGCCACTTCGACCTCGAGAAGCGCCAGTGGTCGATCTACTGGGTGAATAGTCGCGACGGCAAGATGCAATCGCCCGTGTGGGGCGGCTTCGAGGGCAACGTGGGCCTTTTCTTCGGCGAGGACACCGACGAGGGGCGCCCCATCAAGGTCGTCTATCGCTGGACGCGCCTGGGCCCCGACTACGCCACCTGGGAGCAGGCGTTCTCATACGACGACGGCAAGTCGTGGGAGACGAACTGGAAGAGCGAGCACGTGCGCGTGAAGCGCTGAATGGTGTCAGACACCATTGATTATCTTTTCGTCGCGGCCGATGATGGAGCGTGGCGAAAGACGGGAAGCGCGCGATCCGGTGGCTGAAGGAGCCCAAGGCGGCCAACTATCCGGCCGCGCTTTCGTATCTGTCGCTCATCTTTCCGGAGAAGATCGCGAGCGGGTATGTGCGAAAGCTCAAGCGCGCCCGGGTGTCCGAATTCAAGTCGAAGGACATCTTCCGCGCCTCGGGGCTCCCGCTGCTCGGCCCCGGCAACTATTTCGTCGACAAGGACCGCCGGAAGATCCTCGAGGGCGAGGCGCTCTCGCCGATCCTGCTCGTCCGCGACGACCTCACTCATCGCGTGATCGTCGCCGACGGCTATCACCGCCTGTGCTCGGTCTACGGCCTCGACGAGGAAGCGCCGATCCCCTGCAAGATCGTTTGAGGACCGCTACGCGAAGAGCTGCCTGAATTCCCGCTCGCCGCTCGGCGTGAAGTCCACGATGCGCGTGCCGCGGCGGCGCTTCGCCCAGCCGAGCTCGTAGAGTCGATCGAGCATGCGCGCGCCGACGACGCCCGCGAGGTGGTGGCGGCGCGCGCTCCAGTCGAGGCACGTGCGGCAGAGCGGCCTGCGCGCGGCGAGCGCGGAGTCCACGTCGATGCCCATGTCGCGGCAGAACCTGGCGCCCGAACGCGAGAGCGTGAGCCCCGTCTCGTCATGCTCGATCCAGCGGCGCTTGCGAAACGCATCGAAGACGAGCACACCCATGTCGCCCGCGAGGTGGTCGTAGCAGATGCGCGCCTTGCGCAGCGCCGGCTCGCGCGGGCTGGATTTCAGGCGAAGCGCGCCGGTGCGATAGGCAACCCCCAGCAGGCTCTCGAGAAGTTGCGCCACGTCGTCGTCGGCGAGGCGGAAATAGCGATGGCGGCCCTGGCTGTCGACCGCGACCAGCTTCGCATCGACCAGCCGCGCAAGGTGCGCGCTCGTCGTGGACTTGCTCACGTCCGCCACGCCCGACAGCTCGGTGGCGGTGAGCGCCTGTCCGCCCAGGAGCGCCGTCAGGATCTCCGAGCGCGCGCGATCGCCGATGAGCGCGGCGATGCCTGCGATGTTGGGGCCGTCCTTCATCCCCGAATCATAGTTGGGTTTGCCATCGATAATAGTTCGTCCCAGGCCGAACCATTCCGGCGGCAGGCCAGGCGAGAATCTCTTCCATGACGATCACCTGCTTCATCCGCTACCGCATCGATCCCTTCCAGCGCGCCGAATTCGAAGCGTACGCGCGCCGCTGGCTCACGATCATCCCCGCGTGCGGCGGCGATCTCGTCGGCTACTTCCTGCCGTACGAGGGGACCAACGACATTGCGTGGGGGCTCATCTCCTTTCCGGGCCTCGCCGCGTACGAGGCGTATCGCGCGCGCCTCAAGATCGATCCGGCCGCGAGGGAGAACTTCGCGCTCGCGCAGCAGAAGCGGTTTATCCTCGCCGAGGAAAGGACTTTCCTGGAAAAGGCGCAGGCTTCATCTGACGGTTAACACCGGCCGCACCTCGACGGAGCCGCCGCCTTCGAGGATCGGGCAGCCCGAGGCGATCTGCACCGCGTGCGCCAGGTCGCGCGCCTCGACCAGCGAAAAGCCTCCGACCACTTCCTTCGTCTCTGTAAAGGGACCGTCGGTCACGATTTTCTGCCGGCCGACGACGACGTTGCCGTCGCGCACGAGCGGGACGCCGGCGTTCTTCAGGTAGCCCTTCGCGGACATGTCGTTCATCCAGGCGCGCCACTTGACCATGGATTTTTCGGCGCTCGCGGGCGTGCCCATCGCGGCGTGATGGGCTTCGGCGGTGCTGCGATAGAGAAGGACGTACTCGCTCATGTGGGTTCCCCTCCTAGATGATGAGCATGAGGACCAGCGCGAGCAGCACGCAAAGCAGTCCACCGATGGGTCCGTAATCCTGCTCGTTAGGGTTCATGAAAGCCTCCGACTCGACTGGGTATACCCCTGGTCGTTCGGCGGATGCGCAAATCGACAACGCTCGCCAAAAAAAAAGACGCGGCCGCACGGCGCGCTCAATCGGTGGTGGCGATGGCCTTGCCGAGCTCTTCGCGATCGTCCGCGGAGAGCGCCCGGCTGAAGTGCAGCACCTGCTCGAGGATGTCGCCGGTCTCGAAATAGGGCTTGATGCACGCGAGGTGGATGAAGCCTCCGCCGCTGAATTGCCCTTCGTCGAAGAACGTGAGGCGGATGCGCCAGTCGCCCTTGGGAATCGGCTCGCGGCAGTGCCGGCATGTCGCCTGGCCCTTCGCGCGCTCGGCGCCGTCGATCCTCTGCAGCCGTCCATGCGCCACGCTTGCCTTCGCGGCACGTTCCAGCTTTTCGCGATCGGCCACCTCGTCCGGCGACGCGGCAAGCGCCTCCAGCACGGACTCGGGCCGCTTGTACGCCGCGCACATCGGATGGAACCAGAGCGTCATCTCGCCCTCGGCGAACGGGTTGGGCAATCGCTCGCCGAAGCGGATCTCGCCCTTGCCGATGGGCTCGCGACAGCCGCGGCACTTGGCGCGGCCGGTCGGCGCGGCCTCGAAGACGTGCGCCATCTACTCGCGGTGGCCGCCGAACTCGGCGCGCATCGCCGAGAGCAGCCGGTTGGCGAAATCGTCCTGGCCTCGCGAGGCGAAACGCGAATAGAGCGCCGCGCTCAGCACCGGTGTCGGCACCGCGGCATCGATCGCCGTCTGCACCGTCCAGCGGCCCTCGCCCGAATCGGAAACGTTTCCCTTGAATCCCGCGAGCTTCGCGTCCTTGGCCAATGCGCCGGCGGTGAGGTCGAGGAGCCACGAGCGGATCACGCTCCCGTGGCGCCATAGCTCGGCGATCTTCGCGGTGTCCATCGAGTATCCGGGCGCGGCGGCCAGCACGTTGAATCCCTCTGCGTAGGCGGCCATGACGCCGTATTCGATGCCGTTGTGGACCATCTTCACGAAGTGGCCCGCGCCCACCGGGCCGCAATGCAGGTAGCCCGTCTTGTCCGGCGCCAGCGCCTTGAAGATCGGATCGAGCCGCTTCACCGCGGGTTTCTCGCCGCCGATCATCAGGCAGTAGCCGTTCTCCAGGCCCCATACCCCGCCGCTCGTGCCGACATCGACGTACTGGATCCCGCGCATGCCCAGCTCGTCGGCGCGAATGACGTCGTCGGCGTAGTGCGAGTTGCCGCCGTCGATCACGATGTCGCCTTTCTTCAGCTGCGGCGCGAGCTTTGCGATCACGGCATCCACCAGCTCGTGCGGAACCATGATCCAGATCGCGCGCGGCGCTTTCAGCTTCTTCACCAGCGCATCGAGCGATTTCGCGCCCACGGCCCCGTCGCGCGCCACCGCGTCGATGGAAGCAGCCACCATGTCATGGACGACGCACTCATGGCCCGCACGCATCAGCCGCCGCGCGATGTTCGCCCCCATCCGTCCGAGGCCGACGATTCCCAATTGCATGGTTTTTTCCTTCGGTTGTTGCGGCCATTCTAGACGCGGACGCTAGAATCGGCTTCCATGGTGAAAGCCATCGTCGTGATGGGAGTGTCGGGCAGCGGCAAGACGACCGTGGCCCGGCTCCTCGCCGAACGCCTGGGATGGGCCTTCGCCGAAGCCGACGAGTTCCATTCGCCCGCCAACGTCGCGAAGATGCGCGCGGGCCTCCCGCTCACCGATGACGATCGCCGGCCGTGGCTCGCGGCGATCGCGGCGCACATCGACGCCGCGCGCGCGACGAACAAGCCCGTCGTGATCACCTGCTCGGCGCTCAAGCGCCGCTATCGGGAAATTCTCGTGGGCTCGCGGCCCGACGTGGCGCTGGTCTACCTGAAGGGCGACTACGACACGATCGAGAAGCGCATGGCCGCGCGGCCGCACCACTACATGCCGGTATCGCTATTGAAGAGCCAGTTCGAGGCGCTCGAGGAACCGGCGGCGGACGAGCGCGCGATCGTGCTCGACATCCGGCGATCTCCCGAGGAACTCGTGGATCGTTTAGAACTGGATCCCTGCCTCCGCAGGGATGACCGCGCAAAATGACTTGCTGGCCGCGCGGTCACATCTGCTTGAAGAGGTGGCTGTAGCTGTCGCTCACGGGAAGCGTCTCGGCGCGCTTCTTCAACCGCAATGCCATGCGCCCCCGGAAATCGCGTGTCACGCCCGCGATGTACGCCACGTTCACGATGGTGCCGCGATGGATCTGCCAGAACGCCGTGGGATCGAGCTGCTCGGCCAGGTCCTTGATGCCCACGCGGATCAACGCTTCCCTGTCGGCGGTGGCGACGGTCGTGTACTTGTTGTCGGAGCGGAAGTAGATCACCTCGTCCACGGTGACGAGTCGCGTCTCCGCGCCGTCGGAAGCCGTCACCCAGCGCAGGTACTCGGTCTTCCTGCTGTCGAGGCGGCCCGCGATCTTTTCCAACAGGCCCACGATGTCCGGCGGCCGCGAATTCAGGCGCTCGCGCAGGCGCTCCACCGACTGCGCGATGCGCGCGCCCGACAGCGGTTTCATCACGTAGTCCACCGCGCCCTGCTCGAAGGCGGAGACGGCATAGCTGTCGTACGCCGTGACGAACACCACGTGACAGCGCCCGCTCGCGCGCCGGGCGACTTCGAGCCCGTTCATGCCCGGCATCTCGATGTCCAGGAAGATCATGTCCGGCGAATGGCGCTCCAGCGCGCGCAACGCGTGAACCCCGTCCTGCGCCTCGGCGCAGATTTCCAGCTCCGGCCATACGGTGGCGAGCGTCTCGCGAAGCTGCTCGCGCAGGTTCGCTTCGTCCTCGGCGATGACGGCGCGCGGCGGGCTCATTCGGCGCCGGCTCCGGCCGGCGCGCGCGCGGCGCGGCGCAGGTCGTCGATCAGGTCGTCCAGCAGCGATTCGCCTTCCGCGATGCTCCCCTCGTACTTCGCGCGCACCGAGCGCAGCGTCGCCACGAGCCGGTCGGGATCCACGCGCGCGCGCATCGTGTCGATCTCGCTCTCCACGCGCTGGCGCCGTGAATCGAGCTCCTCGGCATGCACGCGGTGCAGCGATTCCACCAGCTCCTTGTCGCGACGCATCGTGAACACGAAGATCATCACGACGGCGGCGATGGACAGCGGCTGGATGAACGAGCCCGGAAAATGAAAATACGTCTTCCACGTGGGGAACGACGTGCAATAGGGCAGCTGCACGGCGTCGTACGCCCAGTAGATCTCGTCGAAATTCACCGCGCAGCGCGCCTGGACGGCAAGCACGATGCCCGCCACCAGCGCCGCCGCGAGCGAGGCGATGCGGGCGCGCCCGCGCAGCGGCATCCCGTCCACGATTCCCACCAGCAGGTAGGTCGGGAAGTAGTTCAGCAGCGAGCGCTGGAAAAGCTCGAGGAAGTAGACGAAGTGGTCGTTCAGCGACAGCACTTTGCTGCTGAAGATCACGCCGCACCACGTCCACAGCGCGAGCGCGGCGCAAAATCCCATGAAGGCGAGCACGCCCTTCCAGTTGAACGAGCGCAGGAGGTGGCTCATCGGGGGATTTCGATCGCCGCCACCACGCCGTGCGGCAGGTTGGGCTCGATGATGAGGCGCGCACCCGCGCCGAAAAGCGCCGCGAGGCGCGCGCGCACGTTGGCGAGCCCGAGCCCCGTGCCTTTCGCTTCGCGCAAGCCACGCCCGGTGTCGCGAACCTCGATCCGCAGCTTCCACTCGTCGGCCACGGCGTGGATGTCGATCATGCCGCCGTCGGTCTGCGGCGCGATGCCGTGCTTGATCGAGTTCTCCACGAGCGTGAGCAGCATGAGCGGCGGGAAGTTCAGGCGCGCGATCTCTTCCGGCACGTGGAT
>Ga0209131_1000803_pt1 | contig 21997 bp, 21 predicted proteins | sample GraSoi_2013_40cm_FD_185826 | JGI IMG/M metagenome (GOLD analysis project Ga0209131, IMG submission 185826) | Grasslands soil microbial communities from the Angelo Coastal Reserve, California, USA - Sample 9_17_2013_40cm (SPAdes) (version 2) | ecosystem: Environmental > Terrestrial > Soil >... | reverse complement strand
GATTATGGTAATGACAAACAATACAAAAAAAGGACTGCTCATCGTCAACACCGGCGATGGCAAAGGCAAAAGCACTGCCGCATTTGGCATGGTCCTGCGCGCGTGGGGGCGCAACTTTCGCATCTGTGTGATCCAATTTATCAAAGCAGAAACTGGTCAATGGGGTGAGATCAAAGCCGCAAAGAAGCTTGGCATCGAATGGCACACTACCGGCGATGGCTTCACATGGACATCGAAGGATATGGATGAAACCATTGCGCATGCCCGCCACGGTTGGGAGATTGCCAAAGAAAAGATTGCCAGCGGAAATTATGATTTGATCGTGCTGGATGAATTCACGTATACAATGGCATATAACTGGCTTGACGCCAACGAAGTGCTGGACTGGATGCGCCTCAATCGCCCGCTGAACCTGCATCTTGTTATCACAGGCCGGTCTGCCCCTGACGCCTTGATTCAACAAGCCGACCTCGTGACCGAGATGAATCTAATCAAACATCCTTATGAGCAGGGTACCCAAGCCCAAGCTGGAATTGAGTTTTAATCATGCTACTTAAAGAGGCCATCAAACAAATCCAACCGCTCAACGAAGCTGCCATGCAAGCGGCGCGTCAACGCCAGAATATATTAACCAAGCCTGCAGGCAGTTTGGGACGTTTGGAAGAACTTTCGATTCAACTCGCAGGAATTACCGGGAAGAATATTCCAACTCTTAAAGATAAAGTCATTATCACGATGGCAGGGGATCATGGAGTGGTTGCCGAAGGGGTCAGCGCGTACCCACAGGAGGTCACTCCGCAAATGGTATTGAACTTCCTTGCAGGCGGTGCGGCGATCAACGTATTGGCGCGTCACATTGGCGCGCGAGTCGTTGTGGGGGATATGGGTGTTGCCAACGATATTCCCACCACAGATGAAAAACTGATTAGGCGTAGAGTCGGTGCGGGGACGGCGAATCTGGCTCAAGGTCCAGCAATGACGCGTGCCCAGGCGGAAGAAGCCGTTCAAAGCGGAATCGAAATCGCATTGGCAGAAATAGCTCGCGGCGCAGACATCATCGGTACTGGTGATATGGGCATTGGTAATACCACGCCATCGGCAGCGATTGCGTGCGCATTGATGAAAATTCATCCTGAAAAAATTGCGGGGCGCGGCACGGGTGTGGATAATGATGGGCTCAAACGAAAAATTTCTGTGATTGTGCGCGCATTGGATGTGAACAAGCCGAACATGAATGATGGACTCGATGTGTTGACAAAAGTGGGCGGCTTTGAAATTGGCGGGCTGGCGGGAGTGATGATTGGAGCGGCTACAAAGCATGTGCCTGTGATGGTGGATGGATTTATTTCGACAGCGGCAGCGATGCTCGCTGTGACAATTGCGCCGCAGTGCAAAAGTTATTTAATCGCCGCGCATCGTTCAAAAGAAAACGGACACGGGCTTATGCTCGAATGGCTTGGCTTGAAACCGTTGCTTGATTTGGATTTGCGACTCGGCGAAGGCACAGGCGCGGCGTTGGGCATTTCATTGGCTGAAGCCGCCTGCAAAATTTTGTCTGAGATGGCAACGTTTGGCGAAGCCGGTGTGAGCGATAAGAAATAAATGCGCAGTTTACGAATTGCTTTTGGATTGTTGACCACACTCCCGTTCAGACTCCTCGAAGATTGGTCGGCGGGCGATAGCGGACGCGCATCTGTATGGTATCCATTCGTAGGCTTCGTCATCGGCGCGTTGACGTGGCTTGCTTGGAAAGCGACCATGTTTTTCTTTCCTCCGTTGGTGGCAGGTGTTATTACACTTGCTGTTTGGGTTATGCTAACAGGCGGACTACACCTCGACGGTCTCGCTGATTGTTGCGATGGCTTATTTGTAAGCGCACCTATAGAACACCGCCTTGAAATTATGAAAGACCCACGCACGGGCGCGTTCGGTGTGATTGGATTGATCTTGGTTTTATTTCTCAAAGCCGCAGTGTTGGCATCGCTAACGCCCGCCACAAGTTTTGGAATCCTGATCGCAACAAGTTTCGCGCGCTGGTGTGTTCTGCCAGCAGGTTTGCTTCCGCTCGCGCGTCCCTCAGGGATGGGGGCAGATTTTGCAGCGGGCTTTCGGCGTTCATTTATTTTTTGGGGTGCGTTGATTCCTCTAGCTATCATGATTATTCTTGGCGTGCAGGGAATTTTATCCATCGCCGTTGGGTTGGTCACAACAGCTTTTATTTTATGGCTGGCAAGGTTACGCATCGGCGGCGTGACGGGCGATGTGTTTGGCATGGTCGTCGAAGTTGTTGAAACAGTCGTGTTGCTAACGTTTGTAGCAGGAGTTTCATGAATTATCCTTTTCGGCTTGGCACAACCTCTTATATTATTCCTGATGATATTCTCCCCAACGCCCGTTATCTGGCGGACAAAGTCAGGGATATTGAACTGATCCTCTTTGAAGTGGATGATGGTCCGAACAATTTGCCGTCTCCTGAAGTGATCGAGGAACTATCGCAAATTGCAAGCCAGCATGACATGACCTTTACCGTCCATTTGCCGCTTGATCTAAAACTAGGTGACGACGGTTCAACACAAGACCAATCCTTGGTCAAAGCCAAACGTGTTATCGATTGCACACGTGGATTGAATCCCTGGGCATATATACTACACTTAGATGGAAAAGCGGTTCGGACTTCGACAGATAAAGATTTGATCAAACAATGGCAAAATAACTCTGTGCGCGCTCTGGAGATTGTTTCGGAATGGGCAGGCGGCGTAGAAAAATTAGCCGTTGAAAATTTGGAGACGTATCCGCTTGATTTTATTCAACCAGTATTGGATAGTATTCCTGTCAGTCGTTGCGTGGATATTGGTCACTTGTGGCTGGATAGGCACGACCCCATTCCGTATCTGCAAGCCGCGCTGCCGCGTGCACGCGTCATCCATATTCACGGACTTGCCGAACGCGATCATCGCTCACTGGCTTTTATGCCAGAGGATAAAGTCCGTGCTGTGTGGGCTGAACTCATCCTCGCAAAGTATACAGGCGTGTTGACACTTGAAATATTTTCGGAAGAGGATTTTCTTTCTTCGCTGGAAATCATTGAGAGATTATCGTAATGGCAACAAATTCCAGTCCCATCACATTTATCCTTGGCGGCGCGCGTAGTGGAAAATCATCTTATGCACAGAAATGGGCGGAAAATGCTGGCAAATCTGTGACCTTTCTCGCCACCGCTCAGGCATTGGACAATGAAATGTCCGCGCGCATCCAGAAGCATCGTGTGGAACGTCCAGTTCATTGGGAAACACTTGAGATCCCACTTGATATTGCAGCGCATACGCAGAAAATAAAATCTGATATAGTGATTCTGGATTGCATTACTTTACTCATCACCAATTTGCTAATGCAGTTTGTAAAAGATGATCTCGTGGATGAAGCGCCGTTTATGCAAGCTGTTCAAAGGGAAATGGAAGAATTGCTCTCAGCCATCCACGAATCCAAACAACAGTGGCTCATCATCTCGAACGAAGTCGGGCTGGGACTTGTCCCGCCGTATCAGATGGGGCGGGTATACCGCGATGGGATCGGCTGGGCAAATCAACGTCTGGCACATGAAGCGGATAAAGTCATCTTTATGGTGGCGAACATCCCGATGGTTGTCAAAGGCTAAAAGCTATTTATGGAAATTACAATCAGAAAAATCGAACCCAGCGAATCGCCGCAAACAAAATCGTTCTCGCGCAAGTCCATGGTGAATTCGCGGCTGATGCTTGGCATTGAAAACGAGAAGCTGGTTTATACCATCGCGCCTGTTGAGCCATACGAAAGGGAAGTCCATGCAGAGGATACGGAATATGGATTTGACGACGCTGGTCCCACGATCTTTTTTGCAGAAGTAGGGGCGATGCATGCATCGCCCCTACTCGTCGGAAGGATCAAAATGCTCAAATGGTGGAATCAATTCGGGTACGTCGAAGATCTCGTTGTGAATCCCGAATATCGCGGCTTGGGCATCGGGCGCAAACTGCTGGAGCGCGGCGTTCAATGGGCGCGTGAAAACGGTTTTCCTGGCATCATGCTTGAAACGCAGGACGATAACGTCCCGGCTTGTATGTTGTATCAAAGTTGCGGATTTGTCTTGAGCGGCTTTGACCGCAACGTTTATAAAGCCATCAATCCAAATACCAAGGAAACCGCGTTGTATTGGTATTTGATATTTTAATTATGCTCAAAATCCAAAATCTCTCCGTCTCTTATGGTTCGCGTCATGTCTTGCATGATATTTCGTTCAATGTGCAAAGTGGGGAAATCCTTGCGTTGATCGGACCGAACGGTGCAGGCAAATCGACTCTGATTCGCGCTGCAAGCGGAGTTATTCTATATACGGGACATATCAGCACAAACGGAGATGACTTCGCTTCTCTTTCGGCTCTTCAACGTGCCCGACTTGTTGCTACTGTTCCCCAGGCAGTTTCCATGCCTCCAGCTTACACCGTATGGGAAACAGCCCTGTTCGGACGTACGCCTTATCTTGGGTTTTTAGGTCAACCCTCGCCAAAGGATGAAGATATCGTACGCCAATCTCTTCAACGCGTGAGCGCACTTTCTTTCGCAGACCGGCGCGTGGGCGAACTCTCCGGCGGGGAACAACAACGGATATTACTCGCGCGTGCGTTGTGTCAGTCGACGCCGATATTATTGCTCGATGAACCCACCACACATTTGGATTTGCAATATCAAGTCAGCTTATTGGAATTGATCTCAGAACTCGCACACAAAGATAATCTCGCGGTACTGGTCGCATTGCACGATCTGAATCTCGCCGCACATTATGCGGACCGCATCGCTCTCATGGTTGCAGGGAATATCAAAGCAACTGGAACACCCAAGGAAGTATTATTGCCTGAACTTATTGCTGAAGCCTATTGCCTGCCCGTGCAAGTAGTCAAGCATCCATTTTTGGATATTCCGTTGGTGTTGCCGGAGGCGGGGAAATAAAAGTTTAATCACAATGTCGCCTTGAGCGAAGCGAAGAATCTCTACGATGATCGTAGAGATTCTTCGCTTCGCTCAGAATGACATTAAGCAAAACAAAAAACTTCCGAGATGCGCATCTCGGAAGTTTTACTATCAGACTATCGAACTAAACGACTATCAAACTAACCCCATCTCCATTTCGTGCTCTCTTTGTTATCTTCGATGATCGCGAAATCACAAGCCTGATTGCTCATCAACATCGATGGACAGATTATCCATAATATTCTGATCTATATAAGTATCTTTCACCTGTTCGAGTTCCACCCCAACTATGCTATTTCGAATTTCGTTGCGTTGAATCGTGTGATTGTAAGGAACCAATGTTGCTTTTTCGCCATCAAGAAGGCGGATCCCATGATTTTGATTTGCCGCAATACGGACACCCTTCCTGTTTTGAATCAGCCTATTCCCCTCGATCAGCCAATTTGAGCTTGTGGGGTTGATACCGGGAATTTCCTTGAGAAAATCATACAGGCGGGTCCAAATCAGAATGCCATGATTATTATTTTGAATGTCATTGTTTTGCACTGTGAAGTTTACGCCGTTCTCCACGGCGATCCCTGCCTGACGATTGTTATGAATCTGATTATCCTGTAAAGTGCAATCGCTAGAAAAGCCGAGCCAAAATCCATAGTTGGAATGATTCGCCTTATTGCGCCGATAGCTATTGCCTTTGCTAAACACGCCTTCAAAGGCATTATTCGGGCTGTAAGACGCATCATTTTCTTCAAACAGGTTGTTATTACATCCAACGTCTACTCCATCGGGCGTCAGACCCGCCAGAAAAAAACCATCACCCCCCAATCTTGCATAATTTTTTCTGAATATGTTATTGCATGATCCGTGAATTATCAGAAACCCTGTTGCATCCGCGCCCAAATGAGACCCAGATTCATACAAATGATATCTACAGCAAAAATCAGCATAATTATTGGTAAGGGAACTATCAGAGGTTTCGAACAAGTGAAAGCCATAGCCGCTGCAATAATTGGCGATGTTGTTATCCACAACCAACCCTTTGCATTGATAACTGAGCAGACCATTCATCTGATGTTGCAAATCATTCCCGCTAACGCTTGCTTCTGTGGTTTGTTCCAGAAAAATTGCACCGCCGTATGAGTCAGCTGCGGGCTTCCAAATATCGAGAAACAGGGTGTTTGCCGGAACCTCGCCCGTTGATGTGATTGTGCAATTGGAGATTGCCACCCCTCTGGATTTTTTGATGGATATTCCGTGATAGTAATTTAATATGCAGAGACTTTTGATCGTGATATTTCTTCGACCTGAGGCTTTTAGCCCTGCACCTGTTTTATTAACTCCAATAATTGTTGCTCCTTGACCATCCAGGGTTACATTATCTGCATCAATGGTGATTCCATCCGGTAACAGATGGATTCCCGGTTCCAGTTTTGTATCCTGACGAATTACAAGCCCGTTCATGATAGGTGAAGAATATCGAACAAGGTAGTTTTATTATTCTATTTTGCTAAAATAAAATAGGTCACGTTTGAAACGTGACCCACAGGTTTAACCCCATCGCCACTTTGTGCCATCTTTGCTGTCTTCGATGGTCACGCCGAGTTCTTTCAACTTACCACGGATTTGATCAGAGAGCGCCCATTGTTTTTGCTTGCGGGCTTCGTTGCGCTCAGCAATAAGGGTATTGACCTGTGCTTCGGCATCGCTGGAGCCTTGCTTTTCTTGCAGACGCAGACCAAAGACGCCTGTCAGTTCACGTAATGTTTTTTGTGCAACGTCGAGTTGCGCGTCGGTTGCGCCATTATCACGTGCGGTGTTGATGGCTTTGACAAGTTCATGCAACGCGGCAATGGCAAGCGGCGTGTTGAAGTCATCGTCCATGGCGTCGGTGAACGATTGCTTGGTTGAGTCGGCTTGGGATGCGAGCGTGGAGGCGACTTCAGCGGAGAGTCCGCTGGCGGAGGGTGAAGCAGACCGAAAGGCAGATTTGAGGCGCTCGAGCGATTTTTCCGCGGCATCTTGAGTCTCGTCGTTGAAGATCAATGGCGCACGATAAGAACCAGTCAGGACAAGCATCCGCATCACATCGGCGTCGCGCCTCGATAGAAAATCTTTGATCGTGACCATATTGCCCAGCGACTTGGACATTTTCTCGCCGCCGCGTTGCAACATGCCATTGTGGATCCAGTAGCGCGCAAATTGTTTGCCCGTGTAAGATTCGGTCTGGGCGATCTCGTTTTCATGATGTGGGAAGATGAGGTCGTTGCCGCCGCCATGAATATCAATCTGTTCGCCGAGTTCAGCGAGGTTCATCGCAGAACATTCGATGTGCCAACCGGGGCGACCTTTGCCCCACGGACTATCCCATGAAATTTCACCGGGCTTCGCGGCTTTCCATAGTGCGAAATCCATCGGGTGATTTTTGGCTTCTTCCACTTCGATACGCGCACCGGCTTGCATATCATCAAGCTTGCGGCCCGAGAGTTTGCCGTAATCGTCATCACTGGTCACGCTGAAATACACATCACCATTGGGTGCAGCGTATGCAGCTTCCTTTTGGATCAAGCCCTGGATGAATTCAATAATGAGCGGCATCGTCTTGCTCACTTGCGGATTGGAAGTGGCAGGCAGGACGTTCAGATTCTTAAGATCGGTTGCGTAATCTTCGATATAACGTTGCGACAACTTGAGCGGGTCCTCGTTAAGTTGTTTGGCACGGTTGATGATCTTATCGTCCACGTCGGTATAGTTCATGACGTGTTTGACGTTATAGCCGCGATATTCAAGATAGCGACGAATAATATCGAACACCAGAGCAGACATGGCATGACCTACATGCGCGTCGTTATAAACCGTGACGCCGCAGACGTAGAGTTTCACTGCGTTCGGCTCAAGGGTTTCGAATTCTTCTTTTTTACGGGTGAGGGTGTTGTAAAGACGGATCATGTATACCTCATGTCATTGCGAGAAACGAAGTGACGAAGCAATCTCGACTAACCTTCAAACATGAGATTGCTTCGTCGGGAAGAGCGCCCTCCTCGCAACGACATTTCTAATTACTTCTTTTTCTTACCGTTCTCTTCTTCAACGCGGGCAAAGATCATGCGACCTGCGGCAGTTTGCAAGACTTTGGTGACAACCACTTCCTTATATTCACCAATATTCTCATGTCCGTTTTCAACCACGACCATTGTGCCATCCTCCATATAGCCCACGCCCTGACCATGTTCCTTGCCTTCCTGGAAGATGTTGATGGTCATGCGCTCGGCGGGTAATACGATGGATTTGACCGCGTTGGCAAGTTCGTTGATGTTCAGGATCGTCACACCCTGCAATTCAGCCACGCGGTTCAGGTTGAAGTCATTGGTCAGGATCGGACATTTCAACTGACGCGCCAGCACTACAAGTTTATCGTCCACTTCCCGTACACCTTCGGCGTTGATATCACTGATGCGCACGAGAATGTTCGGGAGTTTCTGCAATTCGGCGAGCACTTCCATGCCGCGGCGTCCGCGTTGGCGGCGCAAGCCGTCAGGTGAGTCAGCGATATATTGGAGCTCGTTCAACACGAAACGAGGGATGAGAAGCGTGCCAGGCAAAAATCCAGTTTTGGCGATGTCAGCAACGCGTCCATCAATGATCACGCTGGTATCCAGTAAGATGGTGCGGTTGAGGTTTGTCCATGAAGAGGAAGAGCCGCCTTCGCCGCCGCGTCCGCTGAGCGTACTGAACAATCCCATAATATCGCCCTGACGCATCACAAAGAGCGCCACGCCAAAATAAGCGAAAGCTAATGTACCGATGAATGGCAGAACTTCTCCAAATGGGGTTGGCAGTAAGGATAACGGGAAAGCGAGCAGTGCCGCTGCCAGCAAACCCACGATCAACCCAACCAAGCCTGCAAAGAGGGTCTCTGCAGAAAGGTGACCTAGTTTTCTACGAATGGCACTGGCAGGACGTGTGGTGAAGTAGGGTATCAGGATAAATCCGCTCAGCCCGCCTACTAGGAAGAAAATGATCTGGGTAACCAGCAAATCACTGCGACTCGGTGAACCAAACAGATCTAATGCCCATCCCCCGAACTGCCATCCCCAAAAACAACCCGCGATCAAGCCAATAATTCGGAAAATAAATTCAACAATACGAAAAGAAAGACTGTACTTACTTTGCATGAATAACTCCTTGTAACGTGCAGAATAAATGTGAAATAATGAATGTATGATAGCATGGCTGAGAGGCATAGTCAATTGGCTAATTTAGCCTTCATATATAATTGTTATAATCAGATCAGAAAAGATACAAAATGACCCTTACCGATACTCTTAACCGCCCCCTGCGCGACCTGCGGATTTCCGTCACCGACCGATGCAACTTCCGCTGCGTGTATTGCATGCCCAAAGAGATTTTTGGTCCCGACCACCAATATTTGCATCGTGACCAAATTTTGACTTTTGAAGAAATCGCCAGACTCGCACGGATTTTCGTAGATCACGGCGTTCGGAAGATTCGCCTAACCGGTGGCGAGCCGTTAGTCCGCCGCGATCTCCATCTCATGGTTGGCATGCTTGCTGAAATTCCCGATCTTGATCTTACGCTGACAACCAATGGAGCTCTGCTCGCCAAACAGGCGCGCGCCCTCAAAAACGCAGGATTGAAACGCGTAACTGTGAGCTTGGACTCACTTGATAACGATATTTTCAAAGCCATGAACGACGTGGATTTTCCAGTGGAGAAAGTGCTCGAAGGAATGGATGCTGCCGCCACAGTTGGGTTAGGACCAATCAAGGTGAATATGGTCGTCAAACGCGGACTCAACGAATCCAGCGTTCTGCCGATGGCAAGATATTTTCGTGAAAAGGGATATATTCTACGCTTCATCGAATACATGGATGTGGGTCATACCAATCACTGGCGTATGGATGATGTGATCCCTGCAAAAGAGATCGTCAAGACGATCAGCGCAGAAATGCCGCTCGAGCCTATTGATCCAAACTATCGCGGTGAGGTGGCTGAACGCTGGCGTTACGCGGACGGCAGCGGCGAAATCGGAGTCATCGCCTCCGTAACACAGGCGTTTTGCAGCACCTGCAACCGCGCACGATTATCGGCAGAAGGAAAATTGTACACTTGTCTCTTTGGAATCAAAGGTCACGACTTTAAAAGTCTGTTGCGCGGCGGTGCGACAGATGCTGAAATTTCAGAGCTACTGACTCGCGTATGGAGCAAACGCACCGACAGATATTCGGAACTCCGCTCCGAGAATACAATTGACCTGCCCAAAGTCGAGATGTCGCATATTGGTGGATGACATGCTTAAAATAAAAAACTCCGGGTTTTTGAAACCCGGAGTTTTTTATTACTCTTCCACCTGTACTTCAACGATTCGATCCAGTCGAAAATTCCTCTCTGCGTTCCGCAAATGACACTGCGCTTGTAAATAAACGTAATCAGCCAGCCCCATCACTTGTTTCGGTGTAATCCAACGCTCGGTCTCTTCACCATCGCCATCTATATATTTGATGAACATCCGCTTGTTGCTGTAGATCGCTTCGCCCAATTCAGTTGGCAGTTGAATCCCTTCGTTGGGCCACACCGGCGAGTTATAAATACCGATGTAATCATTGAGTGGTTTGTTGAACTGTTTCAGCTGCTCCATCATGGCGAAGAAGATGCTGCGCGACGCAAGCGCGCCATCCAAGGCACGATGTTTGATCGTCAGGGGCAACTGAAATGATTCGGCGATCGATTGCAAACTGTAGGAAGGGAATTCGTAATACTGCCGCGCGAGCAACAGGGTATCGACTACATTGGAGAACTGGATCTCCTCGCGTCCCAAGCGTTTGAGCTCGCTGTCCAAAAACTGGATATCGAATTGCGCATTATGACATACGACCACCGCGCCCTTCAACCAACCCAGCACTTCATCAGCGATTTCGGCAAATAATGGCGCCGACGCCAAATCGTCATCAGATAAGCCGTTCGTACTGGCTGCGCCCGGCGAAAGTGGACGTTCGGGATTCACCAATTGCTGAACCTGTTCCTTGATGCGTTTTCCTTCTGTGACGACGATTCCCACTTCACAGATACGGTCACCAAACCAGGGTGAAAGCCCGGTCGTCTCGAGGTCTAAAAAAGCAAAGCGTGCATTTGAAATATCGAACATAATAGCTAATTATACAGGTGACAGTCACTTTAAAAAGTAGGTGTAACCTTTTGTTCAAAGTGAAAAAGCATCTCCCGCTGAAAATGTTTCTGAGGCATCGTTACGATATAAAGTCACGCCACCAGCACCGTAAATATTCCAAGTGTTATTTCCACCGTTGTTCAACATACCGGTTCGTTCATCAATGCCGATCAGAGTCACATTAGGAATTTTCTTCAAGAGCTTTGGCGCCCAGCTTTTTCCAAATGTATTGTGATGCGGCAGGACGAGCGAATTGGGAACGAGATTCAGACCCTCATGCACACGTCCCGCGCTCGGGTCATAATAAAGCTCACACATCACCATAGCGCCCGCGCTTGATCCCGCGATGACCGCACCATTGCGATAGGCATCCATCGCGCCATCCCATGCCAGACTATCTTTCAGCGTTTGACCCAAATAGTGTGTGAAACCACCGAGTAAATAAATCAGCTTTGCGTCGCGTAGGGATTGTGCGATATTTTTATCATCGACTCTGATTTTGCTTAGTAATGAAACCGCGGACACATCTTTTGCGCCTAAACTTTGAAACCAGCGAATACCATTATTCCCGGCACGTTGGTGATTGTTATCGGGCGCGGCGGCGGTAGGGATGATGCGGATTGGCGCAGTGAATCCGCCAGCGAGTTCGATAGCTTTCAAGTCAGGGTCGCGCATACGTCCGCCAAATTCGGCACCGCCTTCGAGAAGTAAATATCCCATGCGGGAATCTTATCGTCTTTGATAATTGTATGCAAGCTAATAATTCCGTATAATGTAATCATCCCGTTCAAGGAGAACAACATGGCAAAATCAAAAGCCGGGGATCATTTCGAAAGTTTGTTTGAATATGCGCCCATCTCTTTATGGGAGCAGGATTACAGTGGCATCAAAAAATTTCTGGATGGACTGCGCACAGACGGGGTGACAAATCTTGAAAAATATCTCAATGAACATCCAAGTGAAATTGACCAAAGTTTAAGACTGATTAAAGTGACGCACGTTAATAGCGAGGCCATTCATCTTTTTGGAGCAAAGTCTGAGGCGGAGTTGCTGGCAAATCTCGACAAGATGTTCCGCGATGAAATGCGTGCGCACTGGCGGTCTGAGTTGACGGCATTATGGAACGGGGAGAAAAGCTGGTCCGGAGACGGGATCAATTATCGGCTGGATGGCGAAGCGCTCCATATCCGTTTGCATTGGCGCATTCTGCCCGAGTGTGAATCCACGTGGGAATGCGTGCTGGTGTCCATCGAAAACATCACGGCATTGAAAACTGCGGAACAACGTTTCCATAATTTATTTACACATGCGCCGATCTCGTTGTGGGAGGAGGATTATTCTGTGCTGAAAAAGGAATTTGACCGCCTGCGTGCAGAAGGCATTGTGGATTTGAAATCGCATCTTGCTTCGCACCCCAAAGCTGTTGACGGTTTCATGAGTATGATCCACGTTTTGGATGTGAACCAGAGAACACTCGATCTGTTCGAAGCTAAAGATAAAGAGACTCTGCTTGAGAATCTGGACAAGGTGTTTCGCGATGAAATGAGCAGTCATTTTGCCAACGAGCTTGTGGATATGTGGAACGGGAAAACGTATTATGAACGTGAGGGAATAAATTATGCGCTATCGGGTGAGCTGGTCAATGTGCATCTGCATTGGACGTTGATGCCCGGGCATGAAAAAGATTTTGATTGGGTGCTGGTGGCACTACAAGATATTACCGCGCGCAAAAAGGCAGAGGAATATCTGCGCTATCTTGGCACGCATGATGTCATGACCGGTTTGTATAACCGCGCCTACTTCGATGAAACACTGCAACGCCTTGAGAGCGAACGCCGTGACCCGATCAGTGTGATCATTATCGACTTGAATAATTTAAAACCCACCAATGACCGTTACGGTCATCAGGTCGGCGATCAACTGATCCGCCGCACGGGCGAAGTTCTCAAAGCCAGTCTCGATGACGGATATATCGCAGCGCGTATCGGCGGTGACGAATTCACCCTGATTCTTCCGGACGCCGATGAACAGACAGCCAATATCATGATGGACCGCGTGGAATCACTGGTCGTGATGAATAACAAGTTTTATCGAGAACCGGAGTTGAGTCTGTCGTTGGGGTCGGCAACCAGCGAGCCGGGCTTGCAGCTTGAGAAAGTGATCAGCATGGCAGATAATGCCATGTATAGCAATAAGGGTCTGTATTATCGCCGCCGCAAGGAAGATTATTAATTCACCATCCATACTCAGTGAACGGAATATTGTGCAGGTGATTGCCTAATGCCTGTTTCACGTAGGGGATTATGTTTGCCGGTAATGCGGTAATATCGACCCAGCGCAGATCGTCACATTTATCCGGCTCGGCATTAAACGGCTCCCCTACCAAGTGCTAACATACACAAAGAAATTTACATATTCATCATCTTCAATCTGATGCATAGCGGATGAGAAGAACATGTCGCCCGCTTCGAGCTTTACCCCCACCTCTTCTTCTGCTTCGCGCGTAGCCGCATCCATTATGGTTTCATCGCCATTTATATGCCCCGCCGGGATACTGTATTCGCCATCACGATAACCCGTGTTGAAGCGGCGCAATAATAAGATCTGATTCTCATGAAAGAAAAACAAATGAACAGTAACAGGGAAGCGCGCACGTATAATGATGACTCCTTTCAAAAGTCAGTTTGAATTGGGTTCGAGGCTATCAATATATCTCAATTAAGACACAAAACATTTTCGGCTTGCGAAATATATGCTTAATCAAAATCCATCTTGTCCATTTTCGAGCGAAAGCATGATTTCTCTGCTGTTCTCTTATTGTCAGAACATGATGTTTACCATAAATAATGGTTGGTCGCAAAGATAAGCCACTAGGAAAGATTTTCGGAGACGTTTTTGGCTCGTGACAATAGACAATTAGATCAGAGATGATATTTTTATGAAGGCGTTGATTGGACCGCGATGGCGGGCGCGTTCGATTTGAGACATGTTTTGAGTTGATTGACCATACCCTCGATGATAGTGCGCTTGGGTATTAGCAACTTGCCAATTAAAGGCATCTGTCGTTTTTTTATATTATTCTCGAGGCACGCGATACGCTGAATATGCACATGAAAGATAAAACATTGGACTCTGCTAAACGCTGTAAGTCCATTGCAGATGAGAGTGCATCGTGGAGTCTATTTTGAAATACTAAATTCATATATCCGCTATTGATTGAGTAGGATGGATAGTCTTTCCCACCTATATCAGACCACTAATAAATTGCGCGGTGCGGTCTCAATACATCCTCAGATACCACCTCAAGCTACTCGACCACAAGTTGAAATAAAAATTTAATCATACAAACTGTTCCAAACTAATCATTACCAATAGCGCCAATTTGGCTATAATACCCTACTGACATCTACACATTATTGACCCTGTCCGATTCATGTCAATATAAATCCAAAATCAGAGGAGATAAATAAAAAGTACCTGTTTTTATATAATCGATAAATTATGAAACTATTTTCAATATTCGACTTGGCAGGCAATTTGTACCAGCAGGCCCGCATCTCTCATTGGGATCTTGTTGCGAACAAGAGAGAGCATTGGGCTGGTGCAGGCATTTGGTATCGCCAACGTCTCACTGAAATATTTCGTTTCCTCATCACACCCAATCTGAAAATTCTTGAGATTGGGTGTTCCGAGGGTCATTTACTTGCAGACCTGTATCCGGCACAAGGAGTCGGGGTGGACTTCTCACCGGAGATGATTCGCCGCGCAAAAGATCGTTATGCTAATCTTGTATTTATCCATGCTGACGCACATGACCTATCCATAATCAAGGAAACTTTCGATTTCATCATTCTCTCCGATCTTGTTAACGATTTGTGGGATGTCCAACGCGTCTTTGAGCAGATAAGACCACTTTGTGCATCTCATACTCGCATTATTCTGAATTTCTATAGTCGGTTATGGCAGATGCCTCTGGGTATTGTACAAAAAATAAATCTTGCTACACCTAACCTTTATCAAAACTGGCTTACGCGAGAAGATATCAATGCCTTGTTACAATTGACTGATTTTGAAACAGTCCGTATTACACAGGAAATATTATGGCCCCTTCCCTTGGGCGGTTTGGCAAACCATATCTTGGTGCGATTATGGCCCTTCTATCATTTGGCTCTTTCCAACTTTGTAGTTGCCCGACCAATTCCGAAGCGTGCTGAAGAGCCAAAAGTTTCAGTTATCATTCCAGCACGTAACGAATCGGGCAACATTAAAGCCATCTTTGAACGGATCCCTCAAATGGGGTGTGAGACCGAATTTATCTTTGTTGAAGGACACTCAAATGATGACACCTATGCTGTGATCGAACGGGAAATTGCTTCGCATCCATCCACTTCCAGCCTGCTTCTGCGACAAACTGGCATTGGCAAAGCTGACGCAGTTCGGTTGGGTTTCGCCAAGGCTACAGGTGATGTGTTAATGATTTTGGACGCTGATCTAACTGTGCCTCCTGAAGATTTACCACGTTTCTATGAAGCGCTGGTTTCGGGAAAAGGCGAATTCATTAACGGGGTGAGGCTCGTTTACCCGATGCAAAAGGATGCTATGCGAACGTTGAATTTACTTGGCAATAAATTTTTCAGCATCACATTTTCTTGGTTGCTGGGGCAATCGATCAAAGATACTTTGTGTGGCACCAAAGTCTTGTGGAAGAAGGATTATGAACAAATCTCAGCGAACCGTTCCTACTTTGGCGACTTCGATCCCTTTGGCGACTTCGACCTAATCTTTGGTGCGGCAAAGTTGAATCTAAAAATCGTTGACTTGCCCATCCGTTATCGCGAACGTACATATGGCTCCACCAACATCTCGCGCTGGAAACACGGCTTACTCTTATTGCGCATGGCAGCATTTGCTGCACAGCGCATAAAATTTACTTAAACTAAGGACGACTCCTATGGGAATCAATCTGCATCAAGATCAGATACACCAAAATCAGGAATACTGGAATAGCAAGCCCCTACTTCGCATCCTGTACGGAGACTTCTACCGTCTGATCTCCAAACAGTTAAGCGATATGCCAAGCAGGAAAATTGTTGAGTTGGGGTCAGGGCTTGGCAATATTCATGATGTCATACCAGATTGTATTCGCACTGATTTATTTCCTAATCCTTGGATTGATCAGGTTGAGAATGCCTACCAACTTTCATTTACAGATGAATCGGTTTCCAATCTGATCCTGACCGATGTCTTTCATCATCTTAAATATCCAGGCACAGCGCTCAACGAACTTTATCGAGTTGTACCCAAGGGTGGGCGTGTGCTTATGCTTGAACCATGTATAAGCGCATTAGGGCTGCTGGTTTATGGAGCCCTGCATGCCGAACCAATTGCGGTCACAAAAAAAATCGATTGGTTAGCTCCTGAAGACTGGTCTCCTGAAAAGATAGATTATTACGCGGCACAGGGGAACGCAACCAGAATCTTCGTCGGAGGGGAATTTCAGTCCTTGCTAAAGAACTGGCGCATGGTTAAAACGATTCGACTTTCAGCAATTGCTTATGCAGCTTCAGGCGGATACTCCAAGCCACAACTATATCCCACAGCACTTTTGCCTTTAATAAAAAAGCTAGAAAAGGGCTTCGATTTATTTCCCACATTCTTTGCGACCCGGTTACTGGTGGTTCTTGAAAAATAGCTGTGATCATATTATGACCAAATAAAAAGTCTTTGACGTCTCATAGGGTCACAGTTCCATATTATAGTGTTAAGCAAAATGTTTCGAATTGACTCTCATCAATAAGAACCCTGCATTCACAGATAGGACTATAATTGCCACAACAATTGATACTCCCAACTGCTTGAACAAGCCTCAAATTTTTATCTTTGAAAGAAATAGGCGACAGGCCTACGTATAAACGCTTTCGCGATGTCAAGGCGGGATGAGTTGCCAAAGATAAAACGTTGGATTCTCCAAACTTAGAAAATTCATCTAGATGAAATCGCATCCACTAATGGAATATCGGGAAAGCGTACTGCGGATTTTGTTTTGGAGGTGTTAAGAGAGTAGTAACGTCGCAAGAAATAGAATACGGATTAAGCTGTTTGAACAATTCTCAGGATTAATCAAAAAGTCAAACCTGTACAGGCTCGACTTTTGATTACCATTTTTCCGTACTGGGTTTGAAGAATAAAACAATTTTTACTAAGCAATTCCTAAACTATTAAGACCCTTTGCGGCGATATATTTCCATTCTGTTGATGGTTGTTTCCAAAAGATAGTTTCGTTCAAGTCCGTCAAGCAACCATTGGGGACGGGAAAATATCTTGATGTCATCCATGACTATATATTTAGTACGTGGATTGAAAATTCTCTCAGGAGGACCAGTGGCTGAAACATAGATTGGCCAGGGAATGTCAATGGGAGGCAGTCTGTCAGCATAATAGTAAGCCTGCAGATTAATACCCCAAATGTAAATAAAGTCATCTGATGTGGTATGCGTTTTAATATAATTGATAACAGCTATTTGAGCATTCTGTGATGACTGATAACTGGCTTCTTGACCTGACTGGTTTGGAATATACTGAAGATATAGATCGTAATTTCTCCATAAAAAAAATATAATAATCAGGGCTGTCATAAAACCTGTGCCAAGGAAGGCACTTTTTTTAGATGATGTAATTAACCAACGCTGATAAGTTGAAGAAATTTCGATTCCACTCATCAATGCTAGTGGTGGAATGGCTATTAAAGGGTAATGAGGAAATCCGCTACCACGAAACCCTGCCAGTGCAAGAGAAATGATCAGCCATAACGCTAGGGTGAAATCTGTTAAATTTTGTTCAGTGCGCAATGGGAAAGCGCGTCGTATCAGTCGGTATGTGCCAATCAGGCCGAATACTAGCAAGGCGATATTGTTCATCGCTAACATGAAAAGCGGAAAGCCAAAAGGTTTTGGAAATATCGGGTTTCCTATTAGGCCTGCCTCGTTAATATAATTAAATCCAAGCTTGAAGCCAAGGACCAACCTTTGCCACAAGCCCATACTAGCAAAATAACCACCAACAAACGCCAAAGGAAGGATAAACCCAATAGCTATTGAACCAAGGCGAAAAAATAATTTTTTCCTACGGTCAATTTGACTTCTTTCAAGCCATGCCCAAATAAGAATGGATATACTCGCAGCTACCAGCGGTCCTATGAATACGATCTTGTACAAAACACAAATTGCACCAAGAATGCCTATCCAAATGAACTGCTTGGCAGATGCGTTTTTTCGGAGCAGCATTAGAAATAGTAACATTGTTGCGATTAGGGGTAAATTCGCAAAGAGCTCTCTTTGAGCGGTCATTCCATCAAGATAGAGTTGAGACGAGCCCAAGGTGTAAAAGAATGCGCTTAACACCCCAGTGAGATCATCAAAAAATATACGTCCCAGTAAATAGACTAACCAAGCACTTGCAAAGATAAATGCAAGCAACAATAATTTGGGGGCATTGGGATTATCACCAAACAGTTTAAAGGCGAATAAAAACGTATAATGAATACCAGGCAGTTGATGGTCAGGGTGAAACCTATCGTATAAAATCTCGCCGCGTAGCATTTGACGGGCAAGGAAAGCATTTTCGCTACTGTCTGTGTCCAATATTAAGTTGAAAGATGGAAGCCTAAGTGCAACTATAAGTAGAGCTAATATTGTGAGATAAATCAGTGTTTTTTTGGAGATTGAAATCATTTTTTACCGAAAGAAATGTACTTTTGTTTTCCTCTATTTGGCTATCTAGCCATCAAGAATTGGGTGAATATGTTTTTAATATTTTACTTTACATTACCCGAAATTAATAGGAAATACCGGTGATTGGAATTACAGTAATATCAGGACTGGATGCAAAAAAGTCCTAAAGAGATAGCTGAGCAATTGCAAAGAACAAACGTAGGAGTAGACATCAAAAAGCCGGGTCTGAAAAGTCCCGGCTTTTTTTGATTCTAAAAACTTCCTTACTGCGTCACTGTGATTGCCAGCTTCATGCCATCTTCATAATGTCTTTTGATAAGGCAGGAAAATTCCAATTGAGCGCCGGCCGCTGAAGCCAGAAAAGTGTATTGTACGGTTGCAGCGGAACCTACTGCAAGTTGATTCTGATCGACGGTCACCAATGCGCTGGATGCAGCCGCATCCAAACTGCCCACTATCGAAACCGGTGTACTGATATTGAAGTTGTGAGCGTGGTGCCCGGTATTCTTGACAACGAAAGTATAGGGCACACCAACCTTGAAGGTTGTCAACGAGGATTGGATGGTGTTATCCGCCAGGGTCACATTCACTTCTGTGGCGGCGTTTGACGCCGAACCAGCTTGCGTGGAACTTGGTTGAGCAACAGCGGGTGGGTTTGTAGCAGCTGGTTGAGCAGGCGCCGGAGTGGCGACTGGCACGGAGACTCCACAGGCAGTTGCCAGCAGCATGACGCCAGCGACGATGGATATAAGTGCAATTCTTTTCATGGTTTTATTTTTCCTTTCGTTGCTGGATGAGATTGTAATGGGCATCTTTACCTTAAACACATTGCTCTAATCATTCACTCATATACATTGGATGAGATGCCCATGCTTTTGTTGCATCCAAATGGCACGTGTTGATAGCATTCGATAAAAAAGAATCTTTATAATAAAGGTCATGCCGCTGGCCCCTTCGGGTGTGGTGAAGCAGATTGAAGAGTTTGTTCCACCACCGAGGACAGTCAAATAATAAGTGTAGTAAAAGATTAGGGAATAGTCGGGATAACAAACCCATTTGGGGTAAAATCAAGGATACCATAAAAAAGATTGGTGTCCTTATGCCTCAATATCCAAATGGAAACACGAATAAAACGGGAAAAGTAAAAGCGACTCCTTATCCGAAGTGGCGGGAATGGCTGCCGTGGTTTCCTTATTTTGTTGGTCAGAAAATTATGTTCAGAATTTATATTGAAGAAAATCCAGGGATGCTAATCCATGAAAAATTTGGGGACACAATTTTCGATACATTTTCAGTTGCGTCGGGAAAAATATGTCGAGGAAATGTTATTCCAAGAGAGTGTGATGTAGAATATTTTCTTGCCTTTCCTAATGAAAGAAAGTTTATTGCAGGCAATACTATAACTCTCATGACCACAAACGTAACTAATACCGATAGATGGTCTCTTGGTTGTGCTGGGTTAATCATTGGTGCAGTAATAACTTTTGTCATAACCATTGCAAGTGGTATTGTATTGGGTTTTATCAAAGTTGAACCAATTTTGAGGATGTTTATAACCCCATAATGAAAAAGCCCAGTCTAATCACTGGGCTTTTTTGTTCTTTTTCTTCTTGGCTTTTATTGCCTTATCCATCTCCCCTTTTGATTTGGGCTTAACTTTTAGCAACGCGGCTAGAGCCTTTTCAAAAGGAAGCGGGAATAGAGAGACGGGTTTTTCGTTTGTGATCTTCTTTTCGTCTTTTGTGTTCATGATTCCAGTATACACCCATAGACTCTAAAATTCAACTAAACAAGTATGTTTTTATGCTATACTAACTACAAAGTTCGTTATGTTGCCTTTACAGGTTATGGGAAGAAAGGAATGAATCCTCGTATGGCAAAGAAAAACAAGACAAGGGCGGAACTCGAAGCAGAGCTTAAGGCGCTGCGTCGAACAAAAATGACGTCTGGTCTCACTGAAATTATTCTTAATTTAATTCGTTATGGTGCTTTGGTGTTATGCGTCTATTTCATTTCAGCATCACTTCAATATCTAGCGGGTAAAAGTACAGATGCAAATATATTTGTTCGTTTTTTGGGTGATTTCAATGTTGGTCAAGGCGTTGCTGTATTATTTGGCGCAGGTGGTACTATGTATGGGCTTGCGGAAAGAAGGCAACGTCAGAGAGTCATTGAACGTCTGCATGGTCGTATAAAACAATTAGAGCGACAAATTGATCCAAAACGTTCATCTAGTAATCTTACGGAAACGGGTGATACAAATCCCGTTGACAGGTGATTGAGGAGAAAAATTCTATGACTCCTGATAAAGCTATAAATGCAATTTGGGCAAGCTTAAGTCTAATAGGATTAATTTATATAATCTTTTGGAGGACACGTGGCTTGGCTATTGATTGGTTTAGAGACCAAATGTTTAAACTAAGAGATGATTTTTTTGATGACGCAGCAGGTGGACTCATAGACTTTACTCACCCAGCTTATGGTACTCTACGCACAATGATGAATGGCTTAATCCGATATTGCCATAAAGTGTCATTACTACATATGATACTACTTACAAAACTATTTCCTATACCTAGAGAATCTAATGATGATGGATTATTTATTCGTAACTGGAAAGATGCCACTAAAAACTTAAACGCTAACACCCTAAAAAAGCTGGAAGATTACAGAGACAGAATGCAACTACTTGTAATAGTATATATGATAATATCTTCCCCATTTATTTCTATTGTTCTGTTTATTTTCTTGCTTCTCAGTTTTGCAGTTAATTCTATCGGAAGATATTTATTCAATTCGGCAACACGGTTAGCTTCTGGTATCCGAAATTCAGGGCGCTTGCAAGAATATTTAGATGATATTGATGATACTGCTTATGCAACTGGGGAACTCTAAGATACTTCAAGTGACAAAAAATCATGGAATGATATAATCTCGAAAAAGAAATGGCGGAGAGTGTTAGCTGCACTTCCGCCAAGTCAATAGCCAGCGTGGTTGCTCACGCGTGCATAGATAGATTATCATTTCTTGCCGCCTCTGTCAACCGGAGGCGGTTTTTGTGAATGTAATCAAATCAATAAAT
>Ga0209131_1000802_pt1 | contig 22017 bp, 16 predicted proteins | sample GraSoi_2013_40cm_FD_185826 | JGI IMG/M metagenome (GOLD analysis project Ga0209131, IMG submission 185826) | Grasslands soil microbial communities from the Angelo Coastal Reserve, California, USA - Sample 9_17_2013_40cm (SPAdes) (version 2) | ecosystem: Environmental > Terrestrial > Soil >... | reverse complement strand
GGCAGGAGATCGTCAGTTGGTCAACCGGATTCTGCCGGCGGTGCGAAAGGCATCGTGTGGCGCGACACGGTGACGTAGTTCGCCATCACACTGTCTTAGAAATAGCTGACGACCGTCGGAGAATAACCGCAAATTAAATGGGCCGGCAACCAAGAAGCGGTGACATTCCTTGGCTATCGGCCCATTCGATCCTGAATTGGATCGGAGGTGATAATTCAATGCTAATCCTCTCAGCCGGGAAGTCAAGCGTTAGTTGCAGATTTCTGCATGGTCGTCCCATAAGGTGCTTGAACGGTGCATTTTGCCCCATTTTGAGACCTTCAGGCCAGCCAGAAAATTGGCTGAAAATGTGCCCTTTGCGTTGACATAAACTCCTGCGGACGTTAGACTTAACAGTTTTCATAGCCCTCATTTTCCTGTACAGCAGCCATCAATGGATGAAACGGTACGACAATTAGGCGAATTACTGCTCGGAGCGGTGCCGACGGTGATTCTGCTGGCGCTGCTCTACGTTCTGTATACGGCAATTGTGCACAAACCTTTGCGGCGCGTGCTGGAGGAGCGGCGGAGTAAGACGGAGGGCGCCGTGGAAAAGTCGCGGGCTGACATTGCAGCGGCCGAGGCGCGCACGTCCGAGTACGAGCAGCGGCTGCGCGAGGCGCGGGCGACTGTTTTCCGGGCACAGGAAGCGCGGCGCAAGGCGGCGCTGGATGCACGGACCGCGGCGCTGAATGAGGCTCGAGTCAAGGCCCAGGCGCAGGTGCAGGCCGCGAAGGCCGATATCCAGAAGGATCGTGAAGCTGTGCAACGTGGGTTGCAGGCGGAGGCGCAGATGCTGGCAACGGAGATCATGCGGCGCGTGCTGGAGCCAGCTGGGGGAGCACGTTAATGTCGCAGGTCGCGACGGCGCAGAGTGCGATTCCAAAGAAAATGAATTTCGTGAGAACAATAATTCGGGCTGTTCTGCTGCCGCTGTTTGTCGTGAGCTTTGCCGGAACAATCGCATCACCCGCACAGGAGCCAGCGGCAACTCCACAGAAACAGCAGGCGGAGCGCGCGCCGAAGCGGCAAAATCCTGGGGAGCAACTGGCGCACGAAACACGGGCGGCTACGGGAGAAGAGAAGGACGAAACGGCGGAGTTTAAGCAATCTGCGTCGGTGCAGCTCATTGCGCGGCTTACGGGGCTGAGTTTGAGCAATGCCTACCTGTTGAGCATCATGCTGAATTTTGCCGTGATCGCTGCGGTGATCATCTGGGCGAGCCGCAAATATTTGCCGGGCATGTTTAGCGCCCGCACGGCAGCAATTCAGAAGGCGATGCAGGAGGCGCAGAAGGCCAGCGATGAAGCGCGGCGCAGACTGGCTGAAATCGAATCGCGGCTCATGAGGCTCGATGTGGAGATTGGCATGATGCGCGATGCCGCCGAAAAAGACGCTGCGGCGGAGGAAGCGCGCATTCAGGCGGCAGCTGAAGAAGATGCGCGGAAGATGGTGGAGGCGGCGCAGCAGGAAATCGCTGCCGCGGCGAAAACAGCGCGGCGCGAACTGACCGCTTACGCGGCTGATTTGGCTGTAGCGCTGGCGCAGAAACAGATTCACGTGGACGCTGCGACTGATCAGGCACTGGTGCAAAATTTTTCCGGAGAACTGGGTACGTCTGATTCAGCGCGCGGACCTCGAAAGGCCGGTCGCTAGAGAATGGCTTCTGTCGCAAGCACGTATGCCCGAGCTTTCGCGGATGTGGTGCTCAGCGCGCGCCTCGATGCGGACCGCTCGATTGCGGAATTGCGCGCCATCGCCAGCTTGCTGGCCGAGAGTTCGGATTTGCGGCGGGTGTGGGAGAATCCGGCGATTCCGGCCGAGCAGAAGCGGCGGGTACTCGATGTAGTCGCACAACGGGATGAGCTGCCCAAGCAAGTGAGGAACCTTGTTGCGGTGCTGATCGATCACCGGCGAATACATTTTCTGGATCCCATCATCGCGCAACTGGAGAAAGAACTTAACGCGCGGCTGGGATTCGCCGAGGCGCGGATCACGAGTGCCCGCGAACTCGGAAATGCCGAGAAGCGCGAGTTAGAGATGCAAGTCGGGAAGCTGACGGGGAAAAAAGTCCGGGCGCGGTATGGGCATGACGCATCGCTTCTAGGCGGCGCAGTGGTCCGCGTCGGCAGCACAATTTACGACGGTTCGGTGAAAGGGCAGTTGGAGAGATTGAAGGAAGCTATTAACTCCTAGCTACTTGCTTCTAGCTCCTAGCGCGTCCGGCTAGGTCATCAGCTAGAAGCTAGAAGCTTCTAAGAGCTGATTCTATGGCACAGATCAAGGCTGACGAAATTACGAAACTGATCCGCGAGCAGATCGAGAACTACGAGTCGAAGATCTCCGTGGACGAGACCGGCACGGTCATCACGCTGGGCGATGGTATCGCGCGCGTGTACGGACTCGACAAAGTGATGGCCGGCGAACTTCTTTCCTTTCCACACGACGTGGCTGGCATCGCCATGAATCTGGAAGAAGATCAGGTGGGAGTAGTGCTGCTCGGTGAATACACCGAGATCAAGGAAGGCGATGAAGTGAAGCGCACGGGGCGCATCATGAGCGTGCCTGTCGGCGACGCCATGATCGGGCGCGTCGTGGACTCTCTGGGCCGGCCCATCGACGATAAGGGTCCGATTTCTACGGACAAGTTCATCGCGCTAGAGCGGTTGGCTCCTGGCGTTATTGACCGGCAGCCGGTGCGCGAACCGATGGCGACTGGACTGAAGGCTATCGACAGCATGATTCCGATTGGCCGCGGGCAGCGTGAATTGATCATTGGCGACCGGCAGACCGGAAAGACCGCGGTGGCACTCGATACCATCATCAACAGCAAGGGTAACGACCTGGTCTGCATTTACAACGCTGTCGGTCAGAAGCGTTCATCGATTGCGCAGGTGGTGAAGATTCTGGAAGACGCTGGAGCGATGGAGTACACCATTGTCGTCGCAGCGTCGGCGTCGGAACCCGCGCCTATGCAGTACATTTCACCGTATGCGGCGACTGCCATCGGCGAATATTTTCGCGACACGAAGCGGCACGCTCTCGTCATCTATGACGATCTGTCGAAGCATGCGGCGTCCTATCGCGAGATTTCCCTGCTGCTGCGGCGGCCGCCGGGACGCGAGGCGTATCCGGGAGACGTGTTCTACCTCCACTCGCGGTTATTGGAGCGCTCAGCTAAGTTGAGTGACAAGAATGGCGGCGGATCGCTGACTGCGCTGCCTATTATCGAAACGCAGGCGGGCGATGTTTCGGCTTACATTCCGACCAACGTCATTTCCATTACCGACGGGCAGATTTATCTGGAAACGGATTTGTTCAACCAAGGCGTGCGTCCCGCGGTGAACGTGGGCCTTTCAGTGAGCCGAGTGGGCGGCAGCGCGCAGATCAAGGCCATGCGCCAAGTCGCAGGAACGTTGAAGCTGGAACTCGCACAATACCGCGAGTTGGCCGCGTTTGCGCAGTTTGGCAGCGACCTCGATAAAGCCACGCAGGCGCAGCTCAACCGTGGGCAGAGGCTGGTTGAACTGCTGAAGCAGAACCAGTTTTCGCCGCTGCCGTTCTCCAAGCAAATCCTGATCATCTTTGCAGGGACTGCCGGATTCCTCGACGACCTTCCCGTGAATCAGGTGCGCGACTTTGAGAGAGAACTTTACAAATACGTGGACGCGACGAGTGGCGGCCTGCTGCACACGATCATGGAGAAGAAGATTCTCGATGATGCCCTGAAGGCGCAGTTGACTGAGGTGATCAAGCAGGCTAAGCAGCAATTTGTAAGCGAGCGGGAAGCGGTCGCGAAGTAAGTTGGTGCCAGGGTAAGACAATGTTTAAGAAGGGTTGGCTCCGTAGAGGAAGGATCTCCAGCGATGAAGGTTTTTCGGTGGGCATCGCCGACAGATCCTCCCTAATTTACAGAGAAGGCTCTAAGAAGATGACTATTGGTGGCGAACTGCTAGTAAACGGGTTCGTGGTCAATGCGGTAACAATTGGTCCATGGGACGACGCGAGTCCTGTTGACGAAGAGACGAAAACAAGAATCGCGGATAACGTGAAGCGAGCGCTAGAGTGGAACGGGATGTCCGTGGACTTTGACTAGCGCGTTGCAGTGGGCTTCACCTAAAGGCTAAGAGCTAACAGCTGGTTTCAAATGGCTAACATTCTCGACATTCGGCGCCGCATCCGCAGCGTGGTGAACACGCGGCAGATCACCAAGGCCATGAAGGTGGTCTCGGCCGCTAAGCTGCGACGGGCGCAGGACCGCGCTTTGGCGGCGCGTCCCTATGCGCAGATGCTGACGAATGTGCTGAAGTCGCTGGTTGCGCGTGCGGAGATTTACGATCCGGAGACGGGTGAGCCGAAGCATCCGCTACTGGCACAGCGGCCAGAGAAAAACATTCTGCTGATCGTAGTTACCGGCGACAAAGGACTCGCGGGCGCGTTCAGTGCCAACATCACCAAGGCTGCCAGTCGATTCCTCGAGTCCAAAGCTGGGAGGAATATCGACATAGAGGCAATTGGTCGCAAAGGGCGCGACTTTTTGCGAAGGCGCTATCCGGCCGCGGTGGTGCAAACCCGCAGCCTGGCTGAGGTCGAAGAGTCGCTCGAAACCCGAGCTGAGGCGTCAGAGCGTGCCGCCGCCGCACAAATTACGGGAGAGCATGTAGGCGTTCTCGGCAAGCTGGAATTTGCGCAGGCGCGGGCGTTGGCGGAAAACGTGATTGAGCGTTATCAGCGCGAAGAGATCGATGCGGTGTACGTTGTATTCAACGAATTCAAGTCGGTGATTGCGCAGCGACTCATTGTGGAACAGATTCTTCCCATCGAGCAGGTCGGCGCGCAAGCGGTCCGCCTGTCCGAAGAGATGACGGAAGAAGAAAAGAAAAAAGCCAAAGAAGCGGCGATCAGCGCGGGAGTGGGCATGCGCGGTTCCGAGTCTCCCGCGGATCAGGTTGCGGCACAGTTCGGGACGGCGCAGGTGGATTACATCTACGAGCAGCCACCGGAGGAATTATTCCGGGCGCTGCTGCCGAAATATGTTGCGATCCAGATTTTCCGGGCACTGCTGGAGTCTGTCGCAGCCGAGCACGCAGCGCGCATGACTGCGATGGATTCCGCGACCAGCAATGCCACGGACATGATCGATTCGCTGACGTTGGTGATGAACCGGGCGCGGCAGGCGAAGATCACGAAAGAGATTATCGAGATCGTGAGCGGCGCGGCAGCGATGTAGGGCAGAAGCTGCTAGCCTCTAGCTACTAGCTTCTACCAAGACAATTTTGAGAGACAGAACTTCGCAAAGACTGTGCGTCAGAAAGCGGTACGACCAAAGCTAGGAGCTAGCAGCTAGAAGCTGAATTTATGGAAAACGTAGGACAGGTAGTTCAAATCGCGGGGCCGGCTGTGGACGTGCAATTCCCCGAGGGCAAGTTGCCGCCTATTTATCAGGCGGTGCGAGTGGTGAGCGACGGTTTCACTGTGCCCAGCCCCATCAACGTGATTCTCGAAGTGCAGCAGCACTTGGGCGAAGGGCGAGTACGCTGCATCGCCATGTCGGCGACCGATGGTATGGTGCGCGGCATGAAGGCCATTGACCAGGATGGACCGATCTCCGTGCCCGTGGGCCGCGGCACGCTGGGACGCGTGATGAATGTGATCGGCGAACCGGTTGATCAGTTGGGACCGGTCGAATACAAGGAGAGGATGCCGATTCATCGACTGGCGCCTGCCTTCGACGAACAGGCCACTACGGCTGAGATGTTCGAGACCGGCGTGAAGGTCATCGATCTGATCCAACCGTTCTTGAAGGGCGGCAAGATCGGATTGTTTGGCGGCGCGGGCGTGGGCAAGACCGTCGTCATCATGGAGTTGATCAACAACGTCGCCAAGAACCATGGCGGCTACTCCGTGTTTGCGGGCGTGGGCGAGCGCACGCGCGAAGGCAACGACTTGTGGCTGGAGATGACGGAATCCGGCGTGATCAAGCCGGGCAAGCCCGCGGAGTCGAAGGCCGCGCTGATTTACGGACAGATGACTGAGCCTCCCGGCGCTCGTTTGCGCGTAGCCCTGACCGGGCTGACCGTTGCGGAATATTTCCGCGATGCCGAAGGCGCTGACACTCTGCTCTTCATCGATAACATTTTCCGCTTCACACAGGCCGGCTCGGAAGTGTCCGCACTTCTCGGCCGGATGCCCAGCGCGGTAGGCTACCAGCCAAACCTGGCTACCGAAATGGGCGAATTGCAGGAGCGCATCACGTCGACGAAGAAAGGCTCGGTCACTTCGGTGCAGGCGATCTACGTGCCTGCCGATGACTTGACTGATCCAGCGCCAGCGACAACGTTCGCGCACTTGGACGCGACTACCGTTCTCTCACGCGCCTTGACTGAGATTGGAATTTATCCCGCGGTCGATCCGCTGGCCTCAACCTCGCGCATTCTCGATGCACGCATCGTGGGCCAGGAGCATTACGACGTCGCGCAGTCGGTGAAGCGAACGCTACAGACGTACAAAGATCTCCAAGACATCATCGCAATCCTTGGCATCGACGAGCTCAGCGAAGATCAGAAACTAACTGTGACCCGGGCGCGAAAGATTCAACGCTTCTTATCGCAGCCTTTCCACGTGGCTGAGCAGTTCACTGGCGCGGCGGGACGTTACGTCAAGATCGCCGACACGGTGAAGGGCTTCAAGGCGATCGTCGAAGGCAAGTACGACGACATCCCCGAGCAGGCGTTTTACATGAAGGGCCCGATTGAAGAAGTGCTGGAAGCGGCAGAGAAGATGAAGACGGCGGCGTGAAAACCGTCGTTGGTCACTAGTCGTTAGTCGTTGGCCAAATCCATCGTGGATGGCGCACAACAACTTACGAGCGCGGTTTTGCTAACGACCAATGACGAACGACCAACGACCAAATGCCAGATACTTTCCAACTCGAAATCGTCACGCCGGAAAAGAAGGTGGTAGACACGGCTGCGACGGAAGCTCAAATCCCCGGCAAGAACGGCTATCTGGGGATTCTGCCGGGACATGCGCCTCTGATCGCCGAATTGGCAGTGGGCGAAATAAGCTTCCGCGCTGGCGGTGAAGAGCAGCGGCTTGCTGTGGCCTGGGGATTCGCTGAAGTGCTGCCGGAAAAGGTGACGATTCTCGCGGAGACGGCGGAGCGGCCAGCGGAGATCGACGTAGCGCGCGCGAGAGAAGCCAAAAAGCGAGCGGAGGAGCGGCTCACCAGCGGCGATATCAATGTGGACGTCGAGCAGTCACTGGACGCTTTGCACAAGGCCGAGACCCGGATCGAAGTGGCCGAGGGCACGAGGCATTCTTAGTTCTCGGCTGATGTTCGCTGACCTCTGCGCAAAACAGTGAGTCTTCCTACGGGTTCCACACGCTGGAGGATATGGCTATGCAATCGATCCTATCTGTCCTTGAGTCGTCTGTGCTCGCGCTCTCGATGCTCGGAGCCATGGCTGCCGCGCAGGGCAAACCGGCGCAAACTCCGCCTTCCCGGCCCCCAGCACCGCTGGTCTCGCCTGAAGTCCACGAAAACGGCAGTGTGACATTCCGGTTCCACGCGCCCAATGCAAAAGATGTAAGGGTTGCTCGCGAAGGCGCAGAGCCTTTCTCGATGCAAAAGGACCAGCAGGGCATTTGGAGTGTTACGACCGCGCCGCTGGCGCCGGACTACTACGGTTATTCGGTTGTCGCCGATGGTGTAAGGCTGATCGATCCGGAGAATTCTCTCCTGACGCCAAACCTGTTGGCTACGGGAAGTGCAGTGCACGTTCCTGGGCCGTCGTCGTTGCCCTGGGAGGTGAACGATGTCCCGCATGGAGAGATTCATCATCACTTTTATAGGTCCAAGGTCGCCGGGGATGATCGCGACTACTACGTGTACACTCCGGCGGGCTACGATCCCGCGGCGAAGTCGACGTATCCCGTCCTCTATCTGTTACACGGGTTTAGTGACGACGCCAGCGGCTGGACGGCGGTCGGACATGCGAACGTGATTCTTGACAACTTGATTGCCCAGGGCAAAGCTAAACCAATGATCGTGGCGATGCCGCTCGGCTACGGCACGATGGAGTTCCTGCACCTGGGCTGGGATGCCTGGAACCATCCCGAGTTGCGGAGCCGTAACTTTGAGAAGTTTCGCGAGGCGCTGCTCACCGAGATAATGCCGCGAGTCGAAAGCGAGTATCGGATCACGCAGGACCGCAATGCGCGGGCGATTGCCGGGCTATCCATGGGCGGCTCCGAATCGCTGCTCACCGGGCTGAACAATCTCGACAAGTTTTCCTGGGTGGGTGCCTTCAGTTCTGGCGGCATTCCAGACGACTTTCAGAAAGACTTTCCCGCTCTCGACGCGGAGGCAAACGAGCAACTGCACTTGCTCTGGATCGCATGCGGTACGGAGGATCGGCTGATCACAGTCAACCGCAGTCTGCGGAAGTGGCTCAAGACCCAAGGCGTGAGGCCCACCGAGATCGAAACTCCGGGAGAGCACACCTGGATGGTTTGGCGGCGGAATTTGGTGGAGTTTACGTCCCTGCTGTTCCGGTAGCGCGAAAACTATAGGACCAAACGCCTACGGTACGTTCACCGAATCCCGATTCTCCGACGGCACATAGTTCACTGCCGCAGTTCGCTCCAGCTTATCCCACGCGAACCTGCGGCCTTCGAGCGCGCGCTTCAGCGTCTTGAACAATACGACGGAAAACAACTGGCGGTAAGCGAAGCGCTGCAGCCAGACCTGACTCAGCAGCCAGGGGTCTTCTTTATCGTCGGGACGGCGGCGCTCGAGCGCGAACGCCAGCGCTGATGCCAGAAAGTCAATCACCAGAAACGCGAAGAAGAATGCCACCAACTTATGAAAGCTGGCCGGATCCGTGGAATCGGGGTGAAAGTGTTTCTGGATGAAGTACCAGATGGCGCCGAACGCGAACATGATGTCGATGAGCGGCGACACCAGCGGCAGCAGAATCTGGAAGATCACGATGTTCGGCAGTGCGACAAAGCCCAGCGCTCCCTTGCGCGCGAAGACTCCGCGGTGCTTATAGACAGCCTGCAGAATCCCGAAGGACCAGCGGAAACGCTGGCGCATCAGCCCATTCGCGTCGGTGGGAGCCTCGGTATAGGCCAAAGCCATGTCTTCGTATTCCACGCGGTAGCCGCGACGCAAGAGAGCCATGGTGAGATCGGCATCTTCGGCGACGGTATCGATTTGGTAGCCGCCAGCTTCGCGCACGGCGGAAACGCGCCACGCTCCAATTGCGCCCGGTACCACGCTGACCGCGCCGAGCACATCCAAAGCGCGGCGCTCGAAGTTTTGGCTGGTTATATATTCGAGGGCCTGCCAGCGCGTCCAAAGATTTACGCGGTTCCCTACCTTTGCATTGCCCGCGATAGCGCCGACTTTAGGATTGATGAAATGCGGCACCAGGCGCGCGATGGCGTCATTGGCGATGATCGTGTCTGCATCGATACCAACGAAGAGTTCGGCATCCTGAAAATGCTCGATGCCATAGTTAAGAGCTTCGGCCTTTCCGGCGTTCGGCTTGGTAAGGATTAGAACTTTTCCCGCAGCTTCTTCCCGAGCGAAAGCCGCGCGTGCGACTTCAAGCGTGCGGTCGCGGGAGCCATCGTCGATCACGATCACGCGCAGGTTGGGATAGTTGGAGTTAAGCGCGGCGCGCACCGTCCGCTCGATCACCTTCTCTTCGTTGTAGGCCGGAATGAGCACCGCGACTTTGGGTTTATACGAAGCGACCTCGGCAGGCCTTCCGAAGATCTTCTCTGCGAGGCGATCGTAGACGGCAGCCGCGCCGATAAACAGCAAGCGCCCCGTCATGAGCAGATCGCCGAGGAAAAAGATTACGGTGATGCTTACTACGGCCACGTCGAAGAGCCAGAATCCCAGCCGGTCAAGGCGCGCAGCCCAACGCTCGCCGGTAGGCAAGGGAGCCATGACGTCAGCCCGGGTCTTGCCCAGCAACTCGTAGACTGGTGCGATTTCATACCCGCGGGCTCGAATGCCCTCAATGATCATCGGAAGAGCGCGCACAGTTTCTGCGCGATTTCCGCCTCCGTCATGCAGCAGAACGATGTTGCCGCAACGCAGGTCCTCCTGGCGGCAGGGTGGCAGGTGCGAGAGGACATAAGAAGAAATCTGCTCGGCGCTGCGGCGCGGATTGCTGCTCCAGTCGTTGGGATCGATCCGATTCCCCACAGTGATATATCCCATGTCCTGCGGGATTTCCAGCGGGCGCACCTGGTCGGCGGTGTCAGGCTCCTCGTCAATGGCATAGGGTGGACGGAACAGCATGGCGCGAACCCCCACCAGGCTGGCGAAAAATCGTTCGGTCAGATTCAACTCCACCTTCATGTGAGTGTTGGAGATATTGCTTACGTCAGGATGCGTGAAGGTGTGGTTCCCGATGATATGGCCTTCGTCATAAACGCGTTGTGCTAGTCCGGAAAACTTATCGCCCTGAATGCCGATGAGGAAAAATGTGGCCGAGGCGTGTTCCTGTTTAAGCACATCGAGGATCTTCGGAGTCCACTCGGGATCGGGCCCATCGTCGAAGGTGAGCGCGACTTTGTTGGGACTGTAGCCGTAACGCGCCACGCGGTAAGGTTCCGGTAGAGACTGAAAATTCTCGTCGGTAATCACCTTCGTATTGGCATCGATCGTAAGGTCGCGAACACCGGGAGTGGGGCGATCTTCAATGCGCAGTATCTCGCCCTGGCCTTCCATGTCTACGTCCTGTCCCGGAGGCACGCTGTGCAGTTTAGCGGCCGACGTCGGATCGCCAGGAATGTCCCATACGCGCCATATCGTCCGATCCTCGCCCCCCAGGCGCCAAAGCGCGAAAGTGTTGATGCCCAGCATTTGTGCGGCGCGCATGTGGTTCAAGGCCGTAACCGCATCGAGAAACCAGACGTCGTGGCGCAGGCTGCGCTCGTCCAGATAACTGAAATGCGGATTCAACGCATCATCGTCAAAGGTCACATCCTCTTCGGAATCGCGCGCTTCCAGCCAGGCCTCCTGCACCGAGACACTGTGGTCTTTAACATCGGGAGGCAACCCGCCCTTCTTTGGCTTGAGCACCCAGTCGTAGCCATAGTTGGCGATGGCGCAGATAAGCTTTTCCCGGGGAATGACGTTCACGGCGAACTTGAGATTGTCGATGAACCAGTCCTGCGAGGCGACCGGCCCGGAGGCAGCGCCGGGATAATGCTCGTCGTAGTCCATGACTACAACGCCGTCCGCGGGCGCTGCGATCGCGGCGTAGTCGAATTCCTCATTGTGCGCCGGCACGCTGACATAGAGCTTCATTCCTCGGGCGTGCAAATCCGACGACAGTTCGTTCAGCATCGCGACATAGCCTGGCTGTCCGACGCTGGGGAAGGCCTCAAAATCCACCATCAAGCCGCCGAAGCGGTCCGAGGAAAGAAACACTGCGACTTGCTGGCGAAAAACCGCGCGGGCCGCGGCACTGTTTAGAAAGCCCGTGATCTCTCCCACCCACTCGGTGCCGTCGAAATTATTCACCATGGGGAAGACTTCCATGGAATTGTCTTCCGCTTTGAGAAGAGGCATCACGCGGTCGTCGACCGAACGCACACGATTGTCTTGCATGACGTCGAAGAATTTATTGGTCTGGTCGTCTACTGCCTGCAGATGTCCGTCGGGGGTGAGCACGTGCAGCCAATCGGGATACAGCAGATCGATCTGGCGGGAAAAATCGCGCAAGGAAGAGAAACTGGCGGCATCCCAGGGAACGTAGAATGCCGCGCGGATGCCTTCTTCCTTGTTTAGCGTGACTTCCGAAGCAGGCAGCTTTGACTTTCGATGCGACCGGTTAGCCAGCTTTTTCTGGCGGTCGCGGGCCTTTTCCTTCTCACTTTCTCTCAAGGCCTTGAAGGCGCGCTTCTGCGGCGAAAACAGCAACTCAGGCAGGCGCTCATCCCGCAGCGTCGTATACACAAAGAAAATAATCAGTGCCGATAGCGCCGCGACCAGAGCATCGACCAGACGCCTCAGTCGCTTCCAGCGGGCGCGTTGCGGATCGTAAAAGACGGGTTCGGCCATGGATAGCTAAGGGTTCATCGTATGCCGCGGGCGGCGGACGGTCAATTCTCGGTGGGACCGGTCACAGGGAGAAGTCCTTATCACTTTCAGAGGCACTTTGTTTGATTGAAGATGACCGAGGACATCGAGGATCGACGAAGATGGCTCCAAACGCGATATATTCTCAGCGTGCTGGAACTGGTGCGGAAGAATGCTCGGTTCTTTTTCGCGGCAAGCCTGGCGGCGCTGGCGCTGCGACTTCTCTTTGTCTTCCGCTTCCCCGGTGTCGTCGACGATTCGCGTCTCTATGCTGATATCGCGATGAATTGGCTGCAGCATGGGGTCTACGGCATCACTGATTCCGGCCAGGTTGTGCCCACCTTCTCCCGCCTGCCGGGATACCCGGCGTTTCTGGCAGCAATTTTCGCCGTCTTCGGGTTGGGCAATTTCCGTGCGGTTTTGCTGATTCAGGTCCTGTTCGCTCTGGGTACATGCTTTCTCATCGCGGACCTCGCGCGGCGAATGCACTCCGGCCGCGCGGCCAAGGCTGCCTTCGTGCTTGCCGCGCTCTGTCCGTTCCTGGCCAACTACGCGGCAGCGGCTCTCACCGAGACGCTGGAAATATTCTTCACCGCGTTGGCGCTGGATTTGGCGGTGTGCGGACTTGCCGCTTTTCGCCAGGAGAGCCATTCAAGTTCAACCCGAGCCCCCAGGATTTGGCTCGGGTGCGGCCTTTCCATTGGAGCGTGCATTCTTCTGCGGCCGGACGGCGGCATTCTGTTCGCCGCCATTGGCGGATATCTGTTCCTGCTTTTCATGCAGAGTATTTTTTCCAAGCAAGAACGAGATCGTGCGCCCCGCGCGCTCCCCATGCTCCGTGCGGGAATAATTCTAGCCATCGGTACCTTCTCACTACTGGTCCCGTGGACGCTGCGGAACCTGCATGCCATGCACCGCTTCGAGCCGCTTGCACCTCGCTACGCGAATGATTCCGATGAACTGGTGATGGCTGGATTCAATCGCTGGACTAAGACCTGGATCGCGGACTACACGTCGGTGCAGGAGATTTATTGGAGGGTGCCCGGCGATGCAATCGATATCACGCGCCTACCCAGGCGCGCGTTTGATTCGGCCCAGCAGCGGCAGGAAACCGAGCAGATCTTTGCCGACTACAACGAAAATCACGAGGTAGCACTGGAACTCGATGCGCGCTTTGCGACGCTGGCCGCGGCCCGAGTCAAGACCGCACCCTTGCGTTATTACATCTGGCTTCCCGCCACGCGCATCGCCGACATGTGGCTGCGTCCGCGAACCGAGTTGCTGCCCTCTGATCCGCGCTGGTGGGAGTTCGATGACGATCCCGCATGGCTCACCGTAAGTATCGTCTTCGGCGTGATCAATCTCGCGTATGTGGGAGCGGCCGCTGCCGGACTGCTGCGCTCGCGAGCAACGCCTGGCGCCGGGCTATTTGTTCTGTTTCTGTTGTTGCGCTCGCTTTTCCTCGGAACTCTGGAGAATCCAGAGCCGCGCTACACGCTGGAATGCTATCCCGTGGTCATAATCATGGCGGCGGTTTTCCTCATCGGAAAATTGCATCGCGACGATCGAAAACCCGCGTGAACAGGCTCCCATATCTTGAATATGCCCTGTGAAAACCTGTATTGAAACGTTTTATGACCGCGGAACATGTTGAAAATTCAGCTTGAAAGTTGTGGCCCGGTAGTTGCACAATAACGCCCCATCAGGTCCCCCAGGGGTCTTAAAAGCCGTTTATTCCTGGGAAACAGAATCCGAAATGTAACGCCCGTCGTGGGTGAAGGAGGCCTTATGCGTTCTGGTTCACGTGTAGTTACTCTAATGGCCGCGCTTCTGTTTGCCTTCCAGGCGCTTCTTTCTGCGCAAACCGCAACGACTTCGTTGCACGGCACGGTCTTTGATCCCAAAGGTGCCGTGTTGGTTGGTGCCACAGTGGGTATCGCGAATCCGGCGGCTGGTCTTACTCGCTCCACAAAGACGGACGATCAGGGCACCTATCAGTTCCCGGAACTGCCGCCGGCTACCTACCAAGTGACAGTGAACGCTGCTGGCTTCGGGACTTTAAAGCAAACCGGGGTGGAGCTGTTTGTCGCGACGCCGGCCACCCTAAACTTCACAATGCAAGTCACCGGCGGAACTGTGACATTGGAGGTCACCGGAACTGCGCCGCTGGTCAATACCCAGGATGCCAGCATGGGCCATGAGTTTAGTACCGAACAAATCTTGAGCCTACCCTTTGAAGGCCGCGATCCGGCAGCGATTCTAAGCTTGCAGCCCGGAGTTGCTTACACCGGAAACAATGCGGCGGCGATGGATCCCGCTACCGACAGCCGCAGCGGATCGGTTGCGGGAGGCCGTAGTGACCAGGCGAACATTACGATTGATGGCTTGGACGACAACGACCCCGTTTCGGGCAACGCTTTTCAAGGTGTCCTGCGGGCAACGCTGGATTCGCTACAGGAGTTTCGGGTGACCACGGCTGGCGGTACCGCAGACGAAGGCCGCGCTTCCGGCGCCCAAGTCGTGCTGGTTACCAAGAGCGGGACGAACAAGTTTCACGGCTCCCTCTTTGAATACCAGCGGCCCACCTTCACCAATGCCAACGACTGGTTCGTGAAGAGCAACCAGATCGTAGCGGGTCAGCCGAATGTTCCCACCAAGGTACTCCGTAATATCTTTGGGGCCTCGTTCGGCGGACCGATTCAGAAGGACCGCTTATTCTTTTTTGCGAGCTACGAGGGAGAACGGCGGCGTGAGGACACCATCGTCACGCGTACCGTCCCCAGCGACAACCTGCGCAACGGAATTGTTAGCTACCTGTGCGACGCTGGCCCAAGCAACTGCCCAACCGGTGTGGTGCAGCTAACAACCGCGCAACTGGCAGCTCTGGACCCCAACTGTAGCCCAGGCGGAACCTGCCCTCTGGGACCAGGAGTAAATCCGGCGGTCCTGGCGGTTTTTAATCAATATCCACACCCTAATACGGATGTAGTGGGAGACGGATTCAACTTTCGCGGCTTCACCTTCAGTGCGCCTGCTCCGGCCAAGCTGAACACCTATATTCTGAAATTCGACTACAACGTGACGGGGAATGCGAGCCATCATCTCTTCCTGCGTGCCAACTTGCAGAACGACAGCCTTGCGGGGCTGGGAGCCAATGGTCCGCAGTTCCCCGGAGGTGCGCCGGACACAACGACTTTCAGCAACAACAAGGGTATTGCGGTTGGCTATACCGCTCTTCTGCGCAGCAATTTGATCAACAATCTACGTTATGGCTACATTCGCCAAGGCTTCGACCAAGTCGGCCTGCAAACCCAACATTTCGTGAATTTCCGTGGGATGGACGACATCAACGGAGAGTCATCGACCGTACGCTCCATCGTTCCGGTGCACAACTTGGTCGATGACGTCACATGGACCAAAGGAAAACACACTTTTCAATTTGGCGGGAATCTCCGCATCATCAACGACGGACGCGTTGGGAACGCAGACTCATTCAACTTTGCCCAGACCAACGTCTCCTGGCTGGACAACGCCGGGATCGCAAACACGCAGTCGAGCCTGGATCCGTGCGCTCCTCAATTCAGCAGCCAGGGCCTGCCTTGCGTTTCGCAGGGGTTCGCCCAGTCTTACGACCTCCCGGTTGCGGCCCTGACCGGGATCGTTCCATTCGTCCAGGGTGAGTACAACCAGGACAAGACGGGGACGCTAATCCCAGAAGGCAATTTTGTGACGCGCAATTTTCGAGCACACGAGGGCGAACTCTACGCCCAGGACAGTTGGAGGGTGAAGCCTAGCCTCACCCTGACTGCGGGACTCAGATACACGCTCCTACAGCCGCCTTATGAAACTCACGGCAACCAGATCGCCCCGGATGTAAGCTTGAATCAATTCTTCAAGAACCGGGCAGCTGCCATGATGGCCGGTCAGACCTACGACCCTCTGATCGGGCTCAATATTTCTGGCCAGGCGAACGGCAAGGCCCCGTATTGGGCTTGGGACTATAAAGACCTCGCACCGCGAATCGCGGTGGCCTGGAGCCCCTCTGCGGAAGGCGGCTGGATGAGGAAGCTGAGTGGTGGCCCCGGCAAGCTGTCAATCCGGGCGGGCGCCGGAATTTACTATGATCACTTCGGCGAAGGCATTGTAAATACGTTTGATCGCAACGGCTCTTTCGGACTTACCACACTTATCGACAATCCAGCTGGCACCCAGGACGTGGACACCACCCCGCGCTTCACGGCCTTGAATGCGATTCCGACAAGCATCCTTCCGCCTGCGCCCAGCGGCTCATTCCCTGTAACGCCGCCCACCGCTTTTGAAAACGGAGGGTTCGCGATTACTTGGGGACTCGATGATAAGCTCAAGACCCCGTATTCCGAGGTGGTGAACCTCAGCATTACCCGCGAATTCCCTCATGGCTTTGTGCTCGAAACCGCTTACGTCGGCCGTTTCGCGCATCGGTTGCTCCAGGAAGACGATATCGCCATGCCTCTGGACATCCGAGATCCCAGCTCCGGCACCGACTATTTCTCGGCAGCCCAAGCGCTGGGGAAAGCTGCTTTGGGCGGCGTTCCGATTCAGAATATCGGGTCGAATCCCTATTGGGAGAACCTGTTCCCAACCGCCGCGGGACTCACGGTGAACCAAGGCTCAGGCTGCGCCCCGGGATCGCTCGACTCCAACGGAAACTTTATCCTCACCAACTACACGGCTACACAAGCGATGTACGATTCCTACGCCTGCAATGTCGGCAATGAAACCACCGCCCTTTTTGTGGCTGACTTGTTCTGCTTTCCCGCGTGCGCACAGTTGTCGGGACAACCCGCTGGCGGACAGCCGCTTAATTTTTTCGACAGCCAATGGTCGTCGCTATACGCATGGCGCAGCATTGGGAACAGCACCTACAACGGCTTGCAGGTCAGCCTGCGCAAGCGGATGACTGGCGGGCTGAACTTTGACCTGAACTATACCTACTCAAAGTCTATCGACGTCGGTTCGAATAGTGAGCGCATCAACCAGTTCGAGGGTGGCGGTTTTGCCAGCCAGATTATCAACGCCTGGTCCCCTAAGCAATTGCGATCGGTTTCCGATTTCGACAATACTCATCAGATCAACGCCAACTGGGTTTATGACCTGCCAGTGGGACGCGGCAAGCATTTCGGCGGAGATATGGGCGGTGTCATGAACGCAATTGTCGGAGGCTGGCAACTCTCGGGCTTGTGGCGATGGTCCAGCGGGTTCCCGTTCAGCATAGAACCTGGTCTGGGCTTTTGGGCCACGAATTGGGAATTGACCTCAGCCGCCGTCATGACCGGCCCCAAGCCCAAGACGGGCAGTTTCGTGGTAGCGCCTACGTCCGGATCTTCTCCCGAGCCTGACGTTTTCCAGAATCCGTCCCTGGCCAGTCAGAGCTTCCGTGTTGCCTTGGCAGGCGAGTCGGGTCAGCGAAACAATCTTCGCGGTCCCGGTACGTTCGACATCGATGCCAGCCTGTCGAAGGGCTGGAAATTTGGTGAAACTAAGGAACTCACCTTCCGGTGGGAAACGTTTAATGTGACGAATACTCCACGCTTTGACGTTGGACAGATGCAATTCAGCGGCAACAACAGTTTGGCCACTGCCGGCAGTTTCGGGGTGTTTAGCAACACCCTAAACAAGCCGCGTCTGATGGAGTTTGCATTGCGGTTTACGTTCTGATTCGTGCGTCGATTCGAGTTTGAGGGGCGGTTCTTTCTTGTTTCGATAGCATTGGAGGCGACATTGCGTCGGCAAAATTCCCGCTGACAAATCAAAAACTCAAGACCTCAGAATTCCTACGCGAGCGGTGAATCGCTCATCCTGAACCGTGTGCGCACATGCTCGGAGATGAGCTCAATGGCCGGCCGGTTGGACACAGGGTCGCTTTGCGCGAGGTACTTCATGGCCTCCACCAACACGCGCTGTCCATCCACGTAACGAGGGTCGGAGGTGCGCTCTCTTCGCTTGGTGCCAAACTTGGGCGGGACAGGAATCGTGAAGACCTTGGCCATGGATGAACTCGTGAAATCCTAGGGCAGTATAGCGCCCGCCGTTCCTTTTTCAGCACACATTCTTGTGCTTTAGATTCAATTACTTACCCACGCGGCGAAACAAATTGGGTCTTCTTCGTGGTTTTCAGCTGAAACACCTCGTTGCCGATTTTTGCATTTACGCGTACTGCGGAATACTTTGCCAGGCGATAGTCCCCCTGGGTTTGGAAGAACTGCTGTTGCACGGAGATGCCGCGGCTCAGATCGATCCAGAGCATTGCCTTTGAGAAGTAGTTGTTGCGCACCTTCTCGCTCTTAGGAATCAATTCCAACTTCCCTGTGGTGATGCCGGCTACGGTTTCCTCTCCTGCGTAACTCACATCGAAGGACTTCATTAACTCCTGGCCGCTGCCACCGAAGCCCAGCACCAGATAACTTTCGATGTCGCCTTTACCGCTGGTCGGATATACGAGGACCTGCTCGATCTTCGGCGAGTAGACCTGAAGCTTGCCGTCTTTGTAGAGCACGAACTTGGTATCGGGCTCCTTGATCTGCGCCATCATTTCGATTTCTTTTGCCGTCCGGCGGTAGTAAACCGTGCCCTTCTGCGTGTCGGTTTCGTCCACCACTTTCTGATACTGGTCCCAGACGAAATCGGCCTGCGTGGTGTGAAAGTTCGCCGCGGCCTCGTCCATTTCCTTAAGGACGCACTCCAGCGAGCATGCTTCGAACGAGTTCGCCGGAGTTACTGCCCCGAAGCCGCACAACAGACTGGCGAGGAACAGCATTGCGAGAGTGCGGCTGAAGGTTTTCATTTGCCCGCTATTTTTTCACCAGGACTTTATAAGTCTGCACGTGTCCTTTAGCGTCAGCAACCGGCACGTAGTTCACGATCGACACTTCTCCGGAAATCGGTTTGATGATGCGCAGGAACTGGTCTCGCATGGACTGATCGTCTCCCCGCGTGATCGCGCTGGCCGAAATCTGATAAACCAGCCGCCCTTGCGCATCTGGCGTAACAACGACATCACTCAGATGCAAAACTCGGGGCACCGGTTTGTCATTAAAGTTGATAACCCGGGGCGAGAAGAAAACAAAAATCAGAATGAGCGTGACCATGATGTCGTAGTGCAGCGTGCCACGCTCGTGCTGCCAGAGGATGTAGCTCCGAATTGTGCGCCAGACGCCGTTCATCGGTAGGGAAGGCGCGCCAGTCGCGGCTGTGCTGATGTCCACACTCTGCAAGTCTAGTGACCGCTTCCTTTCTTGGCAATGGCAGCGCCTCTAGCTGCCAGCTCCTGGCTGCTAGCTTCTAGCTCAGAACATGCGCCGGAAGTTTTGGTTCGAGCTAGAAGCCAGGAGCTAGCAGCTAGAAGCTTTTCTTCGTGATGCGCTCCGCCCCGATGTAAGGCCGCAGCGCGTCGGGAATCACGACGCTCCCGTCAGGCTGCTGGTAATTCTCGACAATCGCCACCCATGTCCTGCCCACCGCCAGCCCGCTGCCGTTCAGCGTGTGCACGAACTCAGTCTTATTCTTGCCCTCGGGGCGATATCGGATGTTGGCTCGCCGCGCCTGGTACGACTCAAAATTCGAGCATGAAGAAATCTCGCGAAACAACTGCTGACCCGGCAGCCACACTTCAATATCGTACGTCTTCGCCGACGATGGCCCCATGTCGCCGGTACACAGCGCTACGGTGCGATAGTGCAGGCCCAGTTTTTGCAGGACAGTTTCTGCATTTCGCGTCAGCTTCTCATGTTCTTCGTACGAATTCTCCGGCCTGGAAAAGTTCACCAACTCCACCTTCTGAAACTGATGCTGCCGGATGATTCCACGCACGTCTTTGCCGTACGATCCCGCTTCGCTGCGGAAGCACGGAGTGTAGGCCGTAAGTGAGATCGGCAGACGTGCCGCGTCGAGGATTTCATCGCGATACAGGTTCGTCACCGGCACTTCGGCGGTAGGAATCAGCCAGAGATCCTTTTCGCCGTGAGGCACGCGAAAAGAATCGGCAGCAAACTTGGGCAATTGCCCCGTCCCATACATCGACTCGGAATTCACCAGGTACGGAGGCAGTACTTCTGTGTATCCATGCTCGCGCGTGTGCAGATCGAGCATGAAGTTGGCCAGCGCACGTTCGAGCTTCGCGCCCAGGTCCCAATAAACTGCAAAGCGCGCGCCGGTGAGCTTCACCGCGCGTTCCAAATCCAGAACGCCCAGTTCCGCTCCCAAATCCCAATGCGGCTTGGGAGCGAAATCGAACTGAGGCGGCGTCCCCCAGCGTCGCACTTCCACGTTCTCTTCTGCGCTGTGGCCCACGGGCACGCTGGAGTGCGGAAAGTTAGGAATGCCCGAGAGAATGTCTTGCAGGCGAACGTCGAGATCGGCGGCAGTTTTCTCCCGCGTCTGGATTTGCTCGCGCAGATCTTTTGTCTCGGCGATCGCTGCCGTGGCATCCTGCCCGCTCTTTTTTAGTTTGGAGATATCTTCCGAGGCCTTATTACGCCGTGCCTTCATGGTCTCGGCCTCGGTGATGGCATGCCGGCGTTGCGTGTCCACGTTGCGGAAGTCCTTGAGCACCGCAGCCGGATCTGCACCGCGCTGGCGCAGCATCTCTTCCACCCGGGACAGGTTGTCACGAACAAAATTCAGATCAAGCATGGGGAACAACTACTCTATCGGAAACCCACGGGAGAATGCACGCCGGGGAGAGATGTGCTCATGTGGGGACAGCCGCCCTCGGCTGTCCGTCGAGCGAAGCTCGACTGCCTCCCAGCTTTCGCGCAAGCCGCTCGACTGTGTAAACTACCCTCGCGATGAGATTCCCTCCCCGTTCCATTGCTGTCCGCCGGTATGTTTGGCTGGCGACCGCCGCTCTCCTTCTCGCTTCTGTCCCGGCCAGCTTCGCCTCCGCCTACAACGCCCATCCCAAGCTGGTCGTGGTGATTATCATCGACCAGTTCCGCGGCGACTATCTGGAGCGCTATCGAGACCAGTTCGGCGAAGGCGGATTCCGTCTGTTCCTCGACCACGGCGCAAATTTCAGCGATTGCAACTACGACTACGCCAATACCCGCACCGCTCCCGGGCACGCAACGCTATTCACCGGCGCTTACAGCAACGATCACGGGATCGCCGCGAACGAGTGGTTGGATCCGAAGAAGAAGAAAATGGTCACGTCGGTGGAAGACGACGATACGAAGCTCGTTGGCATCGCTGGAGACAAAACCGGCGCGTCGCCGCATAACCTGCTCGCCGACACTCTGGGCGACGAACTCAAACTGGCTACTCAAGGAAAATCTCGGGTCTTTGCCCTCTCGTTGAAAGACCGAGCGGCCATTCTGCCCGGAGGCTTCGCAGGCGACGCCGCCTACTGGATCGACCCGAAAAGTGGCGCATGGATTACCTCCACCTACTACCGGCCCGACTTGCCCAAGTGGGCGCAGGATTTCAATGCCGGCACTCGAGCCGCAAAGTATTGGGACCGCGATTGGAAGAATGCTAACGGCGACGTCATGCGCTCGACCGCGCATCGCAAGGCTAAAGATGGGAGCGACGCAGGTTTCTACGAGGTGATCGGTTCCACACCTTTCGCCAACGAGTACGAATTTGAATTCGCCAAAGAGCTAGTCCTCTACGAGAATCTCGGCGCTGGACAAGCCACCGACCTATTGGCCATCAGCCTTTCTCCAAACGATATTCTCGGCCACCAGGTTGGCCCCGATTCGCCCGAGATGGCAGCCATGGCCCTCGCGCTGGATCGTGAGTTGGCTGACTTCTTCAACTTCCTCGGCCATCAGGTCGGCCTGGCGAATACGTGGATCGCGCTCTCCGCCGACCACGGCATCTCCGCCCTGCCC
>Ga0209131_1000801_pt1 | contig 22032 bp, 17 predicted proteins | sample GraSoi_2013_40cm_FD_185826 | JGI IMG/M metagenome (GOLD analysis project Ga0209131, IMG submission 185826) | Grasslands soil microbial communities from the Angelo Coastal Reserve, California, USA - Sample 9_17_2013_40cm (SPAdes) (version 2) | ecosystem: Environmental > Terrestrial > Soil >... | reverse complement strand
GCCCGAGCTGCCATGGGTGCACGCCCACGACCGAGGCGACCCAGCCCGTCGACCCGCACGCGCTGGCGATCATCCGCACGGCCTGGTAGAAGGTCAGCGGGTCTGCCTGCAGGCCGCCGTACCCGGAAGGCTGCAGCAGCCGGAAGAAGCCGGCCTCCTCCAATGCTTTGATCGTCTCGGCGGGCACGTCCCGCGCGTCCTCGGTCTCCTGGGCCCGCTCCCGCAGCACGGGCAGCAAGTCGCTGACCGCCGCGATTACCGACTGTGCGACCTTCTCGCCCACTCGCTGCTCCTCCCGCACCAGCGGAATCGCCCGGCTGGCCCCTAGACTAGAACATGTTCTAGTCTAGGGCTATCGCCGACGGGAGGGCCCATGAACGACCGTGCCGGGGTCCGCACCATCGCCGCGGCACCCCCGCCGACCAGGTACGCGCGCGGCTGGCACTGCCTCGGCCTGGCCGCGAAGTTCCGCGCGAGCGGCCCGCACGCCGTCGAAGCGTTCGGTACCAAACTGGTGGTGTTCTCCGACACCCGGGGCGAACTGCACGTGCTGGACGCGTTCTGCCGGCACATGGGCGGCGACCTGACCATGGGGACCATCAAAGGCGACCAGGTCGCGTGCCCGTTCCACGACTGGCGCTGGGGCGGCGACGGCAAATGCGCGCACATCCCCTATGCCAGGCGGGTACCGCCGGCCGCGCGCACGAGGTCGTGGCTGACCCTGGAGGAGAACAAGCAGCTGTTCGTCTGGAACGATCCCGAGGGCAATCCGCCGGCTGAGCACATCACCATCCCGCGGATTGACGGCGCTTTCTCGCCCGAGTGGTCTAACTGGACGTGGGACGCGATCTTGGTCCAGAATTCGAACTGTCGCGAGGTGGTCGACAACGTCGTCGACATGGCGCACTTCTTCTACATCCACTTCGCGTTCCCGACGTTCTTCAAGAACGTCCTCGAGGGTCATGTGGCCGCGCAGTACCTGACGACGAAGTCGCGGCCCGATGTCAGCACGGGGTCCAACTACGCGGACGGCGGCGAGACAACGCTGCGCTCGGAGGCCGCGTACTACGGGCCGTCCTACATGATCGACTACCTGTCGCACGACTACCACGGCATGACGATGCAGAGCGTGCTGATCAACTGTCACTACCCGGTCACGTCCGATTCTTTCCTGCTCCAGTGGGGCGCGATCGTGAAGAAGCCGCCGGGCGTCACCGACGAGCAGGCCGACAAGATCGCGGCGAAGTTCGCCGACTTCATCTCGCTCGGCTTCGGCCAGGACGTCGAGATCTGGACCCACAAGACCAAGATCGACAACCCGCTGCTGTGCGCCGAGGACGGCCCGGTGTACCAGCTGCGGCGCTGGTACGAGCAGTTTTACGTCGACTTCGCGGACATCACGCCCGACATGGTCGCCCGGCACGAGTACGAGATCGACACCACCCGCGCCGTCCAGTCCTGGCAAGCCGAGGTGACCGCCAACCTAGCCGCCCGAGCATCTGCGACGACATCGCTGAACCCTTGATGGTGCCATGACGCCATCATGGGTTCAGCGATGGGCAAGGGAGCACCCGCAGCCAGCCGATGAGCGGGTCTGGCGGTACGCCGAGGTGAGGTGCGGGCGGTGCGGGGCTGCGGTGGAGGTGGCTAAGTTCAGCCTGCAGCACACCAGCGTCCAGTGGACCGCTGCGGCGGTACTGACGTGCGCGGAGTTCTCCGCGAGCGTCGCCGCTGGCGGGTCGTCAGCGCTGATCGCGACCTGTGCCAGCTTGCGGGCCAGCATCGACGCCGCCGTCGCGGACGGCCGCCTCGAGGTGCTGCCGCCGTGAGCTCCGAGCGGGCCTGCTACCAGGTGCGGGTCGCCGAGGTGGTCACCGAGACCAACCAAGCCTGTTCCCTGGTCCTCGACATTCCCGCCGCCCTGGCCGACGTCTTCGCCTACCAGCCAGGCCAGTTCCTGACCGTGCGCGTCCCCCTCCCGGAAGGCGGCTCGGTTGCGCGGTGCTACTCCCTGTGCAGTTCACCGCACGCGGGCGACCAGCATGCCGTAACTGTCAAGCGGATGGCGTCCGGTTATGCCTCCAACTGGATTGCCGACAACGTGACTGCGGGCAGCGTGCTTGACCTGCTGCCGCCGGCCGGAACCTTCACCCCGCCCTCGCTGGACGCCGACTTCCTGCTGCTCGCTGGCGGCAGCGGGATCACTCCGGTCATGTCGATACTCAGGTCCGCGCTAACCGCCGGACGCGGCCGGATCGTCCTGATCTACGCCAACGCCGACGACCGGTCAGTCATCTTCGGGCCGCAGCTGGCCGGGCTCAGGGCCGCCGCGGCCGACCGGCTCCTGGTGCTGCACTGGCTCGACGTGCTCACCGGGCCGCCCGACGCTGCCGCGCTGCGGGAGCTGGCCAGGCCGTACGCAGGCTACGACGCCTATGTCTGCGGGCCCGACCCGTATATGGCTGCGGCCAGGCAGGCGCTGAGCGACCTGGGCGTCCCCGGCCAGCGGGTGCACGTCGAGAGGTTCCTGTCCCTCGCGGACAATCCCTTCGAGGCCACGGCGGCTCCGGAAGCCAGCGTGGCGGCAACGCTGACGGTGGAGATCGACGACAAGGCGCACACGCTGGAGTGGCCTGCCGGGCGGCGGATGCTCGACGTGATGATCGATGCCGGGCTCGACGCCGCCTACTCTTGCCGGGAGGGCGTCTGCGGTGCCTGCGCCTGCCGGCTCATCAGCGGCGACGTCCAGATGGCCCACAACGAGGTACTTGAGGACCAGGACCTGGCCGACGGATACGTCCTGGCCTGCCAGTCCGTCGCGCTGAGCCCGGAGGTCAGCGTCAGCTACGACTGAGGCGGGTCTGTATCCGCGCAGCCCTCGGTCAGTCGCCCGCTACGCCGTCGATCTGCTCGCGCAGGATGTCGGCATGGCCGTTGTGCCGCGCGTACTCCTCGATCATGTGCAGGTAGATCCAGCGCAGGTCCATCGGCGTACCGTCCCTGGGTGAGATGAAGGTGTCGTCGAGCGACCGGCCCTGCGCGGCGGCGTCGGCCAGCTCGCATTCGGCCTGGTAGGCCCGCATATCCGCCTCAGCAGCGGCGGAATCGGACAGGTCGAAGTCACCGTCGGGGAACTCGTCGCTGCAGTACAGGTAGGGCAGATCCCGCTGGCCAGCGAACCGGGTGCGGAACCACGACCTCTCGACCTCGGCCATGTGCCTGACCAGGCCGAGCAGCGACAGCGTCGACGGCGGGACGGACCGCTTGACCAGCTGCTCTGGCGTCAGCCCCTGACACTTGAACAGCAGGGTCGCCCGGTGGTAATCGAGCCAGCCTTGCAGCGCCTTGCGCTCCCCGGCTACCTCGGGGGGTTCGGTGCGCTCCACGTTCGGTGCGGTCCACGTCATTGGACCATCATCTGCGCCTGGCGCGGGTGGCGCAATTAGTTTCTGGCTGGGTATTACTCCTCATGGGCGCGCATGCATTCGGTGCGCGCGAAGATTCGCCAGCCGAAGAAAATGAAGAAATCGATGATTGGTAAAACGCTTGCCACGCTTGCCGCGGCTACCGGCGCGGCCACCGGGGTGACGGCCTGCGCACCGGCGGTAACGGCGTGCACCGTGCGGCATCATTACGCAATCGTGATCTTCGAGAATGGCGGCGGCAGCGTTGGCAAATCTTTGGTGACGCAATTCCGCCTCAACGTAAGGTACAGTCCTTATTACGTTCAGCACTGGATCATGAACACCCGTATTGCGCTGAAGCCCGCGCGGGGAAATCAGCTGCCGGTTGTAGTGAAGACCTACCGGGTGGGGCACGCGCGCAGCTGCCGGGTCGACAAGATCCGAGCGCACTAGGACCCGAGCTCGTCGCGGGCCTCGGCGAAGGCTGCCGCAGCCAGTTCGAGGTCATCGCTGGTATGGGCGGCCGAGACCTGGGTCCTGATCCGCGCCTTGCCCACGGGCACCACCGGATAGCTGAACCCGATCACGTAGACGCCTTTGCTTAGCAGCAGGTCGGCCAGCATGGCCGCCCGCGCGGCATCGCCGATCATCACCGGCACGATGGGGTGGTCGCCGGGCAGGATGTCGAAGCCGAGACCGGCCATCCGCTCCCTGAACAACGCCGTGTTCTCGCGCAGCCTGGCCCGCAGGTCATCGCCGGACTCAAGCAGCTCGAGCACCTTCAGCGAGGCACCCACGACGGCCGGCGCGACCGAGTTGGAGAACAGGTAGGGCCTCGACCGCTGCCGCAGCAAGTCGATGATCGGGGCCCGGCCGCTGGTGAAGCCGCCGCTCGCCCCGCCGAGCGCCTTGCCCAGAGTGCCCGTGATGATATCGACCCGGTCGGTCACGCCATGCAGCTCGGGGGTACCGCGCCCGGTCGGGCCGACGAAGCCCACCGCATGCGAGTCGTCGACCATCACCATCGCGTCGTACCGCTCGGCCAGATCGCAGATCTCGCGCAGCGGCGCCACGTAGCCGTCCATCGAGAACACGCCGTCGGTGGCGATGAGCCGTCGCCTGGCGTCGGCGGCCGCCTTGAGCTGCGCCTCCAGATCGGCCATGTCCCTGTTCTTGTACCGCAGCCGCCGCGCCCGGCAGAGCCTGATCCCGTCGATGATGGACGCGTGGTTCAGCTCGTCGCTGATGACCGCGTCCTTGCCGCCGAGAATGGTCTCGAACAGGCCGCCGTTGGCGTCGAAGCACGAAGGGTACAAGATCGTGTCGCCGGTGCCGAGGAACTCGGAGATCCGCCGCTCAAGCTGCTTGTGCACATCCTGGGTTCCGCAGATGAACCTGACGCTGGCCATGCCAAAGCCCCACCGGTTCAGCGCGTCCTTCGCGGCATCGATGATCCGCGGATCGTCGGCCAGCCCCAGGTAGTTGTTGGCGCACAAATTCAGAACCTGCTCCCCGCCGGCGACCACGATGCTGGCCCGCTGCGGGCTGGTTATCACGCGCTCGTTCTTGAACAGGCCCTGCTCGCGGATCTGGCCGAGCTCCTCGGCGATCTGCGGCGCAACGCTGGAGAACATCCTCGGCCTCCGTTAGAGATGGCAGGGACACGCCCTAACTGGCGGGGTCGGCCCAGTTCAGTACTACCTTGCCGCATTGCCCCTCACGCACGGTCTCGAAGGCAACCGCGTAGTCCGCGGCGTCGAAGCGGTGCGTGATCACCGGGCTGATGTCGACACCCGATTGGGTCAGGACGGACATCCAGTACCAGGTCTCGAACATCTCGCGGCCGTAGATCCCCTTGATAGTGATCATGTTCAGGACAAGGTGCGCCCAGTCGATCGGGAACTCGGCCGCCGGCAGGCCGAGCATGGCGACCTTGCCGCCGTGCGTCATCGCCGCGAGCATCTCCCGCATCGCGGCGGGCTTGCCCGACATCTCCATCCCGACGTCGAAGCCCTCACGCATGCCCAGGTCAGCCATGATCTGGCCGAGCGGGCGCAGCCTGGTATCGGCGGCGACGGTGACCCCGATCTGCTGCGCTAGGTCGAGCCGGTACGGGGACACATCGGTGATCACCACATACCTGGCGCCCGCGTGCCTGGCGACGATCGCCGCCATGATCCCGATCGGCCCGGCCCCGGTGATCAGGACATCCTCGCCGTGCACCGGGAACGTGAGCGCGGTATGCACAGCATTGCCGAACGGATCGAAGATCGCCGCCACATCGAGGTCGACGCCGGGCAAATGCCGCCAGATGTTCGCGGCGGGGAGCACGATGAACTCGGCGAAGGCGCCAGGGTGATTTACTCCCACTCCCTTGGTGTGGGCGCACTGGACCCGCCGCCCGGCCATGCAATTCCGGCACCTGCCGCAGACGAGATGCCCCTCGCCGCTGACCAGGTCGCCGACTGCCAGGTCCCTGACATCAGAGCCCAGTTCGACGATCTCGCCGGCGAACTCGTGCCCGATGACCAACGGCACCGGCACGTTGTCCTGCGCCCAGCCGTCCCACTCGTAGATGTGCAGGTCGGTGCCGCAGACACCGGTACGCAGGACCCTGATCAGGACGTCATCCCTGCCGACCGCCGGCATAGGTACGTCCTCAAGCCACAACCCGGCCTCGGCACGGACCTTGACCAGCGCCTTCATCGACAGCTCGCTCCCAGCTGACCTATGTCCCCGGCCCGCCCGTTGCCGGGTGGATCGGCTCGACTGTACCGCAGCCACGCGGCGGACCGCCGATGGCGGATGACCGCCGATGGCGGATACTGCGAGCAAGGCAGCCCGGGCGACGACAGGACAATCCATACCATGACGGCCTTCATCGATCTCCGCTCAGACACGGTCACCCGCCCGACCGAGGCAATGCGTAACGCCATGGCAGAAGCCGAGGTTGGCGACGACTGGTACGGAGATGACCCCACCGTCAACCGGCTCCAGCACAGAGCCGCCGAGATCACGGGGCGGCAGGCGGCGCTCTACCTGCCGACGGGCACGATGTGCACGCAGATCGCGCTGCACGCATTGGTCAGGTCTGGGCATTTGGTGGTCTGCGAGTCCACGGCGCATGTCTGCGGCATGGAGTTGCAGTCAGCCGCCGTGCTGTCAGGCGTCACGTTCCAGCCGGTCGCGGCGGCCCGCGGACTGCTGACGGCCGATCAGGTCGCCGCCGCGCTGCGGCCTGACTCCGACGACGCAATCGTCGTCGACCTCGTCACGATCGAGAACAGTCACCAGGTCGGCGGTGGCTCGGTCCAGCCGGTGGATGATGTGCGCGCGATCGCGAAGGCGTGCGACGCGGGCGGAGTGCCGCTCTACCTGGATGGTGCCCGCATCTTCAATGCCTGCACGGTGACCGGCGCCACGATCTCCGACTACGCATCCGAGGTCAGCGCGATGATGTTCTGCCTGTCCAAGGGGCTGGGCGCGCCGATCGGCTCGATGCTGGTCGGCGACGCCGACTTCATCAGCGAGGCGCGGCGGTTGAAGATACTCTTCGGCGCCGCCTGGCGGCAGGCCGGGATCATGGCGGCCGCAGGCCTGATCGCGCTTGAGGAAGGCCCGAAGCGGCTGCACGAGGATCACGCGAACGCCCGCGTCCTGGCCGAGGGCATCGCCGAACTGCTGCCTGGCTCGGTCGACCCTGCCGCGATGCCGACGAATATCGTGTTCGCGGACGTCAGCGGGACCGGCCGGTCAGCGGCCGAGTGGGTGGACAGGCTGGCGGCTGAGGGCGTCCGGGTGACGATAGTTGCCGGGAAAGTCAGGATGCTGACCCACCGGGACGTGACCGCGGCGGAAATCCAGTCGGCTCTGGCCGCCTGGCGGCGCGTCGCCGCCGGCTGAGACGTCCGCCCCGCTCGGCATCCGGCCCTCGCTCCGGCCGCCCGCCCAGACGGCGGCGGGTGCGATCCACTCCGGCATCTGGACCGCCGGCCCGCAGATGATCACGCCAAAACGAACCTTGGTCCCCCGGCACAACCACTGCCCGTAGCGTTGCATTCGACGCGCGGTCGCGGGGTTGTTGACATAGGAGGGGTAGTCGAGCGGGTTACCGGGGATGTTCTCGTGCCAGAAAGCTAGCTCGGAGTGCGCAGGGGCCGACGGGATGATCGCGTGTAGCTGGTCATCGAGCCTGCCAGAGAGCAGGTCATGCGGGTTCGGCCGGAGCGACAGGGTCATCCACGCGCCGGGGAGGCGGTTCGGCCACGCGACGGGAAACTGGTTCTCGCCGTCGTAATAGACCCGAACGGCCTTTGCCAACGGGATAGCAGCATTGAAATGCAGATAGACATTCCGGTTCGCGTTTGAACGGGAAAGTACGTCGGGCCATCGTAAGGCCCATTCGACGAGACGTCGGCCACTGTGGCGGCTAAGCACTGGAAAGTCTTCGGGTTGTTACCGCTTGGCTACAGGCCGCGGGCAGTTCTTCGCCGCGCGCCGGGCCAGCCCGACCGATCCGCCGGCCTCAGGCCCTGAGTAATACCGGCGAAGTCAACCTGCTGATCGGCTACTTCAGCCCGGAACCGCCGAAGGACCAGAACTGAAACGTGTTCTAATATGGTGCCGGGAGGCGCGATGGCATCGGAGGAACCCGAGTTCGACGTCGTCGTGGCTGGCAGCGGCGCGGCAGGGATGACAGCCGCGATCACCGCGGCCCGCCAGGGACTGCGCGTGGTGGTGATCGAGAAGACCTCGAATTTCGGCGGTTCCACGGCGCGCTCGGGTGGCGGTGTCTGGGTACCTGGCAACTCCGTCCTCAGGCGAGCAGGAGTCAGGGACACTCCCGAGCTGGCCAGCACCTACCTGGCACACGTGGCGGGAGACGGCGTGTCGCCGGAGCGCCAGCGGGCGCTGCTGGAGCGCGGCCCGGCGATGCTCGACCTGATCACGTCGGCGACGCCGGTCAACTTCGCCTGGGTGCCTGGCTATGCGGACTACTACCCGGAGGCGCCGGGCGGCCTGGCGTGCGGCCGAACCATCGAGCCAGTACCGCTGGACGGCCGGGTGCTGGGAGCCGAGCTGGCCCGGCTCAACCCGCCGTACCTTCCGGCGCCGGACGGAATGGCGATCACGGCCGCCGACTACCGCTGGCTCAGCCTCGGCACCCGGCATCCGCGGGCCGTCTGGACGACCGCGAAGGTCGCGGGCCGGATGGCCAAGACGAAGGCGCTGCGACAGCGCACGATGAGTCTCGGCCAAGCGCTCTCCGCCGGCCTGCGAGCCGGGCTGGCATCGGCCGGAGTTCCCGTCTGGCTCGATACGCCGCTTACCGGGCTGCGCACCAGCGAGGGCCGGGTCACCGGCGTGCGCGTGACACGAAACGGCCAGCCTTGCGTCATCCTGGCACGCCGTGGCGTGCTGATCGCCACCGGCGGATTCGAGCGGAACGCCGCCATGCGGGCCGCATACCAGCGGCAGCCCATCGGCACGGACTGGACCACCGGATCGCCGGGCAACACCGGCGACGGCATTGTCGCTGGCGAAGAAGCCGGAGCCGCCCTGGACCTGATGGATGACGCCTGGTGGGGCCCGTCGATCCCGCTGACCGGCGGGCCATTCTTCTGTCTTTCCGAGCGATCGCTGCCGGGCTGCATCCTGGTCAACGCGGGCGGCCAGCGGTTCGTGAACGAGGCGGCGCCCTATGTCGACGCCGTGCACGCGATGTACGACAAACACACCGCCGACAAGCCACACATCCCGGCCTGGCTGATCACGGACCAGCGTTACCGGAACAACTATGTCTTCGCCGGCCTGCCGCCGCGGAGGCCGCTGCCGCGCCGGTGGTACAGGGCTGGAGCGGTCTTCAAGGCTGCGACGCTGGCCGACCTGGCCGGCCAGGTCGGGATATCCGCCGAGGGGCTGGCCGAGACCGTGCAGCGGTTCAACGGCTTCGCCAGCTCAGGCAGGGACGAGGACTTCGGCCGCGGTGACTCGGCATACGACCGGTACTACGGCGACCCGCGCTGCCGGCCGAACCCGAACCTGGCCCCGCTGGCCCAGCCGCCGTATTACGCCATCAAGATCGTTCCCGGCGACCTGGGCACGAAGGGCGGACTGCGCACTGACGAGCGGGCCCGAGTACTCCGCCACGACGGCAGCGTGATCCTGGGGCTTTACGCGGCGGGCAATGCCAGCGCAGCAGTCATGGGGCGCAGCTACGCCGGCGCGGGCGCCACGATCGGACCGGCGATGACGTTCGGGTACATCGCGGCGCTGGACATGGCAGGTGCCGAAGATGGCGGCGAAATCGCCTGACGACCGGGCGGTGCCTCCGGGGCGTCCCGGCGGCACCGCCCGCGTTTCTTCGGCTACCAGGTCGCTAGCGCGGCATGGATGTACGGCCGCAGCGCTTCTAGGTAGAGGTTCCCCCGAGCCGTGTTGATCGAGTCGGCCTCGCTCTGGGAGTTGATCGTCGTCCCATCGACGAACTCACCGAAGATGAAGTACGTCGGAGCGACCGTGCCGCTGGACTTGTAGGGCACGCCCGTCATCGAGAGTCCGTCCCATGAGACCTGGTAGGGGAAGACGGAGCCGTAAGCGTAGCTGCCGCCCTTGGCGATCCAGGTCATCGCGGTGCAGAAGTTCGTCGCCACGGACGGGCTCTTGCCGAGAGCGGCGGCCTCCTGATTGACGATCGGGCAGATCGATTTCTTGAAGCCGGCGTAGTTGCTCTGGTTCAGCATCCGGCTCTTGAACTCTGACTTCCAGGTGCTGCTCGTCGTAATCTTGCCGTTCTGGAACGCCGCGTACACCTTGCCGAGGTCGGCGAGCGTCGTCTTGTTGTGCGTCGTCGACGTTGGGCAGCCGATGTTGTGGTTGATCTGGGTGCTCGTCAGGCCGAGCGACGCGGCGTAGTTCTCCATGACGGATTTCCCGCCGGCGAACGTGCCACCGCCGTACTTGTAGAAGATGCCCTTGGTCATCCGGTTGTCGGAGTTCCACATCATCTGCTGGTCGGCGTTCTTCAAGTTCGTCGTTGACGTGCTGGCGTAGTTGTCCGGGCAGATGCCGACGTTATTCGGGGCGGCCGGGTTGTAGTGGTAGGTGATCGTGTCGGTGTCGTGCGTGTTGCCCAGCGACTCCTCATGGATGGACTTCGCGTGGTAGAGGACCTTCAGCGCGCTCGCCGGCTCGTACTGCTTGGTCTCCTGCAGGTTCGCGAGAGCCGAGCCGTTGGTCTGCTCCAGGTAGAAACCGTAGGCACCGGAATCGACCGTCGGGCCGATGATGTTCCACAGCTTCTCCGACAGCGTGTTGGTGTTGCGGGTCTCGATGACCGCGTAGGCGTTTCCGTACCTCGTGACGTCGATGATCCGTTCGCCCTGCTGCAACGCGCGGCTGACTGCTGTCCCAAGACTCTGGCCGTAGTACCAGTACCAGCGAGTGCCGGGGTTGGAGTACATGATGGCGTTGAAGGTGCCGTCGCTGTTGTGGCTGAGATCGACCAGCCGCGCGTGGTTGGTCGTGAGGTTGCTGCTGACGCTCGACGTGCTCACGTGGTAGTACCACCACCAGCCGGTCGCGTTGGATCCGGTGTTATCCACCATGATCGCTAGGTACCCGCCGCTCGGATACGGCGTCAGGTTGATCAGCCGCGCGTGGTTCGCCGACAGATGGCTGGCGATGTCGGTCGCAGATACGCCGTAGTACCACCACCAGCCCTTCGCGTTCGTGCCGGTGTTGGGCACCATGACGACCGCAAACCGAACGCCGCTCACCGTGTTGTATGCCTGCGCGCTGATCAGCCGGGCGTTGTTGGTCGACAAAAGAGAGCCGACCTGGGCCGCCGTCTGGCCGTAATACCACCACCAGCCGCTCGCGTACGAACCGGAGTTCCTTACCATCTCGACGGTGAACGACGGAATGGATGCGTCATCCACTCCGATGTCGGTCAGCCGCGCATGGTTGGCCGACAACAGGTTGCCGACCTGGGTGGCAGTTACGCCGCTGTATGTCCACCAGCTTGTCGGCGTCGTCATCTGCCGATCGTCGGCCGGACCGATGGCCGCGTTGGCCGGCCCAGCACCGATCGCCACTACCACCGCGAGCTGCGCGACTACACCGAGGGCAAGCAGCAACGCCTTGAATTTGAGCGACATGTCGGCGAATCGCCGCCCTGACCTTAGGTGTCGCATTCCCACCCCTAGTTGTGAGTTCCGGGCGCTCAGTGCGGCCCAGCAACACAGTAACGACCTAAGGCCGGGCAATTAGTATCGCTTTGGTCCGAAAGGGTCTCTATCCAGTCTCACTGGCCCATTTAGCCAGGAGACGCGGCCAGGATCAGGCCGCTGGTGGGAACTCCCGTTCCTGCGGTCACCAGGACGGGACCATCTCCTGGTACCTGGTTGACCGAGCTACCGCGCACCTGCCTGACGGCTTCGGCGATCCCGTTCATGCCGTGGATGTACGCCTCGCCGAGCTGGCCGCCATGCGGATTGAGTGGCAGCCGCCCGCCGATCTCGATCGCCCCGCCGGCAATGAAGTGCCGCGCCTCACTGCGCGGGCAGAAACCCAGCTCTTCGAGCTGCATCAGAACATACGGCGTGAAATGGTCATACAGGATCGCTGTCCTGATGTCGTCCGGTCCAGTTCCGGCCTGCCGCCACAACTGCCGCGCGACCACGCCCATCTCAGGCAGCCCCGTCATGTCGTCGCGGTAGTAGCTGGTCATGGTGAACTGGCCTGGCCCGCTGCCCTGGGCCGCGGCCAGGATCACAGCCGGCCCGGCTCGCAGGTCCCGCGCCCGCTCCAGGCTGGTCACGACGACAGCGACCGCGCCGTCGCTCTCCTGGCAGCAGTCGAGCAGCCGCAGCGGCTCGGCGATCCAGCGCGAGGCCTGGTGGTCGGCCAGGGTGATCGGCTTGCCGAAGAACCACGCATTCGGGTTCGTGGCGGCGTGCCGCCGGTCGGCGACCGCGACGGTCCCGAAGTCGGCACTGGTCGCGCCGCAGGCGTGCATGTATCGCCTGGCCGCCATCGCCACCGTGGCGGCCGGGGTGGACAGGCCCATCGGGTAGTGCCAGCCGTTGTCGATCCCCGACGACGTCGGCGCCTGTGCCGCGCCCGCGGACACCTGGCCGAACCGGCGGCCCGACCGCTCATTCAGCGCCCGGTAGCAGACCACCACGTCGGCCGCGCCGGTGGCGACTGCCATCGCGGCGTGGTGGACGGTCGCGCATGCGGCTCCGCCGCCATAGCCAATCTGGCTGAAGAACGTCAGCTCCCCGATGCCGAGTTCGCGGGCGACCGCCACCTCCGCATTACTGTCCATAGTGAAAGTAACCAGACCCTGGACGTCTGCCGCACGCAGGCCAGCGTCGTCCAGCGCAGCCCTGACAGCCTCGGCGGCCAGCCGGAGCTCGCTGCGGCCCGAGTCCTTGGAGAACTCGGTCGCCCCGATGCCGACGATCGCCGCGGCCGGCGGCCGGGCCGGCGCCATCAGCCAGCACTCCCTGGCACGTCAAGGAGAGCGCTGGCGATGATGTGGTCGCCGAGGCTGCACCGGCCCGTGACCTTGACCCGGCAGCGGTCACCGCAGCGTCCCGGCGTCCGCTCGGCGACGTAGCCGGTAAAGGTCAGCGTGTCGCCCGCGTAGCACGGGACGCCGAGCCTGATCGAGATCTCGCGGACGATCGACTGGTGCCCAGCCCATTGCGTGATGAACCGCTGGACAAGGCCGGTGTCGGTGAGGATGTTGAGGAAGATGTCCTTGCTGCCGCTGGCGACCGCCAGGCCAACGTCGTGGTGCACGGGCGTGAAGTCGCGGGTCGCCAGGGCGGAGGCGACGACGAAGGTCGGGGTCACCTCGACCACCATCGCGGGCAGTTCGTCTGGCCCTGTGGCGTGACCGCGGGCAACCTGCCTCGGCCGCCAGGCCGGCAGGGTTAGACCGTCATCGACCCGCAGGTACTCGATCTGCACGGGCATGCCGATCCTGACCTGATCCGGGCTGATTGCCGTCATCTCGCCGAGCACGCGGACGCCCTCGTCGAGCTCAACCAGCGCGATCACAATCGGCAGCCGCTTGCCGGGCACAGGCGGATGATGATGCACGACGTAACTGAAAACTGTGCCGGTCCCAGCCGCCGCGACGTAGCCGGGATCGGCTGAGCCATCCTGCTGGCCCGGGGGGACGACCCCCCGGAACCCCCCGCAGTCCGGGCACATTGGCCCAGGCGGGTGCCGCAGCGTTCCGCATTCACGGCAACGCTGAATCCGCAGCTCGCGCGCCAACATGCCGTCCCAGAAGAACCTGGTGTCGGGCGAGACGACGGGTCGGATCACGGCTCCGGCATCCGGCGCTGTCGCGCTCGGAGGCCTGGCGGGCGGCACTTTAGCCTGCGGGTCCGTGCTCGCCTCCCGCCCGTCGCCCGCCGCCGGAGGCCGGAATTTCAGGATCCGGAAATCCATCGTGGCGACGATTTCGCCGCCGCTGTACCAGGTATTGCGGGTGGTGAAGAACCAGCCCTCGCCCAGAGCCGTCTGCTTGGGGCCGATGAGGTCAGCGAGGCTGACCCGCAGGCTGATCCGCTCGCCTAGCCGCACGTAGCGGCGGAACACATGGTCGGAGTTGGTCGCGACGACGGACGTGTACCCGGCGTCCTCCAGTACCGCCACCATCTGGCTCGTCGGGTCGCCGGCATCGGCGGTACGGCGCTGACCAGCCATCGTCCAGACCTGCGTCATCGCCGGCGGCGCTACCAGGCCGCCGTGCACCGAGGTGGCCGCATACTCGGGGTCGGTATAGACCGGGTTGGTGTCGCCGATGGCCTCCACCCAGTTCTCGATGATGGGCAGGTTGACCGAGTCTCGGGCAACGCGCGGGCTGCTTTCGCCGAGCGCCTTGATCCGCTCCGCCTCGGCGCGGATCAAGGCCGCCGTCTTTCTCATCGCGGTACTCGCGGCAGCCGCAGCCCGGCCACCGCGATCAGTTCGCGCTGCACCTCGTTCACCCCGCCGCCGAAGGTCAGCACCAGGTTCCGCTTGTGCTGCACGTCCAGCCACGTCATCAGGTCGGCAGCCGCCTCGTCGGCCGGATCGGCGTGCCTGCCCACGACGTCGATGAGCAGCTGTCCGAATCGCTGTATCCGCTCGGAGGAGAACACCTTGGTGGCAGAGGCATCGGCGATCTCCACGGTGTCGGACGCAGCGACCTGCCAGTTCAGCAACTCGTTGACCCGCAGGTTCGCGCCGACCTCGGCGAGCGCACGCCGAACGTCGGGCTGGCTGGCGATGGGGCGCCCGTCTGGCCCGCGGGCTGCCGAGGCCCAGCCCAGGGTCCGGTCGTACAAGACACCGAGCCGGCCGGCCGGCCCGAGCATGACCCGCTCGTGATTGAGCTGAGTCGTGACCAGCCGCCAGCCCTGGTTCTCTGCCCCGACCCGCATGCTGGCAGGAACCCGGACATCAACGTAGTAGGTGGCGTTGACATGGTGCGCGCCATCGCACGTGATGATCGGCGTCCACGAGAACCCGGGATCAGTCGTGTCCACGATCAGGGTCGAGATCCCCTTGTGCTTGGGGGCGTCCGGATCGGTGCGGCAGGCCAGCCAGATGTAGTCGGCGTGGTGCGCCCCGGTCGTGAAGACCTTCTGGCCGTTGACGATGTACTCGTCACCATCCCTGACGGCGCGCGTGGTCAGCGCGGCCAAGTCGGTACCTGCGCCCGGCTCGGTGTAGCCGATCGCGAAGTGCACCTCTCCCGCGAGGATCCTGGGCAGGAACATCGCCTTCTGCTCAGCGGTTCCGTACGCCTGCAGCGTCGGCCCGACCGTCTGGAGCGTCACCGCGGGCAGCGGCACGTCTGCCCTGGCCGCCTCGCTCACGAAGATCTGTTGCTCGATCTGGCCGAACCCGCGTCCGCCGAACTGCGCTGGCCACCCGACGCCGAGCCAGCCGTCGCTGCCCATCCGCCGGATCAGCTGCTGGTAGGCCTTGCCATGTCGGTCGGTGCCCATGGCCTCGCGCTCGGCGGGCGAGACGAGCCCGGCGAAGTAGGCCCTGAGCTCATCCCGCAGGGCGAGCTGAGACTCTGTCAGCCCGATGAACATGCCAGCCTGTGGCGCGCCGCCAGCCCGCAGTCCCCCGCCGCCAGCCTGCAGTGGCCCGCCGCCAGCCCGCAGTCCATGATCGTGGTCGTCTCTCAGTCGTAGTTGCTGAGAGAGTTCCAGATTATGAGAGTCCTCCGCGGTCAGCGCCTCAAGACGGCAGTCCGCGCCGCCGACGAACCTGGCCAGGTCAGTGATCATCGCCGAGTAGCGGTGCAGCGGATAGCTGATGTCCAGGCCGATTCCGCCGTGCAGCTGATGGCAGGTCCGCAGCGCGGCCGGCGCTTCCCTGGCGAGCCAGTACGCCGCGACGCCGGCGTCCTCGCTGGCGTCCAGGCCCGCCGCGAGCCGCCAGCATGCCGAGACCGAGGCGAGGTGCAGTGTCCGGCTGGCGATGTAGACGTCGGCGACCTGACCGGCGACCGCCTGGAACGCGGCCAGCGGTCGGCCGAACTGCTCGCGGCTCGCGATGTACTTCGCGGTCAGGTCGAGAGCTCCTGCGACGGCCCCGTCGGCCATCGCGGCCGCCCCGGCGAGGGCGAGCAGGTACAGGTCGTCAACCGCCGCGGCCCAGCGCTCGCCGTCCCAGGCCTCCGCCCCAGCGGCGCCGGTCGCTGCGGCTCCGCCGTCAGCCCCGAGAACTCCGGCGATCGGGGCGGCGTCCAGCCGGACCGTGTACTCCGGCGTTCCGCCTGACGACGGTGTCGCTGCGACGCTGACGCCAAGTCCCGCTGCCTGCACCACCACGACAGCGCGGTCAGCGTGTGCGGCCGGGCCGTCAGCCTCGTCCTGACCGTCAATCTCGTCCTTGCCTGCGTCAGCCAGCACTGCCGCCGGGACCAGGATCCAGCTCGCCTCGCCGGCGTAGGGCACCCCGACTTTCGTGCCGGTGACTGTCCCCGGGCTGGCACCGTCCAGCACCGCCACAGTTGCTGGAATGGCCGGCATGCCGGTCGACCGCTCCCGCACGGCCGCCGTAAGGATTGTCTCCCCCGCGCCGACCCCGGCCAGGATGCGTTCTTGCAGCTCACGGCTGCCCCAGCGGACGACGGGCAGCGATCCGAGCATGATCGTCGCCAGCGCCGGGACCTGCACAGCCTGCCTGCCGACCTCGGTGAGCAGGACCGCGGCCGCGCCTGCGCCGAGGTCGTCGCCGCCCATCCAGCCAGGCAGCGTCAGGGCGAGCAGTCCGGTCTTGGCAAGCGCCTGCCATGCCGCCGCCGGATCGGCCGCGCGGAGAACCTCAGCAGCCGAGGCCGCGATTACGCTCTGGGCCTCATCCAGCTCGAAGTTCATTCAGCGATCCTCCCTCGGCAGGCCCAGCACGCGTTCGGCGACCAGCGACAGCAGGATCTGGGTGGTGCCGCCCGCGATGCTCAGGCACCTGGTCAGCAGAAAGCGATCGACTGCATCGGCCGCGCGACCGTCGGCAGCTGCTCCCTGGAGCCCGGACAAGGCGAGCGCCGTCTCAGCGACCGCCTGCCGGTGCGCGACCCCGAGCAGCTTGCGAACCGCAGAGGTCTGGCTCGCCTCCGCGCCCCGGGCCACGGCGCTGGCGAGCCGGTCATCCATCACGGACAGTGCCAGGCCTTCGGCCAGCCTGGCCCCGATCTGGTCAGCCACCACGGGGTCAGTCACTCCCCCGCCTTCCGCAGCAGCCGCGAGCAGTTTCTCGGCGTCCTCGCCGAGCCCTGCCCCGCGCACCATTGCCACGCGCTCGCTCGCGAGGGTCGTGCGCGCGACCCGCCAGCCCTCACCCGGCTGGCCGACGACGCAGTCGTCCGGCACGAACACGTCGTCGAGGAAAACCTCGTTGAACATCGCGCGGCCGGTGATCTCACGCAGCGGGCGCACGTCGATGCCAGCGTCGCGCACCGGGACAAGGAAGTACGTGATGCCCTTGTGCTTCGGCGCTGCCTGGTCCGTGCGGGCCAGGCAGATCGCCCAGTCCGCCTCCCGGGCCAGCGAAGTCCAGACCTTCTGCCCGGTCAGCCGCCAGCCCCCACCCCCCGCCAGCCTCCCCATGCCCCCTTCGCTATCCCCCTTCACCCTGACTGCCCTGGTCCGCAGCGATGCCAGGTCGGAACCAGCCTCAGGCTCGCTGAACAGCTGGCACCAGACGATCTCGCCGCGAAGTGTCGGCCCCGCAAACCGGTCGAGTTGCTCCGCGGTGCCGTGCGCGAGGATTGCCGGGATGGCCCACCCTCCGATGCCGAGGTCGGGTCGCTCGATCCCGGCCCTGGCCAGCTCCTCATCGATGATCATCTGCGCCGCCGGGCCGGCGGCCAGGCCGTAGGGCGGCGGCCAGGCCGGCGCCGCGTACCCGAGCTCGGCCAGCCCTTCGCGCCAGTGATCAGGCGGCGTAGCGGACACGGCGCTGGCGACGACCCGCGCCGCCGCGCGGATGTGCTCGGCGCCCGCGATCTCGTCATCGCCGAACGCCTGCCCGGCCCCGCGCGGTTGATCCGCACCTGCGCTCTCGTTGTCACCAGGAATCCGCTGCCCGAGCCGGTGCCGGCGCGCGCCGGCCAGGGCCAGACCAGCGGTCCTTGACCGCCAGGCCCCGCTGCCTCCCAGCAGGCTACGCAGCGACAGAGCGCGGCGCAGGTACAGGTGCGCGTCGTGTTCCCAGGTGAACCCGATTCCGCCAAGCACCTGGATGCAATCTTTCGCGTTGTCCACTGCGGCATCGAGCGCGACCGCGGCGGCACCGGCTGCCGCCAGCGACAGCTCGTCTGCTCCCTGATCCGCCGCGCACGCCGCATCCCACGCCGCCGCGGTCGCGAGTTCGGCCCGGCAGAGCATCTGGGCGCACAGATGCTTGATCGCCTGGAACGACCCGATCGGCCGGCCGAACTGCTGCCTCGTCCGCGCGTGCTCGGTCGCGGTCTGGCTGCACCAGGTCGCGACGCCCGAGGCCTCGGCGGCGGCCAGCGTCGCGGCCAGGTCGGGAACGAGCCGGTCGGCGGCGCAGTCGAGCATCATGCCCGGGCGAACGGCCACCTCATCGAGCCTGACGTCGCCGAGTGTCCGGGAGAAGTCGACCGGCGACCGGGGTGTCAGATGGACGCCCGGCTGGCCGGCGTCGAGCACAAACCATGTGCTGCCGGAGCCGGTTGCTGCCCCGAGCAGCAGGTGGGTAGCGTCGCCGGCCCCGAGTACAAGGCTCGCCGTGCCGCTGACCCCTAGCATCCCGTCGGCCGTCACGGTTCCGCTCACGCCGTCGGCCGTCATTGCGACGCCGGCCAAGGACGAGCCCGCCGCCAGCGCGGCCAGCAGCGCCGACAGATCGCCGCCAGTCCGGGCCGACCTGGCCAGCACCAGCCCCGCGAGGAGCGTAGGCAGCACGGGGCCCGGAGCGAGCACGGCGGCGAGTTGCTCTGCAACGACCGCGACATCGGCGGTCGTGCCGCCTGCCCCGCCGGTTTCTGCTGGTATCCCGATCGCGAAGATGCCAAGTTCGGCCAGTCCGGCCAAATCAGCCCCGGCAGCCGCCTCCTGCCCCCGAGCCATGGCCGGGTCAGCGGCGGCGCCCGTCCGTCCGCCACTCGTCTCAAGCCCGCGGACGGCGGCGATCGGGCCGGCCCGCTTCGCCCACCGAGCGACGGACTCGACGATCGCCATCTGCTCGGTTGTGACGGCGATGGGCACTGCTCCTCCTGCTGCTCCTGACGCTCCGGCGCACAGAAAATTAGAACACGTTACACTAACAACGGCTAGCGCGACGCCAGCCTGAGCTCGCGGGCAGGCTGAGCTGGCGAGGCCAGCCTCAGCTCGCGAGGCCGCCAGCCTGAGCGCGCGAGGCCAGCCTCCGCATCGGCCATTCAGGCGCGCGGGGCAGAGTTCCTCGCGGCGCGATGCTGGCGGGCGCAGGGACGGGGACGATCGGCGACGCTCCGGCGGTGCCGACACGACGAGAGGCTTAGATGACAGCTCAGAAGACCCTTGCCGCGCCTGTGACCTCAACCGGCCCGGCCGAGAGCGAGCTTGGCTCGGCGGCGCAGCGGGAGCGGCGGAAGCGGATACTCGACGCGACCCTGGCGCTGGCGTCCAAGGGCGGCTACGACGCCGTGCAGATGCGGGAGGTCGCCGAGCGGGCCGACGTCGCGCTTGGCACACTCTACCGGTACTTTCCTTCCAAGATCCACTTGCTGGTCTCTGGGCTGATCAGGGAGTTCGAGCGGATCAAAGAGAAGCTGGACAAGCGGCCGATCCCCGGTGAGGTGCCGGCCGACCGGATCATCTACGTGCTGAACAAGGTCACCAAGAACATGCAGCGCGAGCCGCTGCTCACCGAGGCCATCACCCGGGCCTTCATGTTCGCCGACCCGAGCGCCGCCAGCGAGGTAAACGCAGTTGCCGCGCTGCTGGAGCAGATGCTGACCAACGCGATGCACGAGGGCGAGCCGACCAGCGACGAGCGAGCCATCGCGCGGGTGATCGGCGACGTCTGGCTGTCTAACCTAGTGGCCTGGGTGACCCGCCGCGCGTCGGCGACCGATGTGTCCCGCCAGCTCGAGCTCGCGGCACGGCTGCTGCTCAGGTAACAGGCTCCTAGTGTCCCGCGCCTGCAGTTCGTAGCAGTCGCGGATGTCCTTCTCCAGCGCCTGGACCGAGCGGTGCGCGCCGCGGCGCAGCATCTTGGCGGTCAACTCGGCGAACCACCGCTCGATTAACTGCCACGACGAGCTTGTTGGGGGTGAAGTGCATGGGAATCGCGGGTGGGCGTCCAACCACTTCTCCACGGCCGGCGTCGTGTGGGAAGCGTAGTTGTCGGCCACGACGTGGACTCCCAGGTCGGCGGGGACCTGCTCGGGCGGGTTCATGTACAGCCCGACCACGTCGTGCACCTTCTCGATGAACAGCGGGTCGGCGCTGACCTTGAACTCGGACGGAACTTCCACCCGCAGGCCTGGACCACCTTCCAGGACGCACCATGCGGTCACGCTACCGACGTATATCGTCCCATGGCCCGATAATGAGGCTGACTGACCGATGTCATGGAGGCGTTGATGCGGACCTCGATCTCTGTGCGGCTTCTGACGGGAGCGATGTGCGCTGCCTTGGCGATGGTGCCCGGCGGCGTCGCGCGCGGCACGACCGGCGCGGCGGCCACCCAGGCGGTGCCATCCGCCCGCCCGACGGCGGTCACGCTGATCACCGGCGACCGCGTGCTGCTCGTCGAGCGACATGGGCGCCCATCGGTCACCGTCCAGCCCGGGTCCGGTGGTTCAGGGGCTGGTTTCGTGAGCTACGGGACTCCGTCAGGCGATGAGTACGTGATCCCGGACATCGCCTTGCCTGCAGTAGCGAAGGGCGTCCTTGACCGGAGCCTGTTCGACGTCACGTTGCTGCGCAAGCTGGAAGGAGCTGGTGCGGCGCTGCGGCTGGCAGTCAGCGAGCGACCCGGCTGCCAGGCCGGCAGGGCGCGCGCCAGGCACATCGTCCTGCGCGTGGCTGAGTTCGGCCGCTTTTGGCACCGGCTGCGGTCCGCCGCCTCGCCGACCGGGCTCGACCGGTGCATCGGTTCTATCCGCGTGCTCGGCCCTGGGCGCACCAGCTCGCCGCATCCCGTGCACGCGACGGTCGGAAGGTCCAGCACGTCGACGCATAAGCTCACCATCTCGGCAATCGACCGCAACGGCAATCCTTCCGGCCTCCAGGCCGGCGAACTCGACAGCTTCCGGCCAGCGGACCAGACGTCGGGGAACCTGCAGCGATTCCTGGCCTCAGGGACCTACCAACTGCCCGCAGGCACGTACGTGCTCCACGGACTGGTAGCTACCGGCACGTACGGCCAGCCCGGATACTCGCTGACATTCGCGATGATGGTCATCAACCTGACGCAGGACACGACCGTGGTTCTCGACGCCCGCAAGGGTGTCCCCCTCAAGGTCAGTGTCAACGATCCGAACGCTGTCCCCTATGCGACCTACATCGGGAATCAGTACAAGGACGGAAAGTACCTCCTGTCCTCAAGCGTTGCGTGGGCGGGTCCTGCCGCGCTCTACGCCACGCCTATGACAGCCACTGGCATCGGCTTCTTCTGGCACACGACTTGGCTGCAGAGCGGATGGAGCATCACGTCGCCCAGTAAGTTCCGTTATGACCTTGGCCAGAGCTACGACAATGGCGTCCCTTCGAGCCTGTCATTCTCAATCGACACGGCGACGCTCGCCAGTATCCGTGTTCATTACGATGCCCAGGGCGCAACAGAATACGCTCAGTTGGTTCATTGGCTTGCCTTCTCCGATGGAGGCCAAGAGGGCTTCCAATTCGTGAGCGACACCATATTTCCGGAGACGATTACGCTCTACTTCACTCCTGGTGCGGGATGGCTCAGGTGGATGTGGCTGGTGAATCCGCCTCAGGGTCCCCGCGCAGATTATCCGACCTACATGCTGTTCTCGCGGCACGCCGCCACATATCAGGCGCGAACCTATTGGCAGACCTGGGACAGCCTGGTCATCGGCCCAGACGCGCCCCCGACCGACTCCTGCGACCAAGCCTGGGCTGACAAC
>Ga0209131_1000799_pt1 | contig 22037 bp, 20 predicted proteins | sample GraSoi_2013_40cm_FD_185826 | JGI IMG/M metagenome (GOLD analysis project Ga0209131, IMG submission 185826) | Grasslands soil microbial communities from the Angelo Coastal Reserve, California, USA - Sample 9_17_2013_40cm (SPAdes) (version 2) | ecosystem: Environmental > Terrestrial > Soil >... | reverse complement strand
TGGTCCAGACACCGCAAGCCGGTTCGCCCAATCCGATCACGGTCATGAGCTGCGCCGAAGCGGCCAAGCGCGGCATCAAGTGCAACCTGACGGACGCCGGCCCCGTGGAGACGCCCGTGACGCTGGATACCTTCCGGGCGGCGCTCGCCCAGAATGGCGTGTCGTGCAAGATCGACCAGATCCAGATCATGGGGCAGGAGACGACGCGCAAGCGCTATGTCATCGAGTACCGCTGTGCGGAGCACACCGAGAGCACGGTCGCGCTCATACCAGCAGCGGGAAACACTAATCCGTACGAGACCCTTGATTGTGCCAAGGCGGTGCAGATGGGCGTCATCTGTTCACTTTCGAAATAGCGCGCGCCTGGCGGTACACCAGCGCGAACCTAAACCCCCTGAACGCGCTGGCCTCCGCAGGTGGATTGCTGGCGCGGGCGGCCGAGCGCTCCTCCCCTGCAGCACTGCCAAAGCTTCCACCGCGATTGACGCGCGCCAGGCCGGATCGCGGACCGGCCGGATCGACCACCTCGCCACCTGGGTAGGGTCCGTACCAGTCGCGGCACCACTCCCAAAGATTCCCTGCCATGTCATACAGGCCCCAGGCGTTCGGCCGTTTGCCCGCGACCGCGTGCGGCCCGGCCCGCTGTCCATTGATGAGCCAGCCCCTGCCCACATAGCCGCTTGCGCTGTTGGCGTCGTACCAGGCGATGTCGTCGAGGACCGCGGGGTGCAGATCGTTCTCCGGCAGTGCTCCCCCATAGCTGGCGGTCGCCGTTCCGGCCCGGGCTGCGTACTCCCACTGCGCTTCGGTGGGCAGCGCGTATTCGTAGTGCGGCGGCAGGCGCCCTGCGGCACGCTCCCGCGCGTTGAGTGTCCTGCAAAAAGTCACGGCATCCTGCCAGCTGACGTAGTACATCGGCAGCGCATCGGCTTCGCCCGTCAGGTATTCGGCCGGATCGGCATCCGCGGCAAAGTGCATGTAGGCACGCAGGGTCAGCTTCGTACCGGCAAAGTCGTATCGCCTGTCATCGCGCAGCGCTCTTTCGAGCTGAGCGCGCACGCCGCGCCCGATCAGGGCCTTCCACTCACCGATCGTGACCATCGTGGTCGCGAGCCAATAGCCGCGGCTCAAGCGGACCCTCCTCTCGGGCGCCTCGTCACGGCCATGAAAGGGTTCGGAGGCCGCGCTGCCCATGAGGAAGGTGCCCGGAGGAATCCATGCCATCTTCACGGAGACCGTGGCCGCGAGCGGGAGCACCCAGCTCGTGCCGGGCGTGGGTGCCCGCTCGATGCCGGCCGCGCCGATCGCCGCCCCAGGCAGCAGGCCGCTGGCCAGCACGGCAGCGCACAGCCCGAGCGCGGCCATCGCCTATCCGCCGCGGGCGAAAGACAGCGTGATCGATTCCACCGCTGCACCCCGGGCATCCTCGTCCGCAGTCGCGCCGACGTTGCGCGTCACCGTGAGCTGCAATCGCTCCACGTCGTCCAGGTGAATGTGATCGCCGGGTCCGCCGCGCCCCTGAGCCGCCTCGCGCCAGTAGTTCCACAGTCCTGGATAGGGACTGGGAATGTGGATGCTGCGGGCGAGGTGCAGGCGATCCAGCGGCACGGTGACGGTCGCCCAGTCAACGCCGGCGGTCACTGGAGTCATCCAGGCCGTCCCATCCTTCTCGACCAGCGTGAGCTGCACCGTCTTGCGTGATCCGCCATCCGTCTTCAGCGTGACGTGCAGGGCCTCTGCGTGCGCGAAGTCCGCCTTGCGGACCGCCATGGCATCGCCGATGTAGAGCGCGGCCGCGTAACGCTCCGGCGTGTCCTTACCCAGATCGGGCAGGTCGAGGGTCAGCGCGGACTCGTCGTCACTCTCTCCAGGGGTCAGGCTGAAGAAGGAATTGCGGTACTGCTCTCCCGGACGAACGAAGGACAGATGAGCGTAGTCCAGCCTGGGATTGAACAGGCGCATCGGCGTGCCGGGAGGCGTAATGCTGAATGACCAGATCGTGTCCAGGCGGAACGGCCATTGGAAGGGCTGTCCGGGCACGCCGCCCGGAAAGCTCCTGACCCGCTCTCCGCTCTGTGTGCTCACCGCGTACTCATACAGCCCGGGAGCGAGCGCATCCGCGGGCAGCACCGCGGCATAGTCATTGCCGCGCGTGCGCTGCATGGCAATCGGCCTGGCGGAAAATCCCGCGCCGGCGGCCCGTACCCACAGCCGGACCGCATCCGGCAGCGCGTCGTTGGCGACGCGCACGCGAATCTCTACGGGCGCGCCCGCCATGAACTCGCGCTGGCTGAGTGTCTGGACCAGATCGGGATAGGAGAGGCGCGCATTGACGTGATATTCCCTCAATCCCACGCGCCCTACCCGCGCGGGCAGGTTCCCGCTCGCATCCTCTTGCCGGTGTGTGAGCAGCCAGACCCCGGGCTCCACTGCAACGACGCCGCTGCTCGCGGCGCGCGCGGCGCCGGCGGCAGCGCCATCGACGTTCAGCGGCGTGGCAATGAACGATTCGCCGAGATCCGGCAGCCGCAGCTTCAGGGGCCAGGAGCGGTACAGGAGGCGCGAAACCACTTTGCCCGGCTGAGGCTGCTCAAAGGGATCGCGCACCAGGACCTCATCCGGATAGAGCTCGAGCCGCCACACGCCCGCGCGCAGTTTGTCGAGGAAGTACGCTCCCGTGCCCTCGTAGTCGACGGTGCCGGAGGAGCCGAAGCCCACGATGCGCTGCAGGGACGCCGGGTCGCGCGCCGTATCGGCCGTGTCGCCTGCATTCATGAAGGCGTCGGTGGCGTTCAGCTCGCTCATGTCGCCTTCGTAGCTGACCCGGAAATCCCCGAAGCTCAGGTTGTCCGGATAGCGGCCGTAGGATTTCATGCGCGGGAGCCGGCGCATCGCCTCGGCGGCAATCACCGCGCTCACGGCTTTCCTCGGCGTGTGCACGAGGTTCAGATAATGCGTCTGCCAGCCGAGGTTGTACGGTGCGGTCTGCAACATGTCGTAGGCGAACATGGTGGCCAGCTGGGCGCCCACCGCGCGGAAGGTGCGGGCCATCGCCGGATACAGGTAGCCCGAGACCAGGTCCGCCTGGTCGAACTCGTACACGAGACGCGGCCGGCCGGCCAGCTCCGGGCGCAGCATGTCAGGATACCCATCCACGGCGGGGAGGAAATTCCCCTTGAGCGTGCGGCCCGCGACCAGGCTGGTCGGATACCAGCCAAAACTGACGCCATCGACGCGCGAATCCCGGATCGCCGGTGCAATCGCAAAATCCTGCGAGACATTGAAGAAGGTCAGCGTGTGCGTCCCGGTGCTGCGCACGGCGCTGACCAGGGTATTGATGTACCGGATGGACCCGGGCTTGTCCTCCGGGTGATGCACGGGCTCATTGATCATCTCGACGAACAGCACTGCCGGCTCGTCCTTGATCGCCACACCCGTGTAGGGATTGATGTGCCCGAGCAGCTGGCGGATGTATTTGGCCTGTGCCGCGATGGACGCGGCGTTGGTGCCCATCTCTGGCCGTTCGAAGTAGCGTGAGAAGCCCACGTCCTGCGTCGGCTGGTCCAGCTGGTCCGCGAAGGCCGGGTTGTAGGTGTGAATCGGTGTCAGCAGGATATAGATGCCGCGCACGCGCGCTTTCGAAATCAGGTAGTCGAGCAGGTCCACGTGCTCGTTGACGATCAGATTCCCCGCACGGTCCGCGTTTTCCCAATCGCCCCAGGAGCACAGGCGCAGCGCCGTCCAGCCCATGCGGGCAAACTGCGCCATGTCCTCATCGATCATGGCCTTGCGATCGGCCCCGACGAGCCCGGCCATGCGGTAGTCCGAGCCGGACATGATGCAATAGTTGGCGCCGTAGAGCGCCACCTCCTCCCGGTTGTCGCGCCAGCGGATGACCCCGGTCCTGTCCAGATAGACCGCGCGGATCGCCGCGCCCTCGTCCGTCGCGCTCGGGGCGGCCAGCAGCCCTTCGGACCACAGAAACCCTGCCAGCACGACGGGCAATGCGAATTGGATGCGCATGACCACCCTCCTGCTCCTGATTTAGCCCCGCCCCGCAAAGGGCATGTGCGAGGCCATCACCGTGATCGCGGGCACATTGACCTCGAGCGGAAGCCGGGCGATATACAGGACCGCGTCGGCCACGTGGCGCGTCTCGATGGTGGGCTCCGCCTTGAGCGTGCCATCCGGCTGGAGCGCGCCGCCCGACATATGCGCGGTCATGGCCGTCGCCGCGTTGCCGATGTCGATCTGGCCGCAGGCGATATTGTGCGCCCGGCCGTCCAGCGCCAGTGACTTCGTCAGCCCGCTGATGGCGTGCTTGGCCACCGTATAGGGCGCGGAGCGGGGGCGCGGGGTCTGCGCGGAGAGCGAACCTGAATTGATGATCCGGCCGCCGGGTGGGCGCTGCTGCTTCATGAGCCGCACCGCCGCCCGCGCGCACAGAAACGCGCCGGTGACGTGGACCGCGATCATCTCATTCCACTCCCGCAGGCTGAGATCTTCCAGCGCCGTGGGCGGCGCGCCGATGCCGGCGTTGTTGAAGAGCAGATCCAGCCGCCCGAATTTTTCCGCCGTGAGGCGAAACAGCGCGGCCACGGACGCTTCATCGGACACATCGGTGGGCACGGCCAGTGCAATCGCCGCCGGGGTGGCCAGGGCGATGGTCTCGACCAGGGCCTCCCCGCGCCTCCCGGCCAGCGCGACCGCGTAGCCCTCGCTGAGCAGCGCCAGCGCGACGGCGCGGCCGATGCCGCTGCCGGCTCCGGTCACCATGGCGACGCGATTCATTCAGGCGTCCCGCAAAAGAAACGGCGGGGCGCTTTCATGCCGCCCTGCCGTGCCGTCGCTACCTGTGCCCTCAGAACTTGACCGCAAAGTCCAGCAGGTAGGAGATGCCAAACACGTCGTAGCCGCTGTCGTTGGCGAGATTCTGCGGGTTGTTGTCGGTCGTGAACCGGCCACGCTCGTTGGTCAGGTTGTGTCCCTGCAGGCGGATGCTGTATCGGCGCGCCCAATCATACGAGACGCTGGCATCCAGGATGCTCTCGGCGGCGAGATCCTTAAGCGTGGTGCCCACCCAGGTGGGGGCCACGGTGAAGTCGCTGTGGTGCTTCCAGGCCAGGCGCGATTCAAAGCCGCCCTTGTTGTAGAACAGGTCCAGTTCTGAAGTGCCCTTCGCCAGTCCGACCATCGGGTAGGGGTTGGACACCGGCGCGACTTCGTGAATATTGGAACTCACGTAGGCGTAGTTGGCATAGACACCGAAGTCCTTCAACGCTCCGGGCATGAAGTAGAAGCGCGACTGGAACGTGAATTCCAGACCGGTGAGGTCACCGCCCTTCGTATTGTTCTCCGAGGTGATGGTCGCGAGCACGCCCACGCCATTGATGGTGATGATCTGCGTCGACGAGCTGGCACCAATCATGTTCTGCAGGTGCTTGTAGTACGCGGCCACCGCCAGGAGCGATTCGTCGTGGAAGTACCATTCGTAGGACAGGTCGGCCTGGGTCGCCTTGTAGGGCTTAAGCACTGGATTTCCGCCACCGCCGGTCCGCGGAGTACCAGTGGCGCTGATTGAAAAGCCCGTCACCAGCGCATCCAGCGGCGGACGGGAGATGGCCTCGCCCAGCCCCAGGCGCAGCAGCTTCTGGTCCGAAAGATGCAGGACCATGTTCAGGCTGGGCAGAAAATCGGTGTAGTTGTTGTCGACTGAAACGGGGTTCCAGGTCGACCCGCCGTCTTGCGAGAAAAATCCGTCGCTCGTGGTGCTCATATGGGCCACGCGCACACCGAATCCGCCGGTGAGCGACTTGCCACCCATTTCGCTCTTGAAGTCCAGCTTCGCGTAGGCCTCGTAGGTGCGCTCCTTCACGTTGGTGTGCACGCCAGGCTGATCGGTGAGCCCGGCAGGCATGGAATCGTTCGGATACACCAGCGCACGGAGCGTATCGAAGTTGGCGTACACCATGGGCGGTGCCGTGAACCCCGGCACCGTGAAGGACTCGAGTCCCGCATTCGACAGGTCGACGAGCGAGTTCCCGGTGCAAGGCGAGCCGACGCCCGGGCAGAGGTTGTACTGGAATCTCGTGTGAGATTTCTTGCGATCGGAGAGCCGTGCGCCAAACTTGAAATCCGTCAGGGCATCGCCATTGAGCGTGCGTGTGAAGTCCGCGGTCAGGGCACCGAGCTTGTCCTTGGTCTCTTCCGGACCGTCGCTCGTGCCGTTGCGGGCGTTGGGCCCGCCGATGGTCTGCAGCGCGGGATCCGCCGGATTGACGCCCAGGATGGCCGCGTAGGGCACGCGGCCGTCGCGCACGTCAAACACCAGGGTCGCCGGATTCGGATACAGCGTGTCGAAATACACCGCCTCCCAGCGGTTCTTGCGCCAGGCCTCCGAGTACGACAGGTCCACGGAATTGCTCCACGCATCGTTCTGCCAGGCGGCGTTGAGCCCGGCGACGCCCAGCGTGTGGCGCTCCTTGTAGCGTGCCACCTCGCTCTGGTAGTTCGGGAAATCGTTGACCATCGTAGCCGCGACCACCGTGCCGTTGACGATAGTGAAGGAGCTGCCCGGACTGGTGTACTGGGCCAGATTACCGTTCGCCCAGTTGCCGGTGATGTTGTTGCCATACCAGGCCTGGAACTGGTTCTCTGTGATTTCATACTGCGACCAGAGCGCGTCGGCCTTGATGGTGACGCCGCTGTCCGTGCGCCACTCGGCCGTGCCCGCCAGGGCGTCACGATCCTGTGTGATTTCCTTGACCTCGGTGTTCAGGCCCCAGGTGGTGCTGTCGGGCACGCCGTCACCGTTGAGATCTCCTGGACTGTTACCCGGGACGGGGGTATTCCAGCCCCAGGTGCGAAAATCCGGAAAGCCGTTCTTTTCCTTCTGCACGCTCGCGGCGACGGAAATGGCGAAACTGTCGCTGATGTGATTGACGTAGCCGGCGCTGGCGCGATAGCCGAGCGGATCGTAATGAGGCAGGTCCTTGCCGATCCGGTTGTACGTCGGACCGGCACGCAGGGTCAGCATGGGTCCGTGATAGTCGAGCGGCGCCATGGTGCGAATGTCGATCGTGGCGGCGATGCCGCCCGGCACGAGCGTGGCGTCCTGCGTCTTGTAGACTTGTGCGCCGGAGAGGATTTCAGAAGGATAGATTTCCCAGCGCAGATCCTGTGAGGGCTCCGAAGAGGCCACCTCGCGACCGTTCACGAGACCGAGCACCAGGCGGGGGCCCAGACCGCGCACGGCGGCCTGACTGGCGTTGCCGCGATCGCGGGTCGTGTTGACGCCGGGAAGGCGATTGAGCTCCTCGGCGATCGTCACGTCCGGCAACTGGCCGATGTCGGCCGTGGAAATGTTGTCGCTGACCAGATCGGTATTCTTCTTCATGATGACCGAATCGCGCATCGCCTGGCGCACGCCGGTCACGATGATTTCCTCAAGGCTGTCCGGGGCCGAAGCGATTGCATCCGCCGCGTATCCTGGTCCCGACACGGAGCCGACCAGCAACAAGGCGCCCGGCGCGCACAGCAATTTCCGATGTTTGGCTTTCACTGAGTATCCACTCCCCTGAATTTTTAGTGGGCTCGAGATGCAGTCGGCTCGATCCGGTTTCGAATGGCTTATTATAGGATAAATAGGATTTACTCTGTCAACAGCCTCACTGGAGGTGTATGTCGCATTTGAGCAACAAGCCCGGCCCGCGACGTTTCGTGATCATCGGCGGCGGCCTCGCCGGCTGGATGACCGCCGCCGTCCTGGCCAGGGCGCTCAAGCGCGAATACGGGGAAATCCAGCTGATCGAAACGGCGGGCGCGAGCGGCGAATCCCGTGCCGTGGGTACGCGGCCGTCGTTCAGGAAACTCTGCGGCCTGCTCGGGATCGATGAGCGGGACTGGATGCCGGCCACGCACGCCACCTTCAAGCTCGGGGCCGAGTTCAGGGATTGGGGGCGCGCGGGCGATGGGTACTTTCACGGCTTCGGACCCTGCGGTGCGCGGCTGGAGGGCGTGGCGTTCCACCAGCATTGGCTGCGTTTACAGCGCCTGGGAAATATTCCACCCTTCGAGGACTTTGCCCCGGTCGCTGCCCTGGCTCGCGCCGGCCGATTCGCGCCGCCTGCACCTGACCGGCGTTCGCCCTTCCACTGGTACGACTACGCCTACCATCTCGACCGCCCTCAGATGACGGCGTACCTGCGCCGCTACGCGCTGCGGCGAGGCGTCCAGCCCGTCGCCGGAAGCGTTGTTGCTTTGGAGCGCCACGCTGACAGCGCGTTGATCAGCGCGCTGCGTCTCGCGGATGGTGCGCTCATCTCGGCAGACCTGGTGATTGATTGCAGCGCCGGGCGGAATGGCCCGCTGTGGCGCGCCCTTGAAGTCCGATTCGAGGACTGGCGCCGCTGGATGCCCGGCGATCGCGCGCTGTCGATCCCGGCCGCGGCGCCGACACAGTGGCCGCCCTATTCCTGTTTTGCCGCGGCCGAGCACGGCTGGCGCTGGCAGATTCCGCTGCAGGACAGCGTCGATTGGGGCTACGCCTACTGCTCCGATCTGTCCACGGAGACCCAGCTCGAAGCGGCACTGCGTGCGATGAGTCCGGACGCCAGGCTGGAGCACGTCGCTCCACTGCGCTTCGATGCCGGCAGGCCGGACAGATTCTGGATCGGCAATGCGCTACTCCTGGGCGCGTGCAGGCCCGGGCCCCTGGAAGCCACCGAACTGCAGCTGCTGCAGTCCGGCGTTACGCGTTTCCTGGGCCTCTTTCCGGGATTCACGTCCGGATTCGATCGCGCCAGCGCGCAGGAATACAACCGGCTGACGATCGCCGAGCATGATGGGGTCCGGGATTTCCTGGCCCTGCATTTCATCGCCACGACACGCGATGACTCGCCCTTCTGGCGGCATTGCCGAGGCCTGGAAGCACCCGTCACGCTCCGCGACCGGCTCGAGCTGTTCCGGCACAGCGGACGATTGGGGCTGGCCGAAGACGACGCCTTTGGCGAGGAGGGCTGGCTCGCCGTGCTTCTCGGTCAGCACGTGGTTCCCGCCGGCATCGATCCGCTGGCCGCCGCGACCGACCTCGAGCACACCCGCGGCGCTTTGCAGATGCTGACCAGCCGCCTCCACGCCGGACTTGCCGGCGCGCCCGCGCATCGGGATTTTCTGGCCCGTCACGGCCTGCTCGCGTGAACACGGCGCAGCCCATACGGCGCATTGCAATCCTGGGCGGCGGCACGGCCGGGTGGATGGCGGCTGCCCTGCTGGCCTGCAAACTGCGCGGACTTGCCGAATCCATCCAGATCATCGAGTCGCCCGAGATCGGCACGGTGGGCGTCGGCGAGGCCACGATTCCGCCCATCGGCCTTTTCAATGGCGCGCTCGGCGTGGACGAGGGGGAATTCATGCGCGAGACGCGCGCGACCTTCAAGCTCGGGATCCAGTTTCAGGACTGGGGCCGCGTGGGCCAGCGGTATTTTCATCCCTTCGGCGTTTTTGGCACTTCCCCCGGGATGGATACGCTCCACCACTTCTGGCTCAAGGCACGCCAGCACGGCGAGACACGGGCCTTCGAACAGTGGTCTTTAAACGCGATGGCCGCGCAGCTCAACCGCTTCATGCGGCCGGAGAAATCGGATGGCGGCCTGGCGTCGCTCTACTCCTACGCCTTTCATTTTGACGCCGGCCTGTACGCGCAGTACCTGCGCCGCTACGCCGAGCAGCGCGGCGTGCGGCGAGTGGAGCGCAAGGTCGAGCAGGTGGAACTGCGCAGCGCCGATGGTTTCATCCAGGCCCTGCGACTCGATGACGGGAGCCGCGTGGAAGCCGATCTCTATATCGATTGCTCGGGCTTTCGCGGCCTGCTGATCGAGGAGGCGCTGCACACTGGGTATGAGGACTGGACGCACTGGCTCCCCTGTGACCGCGCCATCGCCGTGCCCTGCGCCAGTGCCGGAGAGCTGACGCCCTACACGCGCTCCACCGCACGCAGCGCCGGCTGGCAGTGGCGCATCCCGCTGCAGCATCGGATCGGCAACGGCTATGTCTATTGCAGCCGCTACCTCAGTGACGATGAGGCCACCGCGACGCTGCTCGCGCACCTGGACGGGCCGGCGCTCGCCGAGCCCCGGCTGCTGCGCTTCACCACCGGCCGGCGCCGCCAGTTCTGGAACAAGAACTGCATCGCCCTGGGCCTCGCCAGCGGCTTCATGGAACCGCTCGAATCCACCAGCATCCATCTGGTCCAGAAAGGACTGACGCACCTGCTGAACCTGTTCCCGGACCTGGACTTCGCGCCCTGTGTGATCCATGAATACAATCGCCGGTCCATCGAAGAATATGAGCGGATCCGGGATTTCGTGATATTGCATTACAAGGCGACGACCCGCAGCGATGCGCCCCTGTGGCGCCAGTGTCAATCGATGCCGGTACCCGAGCCCCTCGCTTACAAGATCGAGCAGTTTCAGCAGACGGGCCGCATCGTGCACTACGACTCCGAACTCTTCGCCACCAGCAACTGGCTGGCGGTGCTGCTGGGACAGGAAGTGTGGCCCCGGCACTACGATCCGTTGACAGACCAGCAGGACTTCGCTGAGTTGCACCGCCGGCTGGACGGGGTGCGCGAGGCCATTCGCAGTGCGGCGGAAGCCACGCCACGGCACGCGGATTATCTTAAAGCCGGCGCACTGATCCATGCCTGACCCGCGCATCCGCAGCATCGCCATCGTCGGCGGCGGCACAGCCGGCTGGATGGCAGCCGCGATGCTGGCGCAAGTGCTTAAGCAGAGCCGCACCTCGATCACGCTGATCGAATCGCCCGAGATCGGCACCGTGGGCGTCGGTGAAGCCACGATTCCGCCGATCCGGGGGTTCAACAGGATCCTGGAGCTGGACGAAGACGACTTCCTCAGGAATACACAGGCGACGATCAAGCTCGGCATCGAATTCCGCGACTGGGCCCGGCTGGGGGACCGCTACATCCATCCCTTTGGCCGCTATGGGGTGGTGATCAACCAGGTGGCCTTTCATCAGTACTGGCTGAAACTGCGGGCGGCCGGAGATCAGAGCCCACTGAGCGAGTACTCCCTGTCCGCTGTGGCCGCCTACCTGGGCCGCTTTACGCGCCCAAGCGAGGATCCGCGGCTCGTGCTCTCCAGCCTGTCCTACGCCTTTCATTTTGACGCCGGCCTGTACGCGCAGTACCTGCGCCGCTACGCCGAGCAGCGCGGCGTGCGGCGAGTGGAGCGCAAGGTCGAGCAGGTGGAACTGCGCAGCGCCGATGGTTTCATCCAGGCCCTGCGACTCGATGACGGGAGCCGCGTGGAAGCCGATCTCTATATCGATTGCTCGGGCTTTCGCGGCCTGCTGATCGAGGAGGCGCTGCACACTGGGTATGAGGACTGGACGCACTGGCTCCCCTGTGACCGCGCCATCGCCGTGCCCTGCGCCAGTGCCGGAGAGCTGACGCCCTACACGCGCTCCACCGCACGCAGCGCCGGCTGGCAGTGGCGCATCCCGCTGCAGCATCGGATCGGCAACGGCTATGTCTATTGCAGCCGCTACCTCAGTGACGATGAGGCCACCGCGACGCTGCTCGCGCACCTGGACGGGCCGGCGCTCGCCGAGCCCCGGCTGCTGCGCTTCACCACCGGCCGGCGCCGCCAGTTCTGGAACAAGAACTGCATCGCCCTGGGCCTCGCCAGCGGCTTCATGGAACCGCTCGAATCCACCAGCATCCATCTGGTCCAGAGCGGATTGATACAGCTCGCCGCGATTTTTCCGGACCGCTCCTTCGAACCGGCCGACGCGGCCGAATACAACCGGCTGCAGATTGGCGAGTATGAGCACGTCAGGGACTTCGTGATGCTGCACTACCATGCGACCGAGCGCGATGACCAGCCGCTCTGGCGCTACTGCGCTGCCATGCCGATTCCGGACTCCCTCGCCTATCGCAAGCAACTGTTTTGCAGCAGCGGGCGCGTCGCCTTTTACGACAAGGAGTTGTTCGTGGAACCCAACTGGCTCTCGCTGTTCATCGGCCAGCGCTGCTGGCCCCGGCGCTTTGACCCACTGGCCGACATCCCCACCCTGGCCGACACGCAGCGTCAGCTAGCGAAGTTGAAGGCACAGATTAGGGACACCGCGGAGCACATGCCCACCCACGAACAGTTCATCGCCGCGCACGGCCGCGTGCAGCCGGGTCGGGGGGGTTAGGGCCCCGGTAAGTTCAGTCACGCGCCTCACGAGCGAAGCGCGGCGCGGATGCAGGCTGGCCCTTGTTGTCAGGCAGCGTTTCGCACTTTGAGAGATCGGTTTCCCATCGAATGGCCACACGGTGCAGCTCTTCGAGAAGCGTACCTATCTCCGCCGCCATCTTCGTCAATCCATAGATCGCCTCAGGCGGACAGGCTTCCGTCAGTTCGCGATACACCAATCCCTCGGCTTCGAGAGCGCGCAGGCGCACCGTAAGCACGCGCGCAGATATTCCGCGGACCTTGCGGCGCAAGGCTCCGAAGTGTGTCGGTCCCTCGCTGATGAGAATCCAGAGGATATGAAGGGTCCATCGGCGCGTAATCGTCGCCAGCAGTCTGCCAATGGCGTCGCAGGAGGCTCGGGTAGGGACGTTGTTCATGGATATCTGGCCTCCGGTGGTTACCAAAAGGTGCCTACTTAACAACACGAAGCGGTTGCTCCAGACTTCAGGCACTCCCGAAGTGTGGCTTGCGACGTGCCGTCCAAGCCCAACAATCTGCGAGGGATACAACCATGAGCAAGACCGGACTTCAAGCGCTTCTCACACCCAAGGACAGCGTGCTGCTGCTGATCGACCATCAGCCCTTTCAGTTCGCCAACCTCCACAGCCACGAGCCGACCATGATCGTGAACAACGTGATCGGGCTGGCCAAGACTGCACAGATATTTGGCGTTCCCACGATCTTGACCACAGTGGTTGGGGAACGTGGGGGTTCCCTCATCAGGGGACTTCAGGATGTATTTCCTGAGCAGAAGCCGATTGATCGGACTTACATCAACACTTGGGAGGATGCGCGCGTCGTCGAAGCCGTCAACAAGACGGGACGAAAGAAGGTCGTGATGGCGGCCTTATGGACCGAAATCTGCCTGGCCATGCCGGCAATTCAGGCCGTGGGCGAGGGCTATGAGGTCTACATCGTCACTGATGCCTCGGGAGGTGTGTCCGCCGAAGCCCATGACATGGCCGTACGTCGTATGGTTCAGGCCGGTGTGGTGCCCATGACCTGGCTTGCCGTTCAGGGAGAATGGCAACGAGATTGGGCACGTGAGGCGACAGCTGCACGTCTGGCGGAGGTTCTCGCGCAGCACGGCGGTGGCAGTGGAGTCGCATTCGCATGGGAGGTGCAGCTCCTCGCGGGCCGGGCCAGGGCCGGTGCCTAGCGCTTGATTGAGTGCGCTACACAGGTGATTTAATCACTGCGTCGCAGCTCGAGCGAATCCAGTACGCCGTCAGCGCCGGCGACAACGCAGAACTCAATCGGCTGGCAACAAATCTGGCAGTCTTCGATGTAGCTCGCCGATCCGGCCGACAAATCGAGCACCGTCGTGAACGGTTCACCGCAATAGGGACACTCGACCTGCACGACTGACGTGGAGTCTCCCGGATCAGCCCCATCCGCGGACAACGCACCGGGCTCGAAGACCGGTTCGAGTCCGTAACGTTCGTCAATCGCTGCATTTTGCCGCCGACGTTTCATCGCGTCCTCCGCGGATGCTGCGGATCACTGCGCGTCGCGCAGGGCGGCGCGCGGCGCAAAGCCGAGGAAGTACTCCTCGAGCCCGTGCCGCTGCTCGGGGGTGATCGCGATGCCGAGCGGCATGCTCTTCGATCCGGCCTCGGGTGCCAGGCGATACAGGATCTCATCCAGGAGGCGCCCATGGGGATAGTTGCCGCTCACCAGGCGCTTGGCAAGAGCGTCCGGATCCGCAAACGGAATGAACGGGGCGATCTTGCCCGCGTGGCAAACCGCGCACCGCTCCAGCAGCTCGGGACTCGAAGGGATCGCACGCTGGGTGGACGCCAACCGCGCACCGCCCGTGGGCGTCTCCGGCATTGGGTGGGCGGCGTACCAGGCCTCCAGCGCGCTGACACTCGCGCGGCGCAAGTGCTCGCAATAGCGATCGTCACCCGTGAAGGAGCGGTAGTGGTGCAGGCCGCGCAGCGCCGTATCGTTGACCGCGATCCACTCGAACAGGACCTGCGCGAGTGACTGCGTGCCTTCGGGGGCCGACAGGTCGTAGGTGTTGCCTTCCAGCGCGAGCGTCCAGTGCTGCGTCGTCAGCCCGAGGTTGCGCTCGACCACGAACCGCAGCTCATCGAGCCCGGCCGCGGCGGCGCCGCGCCGATACCCGCCGCCCGCGCCGGCAAGGCGCGCCACGACAGCCTGGGCCTGGAGCCGATCCGTGGCGGCGCTCGTCCGCCTGAACTCACGCAGCTGCAGCGCGATCGTCTTGCTCATGGGTGCGGGGAAGTAATCCTTCAGCGGACCGCAACTGCCTTCGGCCGCGGCAAGCAGGGCGTAGCGGTGCGCGTCGAACGCGGGACTTGCCGCCATCTCGGACATGATCGAGCGATTGTTGAGCGCCGTCAGCTGCGCGGAGAGCTGGGCGTTCGGAGGCGTGGTCCTGACGCCGTTGTACACCGCGCTGGCGCTGCCCACGTAGGTCGCGCGATCCGCGAATGCGGCGGCGCCGATGAGGTTCCGGTAGCGCGGGTGACCCGGCTGCAGGGCAAGGAACTCGCGCATGCCCCTGGCCTCCTTCGCGGACAGGCCCGCGCCATAACGCTCACCATAGACACCCGGCCAGGAAGGCGGTGTGTCCCAGATCGGCCGCGCCGGCTGGCCATGGCAGGCGACGCAGCGCGCGGAGTTGGTCTCGGAAATCGCGACCTGTCCGCCCGGGTCGGCAGGAAACTGCACTTCGCGGAACAGAAAACTGTTGCTGCGCGGATCGAATTCCATGGTTTCAACTTCGGAGTGGCCGCGCTTGGCTGGATCGCCGTTGAAGGTGACGATGAATTCGGCATCGGATCCGAACAGGATCGCGCGCGGATTGGCCGTGCTGGCGCCCTGGAGGCTGCGGCTGGCAAACACGAGCGCGTAATGAGAGCGCAGGTCAACCGGCAGGGCTTCGATGAGCGCTTCGGCCGAAGTGATCCGGCGGGACTGGATCAGCTCCCGCATCGACTCGAACCCAAAGTCTGCCGCCCCGGCTGCGGTGCCGATCGCGAGCCCCAGGCAGAAACATACCGGCTGGATCCAGCTCACTCAGATGGCCCCGCTGTCAATGAGTCTCCCCGCCAAAACTACCGCATTTTCAGCAAGCTGGCCGTAAAGCGGCGCACACTTATAGAATGGGGCCATGCGGTACCTGCTGTTGTGGCTCCTGTCCCTTCCCGCGCTCGGCTCCGTCGCGGTGGCGGCCGATGCCCCGTGGGTCGAGGGTGTGCATTATTTTCTCGTGGATCCGGTGCAGCCGACCCAGGTCCCGCCGGGCAAGGTCGAGGTCGTGGAGATCTTTTCCTACGCGTGTCCCGTCTGCAACGCCTTCTACCCGGTCATGGATCAGCTCAAGGCGGCACTCCCGAAGCAGGCCCGCCTGAGTTATCTGCCAGCCTCGTGGCACCCGGAAGAGGATTGGCCGACCTTTCAGCGCGCGTTCTATGCGGCGCAGTCCCTGGGGCTCATCGAGCGTACCCATGACGCCGTGTTCGATGCCATCTGGAAGACGGGCGAGCTGGCCATCATGGACCCGGTGACCCATGTGCCCAGGGCATCGATGCCGACCGTGGTCGACGTGGCGAAGTTCTATGCGCAAAAAACGGGTGTCAAGCCGGAGGCGTTCGTCAGCGCAGCGCATTCCTTCAGCGTGGACGCCCACATGCGCGAGGCGGATGCGCAGATCCGGGCTTACCAGGTGGAGGGAACGCCGACCGTCATCGTCGCTGGCAAGTACCGCGTGACGCCCCAGTCCGCCGGCGGCAATGAGCCCTTCGTCCGCCTGGTGAAATGGCTGGTGACCCAGCAGATCGCCCACCACTCCTGAAGGGAATAAAGCCCGCTTCCCTGGAGTCCACTCCTTTATAGAGAGAGCAGCGGAGCCCCGTGACGGCACTGTGCGGTCCCCTTTGTGGATGAGAAGCGCCGGCGGTTCGAAGCGGAGGTCCTGCCGCACCTGGACGCCGCGTTCCGCTTTGCCCGCTGGTTGTCGGGCTCGTCCAACGAGGCCGGCGATGTCGCCCAGGAGGCCATCTTGCGTGCCTTTCGGAGTTTCGAGACCTTGCGTGGGTCCGATGCCAGAGCCTGGCTGCTGGCCATCGTCCGCAATTGCCATGCGACCGCGTTTAGGCAGGCCCAGCGCCGCGCCTACGTACCGCTGCCGGAAACGTACGAAGACCATGATGGCGAGGCCATGATCGCGGCCACGCCCGACCCGGAAAGCCTCTCGATCCGCGAGGACGAGCAGCGCACCCTAACCCAACTGTTGTCGACGTTGCCGGAGGAGCAGCGCGTGGCCCTGGTCTTGAAAGAGCTTGAAGACCTCAGTTACCGGGATATTGCCGCGGTGACCGGCGTGCCCATCGGCACCGTCATGTCACGACTGGCCCGCGCACGCGCGGCATTGAAGGAGCGCGCACGGGAAGAGAGCGCAGGAGGCGCGCGTGGACTGTCCTGAATCGCTGCGCGCGCAGGCCTATTTTGACGGTGAGCTGGATGCGGCAGCCGCCGCGGCCTTTGAGCGACATGTCGAGCACTGTGCGGAGTGCCGCACAACCCTGGAGGACCACCAGCGATTGCGAACTGCGCTGCGCGCCGACCTGGCGAGCGAGCAGGCACCGGCGGCGCTCCGCGCCCGGATTGGGCGTGCCCTCGATCGGGAGCACTCGCACTCTCCTCGCGCCTGGCAGAAGCGCCCCTTCTGGCTGGGCGCGCTCAGCGGCCTCGGCGCGGCGGCCGTGGCGGCCGCCGTCGCCTTCCTGGTGGTGACCGCTCCGGTCCAGGATCCGCTCGTGGATCAGCTGGTTGCCGCGCACGTGCAATCGCTCCTGCCGGATCATCTGATTGCGGTCCTGTCCACGGACCGCCACACGGTAAAACCCTGGTTTGCCGGCCGCGCCGACGTCTCTCCGGTGGTGGCCGATTTTGCGGCGCAAGGCTACCGGCTGGTAGGCGGACGCATCGATCCCCTGGATCGCCAGCGCGCGGCCGTCGTCGTCTATCAACACGGGCCGCACGTCATCAATGTGTTCAGTTGGGTCACGGATCGGCGCGTCCTGCCGCGCGATGGGACCCAGAGCGGCTATCACCTCGCCTTCTGGAGCGCAGGCAATCTCGAGTACTGCGCCGTCTCGGATACCGGCTGGGCGGAATTGCTCGCCCTGGAGCGATTATTGCGCGAGGCCAGCCGCGCGGAAGAGCGACCGGAATAAAACGCCACCGGGCGGAGTCCTCTCTCCTGAACCCCGAAGCAGGAGACAGCCATGCCGGATAGACCCGCCCATCCCTCGCGTCGCGACGCCCTGAAATGCCTGGCCTTTGGGGGCGCGGGCACCCTGTTTGTCCTGGCCGGTGGCGTCTTTACGCCCATCGACCTGGCCATGGCGGGAGAAGAGGCCTCCACGGTCGCGAAACGCGGACGACCGCTGTTCGTGCAGATCAGCGATACCCATATTGGCTTCGCAAAAGACGCGAACCCCGACGTTAGCGGGACGCTGGCCCGAACGATCGCGCTCGTCAATGCGCTGCCCGAGGCGCCCGCCCTCATTGTGCACACGGGCGATATCACCCACCTGTCCAGGCCCGCGGAATTCGACCTGGCCCAGCAGCTGTTATCCGGGTTGCGGACGACCGAGGTGCACACGGTCCCGGGCGAGCACGACACGGCCGATGCGACGGTCACCGAATATTTCAGCCGCTTTGGCCAGGCTTCCGGCAACAGGGGCTACTACAGTTTCGATCACGCCGGCGTGCATTTCGTCGCCCTGATCAACGTGCTGCAGTTCAAGCCGGGTGGACTGGGAACCCTGGGGCCCGAGCAGCTGGCCTGGGCGGCGGCCGACCTGAAGAGCCGTTCAGCCAGCACGCCGATCGTGATATTCGCGCATATGCCGCTCTGGACGATTTATGAGCCCTGGGGCTGGGGCACGGGAGATGCGGATCAGCTGATGCCGCTGTTGCGCCGCTTCGGTTCGGTCACGGTGCTGAATGGCCATATTCATCAGATCGTGCAGAAGGTCGAGGGTCATGTGACCTTTCACACCGCACGCTCCACGGCCTACCCGCAACCGGCTGCCGGCGAAGGTGCCGGGCCCGGCCCCCTCAAGCTGCCTCCGGAGCTGCTGCCCGGAAGCCTCGGGATCACGAGCGTGTCGGAGGTGAAGCATCCGCGCGCTCTCGCGCTCAATGACCTCACCCTCGCCTGACCGGCGTGTGTCTTAACGACAGGAGTGAAATGAAGTGACGCTGGGAAATGGACGAATTCTGCTGCCGATCTTGTGCGCCACCCTGTTGGGCGGCGCGGCGCTCGGCGCGCGCGCGTGGGCGGAAGCGCCCACACCGGAGACGGTCGTCATCAAGGACTTCATGTTTGCACCGATGTCAGTGACGATCAGGGCTGGTGCGCAGGTGGTCTGGGTGAACCACGATGACGAGCCGCACAGCGTGCTCAGCGAGACAGGACTGTTCCGTTCCGGCGCGCTGGACACGGGCGAAAAGTACTCCTTCAGATTCGACAAGCCGGGCACTTACCATTTCCTGTGCTCGATTCATCCCCGCATGGCCGGGACCATCGTCGTGCAGTGAGTGCAGAGTCAGCAAAACGCTGAGCTCTGCTTACAGGACGACGTATTCGCTGGCCTGCTCGGCGGCAGCACGCTGCGCGGCCTGCGCGGGCGACTTGCCGACTTCACCCAGCAGCACCACGGTCAGGGCCACGGCGGCAAAGGCGCACACGACGGTACGGCCGAACTGAGCCATCGCCGGATGGCTGTCGAGTACCTGGGCATTGCGATTCGTATTCATGGTCAACTCCTTGATAATCAGCATGTTTTTTGGACTGGGCTCTGGCGCATGGGGGTTTAAATCCCGTGCACAGGTTTAACTCCGCTCCGCGCGGAAAGTTGCGGCGCCCAGGCTAGTTGACGCTAATCACCACAGGGGTCGACGCGATGCCATTGGCCACCACTTCCAGATCCGTCGCGCCTGGTTCGGTATTCAGGGGGACATCAAACTGGGTGGACACCAATGCGCTCCCAGTCGCCACACCCATGGTGCTGTGATCATGGGTGCGCGCGTAACGCACGTGGCCGCTGGCCGCATTGGTGAGCCGCACCAGGGGGTAATTGGTGGCGGCTTCAAACTCGTCTCCAAAAGAAGCGCCCTGCGACAGGCCGTTGAACTGCGTGCCCTCGATCGCATAGGAGTTGCCGCGCGTCACGCTGGCCGGATAGTTGAGGACCGTCGGCGCCCAGGCCGGCGGCGCGTGACCCTGGGGCTGATAGATTCCGGGCCCCGAACGGCGATAGATCAGGGCGTTTCCATCAGGCAACGTCAGCAGGATGATGCCCTTCACATTCACGGCCTTGGTGAGCGTCATGCCATCGAACTCGTACAACTGCCCGGCCCGCGCCCCCTGCAGCAGCACGTGGCCACTGGGCAGCAACACGGCGCAGGTGTCCGTGTTGTAGTCGCCATCGGGAAAATTGGCCGCGGCGCTCCAGGCGCCCAGGGCCTGTGAATCCGCACCCGGATGATAGAGGGCGATATGCGTGCCCGACGCAAATACGGAACCATCGGGTAGCAGCAGACCCGGGCCGACCTCTCCCGGCGGAAAATAAACCAGAGTGCCGGAAGGACCATAGGTCAGTCCGTTAGGGGTATCGGTGGGCGTGTGCAGATCGGGAATCGTACTGCCGTTGCTGAACCATTGCTGGAGATCCGGCACATAGCGCTCCGAGTGTGGCGCGTTCTTGACATCGTAGGTGAACACCGACCCATCCGGCATCAGCGTCCAGCCCTCTTCGGCATGGAAGTCGGATTTGTTCGTGGACGCGAGCGCCGTCCAGGTCAGGGTCAGCGGATCCAGCGCCGCCATTTGCTCATCGAGCTTTCGGCCGACGACGAAGCGCCCGTCCGGCAGCACCACGGAGGGTGAGTCACCGATGTAGTCCCACCCCGCAGGAGGATCCAGCAGCGTCCACTGATCGAGCCGTGGGTCGTAGACCGCACCCTGGGCGGTCAAGGTAAAGACTCCCTGGTTGTATTCACCGCCGACGATCACCACGCGGCCGTCGGCCAGCACCGCCGAGGCGAAGACGTACGGCACGTATCCGGACGACAGACTCGCCAATTGGGACCAGGTGCCGTGCACATAGCTGCCGAACGCATCGGGCGTCAGTTTGTACCAGGCACTCACCGCCGCTCCGGTATTGGCGACAGCATCGCCCTGCACCATGACCGTGCCATCGGTGAGCAGAAAAGCCAGGGAAAAGGAATCGGGGGGTACCTGATCCAGATCCGTCACCGTCGCGATGGGGACCGGAGGTGGCGTCGAGGATCCGCCCGGGCCACCGGAACCGCCGCAGCCCGCCAGGACCAGGAGGCCAGCAAGCGTCGCCCACCGCCGCGGTCTTAAATCCAGCATTCACCACCCTCCGCGCCGCGCGCCTATGTGCGCGGTCGTTCGGAAGACCGCGTGAACAGGGAGCACCATCCTGACTCAAGGCGTACGCTATGCACAAATCTGCCCGAATGACTCTACTGATGATGCTGGGCTGCGGCACGATCGCTGCGGGTTGCGCCACCACCGGTTCCTATGATCGCCCCTACGCGGGAGATTGCGCGAACTATGGAATCATCCAGTCGTTAGAACAGCGCTCTTCTGGCGGGAACTCGACGGTGGCCGGCGTGATCGGCGGCGCCAGCAATCTGCGCGTCGGACAGGATGTGCGAATTGAGGGCGGCCACATCCAGGCGTGATGAGCGCGATTGGCGCCCGATCACCGCGCCCCTGTCACCCGGCTGACGTGCCGGTTGCGCAATTCGTCAATGACGGCCTGAACACCGAGCCCGCGGCTGCGCAACAGGACCAGCAGGTGGAATAGCAAATCGGCGGCTTCGCCCAGGAGTTGCTCGTCCGGTTCGCCCGCTGCGGCGAGCGCCACCTCGAGGCCTTCCTCGCCCACTTTCTGGGCCATGTGCTTGACCCCGCTCTGATAGAGCTTGGCCGTGTAACTTCCCTCAGGAGTGCCGGCAATGCGCTCGGCGATGATGGTCTCGAGCTCGGCAATGAAGGCGAGGCCCTCGGCCACCGTCCCCGGTTCATCTCCAAAGCAGCTTGCGGTGCCGAGGTGACAGACGGGTCCGGCGGGCCAGGCGGTGACGAGCAGTGCGTCCGCATCGCAATCCTGCCGGACATCGACGAGTTCAAGCGTATGCCCTGAAGTCTCACCCTTCACCCACAACTGCTGGCGGGAGCGGCTGTAGAACACCACGCGGCGTCCTTCCAGGGAAGCGCGCAGGGCCTCGCGATTCATGTACCCCAGCATCAGGACGGCGCCGCTCCCGGCATGCTGCACGATCGCCGGCAACAGGCCCTGCTGCTTCTCCCACGCGAGCTGCCCGATGTCCGCGACCTGGAGTTTCATGCCCGCACCTCGATGCCACGGGCGCGCAGGAACTGCTTGAGCGGCCCGATGGCGATATGGCCGGAGTGAAAGACGCCCGCGGCCAGCGCCGCGTCAGCCCCAGCCTGACTGAACGCCGCCTCGAAGTGCTCGGCCGTGCCCGCCCCACCGGAAGCCACCAGGGGCACCTGGCAGTGGGCGCGCGTGGCACACAACTGTTCAATATCGTAGCCGGTGCGAGTCCCGTCGACATCCATGCAGTTGAGCACGATCTCGCCGGCACCCCGATCCTGCACCTCGCGCACCCAGGCCAGGGTGGAGCGCCGGGTATCGCAGCTGCGGGCAGGATCGCCGGTGTACTGGTGGACGTGAA
>Ga0209131_1000797_pt1 | contig 22046 bp, 19 predicted proteins | sample GraSoi_2013_40cm_FD_185826 | JGI IMG/M metagenome (GOLD analysis project Ga0209131, IMG submission 185826) | Grasslands soil microbial communities from the Angelo Coastal Reserve, California, USA - Sample 9_17_2013_40cm (SPAdes) (version 2) | ecosystem: Environmental > Terrestrial > Soil >... | reverse complement strand
TGGTGTGGGGGAAATTTCTCAACAATGCCCAGCAGCGGAAAGGTCTGGTCGATTCTTGCAAGGAGTGGCAGAAGCCATTGCTCACCGCCTACATTCAGGACATCCTCGCATAACTTACAAAGTAAATGGTCCTGAAGCTGCCGCGATGTTTGCATCATGACTTCCGTGGTCATCAGAACGGGCTCGGAATCCGCGGTCCGGCAGTAGTCGTACATTGCGCGGGGTATGAGGTGGCTTTTTACAAGTTCCTTGTCTTCAAGGCAAAGCGAGCACTGGCTCATAGATAGCGCCAATTATCCTATGACTCCGGTTTCTGTTCATGTGAGCGCATGTGCAGAGCGACGGACGGGCGCGGCAAGGTGTTGCTGCGCGAGAAACCGTTTGAATCTATAGTTAGGCGGCCACAGGCGAGGAGTTCACGATGACGGCATCTGTTTTTATCGGCACCAGCGTCGACGGCTTCATTGCGCGGCCGAACGGCGATCTCGACTTTCTGCCGGAGGGCGGCGGCGAGCCCCACGGCTACACCGAGTTTATTGCCAGCGTCGATGCGATTGTGATCGGCCGAAAGACTTTCGAGACGGTTCTGGCTTTTGAAGGGTGGCCCTACCTTGACAAGAGGGTGGTGGTGCTGAGCAGCCGCCCGCTCGATTTTTCCGCGGTGCGCGGGGGCGTTGTGGAACAAATGGCCGGGCCGCCGGCGGAGATCGTCTCGCAACTCGCCGCACGCGGGGTCCACCACTTGTACATCGACGGGGGCATCACCATTCAAGAGTTCCTGCGCGCGGGGGCCATTCAACGGCTCATTATCACGCGCGTGCCGGTGCTCATTGGAGAGGGAGTTCCCCTGTTGGGGAGCCTGCCGCGCGACATTCGGCTGCGCCATGTAGCGACCCGGCACTATTCGAGCGGTTTGGTTCAGAGCGAGTACGAGGTTGCCGGCTGACCGTGATGAGTGTAGCGACGGCAGAGCACGGCAAGCCGTGCCCCTACCAACTGGAAGGCAAGAGGGCGCAGCATGCTGCGCCCCTACAGGGAGAGGAAGGATGGCGAGCTTCCCGGTCAGAACGGGGACGCAAAGGGCGCGAAACTCGCCGCTACACACGTCCGGAAGAAGCAAGATGGCGGGCCTGAAGCCCGCCGCTACGAAAAGCCGTACGTGAAGGCGGACTGATTAGTCGTCATAGATGATGCTGCGGTGGCCGATGGCCACGACGAGGACGATAAGCTTGGCCTGCTGAAGCTGGCAGATGATGCGATAGTCGCGCAGGCGATAGCGCCATAGACCGAACTTGCTGTGGCGAAGCGGCTTACCAAACGAGCGCGGGTCCTTCGCCTGACCGATGCGCTTTTCCAGGAAGCCGAGGATTTCACGTTGTACCTGATGATCGAGTTTCTTGAGGTCCTTGACGGCGCCTTCGTCGTACTCAATCGTCCAAGCCAAGCTGCCTCCGGACCTGAGTGGTGGAGTAGCGCTTGCCGCGATTTTCGAGGCGAGCTTCGGCGAGGTAGCGGTCCTCGAGGTCTTCAATGTTTTCCTCGATGAGTTTGGTGGCGTAGAAGGTCTTGGTGCGACCGGTCTGCCGTGCGAGACGCGCGAGGCGCCGTTCGAGCGCGGGTTTCAAGCGGATGGAAAGCATCGGTGTTCTCCGCAGTGGCAATCTGTATGACATGTAGTATATGCCATACAGATCCTACATACAAGCAGGGATTGAAGAATAACGAAACGCAGAGGCGCGGAGTACGCAGAGAAAACATGGCCCTGCGGAGCGGCGTCGGGCCTCCACATTCCAAAGCGGAGAGGCTCAGGGTCGTGCGACGAGGGCGAATTCGACGCGGCGGCGCATCGGGTCGATCCGTTCTGCACGGACGCGCACGCGGTCTCCGTGCTGCCACGCCAGCTGCTTAGGTTTTGCGCCGCGGCCCCGAGCCGCACCCGGCGTTCCGCGGCGGCCGTCTCCGCCGGGCATGGCGACAATGACGTGATCCTTCTCGCGGTAAACGCATCGCGCGTTGGCAGCTTCTTCAAGCGCGTTGATCGGCAGCAGGCCTTCCACGAAGACTTCGAAAAGCTCGACAAAACAGCCGAATTTCTGGACGGAAATGATCAGCCCGTCGTATTCCTCGCCGAGGTGCTCCTCCATAAATTGAGCGGTTTTCCAGTCCATCAGTTCGCGCTCGGCGCCATTGGCGCGGCGCTCCGCTTCGGACGTCTCTGAAGCGATTTCTTCGAGGTTCTTGTGCGAATAGAGCGTGGACTCCGATCCCGGCGCTGCGGCGACATGCGCTTTCGAAAAGGCCGGCGCATCCTTCGGATGATCGAGCGCCCATTTCAGAATGCGATGAACGATGAGGTCCGGATATCGCCGAATGGGCGAAGTGAAATGCGTGTACTCATCGAAGCCGAGGGCGAAATGCCCAAGCGGCTCGGCGGCGTAGCGGGCTTGCTTCAGGGAACGCAGCATGAGGTAGGAGATGATGCGTTCTTCCGGTTTGCCAACGACCTTTCGAATCAGGCGCTGATAATGCTGCGGCGTGATGCGCAGCTCGCCGCCCGGGAGCGCCACCTTCATGCCGCGCTCACGCCCGTGGCCGTAGGAGTCGGGCCGGCCGGCTTTCGCGGGCGCCGGAACGCGGCCATGGCGAACGGCGACTTCGCGCTGGTGCAAATCTTCGACGCCGAGAGAGTAACCGAAGGCGCGGGCCAGCTCTTCGAACTCGAGGACTTTGCGCGCGTCGGGCTTCTCATGAACGCGATGCAGCGAGTCGATGCCGCGCTGCAGGAGGCAGCCGGCGACGGCGCGATTGGCGGCCAGCATGAACTCTTCAATGAGCCGGTGCGCGATGTTTCTCACGCTGCGCGTGATATTGGTCATGCGCTGCTCTTCGTCGAATTCAATGACCGGTTCAGGGAGATCGAAATCGATGGAGCCATGCTCGTTGCGGCGGGCATTGAGGATCAGCGCTAGCTCTTTCATATCGCGGAAGCGGGGGGCCAGCACGCCGTAGCGCTCCGTCATTTCAGCATCGCCTTCAAGAACTTTGTTGACGTTCGTATAGGTCATGCGTTCGGCGGAGCGAATGACGCCGGAAGTCATGCGCGAGAATTTCATGCGCCCGGCGGCGTCGAATTCCATGAGCGCGCTCATGACCAGGCGATCCTCGCGCGGCTTGAGCGAACACATGCCATTCGAAAGGGCTTCCGGAAGCATCGGGACGGCGCGATCGGGGAAGTAAACGGAGGTGCCGCGGAGACGAGCCTCCCGGTCGAGAGCGCTCTCCGTTCGAACATAGTGCGCTACATCGGCGATGTGGACTTGCAAATGCCAGCCGCCATCCGTGCGACGTTCGACGTAGACGGCGTCGTCGAAATCGCGCGCGGTCTCTCCATCGATAGTCACGATCGGCAAGTGCCGGAAATCTTCGCGGCCGGCGCGCTGGATCTCATCGACGGGCTTCGCGCCACGCGCTGCTTCATCCAGAACTTCGGCGGAGAAAGAATGCGGGAGATGATGCTTGCGGATGATGATCTCGGTATCAACGCCGAGATCGCCGGGACGCCCGAGAATTTCGATGACACGGCCGGTCGCCGCTGTGCCTCCGTGCGGATAACGCAGCAACTCCACGTTCACGACGGCTCCATCCAATTCATCCAGCCGCGGGATGCGCCTCGATCGGATGCTGGTTTCATCCGAGCTGCTGAAGCCCAGCTTCTTCCACAGCCCGGGGGTCAGTTCGTTGCCGCGCGGAATCTCCACCTCGTGTTGGATTCGAACATCGTAAGGCAGAACCACATTGTGTTGGGTTCCGTAGCGAAACAAACCGACCACGGTCGGATGCGCGCGGCCCAGGATTTGAATGATGCGGCCTTCAGCGCGTTGCGCGCCGGTAACGCCACCCAGACGCTGAATTTTTGCCAGAACGTGGTCGCCGTGCATGGCGTCTTGGATGCCGTCGCGTGGAATGAAAACATCGCCGTCGAGCTGCGGCATCGGCGAATCCGGGACGACGAAGCCATAGCCGTCGTGGTGAAGAACGAGGCGTCCTTTTACTTCATCGCGATCCGCGAGCGCCGAGGGTTGTGGACGCCGCATCGCCTCCTGGCGCGGTTTTTGGCCGGACGCCTTCTGTTCCGACTTGCGGCTCGTAAGGCGGTACCGTCCGCCGGGCAATTCCTCGATGGCGCCGCGTTTCCTGAGCTTTGAAAGCATCTTGAACAGCGGACGATTGTCGGTCTTCTTCAGATGGAGACCCAGCGCAATCTCGCTCGCGGACGCGGGCTCGCTTCTAACTTGCAGAAAACGCAATATGTTATCGGGGCTGAGGTGTGAAGGTCGTGGCATGAGGTGTCGCGCCTGAAGTCGGGCGCCGGATTTCCCCCGTAATTCTATTCATTTTTTTCCGTTTCTCAGGAACTTTTTTCAAGATTCCGGGATAAATAGACAGGCCAACACACGACCGGCTGGTCGCCCTCCGTCAGACTGGCCGGGTTCCCCGAGAGGGGAAAGAAGGGAGGTGGGACGACCTGGCCCGCCTCCCTTTTCATTTTTGTTCCCTGCTCAACCTTTTACACAAACGACTTGGCGCAAGGTGTGGACGATTTCCACCAGATCGCTCTGCGCGGCCATCACGGCCTCAATCGACTTGTAAGCCGCCGGCGTTTCGTCGATGACGTCAGCGTCCTTACGGCACTCCACGCCCGCCGTCATCCGCTTGTGGTCCTCCACGCTGAAGCGCCGCTTGGCTTCCGTGCGGGACATCGCGCGGCCCGCGCCGTGGCTGCAGCTCATGAAGCTTTCCATATTGCCTTTGCCGCGGACGATATAGGAACGCGCTCCCATGCTGCCGGGAATGATGCCCATGTCGCCTTCGCGTGCGCGGACCGCGCCCTTGCGCGTGACCAGAATGTTCTGGCCGTAGTGGCGCTCGCGCGCCACGTAGTTGTGGTGGCAATTGATGGCCTTCAGCTCGGCGACGAACGGCCGTACCTCGCCGGAATCGCGGACCGCGCCGACGATCTGCTCCATCATCAGATGGCGGTTCCAGCGCGCGAAGTCCTGCGCCCATTCGACAGCTTCGACGTAGTCGTCGAAGTGCTCGGTGCCCTCCGAAAAATACGCCAGGTCCTTGTCCGGCAGGTTGATTAAGAACTTCTGCATGTCGTTGCGGGCCACCTCGATGAAGTAGCTCCCCATGCGGTTGCCGACACCGCGGGATCCGCTGTGCAGCATGAACCACACGTTTTCCGCTTCGTCGAGACAGACTTCGATAAAGTGGTTGCCGGTACCGAGCGTTCCGAGGTGATTCGAATGATTGCCGCGATCGAGCTTCGGGTGCTTTTCGAGAATCGCGTCGTAACGCGGCTTGAGCGTCTGCCAAACTTCGTTGTTGCGCGAAGGAATCTCCCGCCACGCGCCCACGTCGCCGCGCCCACCGTGATTCGTGCGGCCATGCGGAACCGCCTTTTCGATCGCGCTGCGAATGCCTTTCAGATTGTCCGGAAGATCACGTGCGTTCAGGTCCGTCTGCACCGCCATCATGCCGCAGCCGATGTCCACACCCACTGCAGCGGGAATGATCGCGCCCTTCGTCGGAATGACGCTGCCGACCGTGGCGCCGATGCCCCAGTGCACGTCCGGCATGGCCGCGACCCACTTGAAGATGAACGGCAACTGCGCAACGTTCAGGAGCTGCTTGCAGGCCTGGTCTTCCAATGGTACCCCCTTGGTCCAGGCCTTGATGGGCACACCGTTGTCGGTTGTCAGTACGTTGTAGTTCTTCTCGTCAGACAAGGGAGCAACCCGCATCCATTATCGCGCGACGGTGCTCAGAAACGGGTAGTGGCTGGCGGCGCCCATGAAGAACAGCATCGGGAACGACAGCCAGAACGAAGTGCGCGCCGTCAGGTAGTTCCAACGCATCAAGCGGTCCGCTTCCGGCGGCATCGGCCCGCCCTGCTCCGCGCTAGTGCGAGCCCAGGCGATGAGCCGCTTCTGCACGCGCCACACGACTCCCCAGGTATTCAGCAGCATGACGAAGCCGAGGCCACCGCCAACGCTGATGGCCAGGTGCGCATTCGAAACGTTGGGTCCGCCATTCAAGACGAGAACCAGCCACGATGCCGCGATCACCACAATCGAAATCCCAATCACGCGCACCAACGCACTATCAAGCAATCCTTTCGCCGGAAGCTGCAGCGCGTAAATGAACACATACGCGACGACCCACACCAGCAGCCACCAGCCGAACCATTTCCCAATCAGCGAACGGTCGCCAGCAAGTTTTGCATCCGAGGCCAGATGGATCGAGAAGTAGCGGAGTCCCACGATCACCGTCACCAGCGCCGACGAGCGGAACCAGCCCATCGTGCCTGGCATCAGCTCAGGATAAATTTTGATTCGCAGCTTGGGATCGCACTTTTTCATGGCTGGCGTCAACACTAAATTGAGGAAGTAGAGCAAGCCGATCCAGATGATGCCGAAGATGAGATGCAGCCAGCGCAGAACAATCATCTCATTCGCGGGGGCACCGCCGAGGAAGGAGAAGTGCGGCTGCCATTCGGGAAACGAGAACATGAATAGTTGCAGAAACAAGGCGGCACCTCGGAACACCGGTGAGTCTTTCTGAGGAACCACCGTAACGGATTGCGGCACAAGCCGTCAATCCGGTTACGGCACAATGTACAGAGATGTTGGTGCCCGAGAGAGGACTCGAACCTCCACGACCTTGCGATCACTAGCTCCTGAAGCTAGCGCGTCTGCCAGTTCCGCCACTCGGGCACAAGTACGGTTCACTCCGACCAGGTCGGGGTGACGCCTGAGATGATGACCCCGGCCCAGCCGGAGTCACACATACAACGAAGCATTTTCATTCTGCCCGGCAGTTTCCCCTTTGTCAACGCGATGAGAGTGCAGTGCTTAGCAGCGCCTCCAAATCTCGAGGCGCAGAGATCCCATCTGCCATCAGCGGTTCACTCGCCCTCAGCGCCGCCGGCGTGCTCAATCAAAAATCTGCCTTAGTTTGTTCATTTTGCCGCCCTATTCAGCCGCGTTCGAGCCCAGGTCCTTAGGCAAGCGAACTCATGACGTAGCATCGGTTTTAATAATTCTCGGCACTAGAATTTTTAATCCATAGTGCTATACTCCGCCTTATAAAACCCAAGTAACCCCTTGCCGGCCCGGCCGGCACTGCGAATCGGTTCCAAAGGGAGGTCACCATGGGGGAATCACAATCGCTAACGGGGCCACTGCTTTACCTGCTGATCGCCTGGGGAGTCGTTACCGCCGTATTCCTGGTCTTGCTGCTTCGGCGGAGCCTCCTCGAAAGCCACGAAGACGACCAAATCTTTCTCGATGCGGCTGGAGAGCATATGGCCAGAGAGCAGCGGGAGCTTGTGGCGAAGATCAACGCCCTCTCGCGGCCTATCATGGGAACTGGCATCCTGGCAGGCGTTCTGCTGCTGGTGATTGCCGGGATGTGGCTCAAGGATGGGCTGAAGGGCCTCTTCTAGGTCTTCAGGTCTCGACAGTTTGCCGGCAAGCTTCAGCGCGGCGCTGGTTTCGCTGGCTGCTGCTCTGGGGGTGGGCTCGCGGGAGCGGCTGGCGGGACCCTCGGCGCGAGCGAAGTGTGATTGAGCACGATAACCCAGTGGTTGTTGCGCTTCTCTAATACCATCGTAGTCTGGCCCTGGGATTCCATCTGTTGGCCATCCACAACTGCTTCGAAGTCCCACTGGTAGCACGCCCAACCCACCGTACCGCTCACCTTGATGTAGGTATTTGAGCGATCCATGCGCACCTGCTGCATGCGCGCGCGCTGTTGCTGGTAAACCGCAAGATAGTTGGTCCACCCGAGAATCGGCGGCGCCCACGAGCCGTTCACAATCGCCACATCGTCGGCGTAGTCCTTGTGCAGCTTTTCGATATCCCCGAGTTGCCATGCGCCCAGCATTTCCGACAGCGTGTAATCGATTTGCTGTTCGTCGCTCAAGGGAATCAGCATCTTGGAGCCGTCCGTGGAAGGAGCAGCGTCAGTCTTCTTCTTCTTTTCTTTCTGTGCCGCAGCGGGAGAAACGCAAGTCAAAAAGAGGGCGGATACCAGCAACAAGAGAATGGCCTTGTGAGCCGTTCGTCCGGCAAAGCGAGTCCGATGGAGATTCCTCATTCGCGTTTCACCCCTCGGCTGAAAAGAATAGCACGGTGATTTGTGTGCGGCGGCGATGTGCCCAGTTGGTTTACTTGCTCCAGCCAGTTGTAGCTGAGGCTTTCAGGCCTGAGGTTTTCTCCCGGTGGACCGGGTCCCCCGGCTCCGCGACGCGCTGAGTAAATTGACGAAAAGCCGGTAAGCCCCCGGAACACCTTCGGGCAATTGTCGGAAGAAGGCCAGACCCGTATAAACGTAAGTGCCTTTGCCATAGTGAGTGTAGACAAGGCCGCCGTTGAGGTCGGGCTCGCCGGGATCGTCCATCGCGAGGAGCGGCGTGTACTTGGGATCGAATTCGGTCCAGAAATAAAGGCCGCGCTCCTGCACCCAGCCCTTGAAGTCGTCCTGCGTGATTTTGTTTGGATAAGAGAGCAGCGGATCGCTCGGTATCAGGAATTTCACGGGAGAATTCTCGTCCGTGATGCGCGGAAGTGGACGAACTACCTGCGGCGAACCTTCTTTCACAGGCGGAAGCGGCGGCGAGATCAAGGCCGGATACGGTGCATAGTGGAATTTGTCCCAGGCAAACTCTCGCTGGTATTGCACGACGAGTGTTCCACCCTTCGAAACGTAATCCAGCAGCCGCTGATTTGCTCCAGATAATTCCGGCCGAAGTTCGTACGCGCGCACCCCGACCACGATCGCGTTGAAAGGGGATAAATCCCGGAAGGCCAGCGCCACGGCGTCCAGCATCTCCACGCGAATGCCCAGTCGCTGCAGAGCTTCCGGCACGGGTTCGCTTTCCGCCGTGATGTAGCCAACGCGGAGATTCGCCGGCACAAGCACGTCAAACGCGTGTATGGCGCACTGGGCCGGCTCGCTCCAAAGCTGCGTCGGCAGCGTCGCCAAGGGTTCCAGCGAAGTGGTGAATTTCTCCGCCTTGTCGCCCCGGGTGCGGTCGGCCACGCGTTCCGCGTACGCCGAAATCTTGAAGTTCCCCTTGCCGAGCTTTAATGGCGGCGTTACCTTCAGCCGTGCATAGCGGTCGCCCGCCCCCTCGAATTTCAAAGGCACGGCGGCGTCGGTTTTCCAGCCCCGCGGTACAGTTAGCCCAGCGCGAACCTCACCTGGTTGAGTCGCGTAGGAATGCACGCGGAGCAATACATCGAATGGCTTGCTCTGCCTAGCTGTAATTTCGATCGCTTGCTTTGGCTCAACCGCCAGCGTGTAGGCCGGAACGATTCGCACAGGTATTTGATCCGCTCGCGTGGAAGTCGCGCGGAGCTGCACCACCGGTGACATGGCCGTGAACGAATAACCGTCGATCGCGGCTTCCTGGCTGACCGCGACGAGTGGCGGAGGTCCCGGCAGTATCGCAATGGCGGAAGTCGGCGTACGCTGCGGATTCTGTCCGGCAGAAACTGTGAAGCGAACGGACCCGCTGGAATCGGCCTCCTCTTTGGTGACGTTCCAATCGGAGGGAAGCAGCACTACGGGCTTCTTGAAATCTCCCGCAATCTCTCCACGGTGATGAGAGTCCACCCGAACAGTGAAGGTTTCTCCGGAGACGATTTCGCTGCGATCGGCGAGCGCGTCCAATCGCAGCCCTGCGACGAGCGTCAGAGCCGCCTCAATTTTTTCCCGTTTCCGCTTCAGGCTTCGCGCGAGGGATACGACCGGGGCGGGAACTTGGTGCGAAATCGAAGGCACGGGCACTTCATTGATTTTTCTCCCAGCGGCAACCAGGGAACTGGCGGCCGCCTTCCAATCGAGCCGCAATGCCGCATCCCGCGCCGCTACCAGGGCGGCATCCACGGTTCGCATGAGCGGGTCAACGCCCAGATTCCCGGCTTCAAAGTCTTCGTCCAATGGGCCAAGCGGTTGTGCCAACAAGGCAGGATCGAGCTCCTTGCCGTCCTCGCGCTGGAGGGCGACGCCGCGCCGCAGAAACGGTGAGCTCAAAAACCCGGTAATTCCCTGCGAGCGATGATTGGCAAACGCATCGAGTCCCATTTCACGCCAGGATTTTCCGTAGAGCGGCGAAATGTCATCTACAGGGAGCAAGTACCCTTTTGGGGCTTCGCTTCGGTCGAGGTCTAGCACGACCACAGGCTTTCGGTCGCCCCAGGGCGTCAAGTCCCCTTCTTCCGCGGAGGAGCCGCGCAGCTTGAACGAAGAATCCGCTGCGAGTTGCACAGCCTTCGGCGTGAGCAATCCCGAGGCTTGATGATGTCCGTGGCCCGCATGCACGCCGCCCCAGCCGTTAATCACAAGGTTCGGGCGAAATCCGCGGATCACGCGGACCATGTCCTCGAGCACCTGGTCGCCCCAAATCCGTTCCGTTTCCTCCGGTGTCTTCGAATAGCCAAAATCTTTGGCTCGCGTAAAGTACAGCCTCACGCCGTAGCCGCGTGTTGCCGCCAGCAATTCCTGCGTGCGGATCAATCCCAGTTGCGGCGCTTGTTCGGGGCCAAGGTCGTTCTGCCCGCCCTCACCGCGCGTCAACGTTAGCAGCGCAACATCCGCATGCAAGCCGCGTGCAAGATAAGTGAGCGTCGCGGCACTCTCATCGTCCGGATGGGCCGTCACGAACAGGATCCGCGTGGTAATCCGGGCGCTTTCGATCGCCTCGATTGTTTCCGGCAAGCCGGGCCCTGTTCCCGGCGCGGGAGGAAATTGCCCTTTGGCTGTGGCCGCCCAAATGGACAGAAACAAAATTAAGTTCGCTGCGACAGTGAAGCGTTTCAATTCGCCTCCAAGGTTACGTCTACTCTCCCAATCATGCATCTCTAAGCTCCACGCCAGTTTTATTTAGAAGCTTCGTTAACGCGATCCGTTATTGAATACTGGAAACAGATAACTGATCACTTTTCTTTTCAAACGGCCATTGTCGCATCTCCCGCGCGCGAATGAGATACGCAAGGGCTCCCAGAGCGATCTCCGCCAGTCCCCATTTCCGTGTCGCCCCGGTCTGCCAGAAGAGCCACGCCCACCCGATCATCGTCAGCACCGCGGGCAGCGGATACAGCCACATCTTGAACGGCAGGCCTTGCGTGCCCCGGCGCCGCCGCAGCAATATCACTCCGACCGCCTGGCCGATGAACTGCACAAGCAGCCTCATGGCCAGAATTCCTGCAATGGCTTGTTTCAGTTTCAAGGAAATGCTGAAGACAAAGGCGAGTCCGGCCAGCACTAACAACGAAACGTGCGGAAAGTGTTTCGTGGGATGAACCTTGCCGAACACCGGAAAGAAATTCCCGTCCTGCGCCGCCGAATAGGGCACGCGCGAAGCGCCAAGCAGCACCGAGAATGCGGAAGCGACAGCGATCCACAAAATCATTCCCGTCACGAAGCGCGCCGCCGCCTGTCCGTACAAGCGCTCAACAAACAGGCTGGCGATAAAATCGGAATTCTGCGCCTCGCGCCAAGGCACCACGCCCAGGAGGCTCGTCTGCATCGCCAGATACAGGACGGCGATCCCCAGCACGGAAAGAAAAATGCCGCGCGGAATATTCCGTTCGGGATCCTTGATCTCGCTGCCGAGGTGGCAAATGTTGTAGTAGCCCCAGTAGCTGTACACCGTGCTGACCATTGCGGACCCCAGCCCCGCGAACCACACCCACGACAGATCGAAAGCTCCCGGCGGGAAATTAAACGCGATCTTGGCGTCGAAATGCGTGACCCCTCCCCAGATCAGCCACAGCATGGTTCCCACGACGCCTATCCACAGCAAAACGGAAATTTTTCCGATCGTCGTGATCCGCCGGTACAGCAGGATCACTATCAAGATGACTAGTCCGCCGGAAATCGCCTTCGCTTGCAGCGGCGTAAAGGGGTACAGATATCCAGCGTACTTTGCGAAACCAATCGACGCCGACGCCACGGAAAGCGGCGCCTGCACCAACGTTTGCCAAACGAACAAAAACGACATCAACCGGCCCCACCGCTCTGGACCGTACGCTTCACGCAAAAAAACGTATGTGCCGCCCGCTTTCGGCATCGCCGCGCCCAGCTCGGACCACACAAATGCATCCAGCGTCGCCAGGAGCGCCCCCGCCAGCCACGCGATGAGCGCCTGCGGCCCTCCCATCGCCCGAATCACCAGGGAACTGACCACGAACGGGCCAATGCCCACGATCTCGATCATGTTCAGCGCGACGGCCTCTTTCAGGCCCAGTCCGCGCTCCAGGGCGCCATTCTCCGTTTTGTTCCCCGGCGTCATCGGTCCGCCGAGAATAGCAAATGCCCTGCGCTCCGCCTAACCCAGATTCTCTCGGCAAAGACCATTTCAGTTTGCAACTCTACTTGAACAGCTTAAACTCGTCCGGCGCAGAGCCTGAACCTGCACAATCTCTTTCTCGGACGGGGACGATGAATGTATCGCCGATCGCTCGCCGCGCTGGCCTGGCTTGCCTTCTCCTCTCGGCGCCTCTTGCCGGCCCCGCGCACGCTTCCAATATCACTCTGCCACCGGAGACGCCCGCCATCCTCGACAAAATCTATTCCTTCGACCTCGAGGGCGCAGTGGAAGCCGCGAAGCGCATGGAGCAGGAACTGCCCAATCATCCGCTGGGCTATCTGCTGGAAGCGGAAGCGTTGTGGTGGCGGATCTGGTGTACTTCCGCCGATTTCAAGTATGGAATGAGCGACGCCCGGCGCCGCCCCAAGCTCGAAGCGGACCGGCACTATTTTGAGCTGGCTGCCAAGGCTCTGAAGCTGGCTGAATCACAGATCAAGCAGAGCGAATCCGCGGAAATGCAATTTTATGCTGGCATGGCAGAAGCGTCCTCAGCTCGGCTTCACGGACTGCGCGGTGAGAATCGCAACGCGGCCCGCTCCGGAGTGCGTGGCCGCGAACATCTCCAGCGCGCCAAAGCTCTGGACCCTGATCTCGCTGACGCCGACCTGGGCCTGGGTCTTTACAACTATTACGTGGACACGCTCAGCGCCATTGCCAGGATCTTGCGCTTTTTCATGGGCATCCCCGGCGGGTCAAAGCAAGAAGGAGTGCGCCTGCTCGAACATGCCATGGCACAGGGCGTTCTCGCATCCAACCTCGCACGCTTCTATCTCGCATTGAATCTCCATCGTTACGATCAACAGTATGAAAAGGCGCTTACTGTCCTCGGCCCGCTCGTTGAAAAGTACCCGGCCAATCCGCTCTTTCAACTGGCGTGCGGCGACCTCTATGCCAAGCTTGGCAGAAAGCAGCAAGCTTTGGCTTGCTATCGCGCCGCAAGCGCCTCGCCGGTCCAGGATGCGGAGTGTCAAACCCGTGTCCAAGAGCTGGTGCGCGCGTCGATCGCATCCCTGGGCACGGAATGAGAGAATTGCTTACACTGTGTTCAGTCTCAGGATTGGACGATATTCAGCGGCTATCCTTGCATCTCGTCTGCGATCCGTCCCCCAATCCGCATTGACCACATCCCCGTCCAGATGATAATCATGTAGGGTTGCGCGAGCCCTAAGATTCGGTGCAGAGGGCGGCCTGAGGCAGGGGTGCAAAAAAGGCCGGTCAACGCGCAGCACAAATTTGGCATCTCACCCCCAAAGTGAGCTGGCGCCGCGGGCTTCGCCCGTTCGCGCAGGCAAGTTGGCCACGGCACGGCCGGGGTCGTCAGAGTAGATGGAGGAGTCTCAATGAAGCGGTCTTGGACAGCATTGGCTGTCGCACTGGCGGCGATTTTCGCGGTAGCCGGCTGCAACGACTACGGCAACACCTTTCAGAGCAATACGGGCGCCTCGATTTTTTCTCTTTCACCTTCCCAGATCAGCGCCTGCGTGCCAGGGCCAGCCACACCCTGCGCAGATTTCACCCTGACCGTGAACGGCAGCGGCTTCCTGGCAAAAACGGTGGTGCAATGGAATGGAAAGAGCATTCCCACGACCGTCACCACCAACGCCGCTGGAAGCGTGCTGTCGGTAGCCGCCACTGTTTCGGCGGCCCTGGTCGCCAAGCCCGGCGTGGCCACCATCATCACTCTGAATCCCGCCACCAGCGCGACAAACAATGGCCTCTCCAATCCCATCGTCTTCATTATCAATCCGCCGCCGAATCCGATCCCGACCCTCACCCGCATCAGTCCGAACACCTCTCCCGCCAGCACTTCGGCATCGCAAACGCTCGGCATCACACTGATCGGTACTAACTTCCTGGCGAATGCAGATCCGACGCAAGCCTCCCAAGTGAATTGGAGTATGGGTGGTACCCAAACAAAATTGGCTGCCGCGAGCATCACTGCGACACAAATTCAAGCGACTGTTGCGGGAAATATGTTCGCAAACACCGGCTCGACTAGCACCACGGCCAGCGTGACTGTCTTTAATCCGCCATCTCCTCCGCCTGCGGGCTGCATCACATTGTGCAGTGGAGGCGGTGGCGGCTCGAGTGCTCCCCTGACCTTCACGATTTGCGCCAAGGGACAATCCACATGCGCACCGCTCGCCGCAATAAAGGCCGCCGCTACGACTTTGTCAACGGCTACCGTTGCCGAAGAAACGCCGGCACTGAGTCTCGACGGGCGTTTTGTTGCCTACACCGCGGTACAGAACGATCGCGCCCAGGTCTTTCTGCGGGATACCTGCGAAGGTGCTGCCGCAGGCTGCCAACCGCGTACAACTCTTCTCTCGGCGGCAGCCGACGGCACTCCGGCGAACGACGAAAGCCACGCGCCTTCCATGAGCGCCGATGGACGATTCGTGTCCTTCAGCTCGGCCGCGACGAATCTCGTGGAAAATGCCCCAACGGGACGGCAGGTCTATTTGTTTGATACATGCGCGGGGGCGGGAGATTCCTGCAAGCCGTCGACGCATTTAATCTCCACCGATGCGAACGGAGCATTGGTCGGAACGGAAAGCATTCTGCCTTCCGTCAGCTCCTCGGGACGCTTTGTCGCGTTTCTGGCCGTCACTCCCAGCCATTCGTCGAATCAGGCTTCTGGGACGCCCGCGAGCAGCAGCAACAGCGGTTATCGACAGGTGTTCATCCGCGATACCTGTCTCGGTGCGGCGAACTGCACGCCGAAGACGACGAGGATTTCGCTTCAGCCGGGCGATGGGACGGCATCCGCCGCAAAACCCGCTGGGCCCGCTTTGAGCAGTAATGCCGGGCACGTCGCCATCGCCGGAGCAAACGCCGCCACTCTCTTCACCCGCTCGGTTGCCGTGGATGATCGTGTCTTCCTGGCCATCGCGAACCAGCAGCATTAAGCCAGTCGCGCTTCCAGAACTAGCTCGACATCGAGACTCAGCTTCAGTTGAACCGCACCTTGATGTCCGGCCGCTTCTCCAGGTGCACCGAATCGATGAAGCGCACTTGCCGCTCGTCCAGCGTCAGAATCATCGAACTTGTGCGCACACCTTCCCCGAAAAACCGCACGCCCTTCAGCAAGTTTCCGTCCGTCACTCCCGTGCACGCGAAAATCATTTTCTTGCCCGGCGCCAGATCTTCGGTGTCGTAAACGCGCTTCAAATCCTTCACGCCCATTTTTGCCAGTCGTTCCGCGTGTTCCGGCTTGCTCACCACCAGCCTCGCAAGAATCTGCCCGTTCAAGCAGCGCAGCGCCGCAGCCGTCAGCACGCCTTCCGGCGCGCCGCCCGTGCCCATCACGGCGTGCACGCCCGTTCCGATCACCGCGGCGGAAATGCCGGCCGAGAGGTCGCCATCGCCAATCAGCCGGATGCGCGCACCCGCCGCGCGTATCTCTTCAATGAGCTTCTCGTGCCGCGGCCGGTCCAGCACGATCACTACGAGATCCTCGACGTCGCGGTCCAGCCTCTTGGCAATCGCCTTCAGGTTGTCGGCTACCGGTGCATCTAGGTCCACCGCGCCCTTGCACGACGGTCCCACGACCAGTTTTTCCATGTACAGGTCGGGCGCGTGCAGCAACCCGCCGCGCTCGCTCGCCGCCAGCACCGCGATCGCGTTCGCCGCGCCCGTCGCGCACAGGTTCGTTCCTTCCAGCGGATCCACGGCGATGTCCACTTGCGGAAACAATGCTTTCGGAGCGTGCGTCCCCAGTCCTACCTTTTCGCCGATGTACAGCATCGGCGCTTCATCGCGCTCGCCTTCACCAATCACAATCGTCCCGTCAATCTCCACCGAGTCCATCGTCTTGCGCATCGCTTCCACGGCCATTTCATCGGCGTGGTGCCGGTCGCCGAATCCCATCGTGCGCGCCGCCGCAATCGCCGCGTTTTCCACCACGCGCAAAAAATCCAGGCTAAGTTGTTCTTCCATCCGTCCCTCTCCTCGATTCTCGGAAGCGCCGGCATCCTTGTCGGCGATTTTCTCTTGGCCTCGCCGTTCGAACGCGCGCGCCATCATAAGCCAAAGCACAGTTACCCGTCGACCATTTACGATTTGCTAGCCATCCCGCTCGGCAGGATTAGGACTCCATTTTTTCTGGTCGCGAGACTCGGCTACAATGCTGCGCGGAGGACCCATGTCCAAATCGCGCAGGCACTTCTTGACCCAGACTTCGCTCGGTCTCATCGGTGCAGCCGTCGCCTCTAGCAGCAGCGCTCAAGACCATGCAGACGAGCTCGCGCAGGAGCCTACGCAACTCCCGCCTGGAGCGCCGCCCGCTTTCGGCACCGGGCCTGCCGTTGGACCCGATGTATCGCCTGCGACCTTCGCTGAAGCCGAAAAGCTCGTCCAAATAAATTTAACAACTGCCGATCGCGCCCTGGCAGCGGAAACCTGGCGCGTGAACATGGCCTCCCTCTACGAGCGCCGCACCGGCCCGCGTAAAATCGCGCTCGAACCCACGCTTGCACCTTGGTCGCGCTACATTTCCGTTCTCCCCGGCCAGCCCTCCGGCCCCCAGCGCGATCAATTTATCCGCAGCAAAACCGACCCTGGCGCGCTGCCCTCCAACGACACGGACATCGCTTTCGCCTCGGTAACGCAGCTCTCGCGCTGGATCGAGCAGCGCAAACTCACCTCCGAGCGGCTCACGCAAATCTATCTCCGCCGCATCGAGCAATTCGATCCTAAGCTCCGTTGCGTCATCACCCTCACGCGCGATCTCGCGCTCGCGCAAGCGAAGAAGGCCGACGAAGAAATCGCCGCGGGCAAGTACCGCGGACCGCTCCATGGCATTCCCTGGGGCGGCAAGGATCTTCTGGACACCGCCCGTATTCCGACCACCTATGGTGCCGAGCCTTTCCGCAATCGCATTCCCAAGGACGACGCCGCGGTCGTGAAGCGCCTCCACGCGGCGGGGGCCGTGCTCCTCGCGAAGCTCAGCCTCGGCGCTCTCGCGCTCAACGATATTTGGTTCGGCGGACAAACGGTGAATCCGTGGCTCCTCGAGGAAGGCGCCTCCGGTTCCAGCGCCGGCCCGGGCGCAGCCACCGCGGCGGGCCTGGTCGGCTTCTCGATTGGCAGCGAGACCGGCGGCAGCATCATCAGTCCCAGCATGCGCTGCGGCATCACCGGACTGCGGCCCACCTACGGCCGTGTGCCGCGCACCGGCGCCATGACCCTGTGCTGGTCTCTCGATAAGCTCGGCCCCATGACGCGCACCGTAGAAGATGCGCTGCTGGTGCTGCAAGCCATCTCCGGGCCGGATGCCGGCGATATTTCCAGCGTGCCCAGCCGGCTCGATTTTGATTCGAATGCCAGCATCAAGGGACTGCGCGTCGGCTATTTCCCCGCCTGGATGAAGGAAGATCCCGCCACCGATGTGGACCGCGCCGCGCTGGCCACGCTTCCGAGGCTCGGCTTGGTTCCCGTGGAAGTCTCTCTTCCTAATTGGTCCTACAACTCGCTCAACCTGATTCTTTTCGCCGAAGGCGCTGCCGCTTTCGAAGAACTCACCTTGAGCCACGGCGTGGACCAGCTCAAAGTCCAAACCCCGGACGCGTGGCCCAATCTTTTCCGGCAGGCGCGCTTCCTCTCCGCCGTGGATTTCGTCCAAGCCGACCGCCTCCGCCGCAAAGTCGCGGAAGAGATGGCGCGCATTTTCTCGCAAGTGGATCTGTTGCTCGTGCCTTCGCTGCGCGACGAAATGCTCACCATCAGCAACAACACCGGCCACCCGTCGCTCACGCTGCGCGCCGGCTTCGTCGAAGTCTCCGAGGCGCGTTCGGACTGGGCCCCCGATCCAAAAAATCCGCTCCCAAAATTTTCTCCCCCGCGCCGCGTGCCCCACGGCATCACCGTGATCGGCCGGCTCTTCGAGGAAGGCACACTCGGCCGCGTCGGCATCGCCCTCGAGCGCGCCTTCGCCGTCGCCAACCAGCGCCCGCCCTCTTTCTGATCCACCGCGCGGGGTCTGTTTTTGGAAGTGCTTGCCCTGGCAGTCGAAGGCGGGCGCCATCCTAAGCGAAAGCGCAGTTTCCGGTCGGCCATTTACAATTCGTGAGCCATCTTGCACGCTGGGAAGCGGGCCCATACAATTCTCGGATGTTCGACACACACCGTTTCCTGCTTTTCTTTGTCGCCGCCCTGCTGCTGGCCGTTACCCCCGGCCCGGAATCTTTTACGTTTTGGCGCGCAGCCTCGCCGGAGGCCGCCGTGAGGGCATCCTGTCTTCTTTCGGCACTTTTGTTGGTGGACTCTTCCATGTTCTGGTCGCCGCGCTCGGCGTCTCCGCGATCCTTGCTGCTTCCGCCGTGGCATTTCACACCGTCAAATACGCGGGTGCCGCGTATCTCGTTTGGCTCGGCATCCGCATGATCCGCACGCGAAATGCGGAGATGGCCGTCAGCGCGTCGCAGCCTTCGCAAGGCGCTTTTCGTCAGGGGATTCTCACCGAAGTTCTCAACCCGAAGACGGCTCTGTTTTTCCTTTCCTTCATTCCGCAATTCATCGCCCCCGAACGCAGCCACGTTTTCCTGCAATTCGTGGTTCTCGGCGCTCTCTCCGTGCTCCTCAATACCGCCGCCGACCTTCTCGTCGTTGTCCTTGCCGCTCCTCTCGAGCGCAAACTCAAGAGCAGTACGCGGTTCCGCCGCGGCCAGCGCACTGCTTCCGGCCTCGGCATGATCACCCTCGGCGCCTACGTCGCCCTCGCCGACACGCAATAATTCAGCCCTGGAGAAATGCTCATGAGTAAAAAGAAAGAAATCTCGCGCCGCGCGTTCCTGACGAAAGTCGCCGCTGGGGGCGCCGCCTGTGCCATTGTTCCTAGACACGTCCTCGGTCGTGGATTCACTCCCCCCAGCGATACGCTGAACGTCGCCGCCGTTGGGGTCGGCGGCATGGGCCGCAATAATCTGATCAATCTCGCAAGCCAGAACATTGTGGCGCTGTGCGACGTGGACTGGCGCTATGCCGATAAAGGATTTGACCGCCTCGAAATCGAAATCGAGCGGCTGAAGAAGCGCATCGAGCTGCCCGCCCCGCCGCAGCCGGGCGAGTCATCGGCGCCCTTCGATCCCGTCAAAGCCCAGGCGCGTGTCGATGCAATGATCAAGCTGAAAACTGAGCGCCTCCCGAAAGCCACGCGCTACACCGATTTTCGCGAAATGCTCGATCGTGAGAAGGACATCGACGCCGTGGTCGTCGCCACGCCCGACCACATGCACGCCTCCATCGCCATGGCAGCCATGGACCTTGGCAAACACGTCTACGTTCAGAAGCCGCTCTGCTGGTCCGTCGAGGAAGCCCGCAAGCTTTCGCGTCGCGCAAAAGAAAGCAAAGTCGCCACGCAGATGGGCAACCAGGGTCACTCCTCGGACGACGGACGGACCGCCGTCGAGTATGTGTGGAGCGGCGCGATCGGCGACGTGCGCGAGGTGCATATCTGGACGAACCGGCCCCTCGGCTTTTGGCCCCAAGGCGTGCCTCGCCCGGAGCCGCTGAAGCCGCAGGCCGACCCTCTTCGCTGGAATGGCGCGGGCGTCAATGCACGTCTCGCCGCCGCCCTTTGCGGCGACTACCCCGTTCCTGGCGGGCTCGCCTGGGATCTTTTTCTTGGCACTGCCTCGAACAACGTGGACTACCACCCAATCTACCACCCCTTCAACTGGCGCGGCTGGACCGATTGGGGAGTCGGCGCCATCGGCGACATGGGTGCTCACTTGATCGACCACTCCATATGGGCGCTCAACCTGGGCTTTCCCACCAGTGTTGAGACCGTCTCAACCCCTTTCAACGGCGCTTCTTACCCGCACGCCACACTGACTTTCTACGAGTTCCCCGCGCGCGGTGCCATGCCGCCCGTGAAACTGACGTGGTACGACGGCGGCCTCAAGCCCAACAAGCCGGAAGAACTTGGCGATGAAGAATTGAATAAGGAAGGCGGCGCGCTGCTCATCGGCAGCAAAGGCAAGCTCCTTTACGACACCTACGGCTTCAAGCCCAGGCTCCTGCCCAAGTCGCTCCACCATTCCTTTGGCAAGCCCCCGCAGAAGCTCCCTCGCATCGCCCGCGAAGCCCACGAAATGAACTGGGTAGACGCCGCCAAGGGAAAAGCAGAAGCCTCCTGCCCCTTCGACTACGCCGCCCGTCTCACCGAGGTCATGCTCCTAGGCATCGTGGCCCTGCGCGCCGGAAAAAAGATCTACTACGACGGCCCCAACATGCGCGTCACCAACGTGCTCCAAGCCAACGACTATTTGCGTCGGGACTACCGCCAAGGCTGGTCAATCTAGAATGGAAGGTGCCGAACGAGGCGGGAGCGTTGCTCCAACAATATACTCCGCGGGACGACTGCAGGTCCCCTGAAACCTGCACACGTCCCGCGGTTCCTTGACTCCGATTGGCTAATCAGCGGTGATGCGCTGCGCGCTCACTAAGCCGGAGATGTGGGCCAGGAGATGCCCTTCGGTATCGTATTGGTCGATTGTAAAAGTCCCGGAGTAGCTGTTTTCGCTGTTGTCAAGGGCGACCTCTTCCCGGATGTTGGTGGGGCCGACCAGAGTCTTTCCTGTCGGATCCCAACTCAACGCAAAGTGATTCAGTTTGTAAGACGATGGTCCGGTCTTTTTCCATACGCCCATACAGAAGCTGCCGGTTATTGGGGGACGCCCCGAATTCATTATTTCCGTTCCGTCGCTATGCCACGTCGCGTACCCCTCATCAATCGTCGTGCCGTCGGGTATACCTGTATTGCCCTTGGAGACGAACTTCACCTTCCAGAGGCCCACGATTCCGGCGTGGTCTGAGTCGTCGTCCCAATCGCGACCGTGGCTCGACACCAGTACAAGCGACGCACGTCTGAATTTGCCTTGGGCATCGCTGGATTTCTGTTGTGGGCGGGCCGGCGTTGTGGGTGCCTCGGACGGTGAGTAGCCACAGCCCGCTTCGATTAATCTTGACGGGCTCTTGGCCGATGGACCCTGCGCGGAGGCGGCAGAGCACCAGCCCGATGCAATTAGTAAAGCAAAACCTGTGAAGCCTGCAAGTTGGCGTATCGGTTTCATCTTTCTCTCCTGTTTCGTCTTCTGAAAGTGTTTTCCGGACCCTTGGGGACGCATCGGGTCTCTCCTGGGACCCGCGCACTTTGAAGGAAAAGGTAAATACCAGCAATGCACTCAGCTTCAATTTGGCTTCAATTTTATTTCAACAGCCAACTAACTGATCTGCGGGCGGTTAGTCGCCCCAGCCGAGGCAGGGCCATTGACCCTGATTCCTCGGATTTGGTAATCTCACGCCGATTCAGTCTGGAAAATGCTTCCCCCCTCTTCCAACTTCCATCGCATCGTCTTCGGCCGTTTCGAGGCCGATCTGCGTTCCGGCGAACTCCGCAAGGATGGCCGCCGCGTCCGTTTGCAAGCCAAGCCCTTCCACTTACTGGCTCTGTTGCTGGAGCACCCCGGCGAAGTCCTCACTCGGGAAGAGATCTGCCGCAGGCTTTGGGATGCAGAAACTTTCGTTGACTTCGACCACAGCCTTGGCACGGCCGTCAACAAAATCCGCGAGGCTCTGAACGATGCGGCGGACAATCCCAGGT
>Ga0209131_1000796_pt1 | contig 22074 bp, 23 predicted proteins | sample GraSoi_2013_40cm_FD_185826 | JGI IMG/M metagenome (GOLD analysis project Ga0209131, IMG submission 185826) | Grasslands soil microbial communities from the Angelo Coastal Reserve, California, USA - Sample 9_17_2013_40cm (SPAdes) (version 2) | ecosystem: Environmental > Terrestrial > Soil >... | reverse complement strand
GTGGGGTTCCTTTTCCTCACGACGGTGGGATGGGGGCTGCGGTTCGGTCGCCACTACCTGTTTCTCGCGACGGCCATCGCGATTCTCGGCATGGTCTGGAACCTCGCCGCAAGCCCGTATTGGCAGCAGTACCCGCTCTTCGGTGCCACGATCATCTTCGGTCTCATCGCAAATACGGTCAATGCCTCGATTCTGCTCGGGAGAATCGCGGGTGCGAACCGTCTGCTGGCGGAGAAAATCGAGGAGGTCTCGCGGCTCGCGTGGCAGGATCAGCTGACCAAGCTCCCCAACAGGCCTTACTTCCGTGAGCGTCTGGCGCAGATGCTCGCCGCCGCGGCAAGGAGCGGACGCCAGGTCGCTCTGCTCCTGTTCGATATCGACGGTTTCAAGGCGGTCAACGACACGCTGGGCCACGAGGCGGGGGATCGCGTGCTTCAGGAGATCGCCGAGCGAGTGGGACGCCGGGTTCGCCAGGCGGACACTTTTGCGAGGGTCGGCGGCGATGAGTTTGTGATTCTCATGGACATAGCCCATAGCAAATCCGATGCAATTCCCGTCGCCGAAACGGTCGTGGCAGCGGTCAACGAGATCGACATGTTTGCCGGACACGGTCTGCGGGTCGGCGCCAGCGTCGGCATCGCCTGTACCGACCTCTTTTCAGCCCGGGAACGAATCGCCGACGAATTGCTGATACAGGCGGATCGCGCCATGTACGAGGCCAAGCGCGCGGGGAAGGGTTGCTACAGGTTTGCCGGCGACGACCGCTAAAGTCGCTTCGGGACGGATGCGCAACGCGATGCCGAGCTCCCCGGTAACTTCACGTCCGATCGCCTCCACCGTGCGCGTCGGTTTCATCGGCCTCGGCCAGATGGGCCTTCCCATGGCGCGCAATCTCGCGCGAGCGGGCTACGGGGTCGTCGCGCACGACGTGGACCGCGATGCGCTCAGGCGCGCCCGCGATGCGATCGGAGCCGAGGTACCGGGGTCGCTCAAGGCTGCGGCCGAGCGCTGCGACGCGGTGATCACGATGCTTCCCGACGGGGAAACCGTGCGCGCGGTCGCGCTCGGGCCGGGTGGGGCCGAAGATTGCCTGCTCGCGGGGTTTTCCCGCGCTAGCGTCCTGATCGACATGAGCTCGTCTTCTCCAATGGGCACGCGGGACCTCGGCGCGCGGCTCGCCGAGCGCGGCGTTGCGATGCTCGACGCGCCGGTATCGGGCGGCGTGAGGAAAGCAGTCGACGCGACGCTCTCGATCATGGTAGGCGGCGACGCGCAAAGCATCACCCGCTGCCGGCCTATGCTCGAGGCGATGGGGAGGCAGATTTTCCTGACTGGCCCGCTCGGCTCCGGGCATGCGATGAAGGCACTCAACAACTATGTCTCGGCGGCGGGCCTCGTCGCCGCGGCCGAAGGCGTGCTTGCCGCCCAGCGCTTCGGCCTGGATCCGGGAAACGTCGTGGACATTCTCAACGCGTCGACCGGAATGAACAATTCGACCCTCAACAAGTTTCACCAATTCATCCTGTCGCGCGCGTTCGACTCGGGCTTCTCGCTCGACTTGATGGTGAAGGACTTGAACACCGCGCTCGAGGTCGCGCGCTCGACCGGATCACCGGCTCGTCTCGCGGAGGCTTGCCTCGAAGCCTGGACCGACGCGCAAGCGGCGCTCGGCCCAGGCCTGGATCACACCGCCGTGGTGCGATACTGGGAAAAATTGGCGGGTACGGAGCTCGGCCAGAAAACCTAGTACGCTGCATTTGCCTAGATGAAGCAACCGTGGGCACAATGATGAAGGAACGGTGGGAGCGCAGGTTGATTCGTTATCGTCTCACCATGTGGGAAAAGGGAGGATATTCATGACTCAATTAAACGCTCGCCTTCTGGCGATGGTGCTCGGCTCAGCCTGTGTGCTGGTTGGCTGCCAGTCGGCACCGAAATCCGAAAAGTCCACGACGAGTTCCACAAGGGCCCAGGCTCCTACGTCCGCAAAAGCGCCGGAGGCCAAGAGCGGCGACGCAAAAGAGGGTGAAATAGTTGGTACCCCTGCAAAGAACAGCAAGTTCACCAGGCTGAAGTTAGGCATGGGTATGAAGGAGGTCACCGACCTCATCGGTCGGCCCACTGACCAAGGCGCCTACGTGACTGGCAAGGCGTTCATTCCGTTCTACTTCGGTGGTGATCGCTATCGGCACGAACTCGCGTACAAGGGCCAAGGGCGCCTGGTGTTTGCAGGTGGCAGCGTGGGCAACCCGTCGGTGGGCCGCTTGATCCGGATTGTTCATAACGCGAACGAGTCCGGCTATCGCTGACCCGGTTATTGACATCGAGTCCGGAGCCCAGGAATGGCCACGCCCGACCTCAAATCCACCGAGCTGAAGCTCGATGCGGACAAGCTCTACCTGGAGGAGGTATTTACGGACCGCCGCATCGGCACCCTGCGCCGCCTCACTCCGGTCACCAAGGACGGAAAGACGGACGCCTCGAGAGCGATCCTCTACGTCGGCGAGACGCAGATCATGACGCCCGCCGGATCCATCCCCATCGGGTTCGAGATCGGCGCCGGGTCGCTCGAGGAGGCTGCTGAGAAGTTCGGACCGGCGGCAAAAGATGCGATCGACCGCACCGTGCGCGAGTTGCAGGAGTTGCGCCGCCAGGCGAGCTCCTCGATCGTGGTCCCGCAGGGTCCGCTCGGTGGCGGCGGCGGGAAGATTCAGCTGCCGTGACGGTTCCTACTTGAGGAGACCGGATTTTCGGGCCAGCCCCTGCACGCGCGCGTGCTCTTGGCGGATCTCGGCCAGGAGCTTCTCAGGCGGCGAATATTCCATCAGCATCCCGAGCGGTTTGAGTTTTGCGCCGATGGCGGGGGACCTGATGGCGCGCTCGAGCGCCGGAACCAGCGCTCGCGTGACTTCGGCGGGCACGTTTGCCGGTGCGAAGAATCCCACCCAGACTCCGAAGAGCTGTTCCGAGTAGCCCAGTTCCGGCAGCGTCGGGATATCCGGAAAGTCCGGATATCTGCTCGAGATGACGATGCCCCGCAGCGTGCCGCTCCTCAGGTGGCCCGTCATGGTGCCGAGCGCGAGGACGACGCCTTCGACATGCCCGCCGAGGAGGGCGGTGACGGCGGGCGAGGCGCCGGTGAACGGCACCGTGATGAGCCCCGCACCGGTGAGCGAATTGAGAGTGAGCACGCAGAAATCGCCCACCGATCCCGCTCCCGCGGTACCGACGCGCACGCTCCCGGGGTCCTTTTTCGCGTGCTCGACCAGCTCGTTGAAAGTCTTGTAGGGCGCGTCGCCGCGGATGGCGAGAATGCTGGGTGAGCGCATCGCGAGTCCGAGCGGTGTGAGGTCGGTGAGCGGGTTGTAGTTCGCGGTCTTGGGATCGAGGATCGAACGGAATACGAGCGACGCGTTGTTGGTGAGGATGATGGTGTAGCCGTCGGGCTTTGCCTTGACGACCAGCTCGGTGCCGAGCGCGCCGCCCGCGCCGGGCCTGTTCACGGGGACGATCGCCACCTTGAGCTCGCGCGAAAGCTCGTCAGCGATCGCGCGGGCGGAGGTGTCGGTCGCGTCTCCCGGCGCGAGCGGAATGACGAGCGTCACCGACCCCTTGGGGTAGTCCTGGGCGTGGATCTGGGTCGCCGCGGCGAGCAACAGCGCCGCGCAGGCGTTGAGCGCGATTTTCATTTTCTGAATTCTCCTGTCACGGCACCTCGTAGCCCAGCTCCTTGCAGCTGGCGCGCGCGTAGCGGACTCCCGCGGCTCGTTCCAGTCCGTCCCCGTTTGCCGCGACTACTCTTCCTTCGCGAATGTAGAGAACCATCGGATAGGGTCCCTCGTAAGCGCCGCGTCTATCCTTGTCGCTGATCATTACGCACGCTGCCCACCCGTATCGGCGCTCGCGCAAGATCGTCTCCTTCTGATGGAGGGGCGTAGGTCCGGCCTTGAACTCGATCAGTGCAAAATCAGGCTCAACGAGTCGGGTTCTCAGGTAGTCGCGGACGATTTTTTCGTAGCCTTCGGGGCGCGGTCCATAGTCGAGCGCCGCCAGCTCTTCGCGGGACAGGGGGTGGGATTGGCAGCCGGCGACGAACGCCGAGGCGACCGATGTCGCGGCGAGGATCCCCGTCAGGAGGCGCACGGGCTGATCGATCAGGGTGTCACGAACGGCGCGCCCAACTCGTTGCACCCGGTGCGCGCGTAGCGCCAGCCGATGATGTTGTCGTCCCCACCGCCGTTTACCGCGACGATTTTCCCGTCTCGGATGAAAAACACCACCGGGTAAGGGCCGTCGTAGGCGCCGCGCGTGTTCTTGTCGTTGATCCACACGCAGACCCCCCAGCCGTATTGAAGCGAGCGCAGCGCCGTGTTCTGCTGGAACAACTGCTTGGGTCCGGCCTTGAACTCGACGATCGCGTTGCCGGGATCGAGAAGCTTGTTGAAAAGGTAGTCGCGGATGAGCTTCTCGTAGTTTTCCGGACGCGGGCCGTATTCGTAGGCGGCCATCTCCGACTGAGTCGGCGGATTCTTGCATCCACTGGTCAGAGCGGCCGCGGTACCGACGCCGAGGATTGCCAGAAACATCGCGATACGCTGCATTGGAGTTCCTCCGTCCTTTTTCAGTTGAGCGCCGCAAGATCCTCGGCTGGGATTCTCAGGGTTGCGGCCGAGGTATTTTCCTCCAAATGCGCGATCGAGGCCGTGCCGGGAATCGGGAGCATGACCGGCGAATGCGCGAGCAGCCACGCGAGCGCCACTTGGGCACGCGGCGCGCTGAGCGCTTTGGCCACCTGCTTCACGCGGCGCGAATTGAGCGCCGCTCCGTCGCCGAGGGGATACCACGGGATGAAGGCGACGCCGAGCCGTTCGCAGGCTTTGAGCACGTCTTCCGATTTCCGGTTCTCCAGATTGTATTGGTTTTGCACCGAGGCGATGGGCGCAATCCGGCGCGCCGCTTCCAGTTGCTTCAGGTTGACGTTGGAGAGCCCCAGGTGCCGGATCTTGCCGGCGCGCTGGGCCTCGGCGAGCGCGCCCACCGAGTCCGCGAAGGGCACCTGCGGGTCCGGGGCGTGAAGCTGATAGAGGTCGATGCGCTCGAGCCTCAAGCGCTTCAAGCTTCCGTCCAACGCCCGGCGCAAATGCTCGGGGCGGCCGTCCGGGTCCCAACGGCGCCTGCCCGGTCGCACGACCCCGCCCTTGGTGCCGATGACAAGGCCCTCGGGGTAGGGATACAGCGTTTCCGCGATGAAGGATTCGGAAGCGTGAGGCCCGTAGCTGTCGGCCGTATCGAAGAAATTGATGCCGAGCTCGAGCGCCCGATGCAGCAGCAGCTTCGCCGTGCGCGGATCGGCCGGCGGGCCCCAGATATCGCTGCCGTCGGTGGTGACGCGCATTGCGCCGAAACCCATCCGGTGCACGATGAGCTCGCCGAGCTGCAGCGTTCCGGCCGCCGCTGCTGGATTCTTCTGCTGGTTCATGGGAAGTCCGCGCGTTGAACGGCATGTCCGTTCGAACGCGCGGACTCGAAACGGCGCTTACTTCGGTTGTGCCACGGTCCGCAGATACGGTTTGTGCGTTTTGAAGCCTTGCGGATACTTTTTCTTCGCCTCCTCGTCGGACACGGAGGTCGGTATGATCACGTCCTGGCCCGGCTTCCAGTTCACCGGCGTCGCCACCGCGTGTTTGGCGTTCAACTGCAGTGAATCGAGCAGGCGCAGGACCTCGTCGAAATTTCGGCCCGCGCTCATCGGATAGATCAGCATCGCCTTCACTTTCTTGTCGGGGCCGATGATGAACACCGAGCGGATCGTGGCGTTGTCTGCCGCGGTGCGCTTGCCGCCGCTCGCGTTGGGATGGATCATGTCGTAGAGCTTCGCGACGACCAGGTCCGCGTCGCCGATCATCGGATAGTTGACCGCGGTCCCTTGCGTCTCCTGGATGTCCTTCGCCCAGTTCTTGTGGTCGCTGACCGGATCGATGGAAAGCCCGATGATCTTGGTGTTGCGCTTGTCGAACTCGGGCTTCAATTTCGCCATGTAGCCGAGCTCGGTGGTGCAGACGGGTGTGAAGTCCTTGGGATGTGAGAACAGGATCGCCCATTTGTCCCCGATCCATTCGTGGAAGCGGATTTTTCCTTCAGTGGTTTCTGCCGTGAAGTCCGGCGCTTCGTCGCCTATGCGAACACCCATTTTCGACCTCCGTCTTGGTGGCGGGCCGGAACGCTCGGGCGCCGCGATGGCGCGCTTCCGGTCCTGAGTTGAGAATCCCCGTTTGAACGCACGGGGATGAAAAAATTATACTCCGCCCGACGGCTTGCGCTAATGACATTTGAATAATATACATATTCGAAGGGGGCCCCGTTGACGAATCGAGGCCGGCATCCGGCGGTGATGGAACTCGATTCCGCCCGCTGCGTCGCCCCCGTTTTGCCCGGCCTGTGTAGAATTTCGTTCTCCGAGCGCCGGGCCGTGCCCGGCGTGACAGGGAACGCCAGCGCGGCGTGGCGCGAGCAAAAGGGGAGATTCCAAGTTGAAGACAAGCGAAGCGGACAAGCCCGAGCGCTCGCCGATGGTGATCCTGTTCGCCGAGATGCGCGGATTCACGGGCATGTCCGACATGCTCGATCCGGGGGTCGTTCTCGCGCGGGTAGGCGAATTCGTCACTTTGATGTCCCAGGCCGTCGAGAAGCACGAGGGCGCCGTGGTGGACATTCTGAGCGACACCGTGATGGCGACATTCACCGGTCAGGACGATGCTCAGCACGCGGTCGAGGCGGCGCAGGAAATCCAGGCCGGCTTCGCGACCCTCGCCGAGGCGTGGCAGCGCGATTTCGGCATCCGCGCGGCGGTCTCGATGGGACTGCACTGCGGGGACGCCGTAGTCGGATTCGCGAAAGAAAGTCCGACCCCCGAGCAGCTCTTCGTGTTCGGCGATTGCGTGAGCATCGCCAACCGCCTGCTGCACCGCGCGCGGGCCGGCGAGTTCGTACTCTCGGAGACGCTGATGGACCTCGCCGCCGAGATGGGCGTCATGATCGACGCCGAGAAGCTACCGCCGCTGGAAATCCCGCGCCGCGATCCGATCAAGCTCTTCGGAGTGCTGATCGATACGCGTCTGGATTTCACCCACGAATAGAGGCCGCGCCCCAGGGCGATTCATCCGTGCGCGCGCTTGGCGGTCTTGGCGCGAAACGCGGAAATCTTGGCGGTTCGGCGCGCGAAAATCCTGACTTGGTTGCGCCCCCGGCCTTTCGCGTCGTAGAGCGCCTCATCGGCCGCGTGGAGCAGCGACTCGGGTTCAGCGGCGTGATCGGGGAAGATCGCCACGCCCAGCGATGCCGTGACGCCCATGAGTCGGCCGCTTTCCTCCCGTATCGCCGAGCAAATCGCCTCGCCTCTGCTGCGCGCGCTCTGGAGAGTGGCGTTGGGGAGCACCAGCGTGAACTCCTCGCCTCCGTAGCGGCAGGCGATGTCGGTGCCCCGGATATGGCGCTTGAGCAGCGTCGCGATCTCCGTGAGCACGAAATCGCCGGCGGCATGCCCCGCAGTGTCGTTGACCCGCTTGAAGCGATCCAAGTCGATCATGATCACCGCGACGCGAATGCTTTCGCGCGCGGCGCGCATCAGCTCGCGGGACAGATAGTCCCGCAGAAAGCGCCGGTTGTAGAGATTGGTCAGGGGATCCCGGATCGCCTCCTCCTTGAGCGTCTTCAGGGCCTGCGCGAGCGCCTCGAAGGCGCTGCTGCGCTCGCCGACGACCGCGTTGAGCACCAGGCCCGTTGAAATCAGCGTGCCCATGAGCGCGAGCAGCAGCCAGGGCAGGTAAGGAGCCAGCGCGTCGCTGAAGATCGCGTAGGTCAGCGCGAGCATCGGCAGGGCGATGAGGAGCACCCGACCGGCGTACCATAGCGGCCCGGAGATGCGGTGTTGCCTACACCCTGCAGCGTCCAAATTGCACCTTGCTTTCTTGTAGAATCAGTAAATTACGAGCGATTCTTACGGTGCAGTATAAGCTTTAAGTTACAAGTAAGCCAGCCCCGGGGATAATTTCGTGAACTATGACGCGGTCTCAGGCAGAACCCGGGGGGCACCGTGAAATATGACGCAGTCATGAAATGCGCGTTGCCGTAATTGGGGCCGGACCAGCCGGTCTGCTGTTCTCGCTGCTCGCCAAGCGCCGCTATCCTTCCTGGCGGATCGAAGTCGCCGAGCAGAATCCCGAAGGGGCGACTTACGGATTCGGGGTCGTGTTCTCCGAGGGGGCGCTGGCGTTTCTCGAGCGCGATGAGCCGCAGCTCTCGAATATCATGCAGGCGGCGATGGAACGCTGGCCGATGCAGCGCATCGTGCACCGCGACGAGCGCGTGGACATCGACGGCAACGGGTTTTCCGCCATCGGGCGCCTTGCGCTCCAGGAAATCCTGCGAAAGCTGTGCCGTGACGCCGGCGTGAGGATCGAGTATGGCCGCGCCGTGACGGCGCTCGACGAGCTCGCAGGCGCGGACATCGTGATCGGCGCCGACGGATCGAATTCGCTCGTGCGTGCGGCGCTGCAAGCGCAGTTTCAGCCGAAGATCGAGCTGCTCAGCAACCGCTTCGCGTGGTACGGCACGACGCAGCCGTTCGAGTGCCTCACGCTCACCTTCCGCGGCACCGAGCACGGAGCATTTGTCGCTCACCATTACCGCCACGCCCCCGCCATGAGCACCTTTGTCGTCGAATGCGATGAGGCCACCTGGAAAAGGGCGGGACTCGGACGGATGGACGACGCTCAGTCGCGCACGTACTGCGAGCGGGTATTTGCGCCGGATCTGGACGGGCATCCTCTGGTCTCGAACAAGTCGCTGTGGCGGCAGTTTCCGCTGCTGTCGAGCCGGCGCTGGTTCTCGGGAAAGTTTGTCCTGATCGGCGACGCGCTGCGCACCGTGCATTTCTCGATTGGCTCGGGAACGCGCCTTGCGTTCGAGGACGCGATCGCGCTCGACCGGGCGTTCGGCGAGGCCGGCGAGGACGTGCCGCGCGCGCTCGCGGCGTTCGAGCGCGAGCGGCGGCCCGTTGTGGAAAAACTGCTCGCGGCGGCGAACGCGAGCTCGTACTGGTACGAGCGCTTTCCGGAAAAAATGCGCGAGGCGCCCTGGCGGCTCGCTTACGACTACATGACCAGGAGCGGGCGCATGACGGATGATCGCTTGCGTGAGCAGGCGCCGAAATTCATGGCGAGCGTCGAGGCTGCAAGACGGAGCGGAAGGTGATGCGCAGCGTGCTACACTCGCGCGAACGACGGGACCCGAGAATGGACTTGGCCACGAAGGAACAGTCATCGAGTAGCGCCATCAGCGAGCTGCAAAAGCACCTGCGGGACGGAAGTTTCGTCGTTACCGCCGAGCTTTCCCCGCCAGTGTCCACCGATCCCGCCGAATTCATAGACCATGCGCTCGCGTTGCGCGGGCTCGTCACCGCGATCAACGTAACCGACGGCGCGGGATCGAAAGCCCACATGTCGAGCCTCGCAGCGGCGCATTTCCTGGTGCGAAGCGGCGTCGAGCCCGTTCTGCAGATCACCTGTCGCGACCGGAATCGCATCGCGCTTCAGGCCGAGCTGCTCGGCGCCGCGGCGCTCGGCATACGCAATATTCTCGCGCTGCGCGGCGACGACCCGAAGCTCGGGGACCAGCCGGACACGAAGCCCGTTTTCGACCTGGACACGACGGCCTTGCTCGAGACGGCACAGCAGATGCGCTCGGAGCACCGGCTTCCCTCGGGCACCGAGATCAAGGGGGCCGTGAAGTTCGTGCTGGGCGCGGCGGAGCTGCCGGTCGATCCCCCGGCCGGCTGGCATCCCAACGGCTTGCTCGCCAAGATGGAAGCCGGCGCCGAATTCATCCAGACGCAGTTCTGCATGGATCCCGACGCCGTGCGGCGCTACGCTGCGCGATTGCTCGAACTGGGCGTCGCGCAAAAGCTGCCGATCCTGATCGGCATCGCCCCGATTCCTTCGGCGCGCTCGGCGCGCTGGATGAAGGAGAAGCTCTACGGGGCGATGATCCCGGACCGGATCGTGGAGCGACTCGAGAGCGCCGCCGATCCGAAAGCCGAGGGCAGGAGGATCTGCGTCGAGCTGCTGCAGCAGCTCGCCGAGACCCCGGGCGTGGCCGGCGCGCACGTGATGGCGCCGGCTTTCCGTTCCGCGATCGGCCCCGTGATCGAGGCCTCCCGCGTCGCCGGAACGAAACGCGCGGGCGCGAGGCGCGGTTAGCTGCCGGCTGCGGCGGAACAGGCGTCATGGCATTCAGCCAGCGTTTCATCGAGGTCGACGGCTGCAGGATCAGCCTCCGCCGCGGCGGGTCGGGCGAGCCGCTCCTGTATCTGCACGGGGCGAACGGCGCGCCGGCGGTCCTGCCTTTCATGGAGAAGCTCGCGCAGCGCTTCGACGTGCTCGTTCCCGAGCATCCGGGCTTCGGCGAATCCGACGAGCCCGAGTGGCTGGAGAACATGCACGACCTCGCGTATTTCTATCTCGACGTTCTCAGGAGCCTCGAGCTTCGCGGCGTGCACGTCGTCGGGAGCTCGCTCGGCGGCTGGCTCGCTCTCGAAATGGCCGTGCGAGACGCATCGCGCATCAAGTCGCTCCTGCTCGTAGGAGCGGCCGGCATTTCCGTGCCTGGGGTGACGCCGGGAGATACCTTTCTCTGGTCGCCGGAGGAGCTCGCGCGCAATCTCTTCTTCGACCCGGCGCTGGCGGAGAAGATGCTCGCCCGGCCGATGACCCCCGAGCTTCTCGACGTTTCGCTCAAGAACCGCCACACCGTAGCGCGGCTCGGCTGGGAGCCGCGCATGCACGATCCGTTTCTCCACAAATGGCTGCACCGTGTGAAGGTGCCGGTGAAGATAATCTGGGGTGAAGCCGACAAGATTCTCCCGGTCGCGTACGCGGGCGAGTTCAAGAAGCTGATGCCTCGCGCGGAGGTCGACATCATCCCGCGCTGCGGGCATTTGCCGCAGGCGGAGAAACCCGAAGAGTTCTGCGACATCGTCATGCGATTTGCAGGGAAGGGGTGACGCCATGGAAGTGGTCCTGTTTCACCTGATGCCCTACGCCGATCTCGACCTGAAGGCCGGTCGCGAGCACGGCACGGTGTGGGTCAACCTGCCGAATTCGAATTTCGATCCGGTGAAAGGCCACAAGCTCTATAACCGATATCTCGACGAGCTGGAGTACGGCGAGGAACTCGGGTTCGATGCAATCGCGGTGAACGAGCACCATCAGACTGCGTACGGGCTCATGCCTTCGCCGATCGTGACTGCGTCCGCTTTGGCACGCCGCACCAAGCGCGCGAAAATCGCGATCCTCGGCAGCGCGCTTCCCTTGCGCGAGCATCCGCTCATGGTCGCCGAGGAGCACGCGATGATCGACGTGATCTCGGGCGGGCGGTTGATCAGCGGCTTCGTTCGCGGCATCGGCGCCGAGTACCACACCTTCGGCGTCAACCCGACTTTCTCGCACGAGCGCTTCCACGAGGCGCACGACTTGATCGTGCGCGCCTGGACCGAACCCGGCCCGTTCGCCTTCCAGGGGCGGCACTACAACGTGCAGTACGTTAACCTCTGGCCGCGGCCGTACCAGCAGCCGCATCCGCCGATCTGGATCCCGTCGCAGGGCAGCAGGGAGACCATCGACTGGGCGGCGCACCCGGACCGGCGCTACACCTATCTGCAGACATTCAGCCCCGCGAACGTGGTGCAGCGCTACCTGAAGATGTACCGCGACACTTGCGAGGGCTTCGGTTACGAGGCCGAGGATAGTCAGCTCGGATGGGCGGTGCCGGTCTACGTGGCCGCCACCGACGAGGCGGCGCAGGCCGAGGCAAAGCCGCATTTCGAGGCCTTCCGCAACGTCTTCCTCAAGATGCCGGTCGAGATGCTGCTGCCGCCCGGATACACTTCGCGCGAGTCGTTGAAGAACGTGATGAGGGCGAAAGCCGCGATATTCGGCGATATCACCCTGTCGAAGTCGATCGAGCTCGGGCTCATCGTCTGCGGCAGCCCGGCTACGGCGCGCAAGGCGTTCGAGGCCTACTGGAAGGACATGCGCTTCGGAAACCTTCTCGTGCTCTGCCAGTTCGGCACGCTGCCTGCCGAACTTACGCGCCGGAACATGGAGCTTTTCGCTCGCGAAGTGATGCCGGCCGTGAAGACCTTCGATTCTTCAGTCAGGCACCCCGATCGCGCAGCCCTCTCGCCCTGAACTCGTAGATTGCCAGCGCGACGCCGAGCGCAGCGCCCAGGACGTTCAGCCAGGCGTTGATCGTCGAGGCCTGGAACGGCGCGAGGAGCAGGAGACCCGCCGCACCGAATGCGATCCGCATCGGCAGGCCCATCACTCTCATGGCATAGCCGGTGAAGGCGGCGCATACGAACCAGATTCCCGCGATCGACAGGATCATCACCAGTCCGATCTCGACCACGCTGCCGCGCATGATCAGCGCCGGCGAGTAGACGAAGAGGAAGGGTACGATATAGGAGGCCCAGCCGAAGCGCATCGCGGTCCAGCCCGCCGCCATGGGATCGGTCTTCGCGATCGTGGCGGCGACGAAAGCGGCGGTGGCGATGGGCGGCGTGATGAGCGACATGATGCCGAAATACAGGATGAAGAGGTGCGCCGCCATGGCCGGCACGCCCACCTTGACGAGCGCGGGCGCGACCAGGATGGCGAGCATCACGTACACCGCGAGCGTCGGCAGGCCCAGGCCCAGCACGATGTTGGTGATCGCGCAGATGACCAGGAGAAGGAGCAGGTTCTCCGCGCCCAGGTTGACGAGGTAGGCGGTGAGCGCGAACGACAGCCCGCCGATCTGGAACAGGCCGAGCACGTAGCCGCCGATGGCGCTGATGACGACGATCTCGCACACGCCGATGCCGGTCTCGATAACCGCGCTCCAGATATCCCCGAGCTTCATCCGCGTGCCCCGATAGCCGATCGCGAGACCCAGCGCGATGATGATCGCGGACGCCAGCGCCGCGGCGGGCTCGGGCTCCCAGTTCAGCCAGAACATCGCGCCGACGATGGCGGCGAACGGCGCGAGGAAGATCCAGCCGGTCTTGAGCACCGGGCCCATGCCGGGAATCTCGCTGCGGTCGACCCTGCCGATGCCGTAGCGCGCGGTCTCCAGGTCGCACTGGATGAACAGCGCCGCGTAGTAAAGGAGCGAGGGCAGCAGCGCGGCAAGCGCCACCTCGCGGTAGGGCACCTGCAGGAAGTCCGCCATGACGAAGGCCACCGCGCCCATCACCGGCGGCATGAGCTGCGCGCCGTTGGCCGCGCAGGCCTCGATCGCCGCGGCGAGGCGCGCCGGAATGCCCGACTTCTTCATGAGCGGGATGGTGACCACGCCGACTGCGAGGGCGCTCGCCGCGGCGATGCCCGAGATGCTGCCGAAGAGGCTGGAGGCGACCACCGAAATCTTGGCGGCGCCGCCGCGAAATCGCCCCATCAGGCCGAGCGCGAAATCGTTGAAGAAGCCCGAGCCGCCGGAGCGCGCGAGGAGCTGGCCCATCAGCACGAAGGCCACCACGATGGTGCAGGCGATCTCGAGCACCAGGCCGAGCAGGCCGTTGTTGTCGAAGCTGAGATAGATCGCGAGCGTTCGCGCCTCGACCTTGTGCGTCTGCAGCTGCCCGGGGACGAGATGCCCGATGAGCACCCACACCACCAGGACGAAGGTGATGATGATCAGCGAGTAGCCCGAGGTGCGGCGCGTCCCCTCCAGCGTCAGGAAGGCGAGCACCGCCGCGAGGAACAACAGCTCGAAGGTGACCGTTCCGGCCTGGGCCGTCAGGCGGGGGAAGGTCACCGCGACATACAGGCCGACGGCGAGGCCGGCGGCGGCGAACAGCCAGTCGTACCACGCGATCTCGCCGCGCGGAGTGCCGCGCGCCGCGGGAAAGCTGATGAAGAGGAGCGCCAGGCAAACGCCGTAAATGCCGGCGAGAAACTGCTCCGGAAAGAGCACCAGGCCCGCGGAGCGAGTGAGGCCGACGCTGTAGGCCAGCGACCCGAGCGTCAGCAGCGCCGCGAGCGCGGCCTGCGCGAAGCGGCCGGCGGCGGATCGCGGCGGCGCCGCGGCCGATAGCTCCTCCACCTAGCGGAGACCGGTTTCTCTCCAGTACCTCTCGGCCGCCGGGTGATACGCGAGTCGAGGCTGCAGCTTGCCCGAATGCGAGGGATCGTAGGCGTTGAAGTTCGGGTGGCCCTCGACCAGCGCCTTCTTGTTGGTGTGCACCGCGCGGATGAACTCGCGCACGACGTCGTCCTTCACGTGGGTTCCGACCCCGATGATGAAGTCAATGGTCTGCACCTTGGTCGGCTTGTCGATGCCGGCGACGTGGGGCGCCGGATCGACCGTCGAGAAGTAGTACTCGGGGCGGATCTTCCTCATGCGCGCCTCGGAGTCGGGCAGCACGTCCATCGGCAGGACGCGCAGCCCGCCGACCGCGGCCGCGATCTCCTGTACTTTGGGTGCGCCCACGGCGAAGAAGAAGAGGTCGATCTTGCCCGATTTGAAGTCCTCGGAGGCGCGGATGACGTTCACCGTGGGCACCTTCTGCACGTCGTTCATCGTCACGCCGCCGGCGGCAAGCAGCGCGTTCATGTGCGTGATGACGCTGGTCTGCTGCACCCAGTCCGAGGGCACGTGCTTGCCTTTGAGGTCGGCGATGGTCTGGACCGGCGAATCCTTGCGCACCCAGAAAGCCATCTGAAATCCATAGAGCGTCAGCGCCACGCGCAGCTTGGGTTTGGCGTTGCCCTTCCAGACATTCTCGCCGCGCTGCGCTTCGGCCGGCTCGCCGATGTCGAGCAGCAGCAAATCCGCGGTCCCCGAGTTGACAGCGTCGATGATGCCCGTGTCGCCGCCGTAGCCGATGACGCGCACCTGCAGCCTGGAGTGGTCCTGCACCACCTTGGCGATCACCGACGCCTGGGCGTTCAACAGCGTGCCCGGCTGCAGCGTGGCGAAGCCGATGGTCTGCGCGCTCGCTCCGCACGCGAGCGCTGCGAACACGGGCAAACTCAGTATCCGGATCGGGTTCAGCATGCTTGCCTCCTCTTCAATCAGGCCATGAAAATCCCGCCGTTGACGTCGATGACCGCGCCGGTCATGTAGCCGGCCTCTTCCGACGCGAGGAACGCGATGGCGGCCGCCACTTCTTGCGGGGTGCCGGCGCGCCCGAGCGGGATGTTCTTCGCGATCTCGACGTTCTTTTCCTCGCCGTGAAGCGCCGCCATCGCCGTGTCGATGTAGCCGGGCGCGACGCAGTTCGCGGTGATGCCGTCGCGCCCGAATTCGCCTGCGATCGATCGCGAGAGCGCGAGCAGGCCGGCCTTGGCCGCCATGTAGCTCACGCCGGAAACGTACGTTCGCGAGCGCCCGGCAAGCGACGAGACGCAGACGACGCGCCCCCAGCGCCGCTCGCGCATGAAAGGGATGAACGCGCGGCACAAGCGAAGCGCGGCGGAGAGATTGACCTCCAGCACGGCGTTCCATTCTTCCGCCGTCGTTTCGAGAAGGCCCGCGGTGCGCCCGCCGCGGCGCGGGGAGGGGACGCCCGCGTTGTTGACGAGGATGGTCACGGGCTCCCAGCGTTTGCGCACTGCCTCGTCGAGGTTCGCGCCTGCATCGGGGTTGACAACGTCCTGCACGAGCGCGAGAACGCGATCCGAGGGCAGCTTGCCTGCCGCTGCGCGCACGGCGTCCGCGTCCTTGTCCACAATCGCGACCCGGTGTCCCGCGGCAAGAAGAGACTGCGCAGTCGCCAGGCCGATTCCGCGCGCCGCGCCGGTGACCAGTGCGGTGCGCGAAACATTACGTTGATCGGCGGCGGCCATGAGAGCCGCCATGATGCCCGATCGGGGCGTAGCGCGGTAGTCGAGCGCGTCGAAATGATGTTCTTGGACAAGCGGTACAATTGGCGCGACAGGGAAAATCGGTTCGGAGGGAGACCATGACGGTTCGTTCTTTGCAGCACATCGCTCTTGCCGTCCCGGATGCGACGGTCGGCAGGAAGTTCTACACCGATTTCGGCATGGAAGGCCGCGAGTTCGACAAGCGCATCGTGATGCGCTGCCAGGGCCGCGATCAGGACCAGGTGATCCTGGTCGAGGGCGGGAAGAAGCACATGCACCATGTGTGTTTCGGGACAAAGGCGGATGAGCTCGAAGGCCTGAAGAAGCGGCTCGCGCGAGAGGGCGCAAAGCTCGTGGACGCGCCGAAGGAAACGCCGGGCGAAGGCATCTGGTTTCACGACCCCGACAGCCTGCTCGTGAACGTGCGCGTCGGAGAGCCCGCGAAATGGCGGACCGCCCCGGAGTGGAAGATCAACAACCCGGGCCATCTCAACCGCGCCGGCGTTCCCGGCCACCCGAGGCGCGACATTCAGGTACGGCCTACCCGCCTCGGCCACACCTTGCGCTTCACGCCGCAGATGGAGAGGATGGTCGACTTCTACACGCGCGTGGTCGGTTTGCAGCTTTCGGACCGCGCGCAGGACATCGTCGCCTTTATGCGCGGGCAAGGCGGCAGCGACCATCACATCTTCGGCTTCATCAAGTCTGACCGGCCGGGCTTCCACCACGCGAGCTTCGAAGTCGGCAACGTGGACGAGATCGGCATGGGCGCCTGCCGGCTGCTCGACAAGGGCTACAAGGACGGCTGGGGGTTCGGCCGGCACGTCATCGGCTCGAACTTCTTCCACTACATCCGCGATCCGTGGGACAGCATGGCCGAGTATTTCTGCGATATCGACTACATTCCCGCGGATTCGAGCTGGAAGCCGACCAACTACCCCGCGGAGGACTCCCTCTACGTTTGGGGTCCGAAACCGCCCGACGCTTTCGGGATGAACTTCGAGGCGGCGTAGAGGGTGAAGGTTTACGCCGCGAGCGAGATGACCGAATCCTCGTACTTGCCGGGCCCCATGTCGCCTTCGGCGAAGATGTGGCGCTCGGAAATCCACTTGAAGGACTCCTCGAACACTTCCTTCGTGTAGGGCTCGAAGACGATGCGCTCGCCGGGCCCCCAACGGCGCGTGTCCATCTGGTCGAGGAAGCGCGCCGGAAATTCGTTCTTGTAGTAGTGCGTGTAAAGCTCGGGGCGCAGGTCGATGTCGCGCTGCGCGCGCCGCAGCGCGCGGAAATACTTGCGCAGGTCTTCCGGCTCGGGATTTCCAGAGATGGACGTCGCCATCATGAAGCTCGTGTCGATGACCTTGCGAAAACCGAGCTGTTCGAGGAAGTAGTAAGGCCCGCTGAAAAGGGATGCGGCGGGCACCTTGCGGTCGATCAGCTTCTCAAGCCGGCTGAACAAGAGGCCGTCGGCGAACGACAGGTTGATGTCGTCCAGGCCCATGTACTGCTCGAGCCCCTGAATGGTGGAGTAGTGGCTGCCCGACTGGTAGCCGACCGAAATCGGCACGCCCTTCAGTTCCGACGGATGCTTGATTGCGGATTCCGGCGGCACGAATACGCCGCAGGGCGCGACCGAGTAGGCGTCGGCGTAGAGCTTGCCGTGGCCGGTGGAAGCGGCTACGTTCACGGTCCAGTGGCAGGCGCCGCTCACGTCGCAGGCCCGGCCCTGCTCGATGCTCTGATAGGCGCCGATCTTGTTCGGCGTGGCGTGTTTTTTCGCCACGTCGCCAGGCCCGTAGTTGTCGCGGAATTCGTATTCGAGGCCTTCGGCCTTGAAGTAGCCCTTTTCCTCGGCCACCCATTCCTGCAGCCTGAAGTGCGGGGAAATCACGAACTTGGACATCAACGGCTCCTTGAAGGCTCCAGCAGGATGAAAAATCTACTCCGAGGAGCGACGGAAAGCAAAGGAAAACTTGCCGTGGGATGGGTCCCGCTTGCGTAGCCTCGGGCGCCTGTAAAATAGCGGGTGTGAAGGGGAGCGCGACACCGCATGGAATTCCTGATTGAAGGCGCGCCGCGCCGCATCGAGATCACCGCTCTCATCATTGCCGGATGGACCGGGCGCGACAAGGCAGCCGTCGAGCACCATATCGCCGAGCTTGCTGCCATCGGCGTGAAGCGCCCGCGCGCGATACCGTGCTTTTATCGGCTTGGCGCGAATTTGCTCACCTTGGCGCCCGAACTGGACGTCGTCGGCGAACACTCGAGCGGTGAAGTGGAGTTCGTGCTTGTTGCGGCGCCCGATACGATGTACGTGGGCGTCGGCTCTGACCATACCGACCGGAAAGTCGAGGCCTACGGCGTCACGGTATCGAAGCAGATGTGCCCCAAGCCGATCGGCCGGGAGCTTTGGCGATTCACGGAGGTCGAAAAGCGTTGGGACCGCCTCGTGCTGCGCTCGCACGTGACGCGCCAAGGCAGGCGCCTGCTCTACCAGGAAGGCGCGGTAAGCGGGATGCTCGCGCCGCGCGATCTGCTCGCGCGCCTCGCCGACTCGGGCGCGAGGCTCTCGCCGGGGACCGCAATGTTCTGCGGTACTCTTGCGGTGCAGGGCGAGATCGGCGGAGGCGAGCGCTTCGAGATCGAGCTGCACGACCCGCTGAACAATCGCAGCCTCAGGCACGGGTACGCAACCCGCAGCCTCACGATCGCGGACTAGGAGGAGGCGACATGGCGATCCAGAAAGAGCACAAGGAGTTCTACAAGGTCGACCTCGACCGCGGCTGGGAAAAACTCCCCGGTTATCCGGACGGGATCCGGCAGCAGGTGCTTGCCGGATTCCTCGACGAGAAAAAGAAGCGCGGCTCTCGCACGCGTCACCTGCGCTTCGATCCCGGCGTGCATACGACGGAGCCTTTCGTGCACGATTACTGGGAAGAGGTGTATCTGGTCTCCGGCGATCTGATCGTCGGCAACGACAGGAACGGGAAGGGCGGCACCCGCTTCGGCCCCGGCACCTACGCATGCCGGCCGCCGGGAACGCTCCACGGGCCGTTCAAATCGGAAACAGGCTGTCTCCTGCTCGAGATACATTACTACGACGAAAGCGCGAAGGGCTAGCCGCCGACGTGCGCGAGGCCGTGAGCCATGGCTGAAACTGTCGTCCGCCCGATCGCGGCGCTCGCGCAGGAGCTCGCCGAGCGCAAGACCACGAGCCGCAGACTCGTCGAGGCGGCGCTCGCGCGCATCGCCGACGCGGGCGGCGAAGGCGGGCGCGTTTTCACCAAGGTGCACGCCCAGGACGCGCTGCTCGCCGCCGATGCCTCGGACCGGCTGCGAAAGGAAGGCGTGGTGCCGTCCCCGCTGGCGGGCCTGCCGGTTTCGATCAAGGATCTTTTCGACATCGCCGGCGAGGTCACGACCGCCGGCTCGAAGGTCCTGCGCGACGCGGCTCCCGCGACCGCTGACGCGGTCGCCGTCGCGCGGCTGCGCGCGGCCGGCGCCGTCGTCATCGGCCGCAGCAACATGACCGAGTTCGCCTTTTCCGGGATCGGCATCAACCCGCATTACGGCACGCCGGCCAATCCTTACGACCGCGGCCGGCGAAGGATTCCAGGCGGATCGTCCTCGGGTGCGGCCGTATCGGTCGCGGACGGCATGGCGGCATTCGCGCTCGGCACCGACACCGGCGGCTCGGTGCGCATTCCGGCGGCTCTGTGCGGGATCGCCGGGTTCAAGCCGACCCGGACGCGCGTTCCGCTCGTTGGGGCGTTTCCGCTCTCCACCACCCTCGATTCCGTCGGGCCGCTCGCGCCCACGGCCGCCTGCTGCGCGACCGTCTTTCAGGTGCTCGCGGGCGAGCCGCCGCGCCCGCTCGCGGCCGCAGAGTTCCCGGGGTTGCGCCTCGGCGTGCCGAAAAATCACATGCTGCAGGACCTCGACGTCGAAGTCGCGGAGGCGTTCGATGCGGCGATGCAACGCCTGTCGCGGCGCGGAGCGGTGATCGTGCCGCTCGCCGTGCCGGAGTTCGACGAGGCGGCGAAAGCGAACTCGGGCGGCGGGATTTCCCCGCCCGAGGCCTACGCAGTGCACCGCAAATGGATCGATCGCGAGCAGGAAATCGACCCGCGCGTGCTGGAGCGGATCCTGCGCGGCGGATCCGTCCTGGCGGCCGATTACATCGATCTGCTCGCGACGCGAAATCGCCTCGCGGGGCGTTTTGCGCGGGCAAACTACGATATCGACGTTCTGGTCATGCCCACGGTGCCGCGCATCGCTCCTCCGATCGAGGGTCTGGAGCGCAGCGCCGAGACTTTCCGCCTGGCGAACGGCAACATGCTGCGCAACACCAGCCTCATCAATTTCCTCGACGGATGCGCGCTGACGCTGCCGATTCACGCTCCCCGCGAGGCGCCGGTCGGGCTGATGGTGGTCGGCTTTTCAGGCGAGGACGAACGCGTCCTCTCGGCGGGTCTTGCGATCGAGGCCGCATTGGCCTATCAAGGGCCGGTTCTCGTAGAATAAAGGTTAAAGCGGACGCGAAGCGCCGCTTTAACTCCGCGCGTTGGAGCGGACGTAAAAACTCGCCGCTCAACGCGCGGTTTCATCCAGACGGAGGGGATCATGAGAAATAAGACACTCAGCACCGTTGCCGTAGGTTTCGCCGCGGCGCTGCTCGCCGCCGGGCCGGCGTTCGCGCAGCAGAAGGTGAAGATCGGTTTCATCACGACGCTGTCGGGGCCCCAGGGCGTCGTCGGCGAGTACATGAGGAACTCGGTGGAGCTCGCGCTCGACCACCTGGGGCGCAAGATGGCGGGGCTCGAGGTCGAGGTGATCTACGGCGACGACCAGGTCAAGCCCGACGTGGGCAAGCAGGTCGCGGACGAGATGCTGAAAAAACACCAGGTGGACTTCGTCGCGGGAATCATCTGGTCGAACGTCATGCTCGCCGTCGCGCCCACGGTCACCGACGCGGGCAAGTTCATGATCGGCACGAACGCCGGCCCGCACGAGCTCGCCGGAAAGCAATGCAACGAGCTGTTCTTCACCACTTCCTGGCAGAACGACGACACGCCCGAGGCGATGGGCAAGGTCATGCAGGACCAGGGCATCACCGACGTGTACGTCATGGCGCCGAACTATGCGGCCGGCAAGGACATGGTGAACGGGTTCAAGCGCTCCTACAAGGGCCGCATCGTCGACGAGGTCTATACGCGGCTCGGGCAGACCGACTACCAGGCGGAGCTCTCCCAGCTGCGCTCGAAGAATCCGAAAGCGGTGTTCGTTTTCTACCCGGGGGGCATGGGCATCTCGTTCCTGCGGCAGTACTCGGAAGCCGGGCTTCGCGGGCAGTTCCCGCTGTACTCGGTGTATACGGTGGACGAGATCTCGATCCCGGCGGTGAAGCACGCGGCGCTCGGCCAGTACGAGACCCGCTACTGGAGTCCGGACCTGAAGAATGCGGCGAACCAGAAATACGTCTCGGACTACCGCAAGAAATACGGCAAGATGCCGGTCTTCTACGGAGCGCAGAGCTACGACGGCATCCTGCTGATCGATTCTGCGGTGCGCGCCGTGAAGGGCGATCTCGCGGACAAGAAGGGGATGATCGCCGCGATGCGCAGGGCCGACTTCGCCTCCACGCGGGGCAAGTTCAGCTACAACACCAACCATTTCCCGATCCAGAATTTCTACCTGCTGAAGGCGGTCACCGGGCCGGCGGGCGAGGATCCGGTGATGGAGATCCAGAAAACGGTCTTCACCAACCACAAGGATTCCTACGCCAAGGAATGCGGGATGAAGTGACAGGAGCAGCGGCCTTCTGCAACGATAAGGGGCGCGGTCTGACCGCGCCCCTTTTGTTTTGGGCATGAATTTCGTTCTCGTTCTCGAGCAGACGCTCAACGGGCTGCAGCTCGGGGTGATGCTGTTCCTGATGGCGGCGGGCCTGACGCTCGTCTTCGGCATCATGAACCTGGTGAACCTCGCGCACGGTTCGCTCTACATGGTGGGGGCCTACCTCGCCACCTATTTCTACCAGGCCACAGGGTCGTATCCGCTCGGCGTGCTGCTCGGTCTCGCGGGGACCATGGTCGTGGGTATCGTCGTCGAGCTGGTGGCTCTGCGCACGCTCTACGAGCGCCCGCATCTCGACCAGGTTCTCGCCACCTTC
>Ga0209131_1000794_pt1 | contig 22116 bp, 18 predicted proteins | sample GraSoi_2013_40cm_FD_185826 | JGI IMG/M metagenome (GOLD analysis project Ga0209131, IMG submission 185826) | Grasslands soil microbial communities from the Angelo Coastal Reserve, California, USA - Sample 9_17_2013_40cm (SPAdes) (version 2) | ecosystem: Environmental > Terrestrial > Soil >... | reverse complement strand
GACATCAAGTTCGTGCTGCGGGGCTGGCGGGAGGATGGCAAGCCGGCCAACCACGATATGACCTTTTCGGATGTCCACGTGCGCAGCGTGTCCACCAATATCCGGGACTGGAATGGCGGCACCGAACGAAACGGCAATTCGATCTTCATCTTCGAAGTGGGCAGCCTGTGCGTCGCCCATCTGGGTCATCTCCACCACACCTTGACGCAGCAGCAGCTTAACGACATCGGCCATGTCGACGTGCTGCTGGTGCCGGTGGATGGCGGCTTCACAATGGATGTGGAGGGCATGGTGGAAGTGATTCAAGCCATGAAGGCGCCGTTGATGGTGCCGATGCACTATTTCAGCACCTTCACGCTGCGCCGGTTCCTTGAGCGCGTGAACCGCCAATACGAGGTCGAATTCGCCGAGACGCCGTCCTTCGTGGTGTCGAAGGCGACGCTGCCGAGCAAGGGGAAATTCCTGGTGCTGCCCGGGCATTAGGGCGGATTTCGATCACGCGCTCCGACAGTGTCATTGCCCGGCTTGACCGGGCAATCCAGTATCCACGGGCCGGTCCGGTGGTTACTGGATCGCCCGGTCAAGCCGGGCGATGACAGCTCAATGAGTGTCAACGCCGTTGAGGACTCTTCCCATGCTCCCCATGCCCATCGTCGACCTGCTCGAACGTGGCCGCCAACTCGCTGCGCGGGGCGAGCGGGTCAGCGTGCTGTGGCAGGAGCCCGAGTCGCTCGCGTTCGTGGCGCGCGGTCGCGAATACCGCTCGGAGTTTCACATCAATCCGAGCGACGAGGTCATGCTGATGATCAAAGGAGACATGCGGCTGCATTACCGCACGCCGGACGGCAAGGAGGAGATCGCTGTCGTCCCCGAAGGGTCGACCATCTACACGCCGGCCGGCACGCCGCATTCGCCGCGCTTCCCGCCCGACGCGTATCTCCTGGTGATCGAACGGCAACGGCGGCCGGGCGAAGTCGACCGGTTTCGATGGTTCTGCCCGAGCTGCGATGAGTTGTTGCACGAGGAGGCCGCGCAAGTGCACGACTATCGCGCTGATCCGGTGTCGAAGGCCTATGCGCGCTTTTTCGACAATGAGGCGCACCGCACCTGCAAGGCGTGTGGCCACGTCATGCCGCGGCCGTAGCGGTGTGCGCCGAACTAAGGATGATGTAGGGCGACCCTTGTGGTCGCCCATTCCGGTGGATGGACGCGTTTAAAGGCGGTGGTCCGCAAACGGGCGACCACAAGGGTCGCCCCCAGGGTCGCCCCTACGGCGAGACATGTTTGGTTCATCACGCCGTGTCGGAGTCGCCGCCGTCGCCCATGTCGCCGGCATCGAAATCATCATCGCCCTGGTCGTCCGGCGCATCGCCGGCGTCGTCACTGAGGAAGCCGCTCCGGCTCGAATCGTCAGACGCCGCCGCTCGATTGCCGCCGCCGATGTCGCCGACACCGGCGTCGCGGGCGAGATTGCCGCTGCCGTGATCGCCACCGCTATCCCACGGCGATGCGGCGGCGTGCGCCACGCCGCCCGCATGATCGTAATCGCCCGCGAAACTGTGGTGGCTGCCCATCATGGAGCGGATGCCGTCGAGCAGCATGGCCCCGCCGACGACGCCCGCCACCGTCGCGGCAGCGGTGCCGAGAAACGAGCTGCCGCCGCCTCCCGTTGGGGCGGCGCCAATCGGATATCCGCCTTGCTGCTGTGGAGATCCTTGTGGATATCCCTGTGGAGCCCCTTGGGGCTGACTGGCGCCAGGCCCCGAGCCCCATGCGCCGCTCGAACCCATTCCACCGGCCCGCACGGACGGAACGGAGGCGCGTGGCTGGTCGCGTCCCATGATTGCGTTGCGCATGCTGTCGAGAAAGCCGCCACCGCTCTCGGCAGGTGCCGCGATGGCGCGTTCGAGCTCCTCAATTCGCCCGTTGGCGCGCTTGAGGGCTTCGTCCTGCACCAGCACCGACTGCACCAACGCGTAAACCGAATTGGGCGCGCGGCCGAGCCCTTCGCGAATCAGCCGTTCGGCATCGGGGTCACGACGCTGGCCTTCCAATGAGGCGAGGCGTTCGAACAAATCCGCAACGAGCTGCTGTTCCTGCGGGGTCATGGTTGTCCTCCTCATGCCGGACGGCGTCCGGTCGCGCTGTGATATGGGGTGCCCCATATCACGCGGAAAAGGCGGATCGATGGGGTGAGACAGGGCGCCGCACCGGACTTAGCATTCAACACGGAACCGATCGATCGCGGCACTCGTAGCGGCATTCGTAGCCCGGATGGAGGGACCGCCGTTTGCGGTCCCGTAATCGGGCGCTGGCGTTGCCCGACGGGATAGGCTGTTCCCGGATTACGCTGAGTTTATCATCGGGCCGGCCGAAGGCCGGACCCGGTGGCTCCATCCGGGCTACGGACTACGGACCTACGGCTCCGCGTCGCCGGCGCGGAAAGCCTTGGCAAAATTCTCAAGCTCGGGGGCTGCCAGATCGGAAACCGCCCAATAGGCGAGCGAGCCGTCGGTCCACTCCACCACGTTATAGCCGTCGATCGGGCGGAGCGGTCCGCGTGCGCGCAGCGACACCGGCAGCGCCGTCAAGCTGATGACATGCTGGCGGGCGCGATAGACCAACGTGGGGGCTGGCGTGAGACCGATCACGTCGATTCGCCCGCCCACCAGGGGGAATCCTTGTGCCGCCAAATCGATGACGCGCGGCGACTGCGGCAGCTTGCCGTTGAACCATGGCTTGACGGCATGACGGTCGGACGACGCCACCTCGACCGGCTGGCTCGCCATCAGGGCGCGCATATGGCTTGAGACCAGAAGCTCCGGCTCCCCCCGGTCTCCCCGGATCGCCAGATAGGTGGCGGCACTGCCGACTGCAAATGCAACCACGATCGATGCCGCCATTGTTCCCAAGCCCCGCCGGGCGCCCCAATCGATCGCGAACCGCCGCGGACGCGCCACCGCCGCAACACGCCGGCGCAGCTCAGGGCTCGCCGTCGCGCGCGGCAGCCGTTCCCGCATGGCGCCGCGCAGCGCCTCGATGCGGGCCCGTTCGTCCGCGAGCGGACGGTCCGCTGCAAGCCGCTGCTCGAATTCCAGCACGTGCGCAGGGTCGAGTTCGCCGTCGATATAGGCGTTGAGCAGCAGCCGGTCGTTCTCCGTCATCGTCACCTATGAGCTCCAAGCATATCGATCACCCTGCGGCGGGCGCGGGCCAAGCGCGACATCACGGTTCCAATCGGCACATCGGTGATCGTGGCAATCTCCCGGTACTCCAGGCCCTGCACATCCCGCAGCACCAGCGTCTCGCGGAATATTGCCGGCAGGCTTGCGATCGCGGCCTCGAGCTTGACCTCGTCGGCGCGGGCGATCAATGCCGCCTCCGGGTTGTCGCCCGCAGGGGCAGCATCCTCAGCCGACCGCATACGCTCGACCGCATCGAGATCGTCCACATGGACGACGGCCGGCGGGCGGTTCTTGCGCAGCCAGTCATAGGCGGCGTTGCGCACGATGGTGAGCACCCAGGCCCGGCCATTGCCGCCGGTGAATCCGCCGATGCCGCGGAACGCGCGCAGGCACGCCTCCTGCACCACATCCTCGGCGTCAGCGCGATTTCCCGTGACCCAGCGCGCCAAGCCGTAGGCATCGTCCAAGTGAGGTATCACCACGTTGGCAAACCGTGTTCTGCTGTCCCCCCGGTCCACGGCGCCTCCTGATCGACATCGATTCCGGCCCGGGTTACCACGAGATTGTAAAATAGTCCCGCATGGGTTGCCGGCGGCGGGCGCAATGTGGATCACAGGCTTAACAAACGCGATCCGCGTCGGGGAATGACAGCTAAAGTAAGACCCATCGCGACGGGCGTTTATTCCCGCCTGACGGATTTTCTTTTTGGGCTGGCTTCGACGGAGATTCACGGAGATTCACTCTGCCGCCGCGATCCCGCTATCCGCCGGCGCCGCATCGATGAATCCCCCCGACTGGCGGCGCCACAGCGCCGCGTAGTGGCCGCTGGCGCGCAACAGCTCGTCGTGCGTGCCCTGCTCGACGATGTGGCCACGGTCAAGGATGACGAGCCGGTCCATGCGGGCAATGGTCGAGAGCCGGTGCGCGATGGCGATCACGGTCTTGCCCGCCATCAAGGTGTCGAGGCTTGCCTGGATCGCGCCTTCGACCTCGCTGTCGAGCGCCGAGGTTGCCTCGTCCAGCACCAGGATCGGAGCGTTCTTGAGAATGACGCGCGCAATGGCGACGCGCTGGCGCTGGCCGCCGGAAAGCTTCACGCCGCGCTCGCCGACCTGGGAGTCGTAGCCGCGCCGGCCGCGCCAATCCTCCAGATCAGCGATGAACTCGTGCGCATGAGCGAGCCGGGCGGCGGTGACGATCTCGGCCTCGCTTGCTTCCGGACGGCCGTAGCGGATGTTCTCGCGGATCGAACGGTGCAGCAGCGAGGTGTCTTGGGTGACCACCGAGATCTGCGCCCGCAGGCTTTCCTGGGTGGCAACCGCGATATCCTGCCCGTCGATCAGGATACGGCCGTCCTCCAGGTCGAAGAAGCGCAACAGCAGATTGACGAGGGTCGACTTGCCGGCGCCGGAACGGCCGACCAGCCCGATGCGCTCGCCCGGCTTGACCTTCAGGCTCAATCCGTCGATCAGGCCGCTCTCGCGGCCGTAGCCGAAGCGCACGTCCTCGAACGCGATTTCGCCGCGGGTCACCTTCAGTTCCTTGGCGCCGGGCCGGTCCGCAAGCCCGATCGGCCGCGCAATCGTCATCATCCCTTCTTGCACCACGCCGATATTCTCGAAGATTTCCGTGACCCGCAGCGCCACCCAGCCGGCGATGCTGATGATCTGCCACGACAGCGGCAGCGCCATCGCCACGGTGCCGACCTCGATTTTGCCGTGCACCCACAGCGCAATCGCGATCGCGCCGGTGCCGGTGACCAGCATGGCGTTGAGCGTGGTCAGGCTGAAACCGAACAGCGTGTTGAGCCGCAGGGACGCGTAAAACAGCCCCGTATGCTCGTCGATGGCGTCGCGGACATACGCGTCTTCGTGGCGCGCCCGCGCGAACAGCTTCACGGTCAGGATATTGGTGTAGGTATCGACGATACGCCCCGTCAGCATCGAGCGCGCCTCGGAGACCTGCTTCGAGCGGTCGCGCATGCGCGGCACGAACGCGCGCAGGAGCACCAGATAGCCTACAAACCACACCGAGATCGGCAGCGCCAGCCAGGCGTCGGCGGACGCCAGCAGGATCAGCGCACTTGTGCCGTAAACCAGGATGTACCAGACGCCGGTGATGAGGGCGACGAGCGACTCGCGTATCGCCGGCCCCGTCTGCAGCACCCGGGTGGCGATGCGGCCGGCGAAGTCATTCTGGAAGAATGCCCAGGACTGGCGTGCCACATACCAGTGGTTCTGCCAGCGGATCATATTGGAGACATTGGCTGAAATCGCCTGGTTGGCGACGAGGTTCTGGCCCGTCTGCGCGAGCGGGCGCGCGATGAGCAGCACCGCCGCCATCCCGAGCAGGGTTCGCCATGACTCTTCCCACAACCGGGCCGGATCGCTCGCCGTCACCAGGCTGACAACCCGCCCCATGAACACCGGGATCATGGAATCCAGCGTCGCGACCAGAAAGCCCACGGCGAACAGCGCCACGAACAGGCCTTTGGCTTGGTGGGCGAAATGCCAATAGAAGGCGATCAGCCCGGCCGGCGGTTCGGGCCGCGCCGGCTGTTGCGTCGGATCGAGGGCGTTTTCGAACAGGCGAAAGATCACGTTCACAGCAAAAAAGAAAGCACCCCGGCGCGTCGAAGCTGCCGTGGCAGGCATCATTTCATCGGTGGATGACCACATCTACACCGGCATCTTGATCGCGGCAAGGCCGACATCCCCACCCGTTTGCGCTTGCTGTGGCTTAGGGCGGCTCGCGCGGATTTCGCTTGCCCGGAATGGAACCCCAATGGAACCGCGCCGGACTCTCGGCCGGCGCCCGGTCGTGCGACGCAAAACCCGTTAGGGCGCTCTTCCAACTTTGGTTTTTTGAATTAGGATGGTATTTAAATCGTGCCTCAATCCTGAGGAGCAGCCGTGGCGTTAAGGCCGCAACCGCCGGTACCGCAATTTTTTGAGCCACCGGTCCGACCGGAGCCCCTGCGCGGGTTGTGGACCGATGTGGTCGCTGCGGTTGCGCTGGTTTTCGGCGTACTTGAAGCGGCGCTTAAGCAGATTGCGGCGCGGTGGCGCGGGATCGTGCTGGCGCACATTTTCTTCCTTACCCTTTGGCTCGCCATCCAAGTTTTCTTTTTCGCAACGGGCGCATATTGGTGTCTCCCGAGCGAAAGTTCGAAATTCGTCGGATGGTTTTCGAAATTCTTGCCGCAGATATCGCGGTGCGGACCAACGGTCTCGGTGCTTGGGTCACTACCGTCCGCCGGTTCGGTCGCAGTCTCGTCCCTTGGCTTACCGAAAACCTCATCCCCCGGGTCGGCCTCGGCTTCATCCCCGCGTTCAGCGGCGGCCTCGCCGCCCGCTTCGCCAGCAGTCCCATCCGCTGGGCCGCCAGCAGCCCCATCCGCTGGTTCGGGAGCAAGTTGGTCGAGCAAATCGGTCTCAAATTGCTGGCGCGACCGTTCTGTCGGCGGCAATTGTTACGCGCGTACGGAAGCCCATCGGAAGCTCCCGCCGGCCCGCTTTCGTTACCCGGCCTATCCGTGCCGCCGTTCTTCCGATTGTGGGTGGGACGCGATTTGACCTGTCGGCCTTGAGATCCCGTCGAATAATCGACCGCCGGCCATTGCGCGCGGCGTCAGTACCTACAGTACCTTCCTAAGCAGGATTCGGCCGGCTGGCCAACGGATGGGCAACCAAAACAGCTATCGCCGACGTGATCCGGAACCTCGATCCGTTGGGCAGCCCGGGAATCTCTGCTTAGTCGCATACCTGGACGGCCGGGCGCACCCACATGCCTCGGAAGCTGTCCCACACGGGCTGGCCGGGCGTGTAATAGCACGACGGCGGCGCCACGTAGGCGGGTGGTGGAGGCGCGTAGGCGGGCGCCGGGTAGTAATAAGCCGGCGGAGGCGGCGGTGGCCGCACCGCTGAGCCGATCAGCGCTCCTGCCGCAAGGCCGCCGAGAATCCCGGCCGCCACCTGACCATTTTCGGCGCGTGCTTGGCTCGGCGCACCCATCAGGGTCAAGACCAATCCGATTGCCACGATGGTTCTCATGATGCCCCTCGCATTGTGGGATTGGCGGTAACTCTACGGCAGACTCGTTTACCAATCGTAAACGGTTGCCGCGGTCGCCAGCGGCGGCGCCGTTGATGGGTTTCGCTGCGCTCAACCCATCCTACTGCCGCTAATAGGCGAAGACTCAGCCCGCCCCCTTACCATCGCGGATGAGCTTCCAGATCCGATATGGCGTCGCCGGCATCTTGATGTCGCGCATGCCGAAATCTCGCAGCGCGTCCACGATCGCGCTGACGATGACGGCGGGCGCCGCCGTGGTGCCTCCCTCGCCGCCGGCCTTGATGCCGAGCGGATTGGTCGGCGACAGCACCTGCGCGATGCGGGTCGTGAATGACGGCAACAGATCGGCGCGCGGCATGCCGTAATCCATCAGCGAGCCCGACAGAGGCTGGCCGGACGCAGGATCGAGATGGACATGCTCCCACATGGCCTGGCCGACGCCCTGGACGATGGCGCCGTGGGTCTGGCCGTCGACAATGAGCGGATTGATGCAGCGGCCCACATCGTCGACGCAAGCGTAGCGGGTAATCGCCACTTCGCCGGTGTCCGGGTCGACCTCGACCTCGCAGATCGCGCAGCCGTTGGGAAACACCGGGTCGTGCATCTCGTTGTCGGTGACGACCGCGAGCCCGTTCGCCAGATCGCCCGCGAGGTTCATGCGGGCCGCCTCGGCGGCCAACTCGAAGAGATCGAAGTTGCGATTGGTGTCCCGCGACACGAAACGCCCGTCCGTGAACGCAATACGGTCGGCCGGCGCCCCGAGCACGGCGGCGGCGATGCGTCTGCCTTTGTCGATCAGTTCGGCCGCAGCCTTGGAAAACACCGTGGCGGCGTGGCGCATCGAACGGCCCGAATGGGAGCCCCCGCCAACCCGCACCACGTCGGTGTCGCCGAGGATGATGTCGACCGTGTCGACGGGTATGCCGAGGAGGTCCGACACCACCTGGGCAAAGCTCGTCTCATGTCCCTGGCCGCTCGGCTGGGTTCCGATCACCACGTCGACGCGGCCCTCAGGGCGCACCTTGATCTGGGCCTGTTCCTTGGGGGCGCCGATCGAGGACTCAACGTAGTTGACAAGACCGAGGCCGGCCAGCCGGCCGCGCCGCTTGGCGTCGCGCCGCCGGGCCGGAAAGCCCTTCCAATCGGCGATTTCCATTGCGGTGTTCATGTTCTCTTCATAGCGGCCGCTGTCGTAGACCATGCCGACCGCATTGCGGTAGGGCATGCGGCCGGGCCGCACCAGGTTCTTGCGGCGGAGCGCGACGCGGTCGAAGCCAAGTTGTGCTGCGGCGGTATCGATCAGGCGTTCGATCGCGAACGTCACCTCCGGACGGCCCGAGCTACGGTAGGCCTGCGTCGGCGTGGTGTTGGTGAACACCGCAACGGCGCGCAAGGTCGCGGCCGCAATATCGTAGGATCCGGTGATCAGGCCGGCGCCCTTTGAGAGCGGCGACAGCGACACGCAGCGGGCGCCGACATTGCTGATATTGGTGGCGCGTAGGCTTAAGAATTTTCCGTCCCGGCGCAGCGCGAGTTCGACCTTGGTGACAAGGTCGCGGCCTTGGTAATCGCTCAAGAAACATTCCGAGCGGGTCGCCGTGTATTTCACCGGTCGGCGCAGCTTGCCGGCGGCCCACAGTATAAGGCCGAATTCCACGAAGACGCGGTTGCGGGTGCCGAAATTGCCGCCGACGTCATAGGAGAGCACGCGCAGCCGGTCCGCGGCGATGCCGAGAACGCCCGCAAGCTCGTTCTTCTGGCGCACCGCGCCGCCGCTGCCGGCATAGAGCGTATAGCGGCCGGTGGCGGCGTCGTACGCGGCGAGCGCCGCGCGCGGTTCAAGCGGAACACCGGTGACGCGATCGATGTGAAAGTCCATCGCCACCACATGGTCGGCCGCCGCGAAGGCGGCGTCGGTTGCGGCTTTGTCGCCGAAGGAGGTGTCGACCAGGACGTTTTGCGGCGCCTCGTCCCACACGAGCGGCGCGCCGGCCTTCATCGCATCCTCCGAATGAAGCACGAACGGCAATTCCTCGTACTCGACCACAACGGCTTCGGCGGCGTCGAGGGCCTGCGCTTGTGATTCCGCCACCACGGCGGCGACCGCCTCGCCCACATGGCGCGTCTTGTCGGCCGGTAGCAGCATATGAGGGCCGATGAACACGGCGCCACCGCCGGGAGCGTGGAGCTTCATGTCGTATTTGGTCTTCGGCAGCGGATCGTGCGGAATAGGCTTGAGGTGGTCGGCGAGGCAATCGGCACCGCTATAGGTCCCGAGCACGCCCGGCATGGTGCGCGCCTTCGAAAAATCCACGCCGCGGATGCGCGCATACGGGTGGGGCGAACGCACCACAGCTAGCCAGCATTGACCGGGCGCGCAAAAGTCGTCGCTGAAGCGGCCGGCCCCGGTGATGAGCCGGGCGTCTTCCTTGCGAGCGAGCGGGGTGCCGATGAAACGAAATTGCGACGATGGCGGCTTGTTCATCCTCCTCATTCCGCCGTGATGTGGGCAGCTTTGATGATCGGCCACCATTTTTCGATTTCACTTTTTTGGAATGCCCGGAGCGCCGCCGGGGTGCGCTGGTCGGCGGGTGGGCCATCGAGCCCCAGCGTTGCGAGCTTGTCGCGCACGGCCGGACCGGCCAGCGCCTTTACGACCGCACCGTTGAGCTTGTCGACGATCCCAATGGGCGTTCCGTGCGGCACCCACATGCCGTTCCACAGCTCCATCTGCAATCCCGGTAGACCGGCTTCTGCGGCGGTTGGAACGTCGGGCGCCGCGGCGAGCCGCACGGCGGCTGTCACGGCCAGAGCCTTGACGCTTCCCTGACGCACCTGAGGCAACGAATTCGCGGCCTGATCGACAATCAAGTCAATCTGTCCGGCGACAAGGTCCTGCAGTGCCGGAGCGGTGCCGCGATATGGCACGAACTGCAGCGGCGCTCCCGCCAGATTCGCCAGAAATGCGCCGCCGATATGCGCGCCGGAGCCTGCGCCTGCGGTGCCGGCCGTTGCCTTGCCGGGGTTGGCCTTGAGCCACCCGACCAGCTCCTTGAGATTGGCGGCGGGGAAATCTCTGCGCGTCACCACCAGCATCGGATTGCTCGGCAGCCGCGCCACCGGATCGAGGTCGCGCTCAAGATCGTATTTCAGCGCATAGATCGCGCCGTTGGCCACGTGGGTGCCAAAATGGCCGGCGCTGATCGTGTAGCCGTCCGGTGCCGCGGCAGCCACACGCCCAACCCCGATCGAACCGCCGGCGCCCGTGACATTCTCGATCAGCACCGGCTGGCCAAGGTCGGCGCGGATGTGCTCGCCGAGCACGCGCGCCAATACGTCCGTCGGCCCGCCGGCCGCAAACGGCACGACGATGGTGATCGGACGCACCGGATAGCTCTGCGCGGCGGCAATGCCTTGCGCCAGCGCACTTGCGCCCAGCACGCCTGCCGCAAGCGTGCTTACGCACAAAGTGACTGAAGCCAGAATATTTGCGCGCATGCCCGATATCGCTTTCATCCGTCAGATCGCTGTCTCATCTCCTCCACGGGTACTTACCACATCCTGACCCTGGAACCTGTCCCAATCTTCGTTGCGCAGCAGCGCCGTAACTTCGCAGATACGTCGATGAACCGCCGCGCGAACGGGCCCGACGTGAGGTTTCCTGGCGAACGGGTCATCTCGCGGAGCGTCATAGCAGGCCTCCGCCGGGTGCATTTGATCGCGGGCGCGCCCGCCTTATGATGCCGACCCTGCATCAGCCGGACGCTCTCCTGCGCCCGCCCGATCCCGGCCGGAGCCGTCTTGACGTACTCATCCATTCCTGCCGTTACCATCGAAACGCGGACGTCCTGGGTCGTTGCCATCGTGGCGCTTCTCACGCTGGCGTTCTCGTTCGGTGCCCCTTGGGTCGCAGTCGTTTCCCTCAAAACCATTGCGGCCGACTTCGGCAGCGGCCGCGAGACTCCTGCATTGGCAGGCTCCCTCGGCTGGATCGGTGTCGGTGTCGGCGGCATCGTGATGGGGCGCATCGCAGAGCGCGTCGGTGTGCGTTGGACGGTGATGTTCGGGGCCGCGATGGTGAGCGCTGGTCTTGCGATCTCTTCGCTTGGACAGCCATGGCATCTCTTTGTCGGTCACGGCCTCTTCATCGGTCTCATCGGTAACGGCGGCATCAATGCGCCGCTCTACGTCTATGTGAGCAAGTGGTTCGACCGTCACCGCGGTTCGGCGTTGGCGCTGATCTCCAGCGGAGTCTATATCGCGGGCGCCATATGGCCGCCGGTGTTCGAGCGCGCCGTCGCCGCGGTTGGCTGGCGACAGACCATGTGGACCTACGGGCTGTTCGAGGTGGCCGTGATCGTCCCGCTCGCCGCCGTCTTCCTGCGCGCTCCGCCTGAAATTCCGCGTCGGTACTCCGGCAAATTCGCCAACCCCGGCGCGGGGAAAGTTATCGGCTGGCCGCCCCGTCTCGTTTACGGCATGCTGTGCGCCGCCGCGTTCCTGTGCTGCATGCCGATGGCCCTGCCGCAAACGCACCTGGTGGCGTTCTGTTCCGATCTCGGTATCGCGCCGTCCCACGGCGCTGCCATGCTGTCGGTGGTCCTGGGCAGCGGATTTCTGAGCCGCCAGCTTTGGGGCGCCTTCTCGGATCGCGCCGGCGGACCAATGACCCTCGTGGTCTGTTCGGCCTGCCAGGCAATGGCACTCACGGCTTTCACCATGACCCAGGACGAAATTGGGTTGTTCACGGTCGCGGCATTCTTCGGGCTCGGCTTTGGCGGACTGGTGCCGGCCTATGTGTTGACATTGCGGGCGCTCTTTCCGGCCGGCGAGGCCAGTTGGCGGGTGCCCACGCTCCTGATGTTCAGCGGCTCCGGCATGGCGGCAGGGGCTTGGATGGGTGGCGCCCTGTACGACGGGTTCGGATACTATGCGCCGGCTTTCGTGGCCGCTATCGGCGCGAATCTGCTCAACCTCGCAATCGTCGCGGTCCTGCTGCTGCGGCAGCAAGCTGGACCGCGTCGGGCGTTTGGAATGGCGTAGCGCGTCTCAGACCGCGGGCGTCCCGCCCGCTATCTTGCACCCTACGTCCCTTGGAAGTGGAGGAGACTAGCAGGGCAGCGGGCGGGACGCCCGCGCTCCCCTGCCAATCAGGATCGACCGATCAGCGAACAGCCGCCTGCACCGAGGCTGCAGTCTGGCCGAACAGGATGGCGCGTTCCTCCGCGGTGCGGATGCCGCCCTGACTCGGGTTGATGTCCTTGACAAGCGCGTAGGCGCGCACCACCGCGGGCCGCGCCGCGATGGCGTCGAGCCAGCGTTTCACATTGGGGAAATCCGCAATGTTCTGGCCCTGACGCTCGTGGGGCACGACCCAAGGATAGCTCGCCATGTCGGCGATCGAGTAGTCGCCGGCGAGATAAGGCCGGTCGGCGAGGCGGCGGTTGAGCACCCCATAGAGCCGGTTCACTTCGTTGCGATAGCGGTCCATGGCGTAGGGCAGCTTCTCGACGGCGTAGTGGGCGAAGTGATTGTTCTGTCCGGACATCGGGCCGAGATTGCCCATCTGCCAGAACACCCATTCGAGCGTTTGGACCCGGCCCCGCAGGTCTTTTGCCATGAACTTCCCGGTCTTCTCCGCGAGATAGAGCAGGATGGCGCCCGATTCGAACACCGAGATCGGCGCGCCGCCGCCCGGCGGATCGTGATCCACGATGGCGGGAATCCGGTTGTTGGGAGAGACCTCCAGGAACGCGCGCTGGAACTGTTCTCCCTTACCGATGTTCACGGGGAAAATCTTATACGGCAATCCGGCCTCTTCGAGAAAAATCGTCACTTTGTGGCCGTTCGGCGTCGTCCAGTAGTGCACGTCGATCATGTACGGGGTTCCTCAGGTTTGTGCATTGAGGTTCAAGCGAAGCATAGAAGTTCAAGGGAAAGGCGTTCTCGCAGCGGGATTGCCGAGCGTTCTCCAGATATCGGGTCATTTCGGCGGTGTAGCAAGCCGGTCGCCGGTCACCTTTCCGCGTCACAGGCATGCAATCCGTGCAGCCGCGCCGGGTTGCGGAGCTGCCCTTTGACCGCGGGTTCGAGGCGGACATCAAGGCGAGCGCGTACCGGCTCCATTTTTGCCGGACCGCGCTCATCTGGCGCGCAAGACTATGCTGGCGGACTCTACCACTCGCCCGAGGAACATCGGCGTCCGCATGAGCAAGGTTGGGCGGGCTGTGGATACTTCACCCCCGCTGCCGCAGCGCCCGCCGGTCGATCTTCATCAGCGTGGTGCGTGGCAATTCGTCGATGAATTCATATCGTGCCGGCACCTTATAGCCGCCGAGCGGACGCACCGCCGCGCCAAGCGCAGCGATCAGAGCGTCGCTTTGCGGATAACCCTGCCGCAGCACCACATAGGCGATCGGCTTGGTGAAGCCATCACGGTCTGTGAACGACACGACGGCTGCTTCGCGCACGGCGGGGTGGCCGGTGAGCGCCGCCTCGATCTCGATCGGCGCGACCCACAGGCCTTTGACCTTGAACATGTCGTCGTTGCGACCCGAGAACCAGAAGAAGCCGTCCTCGTCGAAATAGAGATTGTCGCCGGTGCGCGTCCACTCGCCGATGAAGGTCTCGCGCGATTTGTCGTATTTACGCCAGTAGAAGAAGCACGCGGTCTTGCTCTTGATCCAGGCTTCGCCCGGCACGTTGGGCTCGGTCACGTCGCCATGGTCGGGCGAGACGAGGCGGACCTCGTAGCCGAATATCGGCTTGCCGAGGCTGCCGCGCTTGAATTCCTTCGGGCGGTTGGCGATCCACTCATAGGTGATCTCGGAGCTGCCGATCGAGTCGAACAGCTCAACGCCAAACTGTTCGTGAAAGCGGGAAAAGATTTCCGGCGGAATTTTTTCCGAGGCGCTGGCGACGAAATCGAGAGCGGGAAAATCCGGCTTTGTGCCGGATTGCCGGACGTGCTCGAGAATATTTTTCAGCACAGTAGGTACGGTGATGAGCTTCGTCACCTTGGCGCCCGCCATCGTGCGCAGCACCGGCTCGGGATGCGGCGGACCGCGCATCAAAACGGCCGTCGCGCCCCAATAGAGCGGGATCAGAAGCCCCGGCCACAGCCCATGGGTGAAATATTTTTTCGAGGTCGCAAACACGACGTCAGTTTCGCGGTATTGCCAGAAGCGGCCGTGGCGTTCGGGAACGAGCACGAAGTCATGGGCGAGGTGGGTGATGCCCTTGGCGGTGCCGGTGGTGCCGCCGGAAAAGAACATGTAGGCCACGTCATTGCGGTGGCGCGGGCGCTGCAGGGTTAGGGACGCGTGTCCGTCACAAAGGGCAGCGAACGGCAGCACCTTGCGGCCCGCGAGCCTGCTCGCCCCCTCCCAGCCCTCCCCCGCAAGCGGGGAAGGGTAAATCGAAATACCCTCCCCCGCTTGCGGGGAAGGGTAGGGAGGGGGCGGCTCGCCGCGGACGATGACGATCTGCAGCGAGGGCGGCAGCTCGCCGGCAATCTTCAGGAGCTTGCCCAGTTGCCCGGCATCGATGAAGCAGAGCCGCGCGTCGGTGTCGCGGAGAAAATAGAGAAGCTCGCGCGCCTTGTAGAGGTCGGACACCACCGCCGGAACGGCGCCTGCCCGCACGGCGCCGAGCCACATCGCCACGTAGTCGAGGCTATCGGTGCCGAACAGCAGGATGCGGTCTTCCGGCCCAACGCCACGGGCGACGAGCGCGGTCGACACCGTAGCGACAAGCCGCGTCAGCGCCCCGTAGGTGATCGCCTCACCGTCGACGATCAGGGCCGTCTTGTGCTCGACCGGCGTGCCCAGATGGCGATCCAGCAACAGCGCGGTCGGGGCGATTTCGTCCGGCACCTCCGGATCGACCCAGGCGCGCCAGTCCGGACCATAGATGCGATCGTCATGGGCGGTCGGAACGCGTTTGAGCATGGCGATCAATCGCGCTTGAAGCCATATTCCTGCCATCGGCGGTCGACGTGCTCCCAGTCGCGCTCATCGGGCCTGACCATAGGTGGGTAGCGGTCGCCGTCGTAGTTTGCTTCCGGCTCGAAATCGAGATTGATGGTGGCATCGATCAGCACGCGCGCCCACTTGCCGGTGCCGTAGAGATTGGTGTCGCGGAATTTCAGACGCGTTGACGGATCGAGTGCCGAGCCGAACGTGCCGGGAAAGAAAACGATGTCGTCCTCGGCCGCGTTGACCCGGTACGCGAAAGCCCAATCGATTGCGCCGTAGTCGTGGATGTCGATATCGTCATTGACGACCCAGATGTGCTTGTAGCGCAGGTGGGCGGCGTTCGAGCCCCAGATCGCAGCCGCGGCCTGCTTGGCCTGGCCCCGGTAGGTCTGCTTTAACTGGATCATCAGGGTGGTGCCGTTGTTGGCCGGCGGGCAGTGTACGTCGGAGACGCCGGGCACGCCCGAGCGTTCGAGAATGTTCCATGCCAGCGCGGCGCGTTGCACCGAGCTCATGATGCTGTTCTCGTTGAGCATCTTCGGCAACGTGCCTTCGAGCGTGCCGCGGAAGATCGGCTGGTCGCGATGGGTGATGGCGGTCACCCGCACCTTGTGCTTGAGGCTCTGATCGCCGCCGAAATAACCGGTGTACTCGCCGAACGGCCCCTCCATCTCGAACGTCGCAGGATCGGGCGAAATCCATCCCTCGATCACGATTTCGGCCGACGCCGGCACCTGGAGCGGCACCGTCTCGCAATCGACCAGCTCCACCGGGGCGCCGCGCAATGCGCCCATCACGTCATATTCGGAAACATCGGGCGGTACCGGCGAGGCGGCGCAGAACGGCAGGCAGGGCTCCCACCCGTAGATGAAGGCCACCGGCATCTCCTCGCCCTTCCCGGTGTATTTGGCAAAATCCTGGCCCCAGTTCTGCGGCCGCCATAGCAGCACGGGAATTGTGTTCTTTTGGCCGATCATGCCGCGATAGATGCCGACATTCATCCGGCCGGTGATCGGATCGCGCGTCACCGTGCCCTGCATGGTGTTGATGTAGCGCCCGCCGTCACGGCGATGCCATTGCGGCACCGGGAAGTCGAACAGATTGATGTCGTCGCCGGTGACGATGTTCTCCTTCACCGGTCCGGTGGCGACACGAACAGGTGGGACGCGGCCAGAGAACGCTTTGCGCGCAGCCTGCACCAGATCGGTGATCGGGGCGGTCTTGGGCAGGCCGAACATCAGGGCAACGCGCGAATAGTTCGACAGGCCGCCGGTGAACAGTTGGGTGCAGCGCGCGTTGTGCTGGTAGTCCTTGATATTGCTGAACAGCAAAGCCGGACCGTGGCCATTGCCGAAGACGCGCCGCGTGATGGTGCCGAGCTCGCGATCCCAGTCCACCTCGGCGCTGACCTCGTGAAGTTCACCCTCCCGCCTCAGATGCGCGATCCAGCCGCGCAAATCACCAAACTGCATGCACCTCTCCTGCCCCTTTGACCGGCGCAACGCGGGCCCCGGACATTGCTGCCCGCGTGGCGGCGCCAGCCGCCAGGCGACGAGCGCTGGCGGCGAGATCCGGTGCACACTAAAGGGCGTTCCGATCGCATGGAAGTGTAGGGTCGGCTGAGCCACCCTACAAATGACGCAACCGAGCGAATCCGTTCTAATTCGCCGACGCCAGCGCGCGTTCGCGCGCCGGCTCGCCGGCGCGGTCCTTGCCGGGTGCGCCGCGGGTGCGCCGCGGCTTCACCAGGCGCGCGCACACGAAATTGAGCGCCGAGACGGCAAGGCCGGCGGCAAGCACCAGCCAGCCGGGACGGATCATGTCGAGAGGGACATCGAAATCCAGATTGGCCTGCAGCACCAGCAGCGGCGGTGCGTTGAAGACGAGCGCGATGCCGATCGCTTCGCCGATGAATATCAGGGCGGCAACCGCGAGGCTCAATCCGACCAGCGCCGGCGTCGACAATTCGCCCCGCACCTTCCACAGCTTGACGACGATTCGATAGCCCATCAGCCAGCCGAACACGCCCGCCGTGAACGTCGGGACGCTGACATCGGCCTTGGTCTGCTGGAAGTAGTGGATGAGCGCCAAAGCCCCGATGCCATAGACGGCATAGTGCAGCCTCTGCCAGCGCAGGGCCCCCAGGCGACGCACCATCGCATCGGTCGAGGTGGCAGCGAGCGCCGAGAGGCCGATGAGGGCCGTGAAGCCGATGGTGAGATAGACCCGTTGTACGATTTCGCTCGCCACCTTGACGAGATCATACATTTGGTCGGCCGTGTAGAGCGAAATGTGCGCAACCCCGTAGACGAATGCCCCGACCCCGAGCATGCGGCGCACGTCGATGAGCTGGCCGAAGCGGGTAATGCGGCGCAGCGGCGTAACGGCGAGCGTCGCCAGGATGAACATCAGCATCCAGAAGCCGGCCCGGTGGATGACGTCGTTGAGCGGCCGCGCGCCGTGCATGATGGCGTCGGCGTTCCATAACGCGATGCCCAGCGGCGTCAGCAGGAATGCCAGGGCCGCCACGCGCAGCCAGGACAGCTTTCCGCGGCGGTCTCGCCAGATCTCGAGTTTCCTGAGCATGGCCAGCACCTAACACCCCTCGCCCCGATTTACCATTCACGATGGCGCGGGCAAAGGGTGAGGGCGGATGACGGGGCCGTGAGACGCCGCTATAAGGCGCGATCGAGGAAGCGGCACGCCGTCGATGCGACGGGCGGGAACCTGCGACGGGTTGGGGTCGTGCAATGACGTGGGTCCGGTGCTGGCCGCTCGGCGTTCTGCTGACTATCAGCCTTGCGGCGCCGCTCGCGGGTTGCGGTTCCGGGCGGTCGCGCGAGGAACGCGAGGCGCGCATCAATATCTATCCCGACCACTACCGCGCTGACATTCTGGCCGCATTGCACACCTATGTGAGCGATCCCACCGGTATTCGCGACGCCTATGTTTCGGATCCGACGGTCAGCCCCATCGGCAGGCTGAACCGCTACGCCGCATGCGTGCGGTTCAATGCCCGCAACAGCGACGGCCGCTACGTCGGCAGCAGGGACGTGCTCGCGGTCTTCGTCGCCGGCCGCTTCGACCAGTTTATCGAGTCCGCCCAGTCCGGACCGGCGAACGAGGCAAATCAGACGATATTCGTGAAAGAGCTGTGCGGCACGGCCGAGTACAAGCGCTTCCCGGAATTGGAGGCGATGACCCGGTGACCGCGGCTCTGCGCTCACCGCCCCCCGCGCATCCGCGCCAGGAGTTCCACCGTCGGATAAGAGTCCGCCGGCAGGCCGAGCTTGATCTGCATCGCGCGTGTTGCCTGTCGGGATGAGATGCCGAGCTTACCGTCGGCGCCCCCCACGTCGTAGCCGGCCTTGATCAGAAGCTGCTGCAACTCACGGGCCTGCGCGAACGGGAGCGGCGGCGGTGGCGTGCCGTTGCCGCGCCGCATCGGCGGCGCGCCGGCGAGGCGCGTCGCGTAGTAGGCCGCGGTGGTGGAATAGACGAGCGATGAGTTCCATTTAAGATAGGCCTGGAAGTTGTCGAACACCAGGAAGGACGGGCCAAACCGGCCCATGGGCAGCAGCAGCGAGGCCTTGAGAGTTTCGTGCTGCAAGGGGCGTCCGTCGGGCAGCGTGACGCCCCACTCGGCCCACTTTTCGAGCGGGTGCTGAATGGAAAGGTCCGCCTGTTCCCACGGCATGCTCTCCGGTACGCGCACCTCCCGCAGCCACGGCTCTCCGCGCTTCCAGCCGAGGCTGACGAGGTAGTTCGCGGTCGACCCGATCACGTCCGACACGCTGCGCAGCAGGTTGCGCCTGCCGTCGCCGTCATAGTCGACCGCGTATTTGATATATTCGGAGGGCATCATCTGGGTCTGGCCGAGTTCGCCCGCCCACGAGCCCACCATTTCTGCGGGGTTGAGATCGCCGCGCTGAATGAGCCGGAGCGCGTCGAACAGATGGCCGCGGAACATCTCGGCGCGCCGGCAATCATAGGCGAGCGACACCAGCGAGCGGATCGAGTTGTCCTTGCCCATATTGGAGCCGAAATCGCTTTCGAGCCCCCAGAAGGCGGTGGTCACCGCGGCCGGAACGCCGTACTGCTTCTCGGCACGATCGAAGATCGCCTGGTATTTATGGATTTCGGCTGTGCCCTGCTGAAGGCGGTAGGCCGGCAGCATCTTGCCTGAGAATTCGAGGAAGCTCTGGGCGAAGATGCGCTGGCCGCGGTCGATGTTGACGATGCGCTGGTCGTAGACGAGGTAAGGCGAGGCCGTATCTATGGCGCTCCTCGAAATGCCCTGAGCTGCGGCCTCGGCCTTGAAGCGGCCGAGCCAGCTTTCGAAGCTGCCGGAGGTGCGGCAGTCGGTTGCCGCGGGAGCTGCGGTTGCCATGAACAGCGCCGCCGCGAAAGCAGGGGCGATGCAGAGGTGCGTGCCAATCCGATTCATGATCGCTATCCGAATCGCAGGAAGAGAAGAATCGGCACGGCTTATATCATAAGATCAAGCTGGCACCGGGGGCGGGCGCCTGTAGCCCGGGTTGAGCGCCAGCGAAACCCGGGAGCGGCAGTGCCGCGTTGACTAGGGGTGGTCCCGGATTTTGCTGCGCTCAATCCGGGCTACTTGTCCTTCAAGTCTCTAATTCGCCGGCGGCCAATTCATGGGCGGATGCGGCACATGCAGCGTCATGAGGACGATCGGGGCGCCGCCGGTCGGGATGACCTGGTGCGGCGTATTCGCCGGCACGATGAGCATATCGCCCTTGACGACAGCCTGGGAGTTGCCGCCTGTGATCGATGAGCCGCCCAGATTGTTCGCATTGTTGCGCTTCTCGTCGACGAGTTTGCCGCCCGTCACGATGTTGCCGGTTCCTTCGAGCACGACCATCAGCTCGGCATCTTTTTCATGGACAGCGGCCGGCGAAGTTCCGGGACGGTATTCGAGCTGGGCCCGATAGGGCGCAAGCGACAGGATCGGCTCGGCCACCAGCGGGGCGTCGCCCTTACGGTCGGCCTTGGCCTTGTCGATGAGGCCCATGATCTCTTTGTTGTCCATGAAGGTCTTCGCCGGTGGTGCAGCGGCCTGTTGGGCCAAGGCGCTCGTAGCGGCAGCGGTGGCGAGAAACGTGAAGGTGAGAAATTGCGCGCGCATAAGGGTTCCTCCTCAGCCATGTGCCGCGGCTTATGGGTAAACAGCTGGCCCTGCCGGCGCAAGGGCCGGCTGGCAGCAGACGGCGCTGCCTTCGCGAGGCCGTGATCTTTCCGCATGGTCATGGCCGTGCGCGTCACGGCGACCCTTGACGAGGAGGCGGTAGCCCGGGTTGAGCGCAGGAATGGAACAAGGCCCGCGTCTATGCCAAGACCATCGCGGCGTTTGCGGAGCGGCTTGCAGCGAGTTCACGATCGCAATAGGAACTGTAGCCCGGGTTGAGCGCTAGCGAAACCCGGGAACGGCGTCGCCCTGTTGGAACAACAACCCCGGATTTCGCGGAGTTTATCATCGGGCCGGCCAGAGGTCGGACCCGGTGGCTCCATCCGGGCTACGACCTGCTCGGAGTCCGCATGTCCAAACTGCGCATCACCTTCGCTTGCGGACCCTACGACCGCACCCAAGCCCTGCGCGACGGTTCGCTGCAGCCCGAAGGCATCGAGCTTAATTACCTGGCGCTGCAGCCCGCCGAAATCTTCTGGCGCATGTTGCAGTATCACGAATTCGATGCGTCCGAGATGTCGCTGTCGAACTACACCTCGCTGGTGAGCGACGGCAATGCCCCGTTTATCGCGATCCCGGCGTTTCCGTCGCGCGTATTCCGCCACGGTTACTTCTTCATCAATGCCGACAAGGGCATCCGTCACCCGGGCGACCTCAAGGGCAAGCGCGGCGGCGTGCCGGAATACAGCATGACCGCTGCTGTCTACATGCGCGGCCTCCTGGAGCATGAATACGGCGTCAAGCCGAGCGACGTGGAATGGGTGCAGGGCCGTGCCGACCGCCTTGGCCGCAAGCTGCCCCCCGACATCCGGCTGACCCAGGCGCCTGCTGGCACTGAACTGGGCGACATGCTGGAGCGGGGCGAGATCGATTTCCTGATGACCGCCAACAATCCGCTGTCGTTCCGCCGCGGCAATTCGAAGGTGCGGCGGCTGTTCCCGGACTATGCGGAGGTCGAGAAGGATTACTACCGGCGCACCAGGATCTATCCGATCATGCACACGGTGGTGATCCGCCGCGACATCTATGAGCGCGACCCGTGGGTGGCGCTCGCCCTTTACAAGGCGCTCTGCACCGCCAAAGATCGCTGCTACCACGTCCTGGCGGAGCTTGGTTCACCGAAGGTATCGTCGGCTTGGCTGCAGGCGCTCCTCGAAGAGGAGCAGGCCACCATCGGGCCCGACTGGTTTGCCTACGGGATCGCGCAGAATCGGCCGAGCATCGAGGCGCTGTTGCAGTACGCCCATGAGCACGGGCTGACCTCGCGCCGTGTCAAGCTGGACGAGCTGTTTGCTCCGAGCACCATGCGGGATATCCCGCTCGGGGATGGGCAGCAAATTTAGCGTGCTGGCCTGAGACTTGTTTCGTCATTCCGGGGCCCGAGCGAAGCGAGGGAGCCCGGAATCCATAACCCTCGGCCAGTGGTTATGGATTCCGGGCTCGCCGCTTCGCGGCGCCCCGGAATGACCAGCATATGATTCGAACTTCGAAATCGCTCTACTAGGACCGGCCCTGATGCCTCTCCGCCTCGTCTTCATGGGCACCCCCGATTTTGCGGTGCCGACGTTCGCCGCGCTCGCCCGGCACGGCCATGACGTGGCGGCCGTCTATACGCGGGCGCCGCAACCCGCCGGACGCGGCATGGAGCTGCGGCCGAGCCCGCTGGAGCGCGA
>Ga0209131_1000793_pt1 | contig 22134 bp, 18 predicted proteins | sample GraSoi_2013_40cm_FD_185826 | JGI IMG/M metagenome (GOLD analysis project Ga0209131, IMG submission 185826) | Grasslands soil microbial communities from the Angelo Coastal Reserve, California, USA - Sample 9_17_2013_40cm (SPAdes) (version 2) | ecosystem: Environmental > Terrestrial > Soil >... | reverse complement strand
AGGCTGACTCATGTATTTCAACTTCAAGCTGACTCAATTGACTCTTCTGCCACTCCAATTGTCTCAAAGTCGATTCGGACTCGAGACCAACCTGTTGTTCGGTCTCCTGGACTTCACCCAGGCTGATACGTATTTCGCGTGCGTCTGTTTCTGCCTGCGCCAATTCATTTTGCGCCAGTGCCAGTTGATCAGCTAACTCTTCAACCGACCGATTTGATTCTCTCAGTTGAGCGATGAGTCCATTCAAAGCCGATTCCATTTCCCGTTTTTGGCGGGGCCGGCTCAGGGTCGAGGCAGAAGCGGTTTTTCCGGCGATGATCAATCCGTCGCTGTGGAATACTTCCCCGCGCAACGTGACTACGCGTGCATGAGCTGGTAAATCCTTGATGAATCTGCGTGCGGATGCGCGGTCTCGGACGATCAAAGTATGGCCCAGCACAAGTCTGACCGCCTGACGAAGATCTTCTGGTACGTTCACCAGTTCGGCCGCGATGCCAAGACAGTCATTGTCGTTTGGTTTTGTCAACAAATGATGATTGTATTCCGCAAGCGGTATCAATGCCGCGCGGCCGGCATGATCGGACTCTAACAATTGCAGCGCATCTTCAAGATGACTGGTTTCGATCAGGACTGCATCGAGAGTATCGCCAAGCGCCGCTGCAATCGCAGTTTCAAGCTCGGCAGGTACGTCCAATGCAGCACTCAACGCACCGCGCGTGCCAGCGAGCTTTGATTGACGCGTGGCGTCGAGCAGGTAGCGTGCGCCATCTGCATACCCTGCAAGCGATTGTTCGGACTGCTCAAGAACTTCGATTTGAGCTTTCAAGCGCGAGTGACTGGCTTCTTCATTTGCGCGTTTTTCAATCGCTGCGCGGCGGGCCTGCTCAAGCATGTCCACTTTATTTTTCCTGGCGAGCAATCCACTTTCTGCTTCCTTTAGAAGAAGATTTGCATTTTCACGCGCTTTGCGTGCCGATTCGTAAAGTCCCCTTGCCTTCTCAGAAGCGACCTCTGTTTTCGCGATCGCTCTCTTTGTTTGTTCGATTTTCTGCTCTTGTGCTTCGATGCGCGATTTCAACTCATCCAGACGCGCATTGTTTTCTGCACGTTGCTGAGTCAGGAGTTCAATTTGATCTCGCACAACCTTGATTTGTTCATCCAATCCGGTGCGTTCCTGCTGACGAGTCTGCCAGGCAGTCTGTGCATTCGCCAGTTGCGATTTGGCTTCTTCATATTCAGATTGAACACGCGCCACTTCCTGTGCTGCCTCCTCATATCGTTCGCGCGTTAGATGAATCTCATTCATGGCGTGTTCCTGGTCCGAAAGGATCGAAGCCTGTGCGGTTGTAAGCGCACGGCGGCGTTCCTCGAGTACGGCAAGTTCACGGCTGATGGATTCACGCTGGTTATGCAGATCTGCAGACTGACGATGCCAGTTATTTAACTGTGCACGTAAGCCCGAGAGGCGCTCGCGAAAGGATGAGTATTCGGCTTGGGATTTTTCATGGGTTACCCGCGCTTCTTTGACGCGCGCTTCCTGTGTGCGAACTGATTCGCGTGCATCCGTCAGATCGCGCTGTGAGCGATGCCAATGAAATCCATACCATTCTCGCAAGATCATTTTCAGATCGGCTTGTGCACGAGAAAATTCAATGGCGCGTTTGGCTTGCCTCTCGAGGCTGCGCAGGCGCGGTTCCAATTCGGACATGATGTCGAGCACACGTTCGAGGTTTCGTTCCGTATTTTCGAGTCTCTTCAATGCATCATCGCGGCGAGCGCGATATAAGCCCACGCCAGCGGCTTCTTCAAAGAGCCGGCGGCGGTCGTCTGCTCTCAATGCAAGGGATGCATCCACCAGGCCCTGTCCGAGGATTGTATATGTACGTTCACTTAAACCGGCTTGTGCGAGCAGTTCGTTCATTTCCCGCAAGCGGATATGCTGGCCATTAAGTAAATACTCATTGCGTCCATCGCGGTGAGCATAACGAGAGATACCTACTTCAGAGAAATCCACCGGCAGCCATTGCGTGGAATTATCAAAAGTGACTGTGGCTTGTGCCATCCCGGCACGGGCGCGGTGCTCTGAGCCGGAGAAGATCATGTCTTCGGTCTTCTTGCCGCGCAAAAGACTGTAGGATTGTTCACCCAGCACCCAACGCAGCGAGTCGGCGATGTTCGATTTCCCCGAACCATTCGGGCCAACGATAGCTGTAATTCCACTCGCGAACTCGAAGACCGAGCGTGAGGCAAAAGTTTTGTAACCCTGTAGTTCGAGTGATTTCAGACGAAGAGGCATAAAGATATTCGATTTGGTATAGAATTCTATTTATTCGATATTCAGATGTGTTAATGCATCTTGCGCAGCGGCGCGCTCGGCGTAGCTTTTACTGGAACCTGTACCGCGTCCCTTTATTTCTCCGGCCACTTCCACTTCCACTTCAAAGATCTTGGCATGGTCTGGCCCCGTCATATTGACGACACGATAATGAGGCGTGCCAAGTTTTTGCGATTGAGTCCGTTCCTGCAACTCGCTTTTGGGATCATGCAATTCGTCGAGAACAGATTCGCGCGTCCATTCAAGTAACGGATTAACGAACCGCCTCACCTCTTCGAGGCCTGAATCAAGATATAAAGCGCCGATCACTGCTTCGAAAGCAGAACCCAGCAAGTTGTCACGCAGATGACCGCCGGAGGATTTCTCGCCGCGTCCCAGACGTAGAGCGGGGGCCAGGTCGAGTCGACGTGCAAAGTCTGCGAGGCGCTCGTTCCGTACAAGCGACGACCGGATCTTGGTGAGATCGCCCTCGGCCATTTCGGGGAAACGGTGATAAGCCCACTCGCCAACTATAAAATCCAGGACTGCATCGCCGAGGAATTCAAGACGTTCATTGTCTTCGATCGACCTTGGATGTTCATTGGCGTAGGATCTGTGGGTAAGGGCACGCGTCAACAGCGATAGATTTGAAAAGGACAGACCCAGCCTTTGGCTCAGGCTGGCGGCGGGTTCTACATCCCGCTCGTCGAGTTTTGAATTCACGGGAACCTCCCAGGAACTCAGGGAGCAATGTCTCCTCACGCCCTCACCTCGAGCCTCTCCCAAACAGGGAGAGGAAAATTAGTGAGGAAACTTCGTTCACTTAGTTCCAAAATTTTAGCGGGCTGAATTGTAACCGGAATTTATTCGAAAGGCCACTTTTTAAGATAGAATGGGTCAACTTTTTGAGGAGTGCCCGTGACCGAAGTCAGCAACGAAACCCGCTTTTTGCATTCAGTTCAAATGGGGCTTGGCGCCTGGCAGTGGGGGGATCGTATTGTTTGGGGATATGGACAATCACATACTGACGAAGATATTCGTAAAGCGTTCAATGTTGCCATTAACCTCGGCATTCGATTTATTGATACCGCAGAGGTATATGGTTCCGGATATTCGGAACGTTTGCTTGGAAAATTTCTAAAAGAGACAGACCAGCCTTTATTAATTGCGACGAAATATTTTCCGTGGCCGTGGAGGCTTACCAAAGGATTTATTCCGCGTGCATTACGGGCCAGCCTTGACCGCATTGGCATCGAATCGGTCGATCTGTATCAAATCCATTGGTCTTCGCCGATCATGACTCCGGAGACCATGATGGAGGGTATGGTGGAATGTGTCAAGCGCGGCTGGACGCGTACTGTAGGTGTGTCCAATTTTGGGCAAAAACGCATGTTGCGTGCATATTCAACTCTTGCCCGGCATGGCATTCCACTTGCATCCAATCAGCTTCATTACAGCCTGCTGAATCGAGAAAACGAAAAGAATGGAACACTGGCGCGTTGCAAGGAACTTGGGATTCGTCTGATCGCCTATTCACCTCTTGAAAAAGGATTGCTCACAGGAAAATATTCTTCAGAGAATCCTCCGCCCGGAGTGCGTGGTTCGCAATATATAGAATTACTTAAGAAGCTTCCGCCTGTCATTAAGTTATTGCAGCAGATCGGTCAGAATCATGGAGGTAAGACCGTTTCGCAAGTCTCATTGAATTGGTTGATTTGCAAGGGCGCGCTCCCCATCCCAGGCGCGAAGAACGAACGCCAGGCTGAAGAGAATGCCGGCGGCGCAGGCTGGCAATTGACGGAAACCGATGTGGCAAAAATTGATGAAGTTACAGATGCTATTCACTAGCAGGGTCAGGAGCAAAGAATGACCAACACAAGCAGCCTGGTCCAAAAACTTTTCAAGGCAATCTTATCTCAAGACAAATTTGAAGACGCAGAAAAAGAATCACGGTTATGGGTGTTGCAATGTTCAAACTGCAAATATGAGAGGTCGGTTTGGGATATGGGAGGCATTCGATGGAAGGCAGCAGGAAATCCGCGTGTGTATCGACTTTGCCCGAACTGTAATCAAATGAACTGGCATCTAATGTATAAAAAGACTGCTTAATAATGAATGGCCCCAAAAGTTAACTTTTGGGGCCATTCATTATCTTTGTATTATTGAGTTCGAGCAATTATCTTACGAAAATGCCCAAATGATTGGCCACTGAACGTTCTTTGCCGGCAGTATTTTGGTCGACCGGCGAGTTAAGTACTCGAGGTTTTCCATCTATGCCTCTAATAACCATGGTGGATGAACCACCGCCGTCCATATTCACCCCGGAATAGACACCGTATGAAATCAACAGAGTGGCCAACTCTGGCAGAGTAACGCCCTGGCTATAATCTGTTTCGCGACCATCAACAACCATCAATATCAGCCAGCGACCATTTTTGTTCAGGCCGAGCGCCGTCCGTGGGTTCGGCACATTCAATGCCAGGTTTTTGGCGATCTGGCCATTTTCCACGACAATACGATCACCAGAAACCGCATTGAAAACCTTTCCTTTTGGCTCAAACGTTATCTGGTTTTTCTGGCCGATATATACAGTAGGTTGGGCACTTTTAACTTGCGAATAGATGTTGCCGCGTGAGGCTGCAAATCCATTCGGCTTTACCGGGTCACCACCGTCAGCACAATATACTGCTGGATCGATAGACGAATCCAAATAGTTAAACCCGTCGCCATTGATCGCGACATGCAACTTGAATTCATCGAGGAATTTGGATGTGGTACGGGTGCACATGATGCCGTTTGTGTTTTTACAAGGCGTTACCAGAAATTCGTACGTCGCATTCGGGAGATCGATCGCCAAAACATGGATCACATTTTTACGCGGAGAGATGACCTCTTTTCGGAGGTAGGTAATTCCCTTGAAAAAATTCTGTCTGACCTCGACCGGACGTGAGTTGCCAAGTAAAACAAGAAAGTTTTTGCCACACCAGCCGGTCAGGCCATCCAGTCTTCGAATTTGAATCCACTCCAGGTTGGTTGTGTCATCCAAAGCGGGTACCGTGTCATCTTTTATCAAATATCCCAATACTTTTCCATCTGCTTTGGGTGTTTCGCGTACAATTAAAGCCGAAGTATTGACGCGATACCATTTGTTGGTTTCATCCCCGGGAACGGGAGGGATGGGCGGCTCTTCAGGTTGTGGTGGAGGTGTTGTGCCGCTAACGCCGACTAAATACGCGCTTGAACACCAACCGATCACTCCATCCTTGTTCTTGATCTTGATCCAGCTTCTATCATTGGTGGCATCCAGTTCTTCAACAACCTCGCCAAAATACACCATCCCGATGGCGGTGAAATTCGTTCCAGGCCCTTCGCGAACTCTCAGTGCCGTGGTGGTAACTTTGTGTTTCTTTCCAGTCTGGGTGCCACCTCCTCCTGGCGGAGGAGTGGGATTTGGATCTGGGGTTGGGGGAGGTGTTTCTGTAAGCTTAAAGCGAGCGCGAAGACCGGCAATATCGCCATTGAAATAATTCAGGTCGATACTATTGGATTCGACACCGTACTGTTTCCCGTCGCCGCTTTCGCTATATTGCCAGAACAACCATTCAGTACTGGTCCATGGTTTGGGAATGGCGGGAGGTTGTGTTCCATAGCTGGCGATCCACAGTGGATATTGATGAAAATATTCGAGGCTTGTGGCCTGTAAAGTGGCATTGGGAGCATTATCGCGCCAGTAATAGAATGCAGTATAGATTGCAATTTCTTTCCCGTTGACCAGTTGTTTCAAACGTTCCAGAAAGTCGTACCATTTTCTCCAACCTGCATACTGACCTTTGTAGGTATCTTCGATATCAACGAACACTGGGAGTTCACCGAAATCACCCTCAAAGAGGGATGCATATAATTCTGCTTGTCGTTTTGGGTCAACCCGGCTATCGTAAAACCAGTAAGCACCGCGCGGCGTTCCTGCTTTTTTTGCCTGCTGCCAGTTGTATTTGAAGATGGGGTCGGGCCACAGGTTTTGCCCTGCACGGATGATGACATATCCAGCAGTGGTTCGCATTTTGACGAAGTCTATTCCCTGCGGAGTTTCAGGATCGTCTTCATAGAAACTTATATCGGGGCCAATTACATTTGCCATGTGATTCTCCTTGATTCGCCTGCTTAAAGAAATTGTACCAGACAGTATCTTTTTCACATGGTCAAAAATTACCAACTTTTATGCGGCTTGGATATGTTATAAATGCCCAGAGTAAACAATTTTCATGCCTGTCGTCGAATTTCATTGTCACACCATTTTCTCGAAAGACTCCCTTACCGAACCGGAGGATTTGGTGAAGACTTGTCGTCGTAAACAGATCGACCGGGTGATCGTAACAGATCACAATACGATTCAAGGTGCCCTTGCGGCTCATTCTTTGGACCCGCAACTGGTCATCGTTGGTGAGGAGATTATGACAACCCGAGGGGAGATCCTTGCCGCGTTCGTTACAGAGGAAATTCCCGAGCGGCTAACTCCACAAGAAACGATCAAAAGGTTAAAGGATCAGGGAGCGTTCATCAGTGTCTCTCATCCTTTCGACGAGCTGCGCCAAGGTGGATGGAAAGCAAATGATCTTCTTGAGATATTACCTGAAGTAGATGCAATCGAAGTCTATAACTCGCGTTGCATGTTCCCGCGATTTAATCGAAATGCACGTGAGTTTGCCGAGAGACACAACATCCCAGGCACGGTTGGATCAGATGCGCATGCTGCGTTTGAGTTGGGTCGATCCGTTTTATTGCTGGACCAGTTTGAAGGTCCGCAGGAGATGCGGCAGGTTATCCGTAGAGGAATCCCGCGGGTGAAGTGGTCGCCGCCATGGTTTCATTTGACTTCGCGGTACGCATCTTTTGTGAAAAAATTAAAATCTTGACATGTGGTTTTAGGCATGATAATCTTGCGTTCAACGGCCCGATTCGCCTTTGAAAGCGTAAAAGTGGATGGGCTAAATTTTTCTCAGCAGGAGTTGTAAAAGATGTCTGAGCGTTTTGTTGGAACCGTCAAGTGGTTCAATGCGACCAAGGGCTACGGCTTCATTGGCCGCGATGGTGGTGAGGACGTATTCGTCCATTTCAGCGCCATTCAGAGCGATGGCTACCGCAAGTTGGAGGCCGAACAGAAGGTGGAGTTTTCCGTCGAGGAAGGCCCCAAGGGTTTACAGGCGGCCAATGTGGTGCCGGTTTCGTAAGACTGAGCCTGACGGCTGAAGTTTTGCGGACAAAAAGAGTTGCTGTGAGGCAACTCTTTTTTATTTACGCACTCTTACTTTTCTTGGGAACATCATGTATATATTCTCGAGGGGCCAACATCCCCCAACGACTCGCTCCAAGATAAAGAATATCTAATACCAGATCTTCGTAACGAATGCCTTCTGCTTTTCCCTGCAAACAAAGGTCACTATAATCCGGAGTGAGGCCTGGTAGGGTATTGATCTCCATAACGCGAGGATTGCCCTCATCATCGAGACGGATATCTGTACGTGAGATATCCAGGGCATTCAAAAGCTGGTGTGCCCGCAGCGCGAAATACTTTAATTTCTTTTCCAAGTCAGGTTCGATTATTGCCGGGCAAAAGTAACCAGGTGCGCCTTCTTCATCCACCTCTTTTGATTTCGCAGCCTGGCTATAGACAAGTGGAGTTACCGATCGGCTGCTGTCCAATTCCAAAACCGGGAAGCGATGAAACCCGTCTTTTTCATACCATTCCGGGTGCCGGGAGTAAAGCTTCGAATCAGCGCGGCCCATTATGCCGACGGTAAATTCGCGGCCGGGAAGAAAGGTCTCGACTAAAGCGGGTTGTTGATAAATGTTGATGATGTACTGCGTTCGCTCGCGCAATTCCTTTTCGTTCTTGACAATGGCTTTCATATCCACCCCCATGCCCGTCCCTTCCCGGGCGGGTTTTACAAAGAGAGGAAAGTTTAGGTCGGTCCGCAGAGGTTCATCGCCGATTATGAATTCCTGAAAAGGCGCAACCGGTAAGCGTCTATCCCGCCAGATGCGTTTGGTGAGGGTTTTATCGAGGGAGATGCCATTCGTGAGCACGCGCGACCCGGTGTAAGGAATGCCAAGCATTTCAAGCAAGGCCGGCACCTGCGCCTCACGTGCATCCCCACCAAGTCCCTCTGCAATATTGAAGCAAATATCGGGTTTGGCTTCTCTGAGCGCAAAGGGCAGGTCTCTATCTGCCTGGATAAATGCAGTTTTGTGGCCATCTGTTTCAAGCGCGGCACGCAACGCGTCTATCGTTTCAATGTGATCGAAATCCGCAAAAGCATCCGGTGGAACTCCTTCTGGTTTTTGTTGGGAATCATCTTTGATGTTCGCAAGAACAGCAACCTTCCAATATCGCTTCATGCGATGACTGGGAGGTTCTTCTTCTGCGCGATTGAGGGGTTCGGGCATCTTTTCTCCTTTGGATGGAATAGCAGCCTCAGTAACGCAATAATAGCGCAAGATGTGCAGATGACAAGGGTGCACAGGATTTCTTAATGTAAAAATTATTTACTGCTAGACAATCATTAACGTTTCAGGTATCATTGGCTCGCTTGTGCTCTTACTCACGAAGATAAAAAATCACACATACTCCCCGGATAACGCCCTTATCCGGGTTCTTGTACCTGAGTGTATCTGCTGGAAAATATATGAACGTTAAATCTGATCTGCAGTTTGACGCTGTCCATCTTTGAAGGTCAGTCGAATTTGATCTAGTTTTGGAGTATTGAAAACCTTTGGCACTCTTTTCAAAAGATCTTGGTATTGACTTGGGTACGATGTTTACACGTATTGCAGATGCCTCACAGGTATTGCTGGAGGAGCCGACCATTGTAGCCATCGAAGTGGACGATCAGAAGATGGTTGCAGTAGGGCAGGAAGCACGTGATATGTACGGGAAAGTTCCCGAAAATATTGAAGTAGCGCGTCCGCTTAAAAATGGGGTGATCGCCGATTACGAGATTACTGAAACCCTGCTGGCCTATCTTTTACAACGAGTAAGCGGTTCGATGAGAATATTTCGTCCGCGTGTCATGGTCTCGGTTCCTTATGGGGTGACCAGCGTTGAGCGCCGCGCAGTCTACGAAGCAGTGATGGAGGCTGGGAGCCGCGAAGCGTTTCTTATTCAACAACCTTTAGCCGCAGCCATTGGAATCGATCTGCCCATCAACTCTCCTTCGGGAAATATGATTATTTGTCTTGGCGGAGGGGCAAGTGAAGCTGCCGTGATGGCGATGTATGGAATCGTCTCTGCGGAAACTTTACGCGCCGGTGGTCTGGATCTGGATGATGCTATTGTGAATTATATACGCCGTAAATATGGTGTGATCATTGGGCAGGTCACTGCTGAGCAACTGAAGATCCGCATCGGAGCAGCAGTTCCGCAGGATACCGAGAACAGTATGGAAGTACAAGGGCAGGATCAGGTGACAGGTTTGCCACGTCCAGTGACGTTAACTACGGGCGAGGTGGTGGAAGCTTTACAAGAACCTCTCAAACAGATCGTGGAAACCTGTCGTAAGGTATTGGAAAAGACTCCCCCTGAACTGGTCTCGGATATTATAGATCGCGGAGTTGCGTTGTGCGGTGGAGGTGCTCTACTGCGCGGCGTTGATAAACTACTGACTAAATCTCTTGGGATCCCCGCTTATTTGGTCGATAATCCTCTAACCTGTGTTGTGCAGGGAGCGGTGAAAAGCTTCGGTATGTTGAATGTGATACGCCGTAATTTGCCTCAGGTTTAGAGGAATCTCAGCGAATATACAATCAGATGTTTTGTCCTTAAACAAAAAAGCCATCCATTTGTTGAAGGCTTTTTTGTTTTATAAGTAGTAGGTCATGCGTTGGAGATGGGTTGCTGGATCAATATATTGCACTTTTACATTGTTGGGCGTATTCAAGTTGATGGGGGCGTAGTTAAGGATCGCTTTGACGCCGGCTTGCACGAGTTTGTCCGTTACATTTTGCGCTTCAGAGGCCGGAACCGTAAGCATTGCAATCTTCACACCGGCAGCTTTCACTTTTTCGATCATCCTGTCCGCGTCTTCAACCGTGAAGTTTCCCATCTTATGTCCAATTTTCCCTTTGTCGTTATCAAAGATCATGACAATGTGAAACCCGCGATCTTTGAACCCTTGATAATTTACAAGTGCGTGTCCAATATCGCCGGCGCCTACAAGGGCAATATCCCAGATGCGATCCACCTTGAGGATCTCGCGCAATTTATCGAGCAGGAATTGAATGGAGTATCCTGTACCTTGCTTGCCGAACTCGCCGAACTGCGAAATATCCTTGCGAATCTGCGCTGCGGAAATACCTACATGCTCGCCAAGTTCCTGTGATGAGGTGGTCTTGAGTCCACTATCTGCCATACGTTGCAAGGCCCGTAGGTAGACTGGCAGCCGGCCGATGATGATATCTGGAATCTTTTCAGCATTCATTCTGTGCCCTCACCTTTGTGAAAGATGCTGATAACTATACCAAAAAAAGTGATTTTGTACAAATCACCACAAGTACGGTACAAACAAAAGTATGCTTTATATAAAGTAAAAGCCCACAATAAAAAAGTAGAGCTTATTTCTGCCAGGATTGCAGTTGTTCCGACTTAGGTGCGCCTTTTCGACCAATGACCTTGTATACATTCACAGGCTGGGTTTTGCCTTTGACGACAACGGCGTCCACTAATTCTGTATCGAATTCATCCTTGACTTGCTGATAGGTGCTCTCGCTAATGAGAATCGGCCATGCATAAGTCTTCGTCAAATCCTGGAGACGTGAGGCGAGGTTGGCGTTATCTCCGATGACGGTATAGTTTATGCGTTGCGCCGAACCGAGCAGGCCCACGAATACCTCACCTGAGTTGATGCCAATTCCCATTTCGATCTGATCGAGTCGCCCATCTTTCTGCCATTGTTTGCGAAGCTTTTCCAACGCCAGGCGCATATCAAGGGAGGCACGCAGCGCGCGCGCAGCATGATCCTTGTAATGGACCGGCTCTCCAAAGAAGGCAATGATCGCATCGCCTTCGTATTTATCGACAGTGCCACCGTGTTCGTAAATAACGTTCGACATGGCTTCCAAATATGGGTTAAGTAATGCGACCACGTCTTCCGGTGGGAGCTTCTCCGAGAGCGTGGTAAAGCCGCGAATATCTGAAAAGATAATAGTTATGTCGGACCGTTTATTGAGCGAGTTCAAATCCTGTGTTGCCATCATCTGGTCAACCATTTCGGGAGAGATGAAGCGAGAGAACAGGTCCCGCACGCGGCGTTTCTCCAATTCTTGTGAGACAGCTTGTTCGAGGGTGGGGAGGACGATTCCCAAAAACAACATCACCTCAGGTGCCACCAATGGCAAAACAGATCGTTCCCTGATAAAGTAGACCAATACTGTAATCGCATAGACTAGCATTGCCGCAGTCATAAGCACAACTGTCAGAGTCGGACGCTTGAGACTTGAGATCACGGCGGCGATCAGAGCCGCTGCGATGGTGATGAGCAAAATTAGCCACCAGGCTGTTTCATGAATATAAGATCCGCTAATAATGGTATCCACTGCGTTGGCCACGATCTCTACCCCGGGAGTCGGGTCATGTGTGGAGAATGGGGTTGGATATACATCCTGCAGTGTGAGCGTTGTCGCACCGATCAAAATGATCTTGCCGCGAAATGCATTCGGGTCGTGTTCAAGCGTAACACCATCGTGGACGTCCGCCGCGGAATATGTTGTATACGTCTGGGCTGGCCCGGCAAAATTGACAAGCATTTGACTCGAACGTAAAGGCACAGTTTGCCCATTGAACTGCAGGCTTGAGTTGGTTGCGTTGGTTGGAGCATCCACACCCATATATAAACGGGCGATCTCAAATGCCCAGTTATAGTGCGCCTCGTCCTGATAGGAATCAAATGCTTGTACATTACGGACGATGGCATCCTCATCGCGGGTAAAGCTCGTGATCCCCAACCCCTTAAACGATCTCTTATATACAGAAAGAGGTTGAAGCAGGGTTGCGCCGGAGTACCCCTGCCCGGAGTTTCTAAAGATCTGCAGCACGGATACTGAGGCAGGCGAGTCTGCGAGAGATTTTGCAAACGCTCTATCATTTGCTGGGTCTGGGTCTGGCTCGGAAAGGATAATGTCCACGCCGACTACCTTGCCCCCTCCCGCGTTGATTTGGTCCACGATCTCTGCGAGATAGGAACGCGGCCATGGCCAATGATAACCCGTCCAATTGAACGAGAAATCATCAATGGCCACGATCACGATATCGCTGGATGGTTTTTCGGCTCCGCGGATGCGCATCATCAGATCGCGCGCAGAATATTCGATACGCTCGATCGGGGTAGTTACACCGGGTATGAACGCCGCGATTTGAATCAGCAGGAGGAGTGCCGTTGTTCCTATTAATAGACCGAAACGAAGATTAAAAGGCTTTTTCTGCAAAGTCTCCATTACCTAATATTTCCTCTAACTTTAACCACCGCAAGTATATGGATCTGGGCAACTGCCTTGGCAGTCCATTGGGTTACATGCGGGTACATCTTCCCCGCTTGTATCGTGATTAGGTGCTACGTTCGAATTCGGCTTAGAGAATGTGACAGGCTCTGTCTTGCAGATCGCGTTTCCATCGCCGCCATAGGCTGTCACATCCCAATCGTATTGACCGTCTTTGGGAAGAATCTCAATATACTTCTCCAGACTGGTTTCGGTCGTATCAAAGGACATGATATTGCCTTGAGCATTTTTAAATGTAAGCGTATATTTCGTAGCGCCAGGTTGGGATTCCCACTCGAACTTTACTTTTCCCTGGAAGGGCAGCTCAGAGCCGGCTTTTGGCCCGACCACTTTAAAGCATGCATTTTGAGAATTGCCGTTTCCGAGACCGGACAAAGCCTGGTCTACAAGTTTCTTTGCTTCCGGGTTGAATTTCAACCAATCCTGGAAGTCCTCGAGGGTCATACGTCCGACTTCGGGCAGGACAAAGGCACCATTTATGGGGAAGGGAAGGATGATACTTTGGCCGTCCGTAAAGTGTCCGTTACCGGCAGGGTTGGTCCAGCCACAGTCACCTTCGAGACAGGTCAGTTTAATTCCTCCATCGATCGTTTCCACACTCAGGTAAGAGCCACGCACCGAAGCTACGCCGGAAGCCGTCTCGACTTCCGCGCTGCCGCCATTTAAAATAATGAATATCTTACCAAGCTCTAATTTGATCTTTGTGGCCAGACCGCCTTCCACCCCTTCGTTCGAGGTCAGAGTGAATATAGAGGAGGGAGCCACTCGAATGATAGTGCCAGATGAAAGGTCAAGGCGTACCCGTCCATCGTCTCCAGTTTGAATTTGACCCTGGGCCTGGAGGACTGAATCGTTACCCGCAGTCAGGAATGAATCCTGGCCGGGATTTTTCATGTCCACTTTTCCAACCAGTTCGGTCAATGCAGCGGTCAGTGTAATTGAGGTGGCCTCAGGCGAAGCAGTGGCTTGAGGCGCGGAAGTAGCTTGTGGCGAGGATGTGTCCTGTGCAACCGGCGTAGCTTGTGGTTTACAGGCACCCAAGGCAAGGATGGCAATAAATAGGATAGCGATTACTTTTCTTTTGAACATTTCTTCCTCCGGGTAAATCTTGCATAATTTATCTTTAACGATCAATTTTCAGGCTCAAGCTGTATCTTGTTACGTGCAGGGAATTGGACTCGTTAGCCAGCACCCGCAGAAAATATGTCTCTTCAGTTTTTACTTCTAATTCTTTGGTCTGCTCACAAGAGAAGACCTCCCCTTCTATATTCTGGTTGTTATTCCACAACTGGACTTGTAAAGTTTTGCTGGAACATTTTACTTCCAGGATTACCGTTGAACCAACTGACTTGAATTGTAACCAATCTTCCGTATCTCCAGAGGGAGATGAGACATTGCCATCAAATTGGAATGCATCTGTACCAGCGGTTGAAAGCGTTACTGCTGCAGATGGCATTTGCATCGAGTCACCGTCTTGAGGGGAAGGTGAAAGAGAGGGCTCAAGTGTCGCAACCTCTTCTGTTGTGCTGGCCTGCGTACTGTTCGCTGTGACGGGCAATCCATCGATACCATCTACCTTTAAGAATTCGGTAGCGACCCAGCCGGCCTCGCTTTTGAAATCGATCTGAAGCCATGAACTACCCGGATCCTTTCCGGTCACTTTCACCACATCGTTTGGACTTAACGTTCCAAGCGATTCATAATTGGTGCCGGGTCCGCTTCTCACATTGACTGGCTGGACCACCAGACCGTTCACGCTTAAGCCGGATGTTGTTCCCGTTTCAACAACAGGGATTTCAGCTGTTGCATCGACCTGGACATAGGTTGCGGTAACCCAACCTTTTCCGTCCGGCGAATTGGAATAAACAATTTGATACCATGCGCCGTTGGATTCCCGGCCGATGATCTGCACTTTCGAAAATGCGGCGATCGTTCCGAAGGAATTCCCGATTGTAGATGGCTCGGACCTCACGTTGATCTGAGTGGTGGTTGTGCCTTCTATTAAAGAGACGATGGGCAAAGTAGCCGGAGAGGGTGACGTTGTAGCGGGCTGTAATGTTTGTGTTAACGGCAACGTTGCAGTGACGAAGTCTGGTGTTGGCGTGGGATTTTCATTGGTAATGTTCAATCCGCACCCAGCTAAGACCATTGATAATGTGGAAAATACTATAATACTTTTGAGATGCACATGCCTATTGTATCCAAGGATATTGTTGCACATAATGAGGAAAAAGGGTCACAAGAATAAAAAACCGCTGGTCATAGCGGTTCTCAGGCGCCCCCGCACGGACTCGAACCGTGCTCTTCGGCTCCGGAGGCCGACACTCTGTCCACTGAGCTACGGGGGCAAGCGAACGGAATTTTACCATAGCGAAATAAAAAGGCTGGTGAACCAGTCACCAGCCTCGACGTTAAGCATAAAGCGCATCTTTATCTGACTTGCGGAGAAAGCGTGGCGAGCTCGCGTCGAAGTGATTCGATGATCACGGTATTCCCGCCTTCATCACCAAGCCTCGCCAATTGTTCCTTCTTATGCGCCAGTTCACCGCAGGCTTGAAAGAAACGGGATGCAGCGCGTCCGCTTAAACCAGCCGTGCTCAAAGTCCAGGGAGAGAGCGCCCTTTGGTATTGCGCGCTTGTGATCAAGCCGGAGGCCACTTCTCCTTGCAATTGTCTCTTCACAATGTTGCGTTCGTTGTTGATCATCCAAATGATAAAGCCAAGCATGATCGTCCAGCCGATCCAGTCCAGCAAGGTACCTGCAGCAAGGCCTTCCAATCCACCGATCAGATCGCCAAAAGTATTATGGAAGGCGTGTGCCGCAACCGCGAATCCATACCCAACGATCGGCGCAATGAATTTAATAAACGGATTTTTATTCAACCGCGAAACCGCAAACCCGATCCCGGTGAACGATGTATAAAATGGATGCTGCCAGCCCACAAGAATCACGCGAACAAAGGTCAGTGCGATCAAACCGCTCCAACCGCTTTGTTCATATCCATAACTGTAAATATAGAAGGTGTTTTCAGTGGCGGCAAAACCCAGCGCTGCAATGGCCGCATAAATAATACCGTCCAGAATGGAATCGAATTCTTTTCGAAACAGGAGGAATACAATCCCAACCGCGAGGCCTTTAAGGAATTCCTCTACAAAAGGAGCAATGATGGAAACAGTGCCAAACTCAGATGCGCCCTCGCTGCCTGTCACTGCAAAAATGGCAACTCCGAAAGCAGTGTTGATGATGAAGGCGCCGCCAGCAGCGATCACTACTCCCCAGAAGAAAGCCGCGCCAAGCAGAAGTATCGGCTCCTTTTCATAACGATCAAGCCAATACACAAAGGCTGCAAAAAAGAACATCGGCACAAAACCTAAAAATAAAGAAGCAAGCAGAGCCATGAGATTACTCCAACGTAAACTGTTTTCGGCTAGTGCCGATAAGATATTTTACATGCAATTACCGCTTTATGCGTAAATTAATGAACCTTTTGGAAGAAGTTATGAGGAAAGATCATAATTCTGATTAGTTATTTTGCGGCACTTCGCTGACAAAAATCAAGCGCGTTCTTTCCACCCGCGCAGTGTCCGCTGAAATGCCAAGTACATCGAGTGTTTCTTCGGGACGGCCCGTCGCGCCTTCGCGTGTAGCAAGCGTCATTCGCAGCCAGACCTCTCCATTCGCCTCAGTTACCACGCTTAACATTTCGATCAATGGACGCAGATCGTAGGGTTTGCCGCGGCGCTCGCGTGGTAACGATTCGGACATCATGATCTGTTCGACTTTTTGGGTCAACTCGGACCCGTCGATTGGTTCGGTCAAATGAACTTCATATGTCGCTGAAAGGATCTGCGTTTGCAAGGCCGGTGCGCGTTCCTCAACGCTTTCGACGTTAATGATCTGAATCCCCGCAGGGAGGCTGTCTTTTAATCGCGCTGAAATTTCTTCGAGAGGGAGGTCTTCATTAAGGCGGATGTCCATCATCTCGCCACTCGAGGAAAACCCCAGAGGCAATGCGGCCGCCAGGTTGATCTTCGGTTGTGGATGAAATCCCTGGGAATAGGAAAGGGGCAGGTTTGCGCGGCGAGCAGCGCGTTCCCATAATTTATGCAGGTCAAGGTTGCCTGTATATCTCAACGCCCCTTGCTTTGAGAATGTGATGCGCACACGCATGGATTATTTTGATTTGGTCATAAGGGACTTTAACCAGCGGCGTATCTCTATGCCGGCGCGGCGATATGGTCTGTAGGTATGCTCGGCGACGCGATAAAAAACATCATGATCGAGACACTGGTTATGAGTCAGCTTCTCGAATGCAGCAAGAATATTTGAGTACGCGGCCAGTTCTGCAGAAACAATTTCATCGACCCCGATGTTCTTGTGCTTATCGATCACGAGGTGATTTAGTTTTTCTTTTTCAAGGAATAAAGATTCATAATCCGGATAGCCATACTTGCCCTGGAAATCCTCCAGTGCGGAATAAGATGTGCAGGGCGAGTATTTTTCGCCGTGCAGAATTTCGTTGAGTCGATCTGCGATGAACTGCTCGCGCGCGAGAATATCGGCAAGCAGATCCTTGATGGATAAATTTCCTGATACACCCTTCATCGTCATCTGACGTGTGAAGCCAACCTGGTTAAGCAGTAGTTCAAATTTATCGCGCTCGCGTTGGAGGCGCTCGATGAACAAAAGCTTATTCACTTTAATCACCAACAACCGGCAATTGAATATTGATTTTCGGCGCGGGGGATTTCACATCCGGGCACTTCCAACCTTCACCGGGGTTTTCGCGGCGCATGTTGGCGAACGTGGGCAGGATTCCGCAGGCAAAACAATCCAGGCGGCAATCCACACGGATCTGGCCTTCCAAACTCTGACGGAAATCCTGGAACAGGAAGTTCTTGCGAACCGCGGCGGTGATATGTTCCCATGGGAAGATCTCGTCCGTACGACGCTGACGATAGGTGTAAAAAGCGAAGTCGATGTTGTGTTCGGCGAACGCAGACATCCACACCTCGTATTTGCGACCCTCATCCCACGCGTCAAATTTGGCGCCATTTTTCCAGGCCGTGTAAATTACTTCGGCTATTCTACGGTCGCCGCGCGAAAGCCATGCTTCCAGCAAAGTATCTTCCGGCCTCGTCCAACTTAACTTGATGTTCTTGTCTTTGTACAACTCACGCTTAAGCAATGCCTGCTTCTCGAGGACATTTTCTTTTGTATCACATGAAACCCACTGGAAGGGAGTCTGTGGTTTTGGCACGAAGGTGCTTACGCCTGCGTGCAGCTTAACCTTCCAACCGGCAACTTTGCGACCTTCGGCAATCACGCGTTTGCACAGATTTGCAATCGCCTGCACGTCTTCAAGCGTTTCGCTTGGATGGCCGATCATGAAATATAGTTTGATCGTTGTCCAGCCGCGTGCATAAATTTCATTGGTCGTGGCGATGATCTCGTCATCCGGAATAAATTTGTTGATAATGCGGCGCATACGCTCGGTGGCAGCCTCGGGTGCGAGTGTGAATCCACCGGAACGATGTTGTTTCAATTTATCCATCAGATCTACTGAAACAGATTCAATACGTAACGATGGAAGTGACACTGTAAGTTTACGTCCTTCGAAGCGCTTGCTGATCGCATCGACCAGGTCATTGACGTATGTGTAATCAGATGAAGATAGTGACATCAAGGCGAGTTCTTCAAACCCCGTCGAGCGGATGGCTTCATCGGCCGCGTCTACGACCTCTTGAACGCTTCTCTCGCGCACGGGACGCGTGATCATGCCGGCCTGGCAGAATCTACACCCGCGCGTGCATCCGCGCATGATCTCGACCGATACGCGGTTGTGGATTACGTCGATGTTTGGGACGATGAACTTTGTTGGCGGTGGAGGCAGTTTCGCAACAACACGCTTTGTAATGATCGACGGGATGTTTTCGATAATAGGTCTGGTGTCTGAGAGTGTGCCATCTTCGAGATAATGTGCTTCATAGAATTGTGGAACGTAAACGCCGGGGATCTTTGCAAGCGCAAGCAACAAGTCTTTTCGTTTGAAGATGGTTCTTTTGAAAGCCTGTATTATATTGACAATATCGTGAATGACATCTTCGCCTTCGCCAATTGCGAACGCGTCGATGAACGCGTGCATGGGTTCCGGGTTGGTGGCGGCATGTCCACCGGCGATGATGATAGGGTGAGTCTCGTCTCGCTCCATGGAGCGAAGCGGAATGCCCGCGAGATCGAGAATGTTGAGGGTGTTTGTGTAGAGGGTCTCGTAGGGCAGGGTAAAGCCAATTAAGTCGAAGCTGGCTAAAGGTCGTTTTGATTCCAGCGCATATAGTGGGATGCCATGCTCGCGCATTAATGGTTCCATGTCCAACCACGGCGCATAGGCGCGTTCAGCCAGCGCATCTTCGCGTTGATTGATCTGGTCGTACAGGATTTTTAATCCGACATTTGAGACGCCGATGTCGTAAATATCGGGAAAGACAAAAGCAACTTTGGTCTCGACCTTGTCCCAATCTTTGACAGTAATATTCAACTCGCCGCCTACGTAACGGCCGGGCTTTTGCACTTTCAGGAGGATGCGGTCAAGTTTTGCTTCGATTTGCTCCGGAGTTAACATGGGCGGTATTATAACAAAGAACATCTGATTAAAATTAAAGGGTGGATGCTTCATGAAGCATCCACCTAAAAACACGAACCATGTATAGTTAAGCAGCTTTACGCGCCTGCCAGAGACCTTGTCCCCAGAACCATAACGCGCCAAGGCCGAGGAACATAACGATCAGGCCAAACAGCCAGCCAACATAGGGTATGGCAATTGCGAGAGCCACGACCGCGGTGCCAAGTAGAAGCGGCCAGAGTTTATGCTCAACCAAGGTGGGATTGAAGCGATTGATGATCCATTTGCCGCTTAACCATGCAACCAGAATCTTGGTGAGGAAAGCAGTGACCAGCACGAATCCAACGATCAATTCAAAGAGGGTAACCAAACCCACTGAAACGATTGTGCCGCTGATGCTGTGAAGGGTTAGCAGACCAAAGACCACTCCACCTACGATCATCGCCACCACGACGAGCAGGAGCGTAAAGAAGAAGGCTGCATAAGCGACGATACCCCATCCCAAACTCTCGGCAGGTTTCGCTTGAAGCTTGTCCATAACATTCTTCATGAATGAAGGGAGCAACCAGCCAAGCAGAAGGCCGAACAGAACAAGTGTGAGTATGCTTCGAAGCAAGTTCAACGACCACTTTATTGCGCGTTGAGCGGTAGTTGGTTCGGTATGAACAGCATCAGGCCTTACCGCAGGCTCCGTGCGTGTAATTTTTCCAACGACAGCATCGCTTGGAATAGGCAAATCCTTCGTACTGGTATATTCCAAATTTCCCGAGATCTTAGCAGTATCAGCTATTGTAAGACCGGGCTCGACCGAAGGAATGCTGATCGGCACATCTGAACCATACATTCTCATGGGTGGAGATGACTTCGTCTTATCGGTTTCATCAACATAAGCTTTTACATTGCCACCGACGGAACCTCGCAATTCAAGTGCAGATGTCCCGGCAAGAACATTGCGCGAGATACTGCCGGCCAATAATGTCTGTCCGCCGCCAAAGACCAGATCATTACCGATGCTTGAACCATTTTTTGCTTCGAGGCTGGCACCTGCGGAAACAAGATCGCCCCCAATGCTGGCATTTTCGCCAAGCTGCAGGCCAGCTCCGGCAATACGAGCGTCATCAGCGACCGTTCCATTGATGACCACGCTTTGACCCGCCGCGATCAAATCACCTTCAACGGTTCCGTTAATAGTGATCGTTTTGGCAAAAACGATGAGGTCGCCTTTGACGGTGCCTTCGAGAACGAAGGTGTTTGCACCTACATACAAGTCGTCATTGACGATCTCGTTTGCCTTAATGACCACATCCTCGCCTCCGCGGCCATCGAAAGCCAGCGCAGGAGTGGTAAAGGTTAGCGTGAGCAAAGTGAGCAGGGAGAGAATAGAGATAAATTTATGGATTGTTTTCATTGGACTCCTTTTAAATAACTACAAGAATGTACGCCATTCTTTCTTGGAAGTTGCAACCTACAGTTCAATGGACGTGATTTGGCCAAGGCCACTGTTTACGCATATCTTTAATCGCCTGCCTTTCCTTGCAATCTTGTAAGGTGGGGAAGAAAAATTTGGTTCCAATAGGTTAAACGCATTAAAGGGCAGTCGACTTAGAATAAAACTTAAGACTTGAAGGAGACATATCATGAAAAAAATACTTTTACTTCTAATAACTGCAACTTTCGCGCTGACAGCATGTGGAGCCTTTCCAGCCCAAGCACCTCAACCTACACCAATTCCTCCTACACCGCAGGTGATTATCGCTACTGTCCTTGTGCCTGTTGAGGTCACATCCGTAGTTACGGCCGTGCCATTGCCAACCAACACCCTGGTAGTAGCACCATCTACAGAAGTCCCACCTGCACTACCTCCAGCAACTGCTTCCACCGAGCTCGTGCCAGTAACTGGCGGCCCTATCGCTGTCGATCCCAAGTTCAATGGCCAATCCTTTGAAAAGATAACAGTTTCAAATAATAAATTTTCGTTGAACTGCAGCCCAAAGGAGATTACATTTGATGTGTATAGCACCGATATATACATTGTTCGCACAGACATGTATTATCGTATCCGTGACAGACACTCGAATGATATTCCTTCCTGGTCTATTGCAGGAACGATGGATACGGATGGTTTAAATCATTTCTGGATGACCATGAAGGGCGAGGGTGTTCCGCCAGACTTGCGCCAGGCTCAAGGCGCGTTCGATTTCCAGTTTATTGGCCTCAACAAGCTTGGGAATGTCGTTGGTCGTAGTGAGAAGATCACAGATATTGTGAGCTACACGATCAACTGCTAATTTGATATAGAGAAACAAAAAGACGAGCTTTTTGAACTGAACCCCTAAAAGTTGACACGAAAGAAAAAGCCCTCCTGTGAGAAAATAAGCACAGGAGGTGTTTTTATGTCAGGGAAAAAAGGAATGGCACGCTATCCAGTGGAGGTCAAGCTGGAGGCGGTGCGGATGTTTTTGGAAGAAGGGAAAACTCGAGCGGAGATCATGAAGGTGCTGGGGATCCGCAGCGAAGGACGGGTGAAGATGTGGGTGTGGCAATATCGTCGTGACCGCACAGCCTTCAGCAAGCCGATCGGACGTCCTCGCAAGCAAATCGGGAAAGCAGAGAGTGTGCAGGAAGAATTGAAACGTCTGCGGATGGAGA
>Ga0209131_1000792_pt1 | contig 22186 bp, 21 predicted proteins | sample GraSoi_2013_40cm_FD_185826 | JGI IMG/M metagenome (GOLD analysis project Ga0209131, IMG submission 185826) | Grasslands soil microbial communities from the Angelo Coastal Reserve, California, USA - Sample 9_17_2013_40cm (SPAdes) (version 2) | ecosystem: Environmental > Terrestrial > Soil >... | reverse complement strand
AAAGTAATGATTCAGGAAACGGACCAGCGCGCCGCCGCCCAGTCCGACGAGCAGCACCGAGTTCGGCTCCGGGCGATAGAGCAGGCCCGCGGTCATGGCCTGCGCGTAGGGATGCTGCAGCCGGTAGGGCTCGCGCAGATCGATCAGCGTCTCGACCAGGTCGAGCTCCTTGTCGCCGACAAAGTAGAGCGCGCGCCGGCTGCCGTAGTCGATCACCTTGATGTGCGAGTAGTCGGACTTGACCTCGTGGACCAGGACGCCCTGGCAGGCGCCGAGCGCGAGGCACAGCGATGCGAGGAGCAGCGCCCTCGCGAAAATAATTACGGTCCTGACCCCGAATTCTTGCCCCAGGCTTCCTGCCAGTCGCGGCCGAGGAAGTCGGTGATGCGGCCGTCGGGCTGGAAGAACTTGTTCGGCATCTGGAACATCGCGAGGAACAGGCCGCCTTTCGGACCCGCCCAGGCCTCGTGGCGGCTGCCGGCGGGACGCCAGACGAACTGGCCGGCCTGGCACTCGCCTTCGGGACAGACCAGAGTCCCTTCGAGCACGTAGGTCTGCTCGATCTTCACGTGCTCGTGGTCGGGCAGGTGCGCGCCTGGCGCCATGCGCATGAGCGCGGTGAGCAGTCCGGTTTCTTTCTCCACTAAAAGCGTTTTCTGCTCGACGCCCGGGAAGCGGGTCTTTTCCCACGGCAGGTTTGCGACGTCCACAAAGCGTGAAGCGAGTTCGGCGCGGCGGTTCATGGTTTTAGGTGCTCCCCGACTTTGACGATTTTCATGGTGTTGGTGCCGCCCGACTTGCCGATCGGCTCGCCGATGGTGAGGACGATGAGATCGCCCTCCTTCACCACGTTGTTCGCGAACAGCACTTTCTCGGCTTCGGCCAGCAGCTCCTCGCGGTCGTGGCCGATGAACTTCACCATCAACGGGAACACGTCGCGGAACAGGGCGCAGCGGTAGCGCGTCGCGGTCTGCGAGGTGAGCGCATAGATCGGCACGCCGCAGTTGAGGCGGCTCATCCAGAGCGCGGTGGAGCCCGACTCGGTGAGCGAGGCGATCGCCTTGACCTTCAGGTGATAGGCGGTGAAGAGCGCCGCCATCGCGATCGACTGGTCGACGCGCGTGAAGACGCGATTGAGGAACTCCTGCTCGAGCATCAGTGGCTGCGTCTGCTCGACCTCGCGGCAGATGCGATCCATCGCCTCGATCACTTCGACCGGGTACATGCCGCTCGCGGTCTCGGCGGAGAGCATTACCGCGTCGGTGCCGTCGAGCACCGCGTTGGCCACGTCGGACACCTCGGCGCGCGTCGGCACCGGGCTCGAGATCATCGACTCCATCATCTGCGTCGCGGTGATGGTGAGCTTGTTCTGCTCGCGCGCCAGGCGAATCATCTTCTTCTGCAGCGCAGGCACCGCGGCGTCGCCGACCTCGACCGCCAGGTCGCCGCGCGCCACCATGATGCCGTCCGACCCGCGCATGATGTCGAGCAGCGCGCCTTCGGCCACCGCCTCGGCGCGCTCGATCTTCGCGATCAGGAACGCCTTGGCGCCCGCGGCGCGCGACAGCTCGCGCGCCATGTACATGTCGGCGCCGGTCTTCGGAAAGGACACCGCGAGATAGTCGGCCTGGATCTTGGCCGCGGTGCGGATGTCCTCCATGTCCTTGGCGGTGAGCGCCGGCGCGGTGAGGCCGCCGCCCTGGCGGTTGATGCCCTTGTTGTTGGAGAGCACGCCGCCGTGGCGCACCACCGTGTGCACTTCCTCGCCGCGCACGTACTTGACGTCGAGCACGATCTTGCCGTCGTCGAGCAGCAGCACTGCGCCGGGGCCGACGTCGCGCGGCAGCTCCTTGTAGTCGAGGCCGGCGCGCTCGCCGTCGCCCATCTCGAGGCCGGCGTCGAGCACGAAGGCCTGTCCCTTCTCGAGCGTGATCTTGCCGTCCTTGAACTTGCCGACGCGGATCTTCGGACCCTGCAGGTCGCAAAGGATGGCCACGGTGCGGCCCACCTTGGCGGCAAGCTCCTTCACCAGCGCGGCGCGCTTCTCGTGGTCCTGCGCCGTGCCGTGCGAGAAATTGAGCCGCACGACGTCGACGCCGGCGCGGATCATCCGCTCGAGGGTGGCGGCGTCTGAGGAGGAGGGACCGAGGGTGGCAACGATCTTCGTACTGCGGAGCATCGGGTCAACCTTATCGGCTCAGGTGCCTATGTGCAATACCAGCTCGCGCTCGCCGCCGCGGCGCCGGTGCTCCCACAGGTACACGCCTTGCCACGTGCCGAGGGCCAGCTTGCCTTCCAGGATGGGGATGGAAAGCGAGGTCTGCGTCAGCGCCGCCTTGATGTGCGCCGGCATGTCGTCCGGCCCCTCGGCGTCGTGCTGGTAGAACGGATCGCCCTCGGGCACCAGCCGATTCAGCCAGCGTTCCAGGTCCTGCTTCGCGGTGGGATCGGCGTTCTCCTGGATCACCAGGCTCGCCGAGGTATGCCGCACGAACACCGTGCACAGGCCTTCGGCTATGTTCGCCTCGGCCACCGCCGCCGCCACCAGGCGTGTCACTTCGACCAGTCCCTGTCCGCGCGTGTGGACGGAAAGCTGCTTAACCATGATCGATGCGCCCTCGGCTGACGACGACCTCGCCTCCCGGCCCCCGCGTTTCAAAATCCGTGCCGTTGCTGCGCACTTCCAGCCGCGACGGCATCAGCACCATTCCGCTGAAGCGGCAGCGAATGCGCCGCACGCGCGCCGGCTCGATCTTCAGCCGCGACACCGACAACGCGAGCGTCGCCGTGCCGTGCAGGATGATGTCGGGCAAGCCCACCGCCTTGGCGTGCGCCACATCGGTGTGGATCGGGTTGAAGATGCGCGCGCACTCCGTGTAGATGTGCGCCAGGTTGGCGCCCACGTCGATGTTGCCAATGGTCTCCAAACCGGACGCTGCCGGCAGCTCGATCGCCGCGCCGCGATCCGGTCCCTCCACGTCGACGCCGCGATAAAGCGCGCCGAAGTCGGTCGTGCTCACCGGCTTGCCGGCAGCATCGTGGCTCTCGAAGCGGAACACGACGAAGGCGCCGGGCTTGCGCTTGTGCACGGCGACGATGCTCGCGCGCGTGGCGAGCCGGTCGCCCTCGCGCGGCAGGCGATGCAGGACGAGATCGTGCTCGGCGTGCACCAGCCGCGGCATGAGATCGCGCAGCGCCGCTATCTGGCGGATCGGCTGCGACACGGGCCACTCGTAGCAGACGGGAAACAGCGGATGGGCGAGCACACCGTGCGCGGCCGCCGTGTCGTAGTAGCGCCGGTCGGTTTCGCCGAGCGCCGCGCTGTAGGCCATCAGCCAGCGCGAGTCGACGTGCTGCTCGAGGGGACCGGCGGCCGTTCCCACTATGGTGCTCGGAATGCTAGTCGTCGGCGCGCGCCTCCAGCGCGGCCACCGCAGGAAGCGTCTTGCCCTCCAGGAACTCGAGGAACGCGCCGCCGGCGGTCGAGATGTAGTCGATGTCGCCGGCGATGCCGAACTTGTTGATCGCCGCGACCGTGTCGCCGCCGCCGGCGATGGTGTAGGCCTTCGATTTCGCAATCGCCCGCGCGAGCGTCTCGGTGCCCTTGGCGAAGGCGTCGTTCTCGAACACGCCGACCGGCCCGTTCCACACGATCGTTCCGGCGCGCTCGAGCGACGCGGCAAGGCGGCGCGCGCTCTCGGGACCGATGTCCAGAATCATCTCGTCCGGCGCTACCGCTTCCACTCGCTTGACGGTGCCCTCCCTCTGGTCCAGCGAATGCCCGACGACCACATCGGTGGGGAGCGGCACTTCGGTCATTGCGGCGATCTGCTTCGCCTCGCCGGCGAGGTCGGGCTCGGCGAGCGATCTTCCGATCGGCTTGCCCGCCGCGAGCAGGAACGTGTTGGCGATGCCGCCGCCGACGATCAGGCTTTGCACCTTCTCGGCGAGCGTGGCGAGGATCGTGAGCTTGGTCGACACCTTGGCGCCGGCGACGATCGCGATCAGCGGCCGCGCGGGATGCGCCAGCGCCTTGCCCAGCGCATCGAGCTCGGCGGACATCAGCGGCCCGGCGCAGGCGACCTTCGCAAAGCGCGCTACGCCGTGGGTCGTCGCTTCGGCACGATGCGCGGTGCCGAACGCATCGTTCACATAGACGTCGCATAGGCTCGCAATCTTCTTTGCGAGCGCCGGATCATCGCTCTTCTCGCCCTTGTTGACGCGGCAGTTCTCGAGCATCACCACCTGCCCGGGCTTCACCTCGACGCCGTTCACCCAGTCTTTAACTAATGGAACCTGGCGGCCGAGCAGCTCGCCAAGGCGCTTCGCCACCGGCGCGAGCGAATCCTCCGGCTTAAGCTCGCCTTCCTTCGGCCGCCCGAGGTGAGAGGTGACCATGACGGCCGCGCCTCGCTCCAGCGCCAGCTTGATGCCGGGCACGGAAGCACGGATGCGCGTGTCGTCGGTGATGCGCCCGTCCTCGAGCGGAACGTTGAGGTCGGCGCGAATGAAGACGCGCTTGCCGCGCAGGTCCACCTCGGACATGCGCTTGAACTTCATCGGACTACTTGGCTAGCGCGACGCCGACCTCGGCGAAGGCCACGGCGACATCCAGCATCCGGTTCGAGAAGCCCCACTCGTTGTCGTACCACGAGGTCACCTTGACCAGGGTGCCCTCGGATACGCGCGTCAACGTGGCGTCGAAGATGGAGCTGGCGGGGTTGTGGTTGAAGTCCGAGGAGACGAGCAGCTCGGTGTTGTACTCGAGAAGGCCCTTGAGGTCGGTCTCGCTCGCCTGCTTCACCGCTCGGTTCACTTCCTCAACCGTAGTCGCCTTCTTGGCGACGAAGGTCAAATCCACGATGGAGACGTTGATCGTCGGCACGCGGATCGAAAAGCCGTCGAGCTTGCCGTTCAGGTGCGGCAGCACCAGACCGACTGCCGCGGCGGCGCCGGTCTTCGTCGGGATCATGTTGTGCACGGCAGAGCGCGCGCGCCGCAGATCCTTGTGATAGACGTCGGTCAGCACCTGGTCGTTGGTGAACGAGTGGATGGTGTTCATCAGGCCGGAGACGACGCCGATGCGGTCGTCGATCGCCTTGACGAGCGGCGCCAGGCAGTTGGTGGTGCACGAGGCGTTCGAGATGACGGTATCGGAGTCCTTCAGCATCTTGTGGTTGACGCCGAAGACGATGGTGCGGTCCACGTCCTTCTCGCCCGGCGCGGAGATGATCACCTTGCGCGCGCCGGCCTGCAGGTGCGCGCCCGCCTTTGCCTTGCTGGTGAAAAGGCCGGTGCACTCCAGCACCACGTCGACGCCGAGACTTTTCCACGGCAGCTTGGCGGGATCGCGCTCGGCCACGACGCGGATGCGGTCGTTGTTGACGACGATGCTGTCGCCGTCGACGCGCACCTTGTGCGGAAAGCGGCCGTGCGCCGTGTCGTACTGCAGCAGGTGGGCATTGGTGGCGGCATCGCCCAGGTCGTTGATGGCGACGAACTGCAGGCCGTGCTTCTTGCCGCTTTCGTAGTGGGCGCGGAGAACCATGCGGCCGATGCGGCCGAATCCATTGATCGCTACTTTGATAGTCATTTGAGCACGCTCCTTACTGCATCGGCCACGCGCGCGGGCGTGAAGCCGAAATGTTTGAAGAGATCCGCTGCGGGGGCCGATTCGCCGTAGCGGTCGATGCCGACCACCGCGCCTTCGAGGCCCACGTACTTGCGCCAATAGTCGCTGACGCCGGCCTCTACTGCTACCTTGGGCAGCGCGGTAAGCACGGTGTTCCGGTAATCCGCCGGTTGGCGGTCGAACACGCTGGTCGACGGCATGGAGACGACGCGGACGGGGATACCCTCACCCGCCAGCAGTTTTTGGGCCTCGAGGGCAAGAGGGACTTCGGAGCCCGTCGCGATCACCACGGCCCGGGCACCAGGGGCGTCGGAGAGCACATAGCCGCCGCGCTCGGGCGCAGCGAGGTCCTCGTGCTTGGCTGGGGGCACGTTCTGCCGGGTGAGGAGGAGCGCGCTGGGGCCGTTCTTGCGCTCAATCGCCGCCCTCCAGGCGATCGCGGTCTCCACCGAGTCTCCCGGGCGCCAGACATCCATGTTGGGCATCAGGCGCAGGGTCGCGGCGTGCTCGATCGGCTGGTGCGTCGGGCCGTCCTCGCCCAGGCCGATGGAATCATGCGTGAACACGTAGATCACGCGGATGCCCATCAACGCGGCGAGGCGCAGCGCGTTGCGCGCATAGTCCGAAAACACGAGGAAGGTGCCGCCGTAGGGGATGAAGCCGCCGTGCACCGCGATGCCGTTCATGATCGCTGCCATGCCGAACTCGCGCACGCCGTAGAAGATGTAGTCGCCGCCGCCGTTGGGACTAGATGCGGGCCCTATGGGCTTCGACGTCTTGGCCATCGTGAGGTTGGAGCCGGTGAGATCGGCCGAGCCGCCGACCAGCTCGGGCAGCACCGGCTTGAACGCGTCCAATACCAGTTGGGAAGCGCGCCGGGTGGCCAGGGCTTCCGCCTTCTGGCTGAACTCCTCCGCCACGCGGCGCGCAGCTGGCTCAAACGCAGCCGGCAGCTCAGCCGCCATCCGCCGCTTGAATTCGGCGGCTTCGGCCGGAAATTTCTCCTCATAACTCTTGAAAATCCTTTTCCAGCGTCGCTCGGCGCGCTTGCCGGCCTCGCGCGCATCCCAGCCTTCGTACACCGACTGCGGGATCTCGAATGCGGCGTGGGACCAGCCGAGCGCCGCGCGGGTGGCCGCGATCTCCTCGGCGCCCAGCGGCGCGCCATGCGCGGCGCCGGTGTTGGCTTTCTTCGGCGCGCCCTTGGCGATGGTGGTCTTGGCGCAGATCAGGGTAGGCCGCGACTTCTCGCGCTTCGCCTTCCGGATGGCACGGTCAACGGCCTCGACGTCGTGGCCATCGACGTTGGGAATCACCTGCCAGCCGTAGGACTCGAAGCGCCGGCGCACGTCGTCGGTGTACCACTGCTTGATCTGGCCCTTGTCGGAGTCGATCGAGATGCCGTTGTCGTCGTAGATCGCGATCAGCTTGGAGAGGCCGAGCGTGCCGGCGAGCGCGCAGGATTCGTGGGAGACGCCTTCCATCATGCAGCCGTCGCCCAGGAACGCGTAGGTGTAGTGGTCGACGATGGCGTGCTCGGGGCGGTTGAACTCGGCGGCCAGGAGCCGCTCGGCGAGCGCCATGCCGACGGCATTGGAAATGCCCTGGCCCAGGGGGCCGGTGGTGGTCTCGACGCCGGGGGCGCAGCCGCGCTCGGGGTGCCCGGGCGTCTTCGAGCCGAGCTGGCGGAAGCGCTTCAGCTCGGCGAGCGGCAGGTCGTAGCCGGTGAGGTGCAGGACGCTGTAGAGCAGCATCGAGCCGTGGCCGTTCGAGAGCACGAAGCGGTCGCGGTCGGGCCAGTCGGGGTTGGCGGGGTTGTGCCGGAGGTGGCGCTTCCAGAGCGCCACCGCGATCTCGGCCATGCCCATCGGCATGCCGGGGTGTCCCGACTTCGCCGCTTCCACCGCGTCCATCGCCAGCGCGCGAATGGCGTTGGCTAGGTCGGCGTCGGTGGCCTTTGCCGTTACGGGCGAATCCATCGGAAGGCGCAAATTATACTCAGCGCATGAACCTGCTTCCCTTCTCTAGCCCTCTCGAGTACGAGCATCTCGTCGCCTGCGAAACGCCGGGCGAGGCGCATTGGTTCGTGTTTCGCGGCGACGAGCTCCTGGTCGAAATGGGGCCGACCGTGGCACCCAGCGACGACCTGCGGGTCAAGGCGCGGCCCGCTTGGGCTAAGCTGCCGTTGCATAAAAACCACAACTGGCTGGGCTCTGGCGCCGCCAGAACCCTATATCTAGGGCGGCTGGCCGGCATGCAATGCTGGGCCGCCGAGCTTCCCGGGGGCGCCGAGGCGCCGGCGGGAATGGCGTGGGCGGGGCTGCGCTCGCTCTTCACGGTGCTGGATGACGCGCAGTTCGCGCTCGCCGGCCGCGCGCTGCAGCTCGTCGCCTGGGACCGCACGCACCAGTTCTGCGGTCGCTGCGGCACGCCTACGCAGCCGAAAACGGACGAACGGGTGCGCGTATGCCCCGCCTGCAAGCTCTCCGCCTACCCTCGCGTCGCGCCGGCGATCATGGCCCTCGTTCATAGGGAAAAACAGCTGCTGCTGGCGAGGAGCCCGCACTTTCCGCCCGGCATGTACAGCGCGCTCGCCGGCTTCGTCGAGCCCGGCGAGTCGCTCGAGCAGTGCCTCGCGCGCGAGGTGCACGAGGAAGTCGGCGTGCGCGTAAACAACATCCGCTACTTCGCGAGCCAGCCGTGGCCGTTCCCGCACTCGCTGATGATCGCGTTCGTTTGCGATTGGGTGAGCGGCGAAGTGAAGCCGCAGGAAACGGAAATCGAGGAAGCAAAGTGGTTCGAAGTATTGCAATTGCCGAAACTTCCGAGCAAAATCTCGATCGCTCGCAGACTCATCGATGCGGTTTGTCAAGAGTTGGTCGGATAGTCGAACGAGCAAATTTGAGTACTTAGGAGGTTTTGCACGAATTGAGCGCGATTGAAGATCGCTGTGTGCGCCGCAAGGCGCGGATGGAAGGCGAGGCTGCTACCGCGGGCTTCGCCTTCGCATTTTGGAGGGTGACGAAATGAACGGTCTGCATCTCATCGGTGACCTCACCGGCTGCCGCTGCGATCCGCAGCTCCTTCTGGACGGCGAGCGCTTCCGCTCAAAGTGCGTCGAGATGGTCGAGGCCGCGGGTCTCACAGCTGTCGGCGTTTCCTTTCACCAGTTCGACGGCTTCGGCTTCACCGGTTGCGTCGTGCTGGCCGAGTCGCACCTCGCGATCCACACCTGGCCCGAGCGCCAGGGGCTGACGCTCGACGTCTACGTCTGCAACTACAGCGCCGACAACTCCGCCAAGGCGCGGGGCCTGTTCGACACCATCGTCGCCTACTTCCAGCCGGCCGAGGTGGCGCGCCAGGAGATCGACCGCGGCGAGCACCTGCTGATGGAGCCGCTCAGCGCCTCGACCGGCTTCTACATCAAGGCGGCCAAGCAGATCGGCGAGTGGCAGACCAAGTTCCAGAAGATGCAGATCTACGAGACGCCGCACTACGGCAAGCTGTTCCGCCTCGACGGCTTCAACATGACCTCCGAGAAGGAAGAGTTCGTCTACCACGAGAACCTGATCCATCCCGCGCTGACCGCGCATGCCGCGCCGAAGAAGGTGCTGATCATCGGCGGCGGCGACGGCGGCTCCTCCGAGGAGGCGCTCAAGCATCCCTCGGTCGACAACGTCACCATGGTCGAGATCGATGCCGACGTCATCACGGTCGCCAAGGAGCATTTCCAGGCGGTGCACAACGGCGTGTTCGACAACCCGAAGCTCACCGTGCGCATCGACGACGGGATGAAGTACGTGCGCGAGACGCACGAGCGCTACGACCTGATCGCGCTGGATCTCAACGACCCGGTCGGCCCGGCGGCCGCGCTCTACTCGATGGAGTTCTTCCAGCAGCTGCGCACGGCGCTCGCGCCGGGCGGCGCGTTAACGCTGCACCTCGGCTCGCCGGTGGCGCAGCCGCAGCGCGTGTCCGACCTTGCCCAGCGCCTGAACAGCGTGTTCCGCATCGTGCGGGTGTACACCATGTACATCCCGCTGTATGGCTCGCTCTGGTCGATGGCCGTGTGCTCGGACAAGCTCGATCCAAAAGCCTTCACGGCCGACGAGATCGACCGGCGCATCGATGCGCGCAAGATGCAGGAGCTGCGCTTCTACAACGGCGAGACCCACGAGGGCGTGTTCGCGCTGCCCAACTTCGTGCGCGACCTCGTCACCCCCGCGCGCCTGAAGCAGCCGGCGCGTGGCCGCCGCCTGGGCGTGGTCAAGGTCGCTTCGAAGTAGCGTAGCGCTCCAGCAGGGACGTCATCGCCGCATCACGGCGCATACGCGCCACGGCAAGCGCCCGGTCGCTGTCCGCGCCGGCTTTCACCAGCACCTCCACGCTCGCCTGATCGCCGCGCATCGCCGCCGCTGTGAGCGGCGTCATGCCGTGGCTGTCGGGCTTGTCGGGCCATTTACCCATCGCGAGAAGCTCGTTCAGCGCTGCGACGTCGCTGGACATCACGGCGCTCATCAGGTCGTTGTACTTCGGGCCGCTGCGCGCGGGCAGCGACTCGAGCGTTCCCGGGAGCGCAATGGTGCGTTCCTGCAGTTGCCCCGGCAGGTCGAGCGCGCGCGCGGCGGCGACCGGCTTTGGCACCACTGCGGCACGCTTGGGCTCCACCGCAGCGACCTTCGGGGCCGGCGCTGGCGCCTCCACGGCAATGGGCGGCGCCACAGCTTGCGGTTGTGCGGGTGCAACTGCTTCGACCGGTCTGGCCGCTACCGCGGGCTGCGGCGCCGCAGGCCGAGAGGGCGGCGGGCTTTGCATCGCTTGCTTCGGCGCATCCGTCAGCGCCTGCTCCATCATTCCGGCGCCCATCCCGCCCATCATGCCGGCGACCAGGCCGACGCCGAGCACCATGACGAGCGCGGCCGGTGCGATCCAGCCGAAAAGGCCGACGAGGAGCGCGACCAGCACATGCCCTGAGCTATCGCGCACCACCGTAGTGGAGACGAGCATGTCGTGCAGCGCCTGCTTGCGCCCGGTAAAGGCGGCGAGCAGGAAGCCGAGGCCCATCGGAATGGACGAGACGATTTTCGCGATTTCGCGCACCAGCGAGCGCACCACCGACAGGCGCTCGCCGTCCGAATCGGTGACCTTGAGCCCAAGCAGCGATTTCCCGAAAGTCGCCTGGCGCGCCGAGGCGTGCATCAGGCCCCAATACAGGAACGGCCCGAACAGGGCGACCACGCTGACCGCCGTCGCGCCGAAATCACCGAGGAATGCAGCGCCCGCGGCGATCAGGATGAGCACGGTGAAAAAGACGACACTGTCGACGAGGTACGCGAGAACGCGGACCCAGAACCCGCCATAGGACTGCTCTGCTGTATTGGCCATGACCTCCCCCTTGAAGGGAAAGCCTACGCCTTATTCGAGCGTTTGGAGCACCTTCCGCACTGCATCAAAGATGCGCTCGATCTGTGCTTTCTCGACGATCAGGGGTGGGGAGAAAGCGAGCGTGTCGCCGGTATAGCGGATCAGCACGCCGGCCTCGAAGCACTTGACTAGGGCGTTATAGCCGCGGCTGCCGGGGGCGCCCTGCTTCGGTGACAGCTCGATGGCGCCCATCAGGCCGAAGTTGCGGATGTCGATGACGTTGCGCTCGCCCTTGAGCGAATGGATGCCGTCCTCCCAGTGCTTCTCGATCGAGCTGACGCGCTCGAGCAGGCCCTCTTCCTCGTAGGTGTCGAGCGTGCCGATGCCGGCAGCGCACGCGAGCGGATGGCCCGAATACGTGTAGCCGTGGAACAGCTCGATGCCGTCGGCGCCCTGCATGAAGGCGTTGTAGATGCTGTCGCGCACGAACACCGCGCCCATCGGCACTGCGCCGTTGGTCATGCCCTTGGCGGTGGTGAAGAGATCAGGCATCACGCCCAGGCGCTGCGAGCCGAACGCCTTGCCCAGCCGCCCGAAACCCGTGATCACTTCATCGAAGATGAGCAGGATGCCGTGCTTGGTGCAGATCTCGCGCAGCCGCTCGAGATAGCCGCGCGGCGGCGGCAGCACGCCCGCCGAGCCCGGGACCGGCTCGACGATGACCGCGGCGATGGTCGACGGATCGTGCAGCGCGCAAAGGCGCTCCAGGTCTTCGGCGAGCTCGGTGCCATGCGCCGGCAGTCCGCGGGAGAAAGCGTTGCGTGCGATGTCGTGCGTGTGCCGGATGTGGTCGACCCCGGCAACTCCGGGTCCGAAGGTCTTGCGGTTGTGGCTCAGGCCGCCGACCGAGATGCCGCCGAAGTTCACGCCGTGGTAGCCGCGCTCGCGGCCAATGAGGCGGAAGCGACCCGCTTCGCCGCGCGCGCGGTGGTAGGCGAGCGCGATCTTCAGCGCGCTGTCGACCGACTCGGAGCCCGAGTTGGTGAAGAACACGTGCTTGAAGCCTTCGGGCGCGATCGCGCCAAGGCGCTCGGCGAATTCGAAGGCGATCGGATGACCCATCTGGAAGGTCGGCGCGAAGTCCATCTCCGCGGCCTGGCGCTGGATCGCCTGCACGATCTTCGGCCGGCAATGGCCGGCGTTCACGCACCAGAGGCCGGCGCAGGCGTCGAGGATCTGGCGGCCATCGGGCGTCCAGTAGTACATGCCTTCGGCACGCGCGAGCAGGCGCGGCGCCTTCTTGAATTGCCGGTTCGCCGTGAACGGCATCCAGAAAGCCGACTCCTGCAGATCAGTGAAATCGGCGCGCTTATTCATACGCCTAGCTTACTCCTGGCACGCCCTGCCGCAGCGCAAAAACCCTAGGCCGAGTAGGCCACTACCCGCTGTTTTTGCTCGCCGAGTCCGGCAATCGTGAGACGCATCACATCGCCGGGCTTCAAAAATACCGGCGTCGGCTTGATGCCCAGGCCGACGCCCGGCGGCGTGCCGGTGGCAATGATGTCGCCGGGGAGCAACGTCATGTACTGGCTCACGTGCGAGATGATCTTCGCGACGTCGAACACCATGGTGCGAGTGTTGCCGCTCTGCATCTTCTTGCCGTTCACTTCGAGCAGCATGTCGAGCGACTGCGGATCGCGGATCTCGTCTGCGGTGACAAGCCACGGCCCGATCGGTCCGGAGGTATCGAAGCCCTTGCCCTTGTCCCACTGCGTCGTCGCCATCTGGAAGGCGCGCTCGGAAACGTCGTTGACGATGCAATAGCCCGCGACATGGCTCAACGCCGAGGCCTCGTCGACATATTTCGCCTGCGTGCCGATGACCACGCCGAGCTCGATTTCCCAGTCGAGCTTGGTGGAGTTCCTCGGCTGGATCACGTCGTCGCTCGGGCCGTTGATGCAGGTGGTGGCCTTCATGAACACGATCGGCTCGCTCGGGATCGGCAGCCCGGCCTCCTTGGCATGGTCGGAGTAATTGAGGCCGATGGCGACGAACTTGCCGATGCCGACGTAGGGCACGCCGAAGCGCGGGTTGCCGTTCACCAGCGGCAGCGACTCGGCTTTCTGCCGGGTGAGCATCTTCAGCCCGCGCGGCGAGATCTCGTTCGGCCCGAGGTTGTCGACGATCTTCGAAAGATCGCGCAGCTTCCCGTCCTCGTCGATCATCCCCGGTTTCTCGTAGCCCGGCTTGCCGTAACGGCACAGCTTCATATCGTCATTCCCCCATCGATCGAAAAAACGTTGCCGGTCGCGAAGCGCGATTCGTCCGACGCCAGATAGATAAAGATCGGCACCATGTCGTCGACCGTGCCCAGGCGTCCCATCGGCTGGCGCGCCACGAAGTCCTTCCTCGCCTGCACCGGGTCGGCGTAGGAGTTGATGCGCCCCTGCAGCGACGGCGTGTCGATGGTGCCCGGCGCGACCGCGTTGCAGCGGATGCCCTGGCGCACGTAGTCGGCGGCGACCGACTTGGTCAGGCCGAGCACCGCGGCCTTGCTCGCGCCGTAAACGCAGCGGTTCGGCAGCCCGCGGATCGCGGAGGCCACCGAGCTCATGTTGATGATCGAGCCGTTCTGCTTCTTCAGCATCCCGGGCAGAAATGCCCTCGTCACCAGGAACATGGAGCGGACATTGACCGCGAAGGCCTGGTCCCAGTCCTTGACCGTGGCCTCGAGGATCGAGCCGTTGTGCACGATGCCGGCGCAGTTGAACAGCACGTCGATATCGCCGACTTCCTGCGCAACCCGCGCGATGGCCGCCTCGTCGGTGACATCCAGCGCTCGCGTACGGATGCCCTCCTTGCCGTCGATGCTCTTCAGCGCCTGCGCGTTCATGTCGGTTGCCCAGACGCGTGCACCCTCGCGTGCGAATGCGAGCGCCGCGGCCTGACCCATGCCTTGTGCAGCCGCAGTAATGAATGCCGTCTTACCGGCGAGACGTCCGGCCATGTGAATTTCCTCGGAGGGACGCGATTATACTTCGCGTCTCCATGAACCCATTCGATTTCGCCGGCCGCACTGCGATCGTCACCGGCGGCATGCAAGGCATCGGCGCGGCGATCGCGCAGCGCCTGCAAGCATCGGGCGCAAAGGTTGCGATCTGGGATCTGGACGGCAAGCCGCGCGTCGACGTCGCTGACCAAGCTTCAATTGACGCTGCCGTAAAAAGAACCATCGCCGAGCTCGGCAAAATCGACGTGCTCATCAACAACGCCGGTATCGCCGGCCCGAGCGTGCCGGTGGTCGACTATCCGGTGGGCGAGTGGAAGCGCGTCATCGATATCGACCTCAATGGCCCGTTTCTCTGCTGCCGCGCGGTAGTGCCCCACATGGTCAAGGCCGGCTACGGCCGCATCGTCAACATCGCCTCGATCGCCGGCAAGGAGGGCAACCCCAACGCTGCCGCATACGCCGCGGCAAAGGGCGGCCTGATTGCGTTCACCAAGGCGCTCGGCAAGGAGCTGGCGCAGATGGGGGTGCTGGTCAACTGCGTGACGCCCGCCGCGGCACAGACGGCGATCCTCGAGCAGGTGACGCCCGAGTTCGCGAAATACATGCTGTCGAAGATCCCCATGGGGCGCTTCGTCAAGGTGGAGGAGATCGCCGCGCTGGTCTGCTGGCTCGCTTCGGGCGAGTGCTCGTTCTCGACCGGCGCGGTGTTCGACATTTCCGGAGGCAGGGCTACTTACTGAGGGGGAGAGGTCCATGAATTTCCGTTGGCTGGTCGCAATTGCAGTCCTGGCCGCAATGCCGGCGCTGGCGCAGCAGAAGCTCAAATTCGCGCATGTCTACGAGACCTCCGAGCCTTACCACACGCAGGCGGTGTGGGCGGCGGGCGAGATCGCCAAGCGCACCAACAACAAGTATTCGATGGATGTGTTTCCGGCCTCGCAGCTCGGCAACGAGACGCAGATCAACCAGTCGCTGTCGCTCGGCACGGTCGACCTGATCCACACCGGCCAGGCGTTCGCCGCGCGCACCCACCCGGCGCTCTCGATCGGCGGCGCCCCGTACATGTTCCGCGACTTCGACCACTGGAAGAAGTACTCGCAGAGCCCGGTGCTGCAGGAGCTGATGGACGGCTACTTCAAGAAAGGCGGCAACAAGCCGATCGCCGCCTTCTACTACGGCGTGCGCCACACCACCGCCAACAAGGCGATCAACAAGCCCGAGGACATGAAGGGGCTGAAGCTGCGCGTGCCCGATGCGCCGCTCTACATCATGTATCCGAAGGTCGTCGGCGCCAACGCCACGCCGATCGCCTTCGCCGAGGTGTACCTCGCGCTGCAGAACAAGACCGTCGATGCGCAGGAGAACCCGCTGCCCACGATCTTCGCGAAAAAGTTCTACGAGGTACAGAGCCACGTCAACCTGACCGGCCACATCACCGAGATGCTGCTCACGATCGTCGGCGGCCACGTCTGGACCAAGCTGTCGGAGGCCGAGAAGCAGACCTTTGAAGCCGTGTTCAAGGAAGCGGCGGAGAAATCGAACGTCGAGATCGCGCAATCCGAGCAGCAGCTGGTCACCGACTTCGCCACCAAGTACGGCAAGACCGTGGTGAAGTCCGATCGCGACGCGTTCAAGAAAGTCTTCGCGCCGTTCCTCGTCGCCAAGGACGTGCCTTGGGACAAGGCGCTCTACGACAAGGTGCAGGCCATCCGGTAGTGGCGACCAAAAAACCCGTTCGTCGCAGCGTCCAGTGGTTCGGGCGCCAGGACATCTACGGCTTCATCTATCGCAGCTGGGTGAGGAACCGCGGCGTGCCGAACGACCAGTTCGACGGCCGCCCGGTGATCGGCATCTGCAACACCTGGTCGGAGCTGACGCCGTGCAACACGCACTTCCGCGTGCTGGCGGAGCACGTGCGCAACGGCGTGCTGGAGGCCGGCGGTTTCCCGCTCGAGTTTCCGGTGATGTCGCTCGGCGAGACGCTGCTCAGGCCGACCGCGATGCTCTATCGCAACCTCGCCAGCATGGACGCCGAAGAATCGATCCGCGGCAATCCGCTCGATGGCGTGGTGCTGCTCGGCGGCTGCGACAAGACCACGCCGTCGATCCTGATGGGCGCGGCGAGCGTCGACATCCCGACGATCTTCGTCTCCGGCGGGCCGATGCTTTCCGGCAAGTATCGCGGCACCGACATCGGCTCGGGCACCAACACCTGGTCGATGTCGGAGGACCTGCGCGCCGGCAAGATCACGCTGCACGAGTTCCACGAAGCCGAGTCGTGCATGCACCGCTCGCACGGCCACTGCATGACGATGGGCACCGCCTCGACCATGGCCTCGATGGTGGAAGCGCTCGGCGTTGCGCTTCCGGGCAACGCGGCGTATCCGGCGGTCGACGCGCGCCGCAACGTGCTGGCGCGCACGGCCGGGCGGCGCATCGTCGACCTGGTGAAGCAGGATGTACGTCTCTCCCGCATCCTGACGAAGCCGGCATTCGAGAACGCCATCCGTGCCAACGCCGCCATCGGCGGCTCGACCAACGCGGTGATCCACCTGATCGCGATCGCGCGGCGCATCGGCGTCGAGCTCGGCCTGGACGACTGGGACCGCGTCGGCCAGGGCGTGCACACCCTCGTCAACCTGATGCCGAACGGCAAGTACCTGATGGAGGACTTCTGCTACGCCGGCGGCCTGCCCGCGGTGCTGCGCGAGCTCGGCGAATCTGGTCTTTTGCATAAAAACGCTTTGACGGTGAACGGCAGGACCCTCTGGGAAAACAACAAGGACGCCGAGTGCTGGAACCGCGACGTGATCCACACGTTCAAGAGCCCGTTCAAGAAGAACACCGGCATCGCGGTGCTGCGCGGCAACCTCTGCCCTGACGGCGCGATCATCAAGCCCTCGGCAGCGACGCCGAAATTGATGAAGCACCGCGGCCGCGCGGTGGTGTTCGAGAACATCGAGGACTTCCACCGTCGCATCGACGATCCGAAGCTCGACATCGACGAGAGCTGCGTGATGGTGCTGAAGAACTGCGGCCCGAAGGGCTACCCGGGCATGGCGGAGGTCGGCAACATGCCGCTGCCGCCCAAGGTCCTGAAGAAAGGCATCACCGACATGGTGCGCATCTCGGACGCGCGCATGAGCGGCACCGCCTACGGCACGGTGGTGCTGCACGCATCGCCCGAAGCCGCCGCCGGCGGCACGCTCGCTCTGGTCGAGAACGGCGACATGGTCGAGCTCGACGTCGCCAAGCGAAAGCTGCACCTCCACGTGAGTGATGCCGAGCTGAAGAAGCGCAAAGCACGGTGGAAGGCGCCCAAGCCGCCGCTCGAGCGCGGCTACTGGCGCCTTTACTTCGATCACGTGCTGCAGGCGCACGAAGGCGCGGATCTCGACTTCCTGGTCGGCAAGAGCGGCGCCTTCGTCCCTCGTGACAACCACTGAGCAGGAGCACGTCCTCGGCGCGGACGGGCAGTTCCATGTCGAGGACGAGGCGGTAGACCTCGGGCAGTTCGCGTTCGAAGACTGGGCCGCGTTCGCGCTTTTCTGGGTGATGGCGGCGGTGGTGTTCTACCAGGTCTTCACGCGCTACGTGATGGACGACCCCGCGGGCTGGACCGAGGAGATCGCGCGCTACTTCCTGGTGGCGGTGGTGTTCGTCGGCGCGGCGATGTCGGTGCGCAAGAACAATCACATCCAGGTCGACTACTTCTACCGGCTGATGCCGAAGGCGATGGGCCGCGTTCTTTCCACCGCGGTCGACCTGGTGCGCTGTCTCTTCCTCGGCTATGCGACCTGGCTCACCTTGCTGCTGGTGCAGCGCATCGGCGGACAGCCGATGGCGGTGATCGACCTGCCGGTCGGCTGGGTGTTCAGCGCGATGCTGTTCGGCTTCCTGCTGATGTTCCTGCGCTCGCTGCAGGTCGCCTGGCGCCACTGGCGCGCCGGCTTCAGCGTGCTCGAGCGGCCCGAGTTCCCGGAGGCCTGATGGGGTCGAGCCTGCTCGGCGGCTTCCTCGCGCTGATGGTGAGCGGGCTGCCGGTCGCGATGGCGATGGCCACCGCTTCGCTGATCTACGTGATGCTCACCGGAAACATCCCGGACTTCGTGGTGATCCACCGCATGTACGGCGGCATCGACTCGTTCCCGCTGCTCGCGGTGCCGTTCTTCATCTGGGCCGGGAATCTGATGAACTCGGCGGGCATCACCAATCGCATCTACAACTTCGCGCTGGCGCTGGTCGGCTGGATGAAGGGCGGCCTGGGCCACGTCAACGTGGTCGGCTCGATGATTTTCGCCGGCATGTCGGGCACCGCGATCGCCGACGCCGCGGGCCTCGGCACCATCGAGATCAAGGCGATGACCGATCACGGTTACTCCAAGGAGTTTTCCGTCGGCGTGACGGCGGCGTCAGCCACGGTCGGCCCGATCATCCCGCCGTCGCTGCCGTTCGTGATCTACGGAATGATGGCGAGCGTCTCGATCGGGCAGCTTTTCCTCGCCGGCGTGATTCCCGGAATCATCATGGGCATCACCATGATGCTCACCGTCGCGTACTTCGCGCACACGCGCAATTTCGGCCGCGACGTGCCGTTCTCGGCACGCAAGCTCGCCAAGGCAGCGCTCGAGGTGGCGACGGTCGCCTGCGTGCCGGCGGGCGCGTGGGTCCTGTGGCGCTTCGGCATTCCAGGCGGCTGGGCGGTGATCATTGCCTTCGCGGTGCTGCTGGTGCTGGACAAGCTGTTCGATTTTTCGGCGGTGATGGCGCTGCTCACGCCGGTGATGCTGATCGGCGGCATGACGCTCGGCGTCTTCACCCCCACCGAAGGCGCGATCGCGGCGTCGATCTGGGCACTGTTCCTCGGCCTGATCTGGTACCGCACGCTCGCGTGGCGCCGCCTGGTGAAGCTGACCATGGACACGATCGAGACCACCGCGGCGGTGCTCTTCATCGTCGCCGCAGCCTCGATCTTCGGCTGGCTGCTCACCGTGGCGCACGTCACCGACGCGGTGGCGGCCTGGGTGCTCGCCTTTACGCACGAACCGTGGGTGTTTCTGCTGCTCGCCAACATCCTGATGCTGATCGTCGGCTGCTTCCTCGAGCCGACCGCGGCGATCACGTTGCTCGTGCCGATCCTCGCGCCGATCTGCCACAAGCTCGGCATCGACATGGTCCATTTCGGCCTGGTCATGGTGCTCAACCTGATGATCGGCCTGCTGCACCCGCCGATGGGCACGGTGCTGTTCGTGCTCTCGCGCGTCGCCAAACTCTCGTTCGAGCGCACTACAATCGCCATACTGCCGTGGCTGGTGCCGCTGTTCGCGACGCTGATACTGTGCACCTACGTGCCGCAAGTGGTGCTCTGGCTGCCGCGCCAGTTCTTTTAAGGAAGCGTCATGCTGCAAGCCGCCGATCTCACCATCCGCCTGCATCCGGACGACGACGTCGTCATCGCGCGCGTTGAGCTGCCCGCGGGCACACTCCTCACCAAGGAAAACGTGCGCACCGCGGTTCGCGTCCCGCCGGGCCACAAGGTCGCGGTGCGCAACGTGGCGCAAGGCAAGCCGGTGCATCGCTACAACCAGATCATCGGCTTCGCCACGCAATCGATCACGGCGGGCGATCACGTGCACGTGCACAACGTGGCGATGGGCGACTTCCAGCGCGATTACGCCTACTGTGCTCTCAAACGGGATACGCAGTACGCGGCCGAGCCCGCGACGTTCATGGGCATCAAGCGCGCCGACGGACGCGTCGCGACGCGCAACTACATCGGCATTCTCACCAGCGTGAACTGCTCGGCGACCGTCGCCCGGATGATCGCCGATCACTTCAAGAATAATTTAACTGAGTATCCAAACGTGGACGGCGTGGTGGCGCTCACCCACAAGACCGGCTGCGGCATGGCGAGCGACGGCGAGGCGACCGATGTGCTCCGCCGCACCATCGGCGGCTATGCGCGGCATCCGAACTTTTATTCCTCTCAGCTCGTCGGCCTCGGCTGCGAGGCGAACCAGATCAACATGCTGCTCTCGGCCGAGGGCCTGAAGAAGAGCGCCACGCTCGGCGCCTTCACCATCCAGGAGAAAGGCGGCACGCGCAAGGCGGTGGAGAACGGCATCGCGCGCGTGAAGGAGATGCTGCCCGAAGCCAACAAAGTGAGCCGCGAGCCGGTGCCGGCGTCCCATTTGGTTTTGGGTTTGCAGTGCGGCGGCTCCGACGGCTATTCGGGCATCAGCGCCAATCCGGCGCTCGGCGCTGCGGTGGATTTACTCGTCCGCCACGGCGGCACGGCCATCTTGTCGGAGACGCCGGAGATCTACGGCGCCGAGCATCTGCTGACGCGGCGGGCGGTGAGCAAAGCGGTGGGTGAAAAGCTGATCGAGCGCATCCACTGGTGGGAGGAGTACACGCGGCGCAACGGCAACGAGATGAACAACAACCCCTCGCCGGGCAACAAGGCCGGGGGCCTCACCACCATCCTGGAAAAATCGCTCGGCGCGGTCGCGAAAGGCGGCACCACCAACCTGGTCGCCGTCTTTGAATACGCGGAGGCGGTGACGGCGAAGGGCTTCGTCTACATGGACACGCCGGGCTACGACCCGGTGTCGGCCACCGGCCAGGTTGCCGGCGGCGCCAACATGATCTGCTTCACCACCGGGCGCGGCTCGGCCTACGGCTGCAAGCCGGCGCCGTCGCTCAAGCTCGCGACCAACACGCCGCTCTTTACGCACCAGGAAGACGACATGGACTTCAACTGCGGCACGATCATCGACGGCACCGAGTCGATCGCCGAGGCGGGCGAGCGCTTCTTCCGGCTGATCCTCGAGACCGCGTCGGGCCGCAAGACCAAGAGCGAGGAGTTCGGCTACGGCGACGACGAGTTCGCGCCGTGGACCCTCGGCGCCACGATGTGATGAACCTGCCGGACGTCGCCATCGCCACCGCGCTCGCCTGGGGCGCGGGACTGCGCGCATACGCGGTGATCTTTGCGGTCGGTCTCGCAGGGGCGATGGGCTGGGTGGAGTTGCCGGGATCCCTGCACGTACTCGAGCATCCGCTGGTGATCGGCGCCAGCGGCTTCATGACGCTGGTGGAATTCGGCGCCGACAAGCTGCCGTGGCTCGACAGCATCTGGGACGCGGTGCACAGCTTCATCCGCATTCCCGCCGGTGCGGCGCTCGCCGCGATGGCCTTCGGCGATGCCACCAATGCGGTGATCGTCGCCGCCGCGATTCTCGGCGGCAGCCTCGCCGCGGCGATGCACACCGCGAAAGCCGGCACGCGCGCCGCGCTCAATCTGTCGCCGGAGCCCTTCTCGAACTGGGCGGCGTCGCTTTCCGAGGATGCGCTCGTGCCGCTCGGCCTGTGGCTGGCGGTAGCGCATCCGCTCGTGTTTTTCGTACTTCTGGCGGCGATGCTCATCGCCATGGTGGTGCTGCTGAAGCTGCTGTGGCGCGGCGTTCGCCGGCTGGTCAGCTCCGCTGCCACTTGATCGAGCAGCCGACCGAGGGGCGCTGTTCCTTCGGTGCGCTGCCGGTAGCGGCGACCTGCAGCATCGCCGCGGCAAGCTCGTCGACGCGTCCGTGGTATTGCAGCTCGAGCGCGCCGTTGAAACCGTAGAACTCCGGCGTGCAGACCACGCCGTAGGCGCGCGCCACGTCCTGTGTTTCGTCGATGACGTAAGGGAACGGGAAGCGCTTGTCGGCGGAAAGGCGCTTCATGTTGTCGAACGAGTCCTCCGGATACTCGGCCGGATCGTTCGGCATCACGGCAATCGCGCCGATGCCCTGCGGCGCGAGCTCGCGGCAGGCGCTCAGGATGCGGTCGAGCGAGCGCTTGACGTACGGGCAGTGGTTGCAGATGAACATCACCAGTAGCCCTTTGCTACCTTTGGCTGTAGAGACGCTGTGCCGCTTGCCGTCCACGCCGAGCAGCTCGAACTGCGGTGCCTTCATGCAAAAATCCTAGCATGCCGCGCTTCCATCTCGACGCCGCCCTGCGCGCCGGCACCAGCGTGCTGCTGCCGGAAGACAGCGCGCACCACGCGGTGCACGTGCTGCGCGTACAGACCGGCGATGAGATCACGCTCTTCAACGGCCGCGGCGGCGAGTACGGCGCGCGCATCGCGTCGATCCAGCGGCTGAAGGTGCTGGTCGATGTGCTCGCGCACCGCG
>Ga0209131_1000791_pt1 | contig 22198 bp, 16 predicted proteins | sample GraSoi_2013_40cm_FD_185826 | JGI IMG/M metagenome (GOLD analysis project Ga0209131, IMG submission 185826) | Grasslands soil microbial communities from the Angelo Coastal Reserve, California, USA - Sample 9_17_2013_40cm (SPAdes) (version 2) | ecosystem: Environmental > Terrestrial > Soil >... | reverse complement strand
CCAGACCCCCGCCACGCTGATTGCGCTGATTGTAGAAGGACACGATCTTTCCGGCCTGTTCATTGGCGATATGTTCTCCGCCTGGAGCGCCGCCGCGGACCTATCGGCGCAGCGTCATATCCGCTGGTGTAAGAAATCTTTTCAGCGTGTGCTTTCCTATGCCCCAAAAATGTACGATGAACTGTGGACCGCCGGTAAAGCCATGTACAAGCTCGAAGCGGCCGTCGCTATCGGCGGGGAAGTGGTCATCTACGCCCCGCATCTGGATGTAGTCAGCCATGTGCATGGAAAATATATTTACGAGATCGGTTATCACACTCTGCCATACTTTTTGCAAGATTGGGAGCGATTTAAGCACATTCCGCTTGGTGTATTGGCGCATTCGACGCATGTGCGTGGCTCAGGCGTCATCGAAAATGGCATCGAAAAACCCAATGTGCGCGTCACCCTCTCCAGCCAGATTCCACCCGAAGACTGTGCCCGCCTGAACCTGGGCTATCTCGACCCGGCCAGCATTAATGTCGACGAATGGAAGGACCGCGAGGACGAAGGCATTCTCTACGTCCCTAAAGCAGGCGAGATTTTGTATCGCCTGAAAAAATAGACAAACCAAAAGGAGTTCCCCATGCTTACTGCCAGCGCTTTGCGCCAAAATCGTGCTTTGCAAATCCCCGCCCTGGGGTTGACCCTGTTCATGATGTGGCTGTTACCCGTGCTGGTGCATCTCCTGCCGCTCAACGGCCCAGTTCCGGAGGGCGCGCGTTTCCTGCCCATTTTCTACGCGCCGGTCGTGGCGGTCTGGTTCTTCAACCCGCTTGTGGCCTTGCTGGCCGGGCTGCTGATGCCTTTCATCAACTATGCGCTCACCGGCATGCCGCCGCTCAACATTGCCATCCTGCTGTGTATCGAACTGGCCGCATTCAGTTTACTTCTGACAGTGAGCAAAACCCGCTGGCCGCGCCTGCCGGTTGCGGCCCCGCTGGCGGGCATCCTGTGCAAGGTCGCCTCTGCATTGACCCTGATCTTTTTCCCGTTGGTTCCGGCTTCCCCCTGGGCTTTTTTCGTAGAATCTGTCAGCGTCGCCTGGCCCGGGCTGCTCATCCTGCTGGCAATCAACCTGATCCTGCTGCGTGTTTCCCCTGATGAACATCAAACGCAGGCTTGATTTTGGCTATCGCCTGTGGTACACACGGCTGTAACCGTCTTCGTAGACCACATCCCAGTCGCCGGCCCAGCTCGTTGTATTGACATAATCCGGATAAACTCCGGGGTCGCCGCTATCCCAGTCAGTATTGAAGACGATAAAGTAATCCGCATGGCCGGAACAGGCCGTCCTGTTGGTAAAGCCGGCATCATAAGCGTAGAACGGCAGGCCGTTATCCACGATGATGGTGGCATTGCGGATATTTTTCCGGGCGTAATCATAGGCGCTGTAGTAGCCACCCATCCCGACCGGCTGCTCGAACTGCTCGCGCAGGATGATGGCATTCTCCGGCACGTAGCGCACCAACTGGCGCATGCGCCAGAGCAAAAAGCCCGAGCAAGCCAGCACGCCGATGGCCAGTACCACCAGCATCACACGGTAACGAGCTGCCCACTCGATCAGCTTTTTGAGCAGGGGGCTGACGATCACTAGCAACAGTAGCAGCGCGTAAGAAATAAAAGCAAACGCAAAGCGCCAGGCGATCTCGGCCCGGCCCTGTGTATTGCCATGGAAAGCGGACGCGGGCGTAATTACAAAACCGAGCAGGAGAACCAGGAGCGTAACGGCCGCAGCCGGCGAAATCCGTTTACGCAGGATGGCAAACAGCACAACCAGCGCAGTGAGCGCCAGGAAGAAATACAAGTAGACCGGAATGTATTTATACAAATTGGGATTGGTCAGGTTGCCGGCGATGCTCAGGCCGCCCAGCTTCAGGACCGCAGGCGTGAAGAGCGCATGCAGGGCGGCCAGGTTGCGGAAGATCCACAACAGACCCGGCAGGGCAATCACAACCATCAGCAGGGCTTGCTTGAGAAAATCCTTGCGTGAAGGCGAAGCTTTCCATAGTTGGTAAAAAGCCAGCAACCAGAGCGGCAGGACGATCAGGCTGTTCGGCTTGATGCTGAAAGCGATCATGCTGGCCATTGCAAATCCAACCGGGTTCCACCCGGGTTCTTCGTCGCGCGCAGCCACGATAGGCGCATAGGCCAGCACCGCCAGCACGGCCGCGCCCTGGAACAGGTCGTTCTTGCCGACAGTGAAAAGCAGCGGGTAGTATACCCACCACGGATTGTTATCCTTGTTGAGGAAGCCGCTCAACAGCACTGCCATAATCCCAAACAATAAAAGCCCGGAGGGCAGGCGGGTATAGCGTTTCGCCAGCAGCCAGAGCGAGGCTACCAGGAACAGCGCCAGGATAAAATGGACCGGCCCAAACAGGGCCGTATTCCTGGTTAAGAGCAGCCCGAACGACAGCAGCGCTTCGTAGCCAAGCGGGTATTCGGCATAACAGACGTTCATATCCCACATCGAGCCGCTGCGGAACAACTCAACCGCCTTGGGAAACTGGAACAGGCCAGCATCCCAGGTCAGCGATTTACCGGCCGGCGAGGCGGGCCACAGAATCAGCGGCAAGGCCACCAGCAGCGCAACCAAGGCCAGCGCGCACAGGCCAAATAGAACATCCACTTTCGAGAAAGCGGAAGCGCCGCCCGGCCCGTCATCTGAAACCGGCAAAGACTTGAAGGTAAAATATGCGCTTACACCAAAAACGATCACCGCCAACGGGATGGCGATCCAGTTAAGGTAGATACCAAAGAAACCGAGCACCTGCCCGGCGAAGATCAGGCTGTAAATCAGGCAGACCAGGAAACCCAGGGCAAGCCCCGGCGTAGACCTGCGCCCAAACTCATGCATTTCCGTTTCCTTGGCGGTATTTTTTCCAGTAGCGCACCAGCCCGTCCACCGACATGCTGAGCGGGTTGGCCAGCCGGTAGGCCTGGATCACTGTAGGGGTCAGGCCCTGCGTGCGGCCCTGTGCATCCATCGCTTCCACAAACCTGCGCTTCAAATCATCCAGGGGCGGGTCGGAAGGCATATTCTCCACGAGCCAGGTTTCAACGTCGTCCAGCGCTTTCAGTGCAGCTTTGAGGTGCCAGTCCACATCATCGAAAATACCGAAATGGGTCGGGGCAATGCGTTTGAAGCCAACCTGCTGCAAACGCGCCAGACTCGCGCGCCACTTCTCGAGGTGGAACTCGGGCGGCGGCATCGGCACACGCAGGTACGAATAGCCCGGGATGCGCACCGCGCCCACGTCGCCGCTCAGGCACAGGTCTTCGAACTGGTAGGCATAGTGATGTTCAGCGTGGCCGGGCGTGTTGAGCGCCCGAAAACGCAGGCTGCCGATGACCAGCTCGTCGTTATCATTCAGCACGGTGAGCTTTTCCTGCGGCACGGGCAAAATCTCACCCCACAGCGAACCCATCAGATCGCCGTAGATACGCGTGGCGCTGGCGATCAACTTTTCCGGGTTGAGCAGGTGGGGCGCGCCCACAGGGTGGACGAAGATCTGTGCGCCCTGCTGCGCCAGGCTCCCGGCCGCGCCGGCATGGTCCAGGTGGATATGCGTCAGCAAAACATGCGTAACATGCCGCAGGCCGTACCCGTGCGCCGTTAGCGCGGCCTCGAGCGCTCCCAGCGTGGACCCCGGGCCTGACTCCACCAGCGCGACGCCGCCGCTGTGCTCCAACATATAGGAAGCAATCGCCAGCGGCTGGCCCTGAAAATTTAGATCGAGGGTATGGACAACGGTTCGCGCCACGGACGGAACTCCTGGAAATTGGATTGGGATTCGAAATTGGATAAAGTCTCGCGCAGCCTGGCGCCGTTCTGCACCTGGCAGACCGGCACGTTGCGCTGCGCCAGTTTGTGGGCCAGCACCTCCGAACCGGGGCCGCCGCCAAAGGTTTCGGCCATCAGCAGGATGACGACCGGGCGCAGCCGGCGACGCTGGAGCAATTCGACCGCCAGCAAAACGTTTTCGTCCACGGATGGCGTGATCAGCAGCGCGCTCGACCCGAAGGGCATCTGCGGAGCCTGCAGGTCCACCAGGCTGGGGAGCGGCAGCGTCCCTTCGCCGGTGACGAACGCCAGCGTCTCGAGCATTTTACTTTCCTGGCGGTCGCTGCGCTCGGCCGGGATGACGGTATATAGCGGCCCGCCGGTTACAAAGCCGACGGCGCGGCGCCCGGCGATAAAATAATGCGCCAGCGAGGCGGCAATGCTGACACCGTATTCCAAGGTTGAGGCAGGTAGCGTCAGTTCGGGACGGCGATCGAAGACCCACTCCTGCCAGGTAGTGGCAGCGGCCTGCGCCAGTTCGGCCTGCACGTCGCGCTGGGCATCCAGGAAGATCCATATTTCGGCTTGGGGGTCCTGCTCGAATTCCTTGACCATCAGTTTGCCGCGCCGCGCCGTACTCGGCCAGTGAATACGCTTGAGCGGGTCGCCGGGGACGTAATCGCGCAGACCGCTGGCATGCGGCGTGACTTCGCGCGCTTTGCGGCGGATGGCTTTCCCGCCTGGCAGCAGGCCCAACGGGGAGTAAAAATCGTTTATCGGAATAATGAGCGGGAGCACGAGCAGCCTGTCGGCGGCAGGGATCGTTTGCTTTACAGTGAACAGACCAAGCGGGTCGCCCGAACTGATAGTCGTCGGGCCGAGCGAGAAGACCCCGCGCCGCGTGAGCCATGTCCGGGCAAGGTACGTCCGGTTTTGGCGCGCATGAACCCAGGTAAGGGTGCGCGACCCGGCCGCGTGCGGGACGGTCGATTCGTTCAGCACTTCCATATATGGATGTACAAAGCGTGCGCTGTTTTCGACTTCGAACGTTTCCTCGAAAATATCGCCGACACTGGCGCGCAAGGAGCGCGCGTGGCGCCGGAATTGTATCCCGGTCAGGGAAAAATGCGTCCATAGGAACGAGGCAGTCAGCAGGAGGGCGCTCAAGTAGGTAATGCGGATGTAGATCGCCGCGCCCGTGGCAGCCATCCCCAGCGCCCCTATCACAAATAAGATGATAAAGAAAACACGCCCGGGGTTTTTCATGATCACCACAAACCTTAAAGGTTTTTAAACCTTTAGGGTTTTAATGTTATGCGCTATAGCTACCGCCGGGAACCGGCACGGCCAGCAAAATCTCCTGCACGATGCGTTCAGGAGTCACTTCGCGTAAACGCGCCGACGGGTTGACGATGATGCGGTGAGAAAGCACGGCCTGCGCGAGAGCCTTGACATCGTCGGGCAGGACGTGGCCACGGCCATCCAAGGCAGCGCGCGCCTGGGATGCACGTGAGAGACCGAGCGACCCGCGCGGACTGGCGCCAAGATAGACGTCGTTATTCTGGCGGGTATGATGGGTCAGGTGGACAATGTAACGCTTGACCGCCTCAGAGACATAAATCGACCTGACGTCTTCCGCTGCGGCTAGGATTTCCTCCGCAGAGCAAATCGACTCGATCGTTTCGATCGGGTGGCGCAACTGCTGCTTTTCCAGAACGAGAATCTCGTCGGCTTCGCTCGGGTATCCCAGGCGGAGACGCAGCAGAAAACGGTCGAGCTGGGCTTCCGGCAGAGGAAAAGTGCCTTCATATTCGATCGGGTTCTGCGTGGCCAGCACCATGAAGGGCCGCGGGAGCGGGTGCGTGGTGCCGTCCACCGTGACCTGCTGCTCATCCATGGCTTCGAGCAGCGCGGCCTGGGTCTTGGGTGTGGCACGGTTGATCTCGTCGGCAAGGATGATCTGGCCGAATATCGGGCCAGGGCGGAACTCGAAACCGCGCGTCTTCTGGTTGAAGATCGAGACACCGGTCACGTCTGAGGGCAGCATATCTGGCGTAAACTGCAGGCGGTTGAAGGCGCAACCAAGCGACTTGGCCAGCGTACGCGCCATGACGGTTTTTCCCACACCGGGCACATCTTCGATCAGGATGTGTCCCTCGCAAAGCAAACCAATGACCATCAACTCCAGCATGTTGTGCTTGCCGATGATCACTTTTTCGAGATTATCCAATAAGCGCGTGCCCAGGGCCTGAACCTTTGCCATATGGTTGAAACATCCCTTCTTCTGGAAGATGCCTTGATTGTACGTGAGATTTTCAGGATGAGCAAGCACGTTCGGGAGTAAAGTAAGGTGCCGCGTTTGTTGCGGTAAAGTGCCCCGATGTATGGGGTATAATCTCGCCACCGCCCCAGTAGCTCAACGGATAGAGCGCCTGACTTCGGATCAGTAGGTTGTGGGTTCGATTCCTGCCTGGGGCGCTACGCTTTTAACCTGTCAGCGGTTGTCCCCATTGAGGGGATAATGGGTTCGATTCCTGCCTGGGGCGCTACGCTTTTAACCTGTTAGTATTGACAACTATTGCCCAGTGGTTGAATGTTATAATTAATTTAAGGTTTTACAGGCTGCTGGTCGGTCGAGCCGCTGCCAATTCTTTCTGATGGATATCGCCGCCTACGAGGTCCGGAATGGTTGAGATCGAACTCTCTTATATTTACAGTTCGCCGCACGACGAGCAGACATTAACTGCGATGATGGAAGAATTCGGCGCCCAGCAGCGTGTCAAAGTCCGGCTGCGAAAGATGAATTGGGGCAACGCCTGGCCGGAAATATTGACGATTGCCTCGCACGGCAGTGGTCCGGACGTTTCACACATTGGCGGCACCTGGGTCAGCAGCCTGGCAAAAATGAACGCCTTGCGGCCTTTCAAAGCAAATGAAATTGCAGAGATGGGCGGACCTGCGTCCTTTATGAAACCTGCCTGGGAAAGTACCAGCCTTTTCGAGGATGAACGTATTTGGTCCATACCCTGGACGGGTTGGATTTACATCATTAGCTACCGCAAAGACTTGCTGGAAAAAGCCGGGGTGGACGTATCGAACGCATTTAGCACGATCCAGGCCTTTGATAAAACGGTTGGCTTGCTGAAAAACTCCTCACTCGAAATTCCCTGGTTAAATCCCTATATCCAGCCCCCACATACAGATCTATTACACATTGCAGCCTCATGGGTATGGGCGGCGGGCGGTGATTTTATCAATACCACCGGTACCGAGGTGGCTTTCGATGGCCCAAAAGCGATCGAAGGCCTGACAATGTGGCTGGAGACCTATCGTGCCGTCTCCCAAACTTACAAATATCTTGAGATGGGAGATTGCTCCAACCTGTTCCAGGAAGGGCGTGCCGCCGCCATATTGACTGATATCCAACAGGCAAATGCATTAATCGACACTGCAAAGAACCCCGTTGTTCGGGAAAATCTGGGGATGTCCACCCTTACCAATGTTCCATGGGCCGGCAGCGGAAACTTTGTCATCTGGGATCATGTTCGGGGGCACCACGAACGCGAAAACGCTGCTTTAGAATTGGTTAAATTTCTGACGAACAAGGAATCCAACCTGCGATGGAAACACGAATGTGGCCACATGCCCGCACGGGTCGATGCGTTGGAAGAAATTTATCCGCTTGGAAATCCGCTGCACGAACCAATGGAATCGGCGGTGCAACAAGGGCGCACTTATTACAACATCCCGCTGTGGCGGCGCATCGAATTCCAACTGAGCCAGACGTTAGGAGCGACGGTCAAGGAAGCGTACGAAAATCCTTCGGCCGATTCAGCCAGTATTCTACGCACGCAACTGGAACCCCTCGCCCGGCGTCTTAATCTCACTTTATCCACTTAAATTTGATAAATCACAGAAATTATGGCTTTTCATCTTCCAGCCATGTTTTCCATATACCCGGGGTTGAATCGGGGATTTCGATAGCATTGACGGTTTTTTGGTAGAACTCAACCGGGGTGACCGATCCAATAATCGCGTAATAATATCCCGCAAGTTTCATATCCAGCAGACAAGCAAACAGCAGGGCTTTGCCAGTGCCCTGGCCGCGGCAAGATTCATTGACGCCCATCGGACCGAAAAATCCCAGCGCCGTCGCATCATAACAGGCAAAGCCAACGAGAGCTTGATTCTGGACTGCGATGAAACAGGAGATGGGACGATTGGAGCAAGCCTGGTCCATTTCACTCGCCCATCCCCGGGCAAATTGAGTTTCCACCCAGCGGACGATCAGATGTTTTTCAGGGCCAAGGGGTTTACGTATGGTGATACCAAGCTGTGCTTGCTGCGCCAGAAAACTCCAATCGTCATCAAGATCGTATAGTTTTACCAGCATGTCTGCCATAAAATTATCTCGGCAAAACAATTTTAGATTGGAGGCCAGATAAGTGAGAACAGGCCGGGGGTCGCAATCCGTGTATATTGGTTACAGAAGCCCACACTTACACCCGGCTGGGGTCTTTTGCGGCCATCGAAAGCAAGCCGTTCCGCCTCCAGTTCCTCAATACACTCGACCCGCCCCTGGACGAAATCGCTCAACCTATCGGCAGCACTTTCCAGGCGAGCGAGTATACCCCCGTAGCGGATGTCGAGCACTTCCCAGCCAAAGGGTTTGTAAGTAGACAACCATTGTGAGCGGTGCGCGAGGCGCAAAGCGCGAACACGCCCGATAAGCTCAGGTATTTCCTGAGTTGCGATCACATCCAGAGTGGAACGATCTCCATAATCATAGGCCGCCTTAATGCGCAACCCCAGGTCGCTCTTCTTTTGCAGTACCGCGCAAAGCTTCTGCGGAACATCGAACAGCGAAGCCCATGCCGGGTTGTTATCCTTATGGCTACAGAGCTTTTCCTCGAGCCAGGCATAGTGGGCCGGCATATCCAGCCCTTCGATATGCTTGTCGAACAAGCCGATCAGCGGGTCCTGCCAGAGTAAAAACTTGGACGGGTTGGCCGGCGAGGCAAACTCGCGATTATCAGGGAGCGTACCGGGTGTTTCATCCAGATATTTCAAATCCATAAAAGCATCGAATTCCACACCAGTACAGAACTGCACCCGACGTCTCAGCTTATCCATCTCCAGTTCGCGGGCATAGCCATGTTCAGCGTAAAGTTGTAAAGCCAATAATGCTGAGAAAAGATTGTTTTCGGCTCCGTCATCCGCCCAGAGTGTCAGGATAACTTGCTTGACCCCCTCCTTCTTACAACTATTCAGGGCCGCGTTGGTGCTCGAGAAAACCTTCCCATAACTAACGCCAATGCCATTCCACGTCCAGGCCCCACCGGCAAAGATCACATCCGGGTTGAGCTCCTTGTGGCGGTGAATGTACTCGTGATAAAAAGCCTCATCTTCATTATAGTAATCCCAATAGACTAACTGTACTCCCTGAGGAACCGTTCGTTTAACTTCATCTGGAATCACTGCGTTCAGATCATAATAATCGTGGGTCTTGGATGCGACCCTAAAATACATATCACTCCAGATCATCGGCTTCAAGCCGTGCCTGGCTGTAATCTCCAGCACTTTGCTGAGATGCCGGGAGATAATGTCGAAACCGTTGTGATGGCCATGTAAATCCAAATATCGCCCCCGCCCGACCCCCAAAGCCTCGTCCATACCGATGTGGATACGCTTACTGCGCAGCGGTACCGATATGGATTCGATCATTTTCTCGATGAGCTGATAGGTGGCATCGCTGCCTACGAGTAAAACGCCGTTCGTGTCAACGAAATCCCTACCTCCAGCCGACCATTTCAGGAATTGCTCAAGATGAGCAAGAGTTTGAATGCACGGGATGATTTCAATACCAAGTGCTTCAGCATAATCCGCGCAGGCTTCCAACTCCTGGGAAGTATAGCGTCCGCGCATATAACCGAAATAAGGTTCCGCCTCGATTGTATACGTGTCCTCGGTATAGAGCATAAGCGTATTGAGACCCATGATCGCCATCTCGCGCAATAAAGTCCTGATGCTATCCACGGTCAAGACTGCATTGCGCGACATATCCGCCATAACACCAATGGTGGTGAACTGTGGTTTCTCTTCCAGCTTAAATTGATCTGCTCTCTGTGCCGCCTCAACAAATAAACCGAGTGCGCGGAAGAAGTGAATTCTCTCTGCGAATCGGATCGCTCCACACCCATCCTGCAATTCGACTTCGATTCCCTTGCTATTCTTCTCGACACGAATAGGCAAACCATCGGGAGCCAGTTCCAGGCCCAGCTTCTGGCTTATCAGGTAAAAACCATTTTCCAGGTCTTTCCAATCCCCTTCCAGCTTTATTTTCATTGATTCTTCCTTTTATCGTGCCCAGTACCATTTAGCGCTAAAGGCAAGGCACCTTAAGTTTTAGTGATTTCTAAGGTTAAGTGTAACATGTCCCGCAGCTCAAAATGGCGGCGACTTTCGCGGAGCCTCAAAAGGTGGATTATCGATGAACGCCCGTCATGACAACTTCGCGCATCATAATTCGGCGGCCAAGGAAGAAGAGTGTTACCGGTATCAGCAGACCCATTAAGGATGTCATTTGAATCAACTGCGGTTGTCCGGCATAAATGGAGTTAAACGCCTGCATGCCAACCGAAATGGGCTGCAGTTCAGGCTTTGTCGCCAAATATATATAGGGCCCAAAAAAATCGTTCCATGCCCAAACGAAATGGAAGATTGCCACAGCAATAACAATTCCCCAGGCCTGGGGCAGAATAATAAATATTAACGTACGCAACGGCCCGGCGCCATCCATCATGGCAGCCTCATCCAGTTCGCGTGGAATAGTCATAAAATACTGCCTTAGTAAAAACACGTTATAGGCATTGGCGAAAAAGTGAGGCACAATTAGTGGCAGCCAGGTTCCCACCCAGCCGATCTTGGTGAAGATCGCATAGGTCGGCACCAGGGTAATACTCGCAGGAAGAAAAATGGTTGTGATGAGCAACATAAATAGAATACTTTTCCCCGGCATACGAAATCGCGAGAATCCATATGCCACAGCGGTACAAGATAACACTGTGCCGATCATGCCCAACACGGCAATCGCAAATGTGTTATAGAGCAGTCGTAGAAAGTTAATCTTGTCCCAGACGAGTTGAAAATTGTTCAAAGCCGGCTGAAAACGGAAAACAGGCTGTAAAGTTCGCCAACGGCCTTCCCATTTAATCAACCCTTTGTCCGGGTTCTGGGGGTCAACCAGATAAGATTCCTTCAATCCTTTCTTTACCAGGGCCCACTCATTGCCGCCCATCTCCGGCGGCATCTGAACTATGGGATACTCCTGGCCCTGATACGTGAAGGTGACCGGCATGGCTGGCCAGACAGGTGCGCCCTCCAGGGACATTTGTTCAGGGTTTTTAAAGGCAGTGGTGATCATGAAAGCGAACGGCATCAGGAAAGTGCTCAATAACATGATGGCGAACAATGTCACCAGCGCCCCTGCCACAAATTTACGCAATGTTAATTTTGAAGTTTCCATGGATCGCCTCTTCTATTTCTCGTTTATCGATTACTGCTATTTTTCGCTGGCGTAAAAGACCCAGTATCTCTGGGACCACCACAGCACGGCGGTGACAGCCAGAACAATGATGAACATCAACCAAGCCAGTGTTGCGCCATAAGCCATATCTTGGTATGTAAAAAACTGTTTGTAAAGATAAAGGTTGTAGAACCATGTGCTCCCAGCGGGATCGCCGTTGCCTCCAAAAAGGACAATCGCGGGCAGAAAATACTGAAACAGGCCCACCACGCTGAGTAACAGGTTATAAAAAATCACAGGGGATATCATTGGTAATGTGATATAAAAAAATCTGGTCATTGGCCCGGCCCCGTCGACTTCGGCGGCTTCATAGAGCTCAGCCGATACACCCTGCATGGCTGCCAGCATCAATACCATGGCACTCCCGATTCCCCATAGGCCCATGATCACCAGCGCGGGATAAACCCAGGTCGGTGAGATGAACCAATCGGGAGGATTTTGGACACCCATAGTCATCAGAATCGTGTTGACCCAGCCGCCTTGTGGGTTCAACACCCCGGACCAGATAAACGCCGTGGAGACCAACGGCACAATCGTCGGCATGTAGAACAAGGTATAAAAGAGACCCCTGCCCCATAGCGATTTCGCATTGATCAGGGCAGCCAATCCGATTGGGAGCAGGATCGACAGTGGCAGCGAAATCAGGCCAAAGCGGATGGTTACCAGCAGGGCCTGTTTCATCTGGGGATCATTAAGTAATTTAATGTAGTTGGTCAACCCAACAAAACTCAGTGGTTCCGCTTGCACCAGGCGGAAGTTGCTGAAAGTCATTAATAATGTCAATATCATCGGGATAAGCGTAAACGCCAAAAAACCGATAATCCACGGTGATAGAAAGGCGAATCCGGTAAGGGCCTCGCTACGCATTAATGCATTCTTCTGATAAGCGGCCAAAAAAGATTGGCGGATAGTGAGATTGGATGTGGCCATAGTGATCAGTTATTTCCTTTCAATCGGAGCTGCCAGTTAATAATCATCGCGCAATCCAAATAAATAATGGCTAACCGGGATGGGATTGTCTTAAGACAATCCCATCCCGTTTCATTCGGCTTGTCAAAATCTGCAGTAGATCTTACAGGTACGACAAAAAGAAACGGTGCTACTTCTTTTCGTCAAAGATGGCTTGCAGATCTGACTGTAGTTTGGTAAGCTCGGCGTCCATATCCAGGCCCTCCGTGCTATACATCAGAGTCTGTAGGGCGCCCATCCGGTCATAGGCCTTTTGGTAGTTAGGCATATTGGCTTCGTTGCTGGGGATATCCGGGTACTGCGTCATATCGCGAACAACCTGCCAATCCACACCTTGCGGATATTTTTTATCCAATGTGGCGAAGAACGCAGCCTGGTCGGCCTTGCGGGCAGGCATGCTGCCATACAGCGCCAGCAGTTTGCCGGAAGCCGGGCCCAGCAGGTAGGTAAGCACCTCGAAAGCCTGGTCCGGGTTTTTGGTGGCCTTCAAAATGCGGAAGGTGTCGACATCCACCGTGGCGGTGATCTTGCCGTTGTAAGACGGCACAACGGCCGCGTCCCAGTTCTTCACGCCGTCCACGCAGCAGGTGTACCACAGGTGCGTGAGGCCCATGGCCAGGTGCCCCGAGTTGAACTCGCTGCCCTTGCCAAATAAATCACTTTGTGAGTAGGCGCTGGTCGGGATGAAGTGCTTTGTCCAGATACCGTCGTAGTACCATTTTAGGCCTGTGCGCCACTGATCGGGGATCTGGGCTTTGCCGGTGCCGTCATCAAAATGCCCGGCGCCGAAGAGGCTGGCCATATCACCCAGGTCGATCCACTGTCCCTGGTAACCAAACTGGACGACATTTTTCGGGTCGAAGCCGGCTTCGGTAGCGTTGAGGCCCTGCTTATCAACGGTCAACAACATTGCCAGATCAGCCATCGTGTCGACGGTCCAATCCTTCTCTGTGCCGTCCGGCATCTTGTATTTCTCGCCGACCTTGTGCGGCGGGTAGGCCAGACCGGCCTGGTCAAACAGATCCTTGTTGTAATACAGGAACGAAGGATAAGCCCCGAACGGCAAGCCGACCTGGCCCTGTCCTGGCTCTTTATAGAAATCTACAGCCGAGTCGTCAAACTGGCTGAGGTCATAGTTCGTCTTCTGAATATACGGCGCCAGGTCTAGGTACAACCCCTGGAACGTATTCGACCCGGATACACCCACAGGTCCCACAATATCGGGCGGGTTGCCCGAAGCGATCTCGGTGCTCAGGACGTCCTTGGCAGTCTTTACCGCCACAATCTCAAGTACGATCTGGATATCCTTATGGGCACTGTTGAATTCATCTACAACAGCCTGCTGCGCGTCCTTGACCTCGGCGTCCGAACCGGCACCCAGACCTACGAACCAGCGAATTTTTACAGGTTCGCCGGCGGCCGGCACATCGGTTGGCACATCCGTGACGACAGCATTTGGCTCGACAGCCGCTGTGGGTGTAACGTTCGAGGTCGCGCCACAAGCGTTCAAGAACAGGCTTAGCGCGACAAGGATGGAAAGGACGGGTAAATAAGTTGATTTCCGCATGGATTCTCCTCCAGTGGGATGTGAATATTTGAGTAATACAAGGGCTGCCTCAGGCAGCAAAAGCGGCGTCACTTGAAATTGAGATCAATCTGCTTATAAAACTATCCTCCTCTCCGTCAGGTAGGCTTACGCAACAGTCGTTGACGAAAATTGCCGGGCAACACAAAACCCGGGTATAAGGATATTATTCCAGTATGGCCTGGCTTGAGGAAGGTGCAAAGAGGGGGGATAAGCGGGTCAATTTTTGGCATATCAACAACGAAAACAGCGAATGTTGTTATCAAAGATGAAATAAAATGTGATACGATTTTGTTAGAACATAGCCCTTCGCCAACATCCACAATCGATGCGTTAAAATAGTGTTGTAAAGGTACTGCAATGCAGCCCGACAAATCCTTTGGACAGAGTCTTAAACTGTACCGGCGAATCCGCGACCTGACCCAGGCCGAGCTGGCAGAGCAGGTGGGTCGCGCAACCGAAAGCATTCGCAAAATGGAGTCCAATCGCTTGCGGCCCTCCAAGTTCCTGGCCTCCCGCCTGGCCGATTTTCTTGCCATCCCAGTGGAAGAACGCCCCGAATTCCTGACCCTGGCGCGTACACCGATCAGTTCGTCAACCCCCCCCCCCCCCCCCCCCCCCCCCCCCCGCTCCCGTCCGTCATCAACCTACCCGCCCAGGTCACTTCCCTCGTCGGCCGCCAGCAGGATCTAACGGCCGCCTGTAGATTGCTGCGCAACCCTGGTATACGGCTGGTCACTCTGACCGGCCCGGGAGGCGTCGGCAAGACTCGCCTGGCAGCCCAAATTGGCTTGAAACTGCTCAACGATTTCCCGGACGGCATCTACTTTGTGCCGCTGGCGTCCATTACGGATGCGGGTTCGGTTGCCCCAGCAATTGCACAAGTCTTACACATCCGCGCTACCAGCGACCAGTTCATCGTACATTTCAGCGCCCACCTGCGCCAGAAACGCATCCTGCTCGTCCTGGACAATTTCGAGCATGTCCTGGCCGCCGCGCCGCTGGTGGCCGAACTGCTCGAAGCGGCCCCTCACCTGCGCATCCTGGTCACCAGCCGCACCACGCTCAGTTTGTACGGCGAGCATGAACTCAATGTGCTACCCCTGGCAATCCCCGATCTCAAATCCCTGCCTTCAAGTGCCGAGCTCATCCAGTACGATTCGGTGCGTATCTTTGTCGAGCGCACGCGCGCAGTCAAAGCCGACTTTACCCTGACCAAAGCCAACGCGGCGACGGTCGCGGAAATCTGCTGCCGCCTGGACGGGCTCCCACTTGCCCTGGAGCTGGCTGCCGCCTCGGGCAAACTGCTCTCGCCGCTCATGCTGCTGGAGCATCTCAAAAAAGAACCCATCGATCTGGCTTCGAGCGCCTCCAATTTTCCTGAACGGCACTCTACGTTGCGCAATACCATCCACTGGAGCTACCAGTTGTTGAACCCGGCCGAACAGACTGTATTCCAACAGCTCAGTGTGTTTTTAGGCGGTTGCACACTCGAGGCGGTGCAGGCGGTCTGCGCGCTGGGAGAAGGTTCCGTCCTGGAGCAGCTTGGCTCACTATTGGATAAAAGCTTGCTGCAACAGGTGGATACCGCCTCCGACGAACGGCGCTACGTCATGCTGGATACCATTCGCAGCTACGCCTCCGAGCAACTGCGCCAGGCAGACCAGGAGAAGCAGGTAAACCAGCGGCACCTGGCCTACTACCTGAAACTGGCGGAAGAAATTGCCCCCAGATTGGCCGGTTCCGAACAGCGGAAATGGTTGGAACGCCTTGAACGGGAGATCGGCAATTTGCGGGTTGCCATCCAATGGGCGGTCCATAACCATGCAGGGGAGGCAGTCGTACGTTTATGCAGCCACCTGGAATATTTTTGGTACGAATTCGGCGATCCGGCTGAGATCTATCAGTGGATCGAAGCAGCGCTGACACAGGAAATGAATTTGCCGGCAGGAACAAAAGCCACGGCCTTGAGGTTTACCGGTTACGTTTTGATGGCCATGCAAATCGATTACCCCAGGGCGCAGACATCCTTCGAAGAAGCATTGCGTTTGTGGCAGGAATTGGAGAACCAACCTGAGATTGCCGATACCCTGGCCGAACTGGGTGCCGTCACCATGGAATTGGGCGACTATGAGCGCTCACAAAGACTTTACGAAGAATGCCTGATGATTTGGGAAACACTGAGCGATGCCAGGGGCATGCTATGGGCGCGCGAACGGCTGGGCGTGGTCTGGATGCGGCGGGGGCAGGCACAAAGAGCGCAGCAGGTTTTCGAAGCCTCCGTGAAGCGCTGGCACCAACAGGGCGACTTGCGAACCGAAGCATTTGCGCTCAACAATCTGGGGGTGGCTGCCATGTACCAGGAAAACTACGCTCAGGCGCGCGACTGCCAGGAACAGGCGCTGGCTTTGTGGCGCACCGTCGGCGATACGCGCGGTGTATCCGCAGCGCTCAATGCGTTGGGACCGGTTGCATTGCACCAGGGCAATCCGGCGGAAGCCTGTGCGTTCTTAAGCGAAAGCTTATCCCTGCGTTGGGAGAACCAGGATTACAACGGCATCGCCTGGAACCTCGAGCGCCTGGCCGAAGTCGCATTTGCGCAGGCGCAATTCGAGCGCGGCGCGCAGCTCTGGGGAGCCGCACAGGCGCTACGTGAAAAGTACAAAAGCCCGCTCTTCCCGGCCGACCGCCAGCGTTACGAACCTGTGCTTGCCAGCGCGCGCAAGCAGCTCGGCGAAACTGCCTGGAGCGTATCCTGCGCGATTGGCCGCGCCAAACCCATCGAAGAGATCGTTAAATATGCGTTGGAGAAATAAAGCGAAATATTAGAAAACCCAGAAGTGATCGACCAACATGAAGAGCCCGGGGCAGGGCAGGCATATTTACCATACATTCTTATATTGGCCGGGCACGAGGAGTTTGAAATTTGAATAGGTGCGAGCCTGGTAGCGCTCTGTGTCAGTTCAGCAGCGATCAAGGTGTGAAGGTGAAGCTCCTGACGACGATCTCTACGGGCTTGCCATCAGACGGAGCAGCGCCTCGAAACAACCACAGGTTCAGATGCAATGGCATCGCCGTTTGGGGAACCAGTTTGGTATAGTTCGACGGAGCGAAAGTCCAGGCATGGATCAAATTCGCATTATCACTCACATGCCCACCCAGCATTTGGAAGTAGACACTCCGGCTTTGCCACTTAAATCGACTGGTCGTGTAAGTGCCGGAGAGGGAAAAATTGAACGGATGCGTGGTGTAGGTATACCCGTTCACCGCCGGATACACCGAGAAATTCCCCGGCGGATTGCTGGTACTGCCCCAGCGGGCATACTCGATGTCGATTTCGTTCGTGCCATCCGGCCCGATAGCAGGCGTCGTGTACGGGAACAGGCCCAGGACGACATTCTTATCGAGCTTATCCAGCGCACCGATCACCCAGAATTGATAGGTGCCAAACCCCAGGCTTTTGCGGTTGACGATCTCGGCGCAATACCACTTGCCATTTACGTAAGTAATCTTCAAGTGCAGATCGCCGTTTGCGTCCACATAGGCGTTACTATTGCTCCAGTTGTTTGGCCCGGGACCAAGACCGGTCCCCGATTTGATATCCCAGGTATAGCCGGACCAGTTGAGCGTGGTCGCGGCTTCAGCCGGAGCAGCCAGGCTGTTCCCGACGATGCTTAGGACGAGTATCAAACATAGTGCTATTCCTACGGGCAGCTTGCCTTTATTAAACATTCCAGCTCTCCTCAATCAAATAGATGAATTAAGTTGCGGATGGCCCAAACTTGTTTCAGCCTTCACTTGGCGGGTAGTGGCTAAATCACCAATGACGAATGCTGATATTTCTGACGAAAATCGCCGCTTCATCATTATTCGGATTTGAGCCACCACCCAATTGGCAATGCTCAACTGGTATCACTTAGTCGCTATTCAAATAGGTTCTCCTTTCTGGCGTTTAACCGTTTAGTTAGTTACAGTCAATCAGCGCTGTGTGAACCACATCTTGCGAATAAGCCCAGTAGTAGCCATTGCCTAAAAGCCGCTCAGGCATGACACTGACTCGGTAAGGCAGTGTCAGGGACTCTGATGTAGCGGTATATGTTCCCTTGCTTCCGCCGTTTGCAGCAGTATTGCCGACAAATTTCTTACCCGCCGCGTCTTCCCAGTGCCCAACCACTTTAATGCTCCCCAGCGCGGTTCCGCTGAGCGTGGTCACTTTGATAGCGGCGCTCGCGGTTCCGGTGCGATTGCATTTCATAGCAATGCTCAGAATCTTCACGGGGATCAGGCCAACACCAACCGGAGTTGCCGCGCTACCCTGAGTTGAGGCGGCACTCTTTTTACCGGAGACATCCACGGCGATGACCTTGTAGTAATAAGTTGTGCCGGCCAATAAGCCCCAATCGCTGGCAAAGTTTTGTCTGACCGTGGAAACCAGCGTCGCGCTGCCCGGTGTAAAGTTGCTTGTGGTACTGCGGTGCACTTCGTAATGATCCACCTCGGTATCATCACTGCTGCGCGCCCAATGCAGATCGACGCGCTGCCAGTCCCAAGCCGCCGCCGTTAAGGTAGCCGGCGTGCCCGGGCTGCTTGCATCGGCCACGCTCGATTGCCAGACTGTACCGGTGGAACTCCACACGGTGGGCAGTTTGCGGTAGGCATCCAGGTAATGAATGACCGTCCCCAGGAACGAAGGGCTCGCTGCATAATGAGTGTAGACCTGGTTCAACTGGCCTTCCATATAGGTGCGGCCCTCTTCCTGGAAGCTGACGCTCTCCGGGTCGCCCGAGGCCGAAATCTGGTCCGTCTCGACGCCGATCATTACCTTTTTACCCAGGCTATCAGCATAGTTGATCTCGTTTTGTGCGTCGAAGATGACGCCCTGCCCAGTGCCATCATCCACCTGGTCGCGGTAATCCATAATCGCAACGTAGTCGACGGTATCCTGGATGTGCTGAGCGCAATTCTTCGTGGTGCCCTTCCAGGTAATATTTTGACACTCTGTGGCGATGTCATACCAGCGCGCAATGGCCGGGCCTACGTTTAGATTCTGGCCGGCGGCGACCTTGCGCTGCATCATCTTATCGAGCATGTCCAGGTATTGGGTCTGCAGACTCGGGCTGCCGGTGATCCAGTCTCCCAGTACATACGGCTCGATATCGATGTTGATCCCATCGAATTGTTCAGCCGGCGCAGAACTGATGTTGTAGTTGAGCACATTTTCGATCAGCCGGATCGCCTTGGGGTGGTACGTGCTATAGACATATGCCGGTGAAAGATAGCTGCCTGAGGCCACCAGTGCATGGACATAGTAGCCCCGTGCATGTGCCCAACTGATGAAACTCCGGTACCCGGCCGGGTTGGACAGCAACAAGTTTGAGTTGTCGAACCGATCGGCATAAAGATAAATCGTTTTACGCAAGTGGCTAGAGACGGTCGCATCATCCATAAACTGGGCCAGGACCTGGCGGGCGCCAACATTTTCCACCAACTGATAAGCGGAGGCTTCCCACACCCACATGGCCCGGTCAGATTGCTTGACGGCCGGCGGCTCATTGGTTCCGCTGCCAGTTTTGACATAATTCGTAAGAGTCTGGATGACATTGCCGTTGCTATCGGTAGCCTGCGCTTCGACGGCATGAGTCTTATTGCCCAAGCCGGCAGTATCCCAGTTATACACATAGTTGCCACCGCTCAGCGTGGCAGCCTGCCAGGATCCCCAGTCAATCCGCACCTGGACGCTGCCAAGGCCCTGAGCGTCGAAGGCAGAAACCGCAATCGGGGTGACCCCGCTGGCCGTTGCCCCATCGAGTGGGCTCAGGATTGAAACGGAGGGCGGTTGCTGAGCGGGAATATCCACCGTCACCTGAGTCGGTGTAGCCCAATTCCAGTAGCGATCATCCACATTTGAACTTCGAACCCTGATTTCAACGTTGCCGGAATACCCGCTTGGAACCCAGTCGTAATACCAGGTGCCGGATTCATTCCCATCCGGGTCCACCAGATGAACTGCAGAGAGCGGCCCGGCATTGAAACCGATTACGATGTTATAAGCCGAGGTGTAGCTGCCGGAGATGCGAACCGGACCAGTGATGCTGGCGCCTGTCGCAGGACTGTCAATGGTGACCGAACCTGCTGCGAGAGCGACCTGAGCTGCAGAGGAGGATATAGGCAAGCTGCTGCCCATGATAACCATCAAACCGATCGAGAATTGAAAAAATCTACGCATTATGTGTTCCTTCTCTATGAGGGTAATAGGATTAAGATCGAGGCAGGCTGTGTTTTGCGCTGATTAAGCGATTGAGTAAGATTCGTCTGTGACCTCCTTCCTGTTATTATTCCTGAGCACCGAAACAATCGGGCCTGAAAATCTAACCTGCAAATTCTGCTGCGCAGCACGCAGTAAAATTCATTTTTCAGGAATGATTCTCTGTAAAATGATTAAAGCGATCAAAATATCCAGAGGGAAGGTATAACGGGGGGTAACTAAAGGTATAACAGGCGGGGTAAATGAAGGTATAAGAGCGCGATAGCGATCGGGGGATAAGTGGGCCATCGGCCGCGAATAAAGCCGCTTTGTTCTTGACGACTCGCGCAGCTTCCCCGCCCCCGAAAAGCTGACCTTTTTTCAAGACAAATTGCACTTGTAAACCAGGTTTGATATTGACCCCCTTCTACCGCTCATATCGTTCAATTCTCGATGAAAACAGTTCCTGTCATTTGCCAGTTCTTATCGGGCTTGCCCATCCGGCACTCTGGTAAGCTGCCTGGATCAGTGCAACCGTCTTGCCCGCATCTTCGCCAGTGATCGGAACATCGGTTCCGCCGATCAAGCTCGTAAGCCAGCCGCGGATTTCGGCTTCGAAAGGATCTTCCTTGCTAAACACCAAGGCGTCTGATCTGGGTCCAACACCATCCATCCAGTCCACTTTTACAGCATTGGGATCAAAAGCATCGGCACTTCTAATCGTCGCCCCTTCGAAATGCAGAACAAAGCCATGCTCTCCAATTGGAAACCTTGTCCCACCTAGGTAGCTACCCAGGGCGCCCGAGTCAAAATAGATTTGCACCGAAACGAAATCCTCAATTTCATGTTCCGATGGCCATTGCTTTTGGACGACGGCCTGGACGGCTTGCGGCTCTCCGAACAGGCAGCGCATCCAATCAAGCCCGTGCGCTCCAATTTCATAAAGATACCCTCCGCTAAGTGCGCGCTGACCTTTCCACGGCGCAAGTTGAAGATAGCCGCTTTCGAAACGTGAGAGTTCGCCATGCAGCGGTTTTCCAAAGCTGCCTGCGTGAGTCAAACGGGTGATCGTTCGGAACGGTTCATAATAACGTAAGACATGGCCCACCATCTGGGTAAGGCCCATTCTCCGAACCGCTTCGTTCATCTGGCGGCATGCAGCAACGTCAAACGCCATCGGTTTCTCAAGAAAAATATGTTTCCCGGCTTGGGCAGCCTTGAGGACACTCTCGCGATGTAAATACGGTGGCACGGCAATGATTACAGCCTGAAGATCCCCGCTCGCCAGAAGCGCATCTTCAGAAGCAGCAGACTCGGCCTGCTGCGCCCGCGCCCGCGCCAGGCTTTTGCCAGGATCGACATCGAACACCGTGCGGATACGTCCCAGGCCGGTAGCTGTCACCGCCTCAGCCAGTGTCCGTCCCATTTCCCCGCAGCCAAGAAGACCAATTTGGATGATTTCTTGCATCACCTGCCCTTTTTACGCTATTTTCTGATATTGTTGGAGGCTTGTATTGCCTTTGTCTGTATAATACACGATAATAGCGTGCTGTAGAGACCATCTTGAAATAAGATAGAATGAAATGTGATACGATATTATTGGAACAGAGCGCCTCAGCAACACACAATCAATACGGGCAAAATGGTGTTGTAAAGGAACTGTGATGCAACCAGACAAATCCTTTGGACAGAATCTTAAACTATACCGGCAAACCCGTGACCTGACCCAGGCGGATCTGGCAGAGCAGGTCGGCTGCGCAACCGAAAGCATCCGCAAAATGGAGGCCAACCGTCAGCGGCCCTCCAAATTCCTGGCTTCGCGCCTGGCCGATATTCTCGTCATTCCCGCGGATGAACGCTCCGAATTCCTGACCCTGGCCCGTACGCGCATCGACTCCTCGACCCCCCGGCCGCTCAGTCCCGCCCCGCTCCCCTCCGTCGTCAACCTGCCCGCCCAGATCACCTCCCTCGTCGGCCGCCAGCAAGACC
>Ga0209131_1000790_pt1 | contig 22205 bp, 21 predicted proteins | sample GraSoi_2013_40cm_FD_185826 | JGI IMG/M metagenome (GOLD analysis project Ga0209131, IMG submission 185826) | Grasslands soil microbial communities from the Angelo Coastal Reserve, California, USA - Sample 9_17_2013_40cm (SPAdes) (version 2) | ecosystem: Environmental > Terrestrial > Soil >... | reverse complement strand
CGTTCGACAAATCGCATAGGCCCTTGGCGAGTAGCCATGCATACGCAGGAGCACATCTAACAGTCATGTGGAACATCTTTCGCCGCAGGCCTCGACAGCCGCAGCAGGTCACGACTGGCCGCTTCGAAATCGAGCGCAGCGGCGAAGTCGCCTATCTCGATTACACTTTGGCGGGAAATATTCTGACGCTAGACCATACGGAAATTCCTGAAAAATTGCGTCATATGGGCCTTGCGTCCTCCTTGGCAGAAACCGCTCTCCGTTGGGTCCGAGAGCACAACCTAAAGGTCGACATCGTTTGCCCCACAGTACAGCAGTATGTAGCAAAACACCCGGAGTACTCGGATCTGGTCCTGCATTGATATTTATTCCTGTGACCGGCGTTCGAGCGGGCAATCTGTAGGGCAGGGCGGAGTCCGCGGCCTGGTCCGGGCGGCAGCCGGACAGCCCTGCGGTTTTTTCCTCACCAAGCGATTCGAGCTCGCAACCTGCAGCGCGGGGCGGACTCTTCGTCGCCCCGCAACAAGCGCGCTAAGACTCGCGCCGCGCCGTTGGAGAACCCTGCGATATACACGCCCAGTCTTGCAGTAAATCATTCCGTTCGTTAGATTTGTACTGCCATTTGCCCGGGTGGCGGAATGGCAGACGCTGAGGACTTAAAATCCTCCGGGGATTTTTCCTCATGTGGGTTCGACTCCCACCCCGGGCACCACTCTTTCCTGATCAAAATGAATCAGTTAACGTTGCAACTCTCCCCGTGTACCCGGCGTGTGCCTCGTGAAATCAAGATTCCGCCTTTCAGGTGCACACGAGGATAGGCCATATCGATCCGTAACTGTATTGGTGCCGCTGTCAAGAATGCTTGGGCTGGTGCTCTTTATGACGTTCCGGTAGATATGTGTTCCGATGACTGTCGGATTCCAGAGATAAATTCCATATGAAGGTCCATTGATGTTATTTTCCGAGATCGTGGTCCCTTTCATTTTCCCGTTATCGTTCTCTACGCGAAACCCAACACTGTGCGCCGTTCCATCGCTCACCAGAACGTTGCCGCTGTACTGATTGTCAGAGCAATCCGAACCAACCGTTAGGCACTGTTGAAAGATGCCACCTGAACCTAGGCCCCTCGGAAAAACAAAAACATTGGCCGATATAATGTTGTTGGTCACCACCGCATCGCTGACGTTACTGCTACCAACTGTTAAGCCCCAGCCGCTCGCTGCCAAAGCATCCCCGCCACCCCAACCATCGATCATGTTGTGGGAGAAGTTTATCCCATGCGATCGGTTGATAGTGGCGGCTGAAGTGGGGACAGAGCTCCAAGCCTGGCCGATCATCGCGGAGTTATTCGTCACATCCGAATTTGCCGACTCGACGATCTCATAAGCGGCAATTGTCGCAGTGAACCCATCGGCGTTGAAGGTGTTGGCTGTGAGAGTAGAAGCCGAAGCCCCGATAGAGTAGCCCCCGCTTCCTCCGTTCTTGGTCAAGTTGCAACTGTTGTGAGCGACAACCACCGCATTTGGAGTGAGTCCGCCAAAAGCCCCTACTTCAACGCAAAAATTCATTCCCGCCAGGATTTTATTGTTGACGATCTTTATGCCGCTGATGGACTGTCCCGGCAAAGTCGAATGGAAGGCGATAGCGTGAGAAGCTAAGTTGCCGAGGGATTCATCTACATAGTTTCCATCCACAGTTGCATCGGTGGTGTTGATTTCACCAAAAATGCCATCCGGCCCAGCAGAGCCCGTTGTCAGGCGGTTGTTTCGAATGATTGCACCTGTGGATCGCACCAAGTAGATGAGGCCGTTCCCGCCTTCGAAGCCTGAGATCGTATTCTTCTCGATTGTCGTATTGCTGGCGCCGTTAACGAGAACACCAAACGCACTGGAACTCTCACCTGGAGACAAACTGCAGTCCCGAAGCGCGTTTCCCGTACCGGTGATGGTCAACATCCAGAATCCGCCGGCACCAGCCGTGAGTATCGCGTTATTTTGGCAGATCAACTCGACACCATTTCCGCGTAGGGTCAACCCACTCGGAACAGTTTGGCTCGACAAAACGATCACGCTCGTGTTGCCGGAGTCGTTCGCCGCATTGATGGCCGACTGGAGCGTGTTCGCAACGCCGTCGACGTAGACAATTTTTTTCGTATTCGGATAGTTACACGTTCCTCCAGGCAGGCAACCCAGGGCCGACGTCCCTGGCGGCGCCAGCAGCAACACCACCCAGAGCAGTGGCATAAGTTTTGTGGCGAGAAGCGATACCAACTGCGAAGTGCTCCTCCGTTGGACTTCGGGCTTCTCGTTAAATGTGGTTAGTGAACAACGCTCAAAAATGACAGCTAGGATTGTAAGCATGGCCCGAAATAGTGCACCAATCAGCCCGAAGCTGTCCCTCGGATAGTTACGACGTCGTGCCCAAATGACTAAGGCGTGGCCTTGACTAAGGCGCGGCTTTGGGGTACGCGCGCGAAAGTCTTTCCGATCGAAAATGAATCAGTGAACGCGGCGGTGTACTCGTTCGGGGTCTGCAGAATCTAGGTTTTCACTAAATGAGATTCGAAAACTTTTGTCTCTCAAAGGCTCTTCCTACTTTGCTTTCTATATAGCGGTCCCAAGTCAATGAGCCGCATGTGCTATTCGCGGGGCGACTGCCAGGGGCTCAGACTCAGCCGTGTACTCGGGCGCGTTCCTCAATGCGGGGATGATCCTATCCATTCTCACGTTTCAGCCCTTCGACAAATCAGCAACCTCGTGCTATCAATAGGGCGGCCGGGCAGTTTCGAGTGCCACCCTGGGCGCCATTGCTTCGTCACGTTGCTCTCAGTCGATGAATTCAGCACACTCCAAAGGATTCATGCGCCGCACATTCCCCGCCCTATGGATTGTCTGTCTGGTGATCGTCGCTGCAGCTTGTCTGTTGCTGGGTGTTCCTTCACGAATACCCGCACAGGAACCCTCATCGACGCCGGCGTATCTCGGTTTCGATCTAAACACCTACCCCGGCGATGCCGCGCTGCCCATTCTGCGCAAAACATTTTCTTTTGCGGGCTACTGGCTCGGCCCTCCGCCGGGATCTAAGCAAAATAACTGGATGGGCAAGAGGCAACTCCTGTTCGCGCAGAAATTTGGTTTTCTTCTCCTGTATAACGGTCCGCTTAGCGCTGAACTCAAATCCCCCTCGCAGGCTGCGAGACGAGGAAACACTGACGCGACAAAGGCGGCTGCGGCGGCAAAGAAGGAAGGATTTCCTTCACACGCGATCATTTTTCTGGATATTGAAGAAGGAGGCCGTCTGACTGCAAATTACCACGCGTACTTGCGAGCTTGGGTGGATGAACTCGCCCGTGGCGGCTATCGTGCCGGAGCCTACTGCTCTGGCATCGCAGTAAACGAGGGTAACGGCGTCAGCATCATTACGGCCGACGATATTCGCAACAACATCGGCAAGCGTGAGCTTGCTTACTTCGTTTTTAACGACACTTGTCCACCCGCGCCCGGCTGCGTTGTCCCACACAATCCGCCGCCTGCTTCCCGGAGTGGCGTTGCGTACGCCCTGGTCTGGCAGTTCGCGCAGTCGCCACGCCGCAAAGATCGAACCGCGCATTGTGCCAGCACTTACAACCGCGACGGCAACTGCTATGCGCCTGGCGATACCGCACATGCTTGGTTTCTCGACCTCAACTCTGCCACAACGCCAGATCCCTCGAGCGGTCGCGGCGAAGGACCGTAGCTCCAGCATCTTGTTCACACTGAGCCGCGAAGGGCTGGCGCAATGCTCATGCCGAGACGGAGAGGGCCGTTGCGCCCTCTCCGTCCAGCAACGCCTTAGACTTGTCCGAAGCCGCCATCCACCGGAAGTTCCGCACCCGTAATGTACGAGGCGTCCGATGATGCGAGAAAGGCAACGGCACCTGCGATTTCATGTGGTTGACCGATGCGCTTCATCGGTACTTGGCTGATGATGGCCTTCTTAAATTCTTCCATCGCCTCTTCCGAGAGCCCTGTTCGCGCAAATCCCTCGGGCGTGTTGATCGGTCCCGGACTCACCGCGTTCACTCGTATTCCGCGTCCGACCAGCTCAGCCGCAATGGAGCGCGTGAACGACCGCATTGCCGCTTTTGTCGCCGCATACACGGTGCCGTTGACGACTCCCGTCTCACCCGCGACGGAAGTATTCAAAATGATGGATGCGCCATCGTTTAGAAACGGGAGCGCCTTCTGAATCGTGAAATATGCGCCTTTCGTGTTGATATCAAACAACTCGTCATACAGCCCTTCGCCCGTCGCTTCAAACGGCGCAAATTTGTAGATCCCCGCATTCACAAAAAGGATGTCAATTTTGCCGAACTTCTTGGACACCGTCGCGTACAGCTTGTCCAAGTCCGCGGCCTTGGACACGTCAGACTGCACCGCCAGGATGCCGTTGCCAATCGCCTTCACGGCGTCCTCCAGCGTTTTCGCGTTGCGCCCCGAAATTGCTACGTGCGCGCCCTCTTCCTGCAGCCGCTTCGCCGCTGCAAGTCCGATGCCGCTGTTTCCTCCGGTAACTACCGCCACTTTTCCTTCGAGCCTCTTCATGGATTTTCTCCCGTTTCCAAATCGACTTTATTCGAGTTTCAGTCAATTTCGATAGTTAGATGAGTATCTAACTATTCCGTTGCATCTAATCGCTAGGGGGCCGCGGCCGGCCCGTTATTTGTGTTCGTTTGCGGCCGTCTCGGCTACACTGGAGCGGTACATGGAAAGAGCCCGTATCGAGAAGATTTCAAAGGCTTTGGCGGATGCCACCCGTCTCATGATCTTTGAATCCATCTCCGCGAACAAAGAAATGATCTGCGGTGCTCTCGTGGCCCTTCGCGGCGTCACCCCCGCTACCGTTTCCCATCATCTTAAAATCCTCGCGGATGCCGGCCTTATTGAATGCACTCGGAAAGGCCAGTGCGTTCACAATCGCGCTATCCCCGAAACAATTGCGGAATATTCCCAAGCTTTGGCCCGTATGGCAGGCGGAAAAAACTCCCAGGCCCGCAAGTAACTTTCAAACGGCTGCCTACCTTTCCGCCCGGCAACTAAAGAACAAAGCCACAGCTTAGCGGCGCGGCACGAAACCAGATCTCTTGCCTTGGTCGAAGCGGAATCGGCGCTTCGGACGTGCCGGATTCGGCAACGCCGACGCAGACATTGGCAGCGAGACATGTTTTGATGCGAAACTATAACCAAAGCGAAATGTGTGGCCGGAAAAGGCATTTTGGAGGCGAAATTTATGTCGGACACTTCTCACGTTTTAGAGGCGAGCCACTTGACCGAAGGCAAAGGTTTCTTCGAGCGCTTGCTGGATTTCTCGTTTCAATATTTCATCACCCAGAAGTACGCGAAGCTCCTCTATGGCATTCACCTGCTGTTGGGATTGATCGTGGGCACTTGGTACGTTTTCAACGGCTTTCAGGCTTCCACATCGCAGGGCCTGCTGACGCTGTTGTTCGCTGTGGTCGGCTATTTCTTGTGGATTATCTACGTGCGCGTGGCTCTCGAGTTTCTGGTGGCCATGTTTCGCACTGCGGAGAACATTGCGCGCGCGAGCGGATCGGGCGGGGACTCCTAGCCGCTCGCCAACCTTGTTTAGCATTCGCTCACCTATGATTGACCGCTCGACTGATTGACCGGCCGACGAGCTTTCCAGACGAGCCGACCGTATCCTTTTGTCTGGCTAAGCAATCCAACCCTACATCCGCCGGATACTTGTGTCCGTCGAAATCACGCAGGCAGAAGGCCATTGCCTTCTGTTCGAGGAGGAAATCTATGAGCCCTAAAAACCATCGTTCCCACGTCAAGAACGAAGAACTCGAAGCAGGATCCGATCGCGCAACTCCTATCCTTCACCAGAAAGCACGAGAGATTCAGCCGTACGGAAAAATAACACGCATGCCTATCGCCCTCGATGAAAACGTGCGCGCGGAAAGCGTGGGCAACCTAAACCAAATCCTTGCGGACACGATGACTTTGCGCGACATGTACAAGAAACATCATTGGCAAGTGTCGGGCCACACGTTTTATCAACTTCACCTGCTATTCGATAAGCACCACGAGGAGCAAGACGAATTGGTGGATGACATTGCCGAACGCATCCAGCTTCTTGGCGGCATCAGCCTGGCTATGGCTCCGGATATTGCCGAAACAACCATAATTCCAAGGCCGCCGCGCGGCCGCGAAGAAGTGCCGGTGCAAATTTCGCGGCTGCTGGAAGCCCACGAGTTTGTCCTCAAAGAAGCGCGCACCATGGCCAAGCAAGCTGTCGACGCCGGCGATGACGGCACCAATGATCTGCTGGTCAGCAACGTGATCCGGACCAACGAGCTGCAAGCGTGGTTTGTGGCCGAGCACGTGGTGGACACTCCGGCTGTACGCGCGGCCAACGCGTAACTCTCAGCTGCCAGATCTACAGTTCGATTTTCGTGCCAAGAACCACCAGAAACTTGGCTAGCCAGGCCGGGTGTGCGGGCCATGCAGGTGCCGTGACCAGGTTACCGTCCGCAATTGCTTCGGTGATTCCAATCTCCGCGAACGTGCCTCCTGCGGTCGTGACGTCAGGGCCGACCGCGGGATACGCGCTGCATTTTCTGCCTTTCAGCACGCCGGCAGCAGCCAGAATCTGCGCCGCGTGGCAGATGGCGGCGATGGGCTTTTTCGCCTTATCGAAGTAGCACACAATCTCCACGACGCGCGGATTCAGCCGAATATATTCGGGAGCGCGTCCGCCGGGGAGCACCAGCGCGTCGTAATCTTCGGCTTTGACCTGGTCGAACGTGGCATTCAGCGAAAAATTGTGTCCGCGTTTTTCGGAGTACGTTTGATCGCCCTCGAAATCGTGAATCGCCGTGCGCACGGATTCTCCCGACTTCTTGCCCGGGCAAACGGCATGGACTGTGTGCCCGACCATCAGCAGCGCCTGGAACGGCACCATCACTTCGTAATCTTCCACGTAATCGCCAACCAGCATCAGAATCGATTTCTTAGACATCGCTTGTCTCCTGGGACTTTCCCTCAGTTAGGTGCGGCGAACGGGCCCACAGTTAGGTGCGGCAAACCGGCGCTCGTTGACAAAGACTGCCGCGGCGGGCAAAATTAATTTGCCTCGCAGTGCTGGCTGGCTCGGCTCGAGCCCGCTCAACACACCGCATACGTGCCCGAATGGCGGAACTGGCAGACGCGCTAGATTCAGGTTCTAGTGATCGCAAGGTCGTGGAGGTTCGAGTCCTCTTTCGGGCACCAATTTTTTCTTCTTCATTCTTATGACTTAGCTGCGGAAAGCACGGTTTCCGCGTGCAAGGCGCCTTCCGGCGTGTCTTCGTGCTTGAAATAAATGTAGACATCGCCGCTGCCCCCGAGCCGCGCGATCCTTTGTTCCAAGGCTTTGCGTTCTTTCGCTGAATACTCTTCCTTGCGTAGCCGCAGGTACGAGAAATCCGCGGTCTGCACGTCCGGCGTTTCGAGTTTTTCGCTTTCCGCATTGCAGAGGGCGGCGTTTGCGTTGCGCAACCGGGCATAAACTTCTTCGCTGAACCAAGAAGCGTGGCGAAATTCAAATGCGGAGCGCAATGATCGCGGCAGCGATTCCAGAAAATCCTTCAGCAGAGCGACATCGCACTTCAAAAACGGCGGCAACTGAAACAGGACTGGGCCTAGTTTCTTTTCCTCATCCAGCGGCTGTAGCGAGCGCAGAAAATCGGAAGTGAAATCGGCTACCTCGCGCAGCCTTGCGACGTGGGTGATTTTCTGGTGCGCCTTGATGGCGAATTGAAAATTCGCAGGAGTCGCTTCGATCCAGCCGCGAAGCAGTTTCTCCGTTGGAAAACGGCGAAACGTGTAGTTCACTTCTACTGTGTTCAACCGGCTGGCGTAGTGGCCGAGGAATTTCGCGGACGGGAGCTTTGCCGGATAGAAGGCTGGCTTCCAGCTCGGATATGCCCATCCTGATGTGCCTGCGTGAATCATAAGTCTGAATCCGCATCCTTTATTGTTACGTATTGTTACGCCTCGGAGTAGCTGCGGCGCAGCGTGCCTGCCTGCCGCAGGCGGGCTGCGCCCCTACGGTTTCGCTAGGAGCGATTTCCAGCGCGCCCAGGCTTCGGTGCGGGCTTTGCGGTTGGGTTCGCTTGCGTCGGGCGCTTCGCCAGCGCGCATGAAACCGTGGCCGGCGCCTTCATAGGTGACCGGATCGAAGGTTTTGCCGGCTGCTTTCATATTTTGCGCGGTTTCGGGAAGAGTTGCGTCGATGTGCGCGTCATCTCCTGCGTAGAAGCCGTAGACAGGCGCGGTAATGCGAGCCATCGCGGCTTTTTCCGGCGGCACTCCGTAGAAAACGAACGCGGCCGCCAGGTCACCGCGATTCGTGGCGAAGCGGAAGGATTGCCCGCCGCCCCAGCAATACCCCGTGACGAACAATTTGCCGTTGCTCGCCGGCAGCTTTTTCCCGTAATCCGCGGCGGCGTTGAGATCCGCGGTGATCTGATCCGGCTTGAGATGATTTATGGCCTCGATGGCTTTGTCCTGCGTAAAAGCTGAAGTGCGGCCGCCATTTGGTCCCATGCCGGAGAGCAGATCGGGCGCGACAGCGATGTAGCCGGCTTCGGCGAGCTGGTCGGCGAGATCTTGCACCCAGTCGGTCATGCCAAAGATTTCGTGGATAACGAGAACTACCGGCGTCTTGCTCCTCGACTCTGGATAGACGACGAAGGTCTCGACGGAACGGCCGTCATGCTTCACGGTGACCCATTCGCGGTGGCGCGGCGACTTCTCCAGCTTGGCCTTGGCCCAGTCTTGCGCCGAAGCAACCTGCGCCGTGAACAATAGAAGAACCAGTGCGAGGTGTTTCATGGCTGCCCTGCCTCCGAACAGGAAGGCCTGGAATTTAACACAAAGTTCGCAATGGATACGCAGAACCGCGGAAAAAGAGTCTGTATATCATTGATTCCAAAGAGCGGCTTGCAGCACGCCCACCCCACCCCCCCTGTTTTGCGCAAAGAGTCCGCAACCTATTGAGAACAAACGACGACAGCTCGCAAAAGAGAGCAAAGAGGAATAAAGAGTCCGCAACACTCTGAAAATACATGGATTGGGAGATTCGGCCCAATTCGTCGCCGCAGGGTCGGAATAGGACGAGAGCGATTGTCGGCTAAGGGGTAGGCGGGACATGCCGAATGTTCGCTCTGGTGTACGGATTAGTAAAGCAGTTTGCAGCGAACGGTCGAATTCCGTCTTTGAACGGCGATTACAAGCATTGGACATCGCGAGGCGCGGCTTGCGCCGAACCAAAATCGCGCTACTTTCCGACTACGATTATGGCGAAGGAGCCGGGTTTGATTTTGCCGCGACGCTCGCCAGGTGCTGGCGGTTCAAACTCGGCGCTCGGCAAAAAGATCTTGTGCGTTTTTAGATCGAGGCCCATGGTACGCGCGCTTTTCTTGGTTGGAACATTTTCGACGACGGTGAATTTGTCAGGCGAGTCTTCGTGGATGACAGCTAAGTTGCCATCGCCGCAGGATGCAAAGAAATAGCCGAACGCGGGATCGAAGGCCGCGGCGTCCGGCCCATCGCAGATAGAGGGGTTGGCCACAACCTTGCCTGAATCCGCGTCGACAACGGCGGAGACTTTATCATCGCACACAGCGAACAGGCGGCGGCTCTTGAGATTGCCAGCGAGGCCGGATGGAGATTTGCAGGGGGCCAGCGGCCAGCGATGTGTCTCTTTCAAATTTTGCGAATCGAGCACAATGAGATTCGCGGTTTCTTCTCCGTTGACGAAAATAGTGCCCTTGCCATCGGCGACGGCGAATTCGGGCTTATCGCCCAGTGGAATCGTGCCGACGACGGAACCGTCCGCGGCGTTGATAACGGTGGCGTTTTTGCCGCGGCCATTGAAGCTGAAGACGTGCTTGGTGGCGGGATCGTAGATGATGGCATCGGGGTTCGCGTCGGTCTTGACCGTGCCGAGCGTCTTGAGCGTCTTCACGTCGAAGATCGTAACGGTATTGGCGCGGCCGTTGCTGATGAATCCGCGGCCGAGGTCGGAAGCGACGGTGATGCCATGCACGCCTGGTGTATCGGGGATGTTGCCTTCGATGGCGTAGGTGTCGGCGTTCATGACGACCACGTGCGTGGCGTGAGAGATGTAGACGCGGCGGGCGTCGCTATCGACATAGACGTAGTCCCAGCCCTCATCGCCAGGAACGGGAACGGTCTTGATTACGTGATAGCCGGAGGCGCCGGGCTTGGCAGCAGCATTGGAGAATATCACGGCGGAAAAAAGAGCGACGGCGAAGAGTGCGGCGAAGCCGATAAGGGTGAGGCGTTTGCGCATGGTTTTCTCTTTTCGTTTCGTTCAATTAAATGGGCAATCAAACTGCGTCAGGTATACAGGGAAGAAGATAAACAGTACATAAATCGTGACTGCGGCGCATTTTGCTCTCCAGATTACATAGTTACGACGCAACGGTTCCTGAGGCGTCCTCATAAATTGACGGAGGCCACAAAGTCTCCTCGCTGCGCTCGGGCTGGGGCGCGCTAAAGCACGCCCCTACAACAGGGATTACGGTTTGGATTTATGTTGGTCGAACCAGCCGGCTACGTACAACATTTTCGCTATGTGGTGGCTGGGACGGCGGCCGATGCCGTGCGGCTCTTCCGGGACGCGGACGAGCATGGCTTCGATATTGAGGAGTTTTAGTGCGGAGTAAAACTGCTCGGCCTCGGAAATCGGCGTGCGATAGTCCTCTTCGCCGGTCATGACCAGCGTGGGAGTTTTTACTTTCGCGACTTCGTCGGTGAGCGAACGCTTCATGTACTGCTCGGTGTTGTCCCACGGATTACCGGGAAACCAATATTTTGCGGTGAAGGGAATATCGCTGGTGAGCACGAAGCTATACCAGTTGATGACGGGATAGAGCGCGGCGGCGGCACGAAAGCGGGTTGTGTGCTCGATGGTCCAGGCTGTGAGCACGCCGCCACCGCTGCCGCCGGTGACGAAGAGATTGTTCGTGTCGATGTAACCCTTGGCGACGACGGCATCGACGCCGCTATTGAGATCGTCAAAATCGTCACCGGGATAGGCGTGATGAATGAGGTTGGCAAACTCTTCGCCGTAGCTGGTGCTGCCGCGCGGATTGGTGTAGAGCACGACGTAACCCATGGCAGCCCAGACTTGTTTTTCAAGATCGAAACGGTCGCCGTAATCGCCGAAAGGTCCGCCATGAATTTCTAGGATGAGCGGATATTTTTTGGAGGGATCGAAGCCCGGCGGCTGAATAATCCAGCCTTGAATTTTGCGCCTGTCTTTTGAGGATTCGTACGAGATTTCCTCGACGCGAGCAGGAGCTTTCTGCTGTAGCAGTTCCTGATTGACAGCGGTGAGCACGCGCATGGCGCCGCTCGTGGACACGGCGATATCGCCGGGATTATCCGGACGTCCGTAGGTGAAAGCGATAGTGCCGGTGCGCGAAACGGAGAATGAGCCGCCGCCAGAGGCACTGGTGCCGGAGACAACGTGGTCGGCAATTTTCTTGAAGCTGCCCTCGGGTGTAGAGAAGCCAATTTTCGTGTCGCCCTGATCGTCATATAGGAAATAAATTCCGCTATTGTCGGACGCCCACTGCGGAGACTGAATGTCGCGGTCGAGCTTGTCAGTGAGGGAACGCGAGGCGCTGCCATCGCGGTTCATGACGTAGAGCTTGGTGGTTTGGTGGCCCTGGTAGCGGTCGTCGAATCCGGTATAGGCGATCCATTTACCGTTGGGAGAGATCTCTGGGTTGTTGTCCGGGCCTTTGCGATTGGTGAGAGCACGAAGCGCGCCGTCGGCGACGCTGAATTCGTAAACTTCGGTATCGAAATATTCGTGATCGGATTCCGGGTGGCGGTTCGCGGAGATCAGTAGAAATTTTCCATCGGGCGACCACGCGGCGCGCGTGGGCCCGCCAAATTCGCTGCCACCGTTGGGAAAGCTTCCGTTCGTTACTTGGCGTGGCGCGCCGCCTTCGGCGGAAACAATAAAGACTTGATGATAGCCGGGCTTTAGGTAGCCTGCGCCGTTGAAGCGGTAGACAAGGCGATCGTACGCGGTTGGCGGGTCAGCCCATTTCGCGCCGGAGGGCGGCGCGGGCAAATCGGCAAGGTGCGGGCCTTTGCCGAGAACGAGCGCGGAGAATGAAATCATTCTGCCGTCGGGAGCCCAGGCGATGGCCTCCGGTGCTTGCTCGAGATTCGTGACGCGCGCGGTTTGCCCTGTATCCATCCAACGCACATAGATTTGTTGCTTGCCGTCGACGTCCGAGAGGAAGGCGATGCGGGTGCTGTCGGGCGACCAACGCGGCGACATGTAAGAGTGATTGCCGGTGGAAAGCGGCCGCTGATCGGTGCCGTCGGCATTGATGACCCACAGATTGGAGTAACGCTTATCCGTCATGGGATCGGCGAAGCGGCGGACGTAGACGATTTTTTTGCCGTCCGGGGAAATTTGCGGATCGGCGGCGACTTGAAGCTGAAATTCGTCCATGGCCGTGAAGGTGTGGGCGGAATCCTGCGCGAAAGTTGAATTGGGGAACACCAAGAAACAAGACGCGGCAGCGGCAAGAGCGCCGCGCAAACGCAATTTCATTAGAACAGACCTCCTCGCGCGGGGGAGTTAACAACGGGTGCCGATTGGTGTCAAGCCTGTTGCTTGGACGACACTTGCGCTGAGGACAGGTGAAATTTGGCTATTTTTTTGATTTGCTGCGTCAGGGTGCATACGAGACTCACCTGATTGGGCCTGGCACGGTTTGTGTCATATTTCTAGCAGGTCGCATCAAACGTTCGTGACCATGGAGGACGTGGAGTGACTCAGAAACCCAAGGTGCTTTTTTTCTCGACCGGCGATGCGACGCGCAGTCAGATGGCGGAAGGTTTTCTGCATGCATTCGCGGGCGACAAGTTCATTGGCGTAAGCACGGCGGTGAAGACGCCGGACAGAAATCCATTAACGGTGGATGTAATGAAAGAAGTGGGAGTGGATATTTCGGATCAACATTCGGAGGAATTGGCGCAGTCTCTTAAGGAGCACTTTGCGTGCGTAGTCACAGTTTGTGATGCGGCTCGAGAGCGCTTTCCGGTTTGGCCGTTCACGCACAATCTATTTCATTGGAGTTTGCCGGATCCCACGGCAGCTACGGGATCGGCCGAAGAGCGAAAAACGGTTTTCCGGCGAGTGCGTGACGAAATCCGGCAAAAAGTGGCGGAATTCACCAAGCAAAGAGTGCCTGGGCTCTCGGCCATAGCGCTGACGAAGAGATGAAATTTTAGGAAGGGAACCGTCCGGTTCCACCTCGCAAATTAGCTGAAAAAATTGAGAAGGCTTACGGGTGAGATGCGTTACCGGCTCGGTGGAGAGCCCGGGGCGGATGCTTGTGGGTGATGTGTTTGCGCCCGCATACTTGAGGCGCGTAGGCGCATCTCGGTGAACGAAGACGATGCAATTTACGCGGAGGCAATTATGCCGGCGAAGAAATTGAGTGATGGGGAAGTGCAGGAGCGCCTCAAAAAGGCGACGGGCTGGAGTTTGGCGAATGGAAAGCTGCATCGTGAATTTCAGTGTAAGGATTTTGTGGCGGCGTTCGGGAATATGACGCGGGTGGCGCTGGTGGCGGAATCGATGAACCATCATCCGGAATGGTGCAATGTGTGGAATAAAGTGGTGATCGATTTGAATACGCACAGCGTCAAGGGAATCAGCGATTACGATTTCACGCTGGCGGAAAAGATCAACGAGATTTTCGGAGCCTGAGAATAAGTGGGATAGCGATCGGCGTTGTTGCGCTAGTGCCTATTGCCAGGCAGCACGCGGAACTCGCGCTTGCCCTCTATCCGGTAGGTCGCGAAATCCGCATGGTCGACCGTGAGAATCGCTGAGAGCGATTCGCGTTTTGCGAGATAGACGAGGGTGGCGTCGGCGAAATCCATGGGGCGATCCCAATAGCGAGACATGAGCGCGTGAAGGTGGGGCAGCTCCGCATGCTCGATGGGGCCGAGCACGAGCGCGCCCGAGCGAACGAATTTCCATGCAGCTTCCATCGGAACACGCGCATCGCCGACTAGGTGGAAAAGTTCCGTGAGCACCGCTTCAGAGGTCAACAAGGGCAAGCGGAGCTGCGCAAAGGCTGACACGCAGGGCTGATGCCAACGGTCGCTTCTGTCGAGAAGAGCGAGAATCGCTCCGGTGTCGATCAGCGCTTCATCGGGCATAGCGACGGCGGAGGCGCCGGCGAATTTGGTCACCCGCTTTTTCGGCGCGGTGTGAGTCGCCGCCGGCAAAGGTTCCGAAGCAACGGGCCGCGGCGGCATGAAGCCTGCGTTGAGCCTCGTCGCTAGCGGTATCGCCATTGTTTTTCTGTAACCACTCGCGAACCGCGTTGTCCAGGATCGAGGACACGGGAACTTTGCGGAGACGCGCCTGACGCTCCAGGTCGGATTTGAGTTCGCTAGATAACCGCCAGCTATAGACTTCCGTCTTCATGCACTACAGTGTAGTGCATCAAACTATTGGATTGCAAATGCTGCGAATGTGGCAAAAAAGAAGTCATGGCGGCGCATGGCTATGAGATAACTTCTACTGCGAAAATAATGGGCGCACTCTCTCAGCGAGGCTTGCGCGGTTGGTGGTTCATCATCTTGCGATGGGCTGCCGCGCTCGTTGTTCTGGGCTTGCTGCTGCATTTCCTTCCGGTGGCGCCCCTTCGCGCGGCAATCGCGCGAGTCCCGGTGGGCGTATTTTTTGCGGTGCTGGTGGGATACCTGCTGGCGCATTGCATCGGCGTGCTGAAATGGCGCATGGTGGTCAACGCCGCGGGTGCGGAGCTGGATTTCGCAACGAGTGCGCAATGCTATGCCGGCGGACTCTTCGGCACGCTATTTCTCCCTTCGATTGTTGGCGGCGATGTGGTGCGGCTCGCGGTGGGATTGCGGCGCAGCCCACGTCCGGCGGCGGTGCTGACGGGCAACTTGGTTGACCGCTTTTTGGATGTGGCCGCGCAGGGCGGTCTTCTCCTGGTGGGATTGCTTCTGGCTCCAGAATCGGAGCTGGTGCCGGACGAACTGGAAGACAAGCTGGAAAACGTTTTCGTCCTCGTTGCCACCGCGCTGATTGTGTTGCTCGGCGTAATGTTTCGGCTACGCAAAAGGATCTTTGGCGGCCGCTCGGTGCGGTTTCGCAGGCGGCTGGCAAGGCTGCGGCACGCGCTTCGTTCGGTGTCGAAGCGTCCGCGCGTGCTGGTGCTGGGGTGGTTGCTGGGCACTGGCATTCAGACTTCATTCCTGCTGCTCACGATACTAGTCGCGGAATGTTGCGGACTAGAGCTACCGCTGAGTGTATGGCTGTTCGCGTGGCCGCTGGCAAAGTTGGCAGCGGTGCTGCCGGTGACGCAGGGCGGGATTGGAGTGCGGGAGGCGGCGCTGGTTGCGTTGCTGGCACCGTTTGGCGCACCCGGGCCTCTGGTGCTGGCGGCCGCACTGGTGTGGGAATCCGTGGTGATCGCGGGCGGGCTGATCGCGGGCGCGGTGGCGCTGGCACTGCGAAGGCGAGGGGATACGCCCGCTATGTGATAGCAGATACGTATAGTCGCTATGTAGAACTCTTGACGCCGGTAATTCCAAAGTCCAAGATAAAAGTCCCTTTCTGAAAGTCCGTTGTGTCGAAGGCTGTCCTCTCCAGTCTTGCAATTTGATCGCGTACGAGTGTGCCGACGTGCGTCGAATCGCTGGGCGTCCGCAATACGCGTGAGCCTGAAACCCGAGGACTGTGCCAATGACCCGACGACGATTGCGAGTGCTATTAGCTGAGGGAAGTCCCGGCGAGCTAGCGTCGGCACTGCATGCGCTTTACGCCGGGAGCGATCCGGGGCTGGACCTTACAGTGGTGTCAACGATCGCAACGTTGCTGCCGACCATCAAGGTGGTGGACCCGGAAGTGATTCTGCTGGACCTGGCGCTGAACTTGCGTGAGCCGATGGACGCTGTGCACCTGGTGCACCGGACTGCGCCCGGGGTGCCGCTGATCGTGGTAGCCGATCCCTCCCAAAAGGAAGAGGCAGTGCGCAGCCTCGCGGAAGGGGCGCTCGACTATGTCCTGAGAGGGCATATAGACGCGCACACGATGGAACGGGTGCTGCGCGCGGCCCTGGAGCGCAACACGCTCAAGGGTCTGACAGACCTGCTACGCGACCGCGTGACGGGACTCTATACGCGTGACGGGTTCCTTACGGTAGGGATGCGGCGGCACGAAGAAGCCATGAGAGCGGGGAGTTCGCTGATGCTGATCTGCGTGTTTTTCGAGAATTTGCAGGCGCTGCGAGAAACGTCTGGTCGTGGAGCAGAGGATCGCGCGCTGAACGACGTCGCTAAGTTGCTAAAAGGGAGTTGCCGGCGAAGCGCAGCCGGCTCGAGCAGCACCTTGCGGTACACAATCAGGCGCGCTCGCCATGGGGCCCCATTGATTTGCGGACGAGCATCGGTTCCTGGAGCGCGCAGGATCAGGGCACGTTCGCTGAATTCCTGGACAGCGTCGAGTCGCGTTTGCGGGTTGCGGCCGAAGAGATGCCGGCCGAGAAAGTACCGCAAACCTAGTCGGATTGCGAATACCGAGTGGGGTACGTGCGGTTGTCCGTCGAGGTCTTTAGCGGTTGTCCGTTGGGAGCAAAGCATGAAAGCCACGCTCGAAGCGCTGCAAGATGAACATGCACGTGCGCGGGAGGCCTTACGGCTCTCGGAAGCGCGCAATCGCGATTTAGTGGAAAACTCGGTCTACGGAATTTTCCGTGTCTCCGACGAAGGCGCGTTCCTGGATCGGAATCCGGCGCTGCTGCGCATTCTAGGGTGTGCATCCGCGGAGGACTTGCTCTCCCTGAATTTGGGGCGAGACGTTTTCCGCTTCCCCGAACAATATATACAAGTCATCAGCGCTTGCCGCGAGAGAGGGCAGGTACACGGAGCGGAAGCCGAATGGCGGCGGCGCGACGGCGGCTTGGTTACCGTGCGGCTGAACGTGCGGCGGATTTCGAGCATTGGCTGCACGGGCGAACTCGAGGTCATTGCGGAGGATGTAACCGAACTGCGCGCTATGGAGCGGCAGTTACGGCAGGCGCGAAAGTTCGAGGCTGTCGGCCAGTTGGCGGGAGGCATGGCGCATGACTTCAATAACGTGGTGGGCGCTATCCTGGGCTGGGCAGAACTGGGAGTTGAGGAGAACAGCGACAACCCTCAAATGGCGGAGCGCTTTGCGCGGATTCGTGAGCAGGCAGAGCGAGCCGCGGCGCTCACTCGCGAGCTGCTGGCCTTCGCACGCCGCCAAGTGCTGCAGCCACGCTGGACCTCAACACCGTGACCGGCGGACTGATCAATTTTCTCGACAAAATGATCGGCAAGGATATCGAATTCAAATCATTGAACGCCAAGCTTGACCCAGTGAAGGCAGATCCTACGCAGATCGAACAGGTCTTGATGAATCTGTGCCTCAATGCGCGGGACGCAATGCCGCACGGCGGGAGAATGGTGATCGAGACGGAGATGGTGGAACTGGACAATTCTTACTGCTGGTTTTATCCATACGTGGTTGCTGGTCGTTACGCGGTGATTTCCGTTTCAGACACGGGCGTCGGCATGGATGCAGAAACTCGCGAGCGCATTTTTGAGCCGTTCTTCACAATGAAGGCGCGCGGCGAGGGGACCGGGATGGGTCTGGCTACGGCTTACGGCATCGTGAAACAGCACGGCGGCTTCATCCACATGTACAGCGAACCGGGGCATGGCAGCCTGTTTCGCGTATACCTTCCTGTAATGCAAGGTGCACTGGGCGATAAAGGAACGGAAAAGGCGCCGGCTCCTTCGTTATCCGGAATTCGCGGCTCGGAAACGATTCTCCTTGCCGAAGACCACGAATCCATTCGAGAGATGGCGCGGAACACGCTGGTGAGCATGGGCTATCGAGTGCTGTCCGCCTGCGATGGACAGGAAGCTCTGAAGCTTTGTGCGCAGGAGACGCCGGCCCTGGCCATTTTGGATCTAGTCATGCCTAAACTCGGCGGTCCGGCCACGGCCGAGGGGCTTTTGGAGATGCACCCAGACTTGCCCCTTGTATTCACCAGCGGCTATTCAGCGGCTGGGACTAAGGTTCCGTACACGTGCGGGAATGCGCGTTATCTGCAGAAGCCCTACAGCCCTACTACGCTGGGACGGCTTGTGCGAGAGACCTTGGATCAGCACCACTCCCAGGCGCATCGCGCCGGCATTAACAATGAAAACCAGCACTTGATTAAGGGCCCGACCAGACTAGACGGGCCGGTACTCTGACCGCTTTCGCGACATCCCGTCCCAGAATCGGTCAGTAGCTTTGTGTAAAGCCCCCATCCCCGGCGCAGGTATGCCTACTGTTTTCTTGTACATAGATGGTCGAACGGTCGTGGCGCTTGGCCTGCCACCTGAACCGCTGACATGAGCGCAGCACCTTACACCTTTTACGCTGATCCCCCTCCTCAGGGCCCTCGCAGCTTGCTGGCCCAGGCGCGAAGCGGAAACCCCGAGGCATTCGGGGAAATGGTATCGCCGTACATGCCGACGCTATATCGCCGTGCGCGCGGGCTCACCGGAAATGCTGCGGACGCACAAGATGTCAGCCAAGAGACAGTGTTGAAGGCGTGGTCGCGCCTGGAACAGTTTGCCGGGAAGCAGGACGAGTCGATCGACGATTTTCGGGCGTGGATCTCGCGAATTGCCGCTAATACTTCCATCGACTTATTGCGGCAGCGCCGCGACGGCAAAATCGCTTCTCTCGATCAGCGCAAGGGCGAGAGCGAAGAGACGCTGGGCAGCGGCATAGCCTCGGAAGAACATGATCCCGAAGAACGCTGTGCGCGCCGCGAGATGGGGCAGCTGCTGGCGAGAGCGATTGTGCAGCTCCCACGGGATCTGCGCCAGGCTTGCCTGCTTCGCGATGTGTTGCATTATTCGACGCAGGAGGTCGCCAGCCGCCTGGGAATATCGGTTGTGGCTGTGCGGTTGCGGCTTTTCCGCGCGCATCGCCGACTGCGCGAAAACCTTCAGGACGGGCTGCGGCCCGGCGTGCGTCAGGACGGAGTTCGCGCGCGTCCGGAATACGAGCGGAAAAGTACGGGACGGTTCGCTCGCCTGGCCACGCCGGAGTTCGTCGCCGGCGACTAATTAACTCGCCCGCCTGCTTTCCTTACCAGGTACGACCTGCGCATGATTTAGGAAGGCCACCAGCGAAACTCCGCCAATAATATTTCCAGTCAATGGTGGGCAGGAAAAAGCGAATCAGGTAATAGCCCCAGGACTCCGCGCCGGTGACGACCAGGAAGAAATTCTTATTAACCAAACATCATGCTCACCCTACTTCGCGAAAACCTATCCGCGAAAGCATGTAAGCGAGCCTGCGGTTGACAGTGTAGGCGAAGCATGCGATGCCGCGGCTGCGAATGTGTCGAAAAGCTAAGAATAGCGTTATTCGCAAGCGTCTTTTGAAGTTGACACGCACACTTTGCGGTGCTAAAAAGCGCGCAGACATGCCCTCTGGTGGTAAGTCTCTTACCGCATTGCGGCAACATCACGCGAGTGAGGCACCAGACCTGCCTGGCAGGGCAGGCCTGTTTTGCCGCTGAGGAAATGTCAGCAACACCCCACCACCCCGGGAGGTGAGAACGAAGGCGTTTTCACCTCCTTTTTATTTTCTCCTTCGACACACTAAACTCTAAAGGACATACGGCTTATCTATGGCGCATCGTCCGAGCTCAATCCCTGTTCTCGCCTTCAAAAATGTCACGGTGATGCGGGGAGAACACCCGGCGCTGCAAGATATAACTCTGCGCGTCGAAGGCGGCGAGCATGTATGTATTCTCGGGCCAAATGGCTGCGGGAAGTCCACCCTGATTAAGACCATCACCCGGGAGTGCTATCCGCTCGCTAACGAAGGCTCCTCCGTCTCGATTCTCGGGCGCGAGCGCTGGAACGTCTTTGAGCTGCGTTCCCTCCTCGGTATCGTCTCTCCGGACCTGCTGGCGTCGTGCACGACCGATGCGACCGGCCGGGACGTGGTGCTCTCCGGTTTTTTCAGCAGCACGCGCATTTTTCCCCATCACGCGCCCAATGCCGATCTTTTCGAAAAGAGCGAAGCGGCCCTTGCGCGCTTAGGAATTTCGCACCTAGCCGCGCGCCCGGTGGCGCAGATGTCCTCAGGTGAAGCGAAGCGGACGCTGATCGCTCGCGCGCTGGCGCACGAACCGCAAACTCTGCTGTTCGATGAGCCCAGCAACGCACTCGACATCGGCGCGCAGATGCAATTGCGCGATACCATGCGCACCCTTGCACTAGGAGGACTCGGCGTTCTCTTAGTTACACACCATGTTTCGGAGATTATTCCGGAAATTGAGCGAGTCGTACTGCTGCGGGAAGGCCGCATCGTCGCCGACGGGCCAAAGCAGGAGATGCTTACATCCGAAAAGCTTTCCGCTCTCTTCGGGGCCGACATTCACATCGCGCGTCGCGATGGCTACTATTCCGCGTCTTGAACGGATTGCGTTTTACTGCGTAAGGCAAGGGAAGCAAAAAACAAAGGGAGCCCGGCTCAGTCTTGAGACTTGCCCCCGCGATGGCTGGCCACCGTGCGCGCTTCCGGATGGCGCGGCGTCCAGTCTTCAGGAGGAAATGTCACGCGCCAGAAGCCCGGCCGCGGCGAGGAAAATTCCAGTCCAATTTCCGCTTTGCCGGCGCGTACCGGACCGAGGAACGCCACGTGGCATTCCTGCTCCTCCTCCGTACGCTTGTGCTGCAGCAGTACTTTGCTCCCGCTGGTGAGCCGCGCTTTTATAAGCACCAGCGCACCGTGCGCGTTAATAGCCAGCGTTTCTGTTTCTTCTTCGATGTTCTTGCCTTGAACATCTTCGCCGCGAATCCGCACGGACACTTGCATCATGACCCGTTGGCTGCGGCGCCGCGCCAGGCGTGTAGACACATTTGGGGTCTCACCCATCCAAACCTCGCTTATTTAACTATAGCGAGCCGCACAGAATTGTCGAGCGGCTTGCGGGTGGGCGTATCCAAAAATGTCACTACTAATCGTAACTGTGGTGTTAGCTGCGCTCATCGATCGGAACGTATTGACGAGTATCGTGGCCCAAATAAATTTGCCGCGGGCGAGCAATTTTTTGCTCGGGATCCAGCAACAGCTCTTCCCATTGCGAAATCCAGCCAGAGGTGCGCGGAATGGCGAACAGTACGGGGAACATCGTCATCGGGAAGCCCATGGATTGGTAGATCAGTCCAGTGTAGAAGTCCACGTTGGGATACAGCTTGCGTTTGACGAAATAATCGTCTTCCAGCGCGATCCGCTCGCACTCCAACGCGATTTCCAGCAGCGGATTTTTGCCCATCAGGTCGAAGACATCGTACGCGACCTTCTTGATGATGCGAGCGCGGGGGTCGTAGTTCTTGTACACGCGATGGCCAAAACCCATCAGCTTGGTTTCGCCGGTCTTCACGCGCTTGATGAATTCCGGCACTTTCTGGACGGAGCCGATTTCCATCAGCATGCGCAGCACTTCTTCGTTCGCGCCCCCGTGCAGTGGGCCATACAGGGCGGCAATGGCCGCCGCCGTCGCGGAGTAAGGGTCCACATGGGAACTCCCCACATTGCGAATGGTGCTGGTCGAGCAGTTTTGCTCGTGATCGGCATGCAGGATAAATAGGACGTCGAGCGCGTGCTCCAAAGTCGGGTTCGGCCGGTAGCGGCTTTCCGTTGTGCGGAAGAGCATGTTCAGGAAATTTCCGGGATAACTCAGCTCATTATCCGGATAGACAAAAGGCATACCCAGCGAGTGCCGGTAAGAGAACGCCGCTATGGTCGGCATCTTTCCGATTAGCCGATAGGTCTGCTTCCTGCGCGATTCCGCGCTAAAAATGTCCTTCGCATCGTGATAGAAGGTTGAAAGCGCCGCGATGGTTGAAATCAGCATGCCCATGGGGTGGGCATCGTAGTGAAAACCGTCTAGAAATTTCTTGATGCTCTCGTGAATGAACGTGTGGTGCGTGACGTTGTAGGCCCAATCCTTCAACTGCTCCGACGTGGGCAGCTCGCCGTGCACAAGCAGGTACGCGGTCTCCAGATACGTGCTT